>Ga0208243_1000108_pt1 | contig 75036 bp, 80 predicted proteins | sample Subbio2Aug_QV12A_FD_184826 | JGI IMG/M metagenome (GOLD analysis project Ga0208243, IMG submission 184826) | Serpentinite rock and fluid subsurface biosphere microbial communities from McLaughlin Reserve, California, USA - CR12Aug_QV12A (SPAdes) | ecosystem: Environmental > Terrestrial > Deep... | reverse complement strand
CGCGCCCGACGCAACCGGCCGCCGCTGCGCCCGTGGCGTCGAACGTGACGCCGCTGCCGGTGCGGAAGGCGATCATCCCGGCGGGTCAGCCCCTGCCGCCGCAGCCGAGCCTGAACGAGATCAGCCCCGAAGCGCTCGCCTCGGTCCGCGAGGTCGAGAAGCGCGCGCGCAAGCTCACGCTGATGGAACTGACCGAACGGACCTGCAAATGGCCGATCGGCGACCCGGCGACCGAGGATTTCTGGTTCTGCGGCCTGCCCTCGCTGCCTGGCAAGCCCTATTGCGAGGCCCATGTCGGCGTCGCCTTCCAGCCGATGAGCGCCCGGCGCGACCGCCGCCGCTAGGGTTGGCGTCAATCGAGAAAGCCGGGACCTTCCAGTCCCTGCTTTCTGCTTTTCAGCGCGTCATTCGCCCTGCAGGATTTCCTCAAGCGCCCGGATGGCCTGCTCTTCCAGCGCCTCGGTCGCCGCGTCCCCGACGGCATCGCCCACGCTTTCATTGGGCGCGATCTCGACACCCAGCTCCTCGCGCAGGCGCTGCTCGAGCTCGGCCTTGGCGGCCTCCTCGGCGGCTTTTGCCTCTTCTTCCAGCCGGGCCGCGGCGGCCTTGGCTTCGGCTTCCATCTTCTCGCGGGCGATGGATTCCAGATCCAGCCGGAAGCTCGGGTCGGCCCAGGGCCCGGTGATCAGGAGCGGCACCATCACCCCGCCGGTCCCGTCCTCGGCGGCCAGCGCCGTGGGACGCAGGCGGTAGTTCAACCGGCGCTCGCCAAGGTCCAGATCGCCCGAGCCTGCCGCCGTCACATAGGGCGCAACCAGCTTCAGGTCCGTGTTCGAAAGCACCCCCGCCGCTATGGTGAAGGTGCCGGCCAGCCCGTCGAAGGGGGTCTTCTGGTCCTCGCCCACGAAGCCCGGGTCCAGCGTCCGCAGCATCCCCGCAATGTCGATACCCCGGAGCTCGCCCCGGCCAAGCTCCAGCGCGCCCTGCCCTTCCAGGCTTTTCATGATCGCGGCGATGGAGTTGCCGACGCCCAGGAATTCCAGCTCGGCATCCGTCGTCGAGACCAGACGGTCCCACCCCGCGAGGTCGGTGAAGAGCGGCTGTGTCTGCAGGCCCGCGAACTTCAGCCGACCGCCGACGGAAAGCCCGCCACGGCCGTTCACGACGAAGTCGCCCGATATCTGGCCCTCGTAGGCCTTCATCTCGCGGATGTCGATGACGGCCCGGGCGCGTTCGACGGTGACAAGAGCCCGGGTCGCGCCAAGCTTCAGGACGCCCAGGTCGACCGACGGCGCCGAAAGCGCCACTTCGGTATCCAGCGTGGCCAAGGCCGAAACGTCGATCTCGCCCTCGGGCCAGTTCTCGGCCCGCATCCCGCCGGTCTGGCCCCCACCTGCCTCTCCCTGGGAACCGGTGCCGATCACGATCGGACCGGCGGCCAGAGTGCCCTTCAGCAGGGGACGCGCCTCACCGGGGAGGAGGTCGAGATCGCCCTTCAGCTGGTTCTGGTCGGCCAGAATCTCGGCCCCGCGCAGGAAAACCGCGCCCGATCCGTCAAGCGTCAACGTTCCGGTGACCTGCAGCCGGTCCTGGCCCAGCCCCGGTGAAGGACGCGAGAGCGCGGCCCCGGTGAGGGCGCCAAGCGCCGGGAGGTCCGCGAGGTCGGCCGTCAGCGCCCCCTCGGCGGCAAGGGGCGCGAAGCCGCCGCGACCGTCGAACGCAAGTTTCGTGCCGCCCGCCGTCAGGGTGGCCGTGACAGGGACCACGCGGCCCAGGGCGAAGGCCGAGAAGACGCCGCCGGTCAGGTCCAGCGCGACCGGCTGCCCTCCGGACAGGCCAGAGGCGGCGAGGGTGAAGGGGCCGGAGAAGTCCGGGATCGACAGGGTCGCATCCACATCGTCCAGAACGATCTCGCGACCCGACTTTCGGTCGACATAGCGGATCGCGCCGCCGGTGATCCTGCCCTCGTCCAGCGTGAAGCCCGTCGCGGGGGCCGGGACCGACCACGCGCCGCCACCCGTCCCGGCCGCGAAGTCCCAGTTCACCTCGCCCTCGGCACTGCGTTCCAGGTTGATCTCGGGCTGGTCGGCAGAAAGCCCGAGGATCCGGACCTCGCCCCCGAAAAGCGCGCCGAAGTTCACGTCGATGGACATCCCCTGCGCCTGGAAGAGCGGTGCCTCGCTTTCCGACCACTCGGCATTGGCCACGCTCACCGGTCCGGTGGTGATGCCAAGCGAGGGCCAGAGCCGGGGTGTCACCTCGCCCTGGAGCTGCAGCTTGCGCCCTGTCATCGCCTCGAACTGCGACGAGACGGCCTGCGCGACCCGTTCTGCCGGGACCATGGCGCCTAACCCAAGGCCCAGGACCAGAAGCACGGCCAGCACGACCCCGACCCGGATGATCCAGCGCATGCCCAACTCCTCGGAAGATTTTCTTGTTTTGCCGAAGTTTATGCCCCCGGCCGGTCCATTGCCAAGTCGGGGGGACCAGACTGGCATCAAATGGCCGAGAGGCCCTTGCCGCCTTGGGCTTTCGCGAAGCCGCGCGGCGCTGTATAGGGCGGCGCATGTCCGAGAACCCGCCGATCCTCCGCCCCGACCTTGCACGCGCCCTTGTCCCCGACACGCGGCGCGAGGGCCAGCCGACCATCGGCATGGTCAGCCTTGGCTGTCCCAAGGCGCTGGTGGACAGCGAACGCATCCTGACGCGCCTGCGCGCCGAGGGCTATGCGATCAGCCCGGACTACAAGGGCGCCGATGCGGTGATCGTGAACACTTGCGGCTTCCTGGACAGCGCCAAGGCGGAAAGCCTGGAGGCCATCGGCGAGGCGCTGCAGGAAAACGGCCGGGTGATCGTCACGGGCTGTCTTGGCGCGGAACCGGAATACATCACCGGCGCGCATCCCAAGGTGCTGGCGGTGACGGGTCCGCACCAGTACGAGAGCGTGCTCGACGCGGTGCATGCCGCCGTGCCGCCCGCGCCGGACCCGTTCATCGACCTTCTGCCCGCAACGGGCGTTTCGCTCACTCCGCGCCACTACAGCTACCTCAAGATCTCGGAGGGCTGTAACCACAAGTGCAAGTTCTGCATCATCCCCGACATGCGCGGCCGCCTGGTTTCGCGTCCCGCTCATGCCGTGCTGCGTGAAGCCGAGAAGCTGGTAGAGGCGGGGGTGAAGGAGCTGCTGGTCATCTCCCAGGACACCTCGGCCTATGGGGTTGACCGCAAGCATGACCTGAGCCCCTGGAAGGGCGGCGAGGTGCGGGCGCATATCACCGACCTTGCGCGCGAAATGGGGAAACTTGGGGCCTGGGTGCGGCTTCACTACGTCTACCCCTACCCGCATGTCCGCGAGCTGATCCCGCTGATGGCGGAAGGGCTGGTGCTCCCATACCTCGACATCCCGTTCCAGCACGCCCACCCGGATACGCTGAAACGCATGGCCCGCCCGGCTGCGGCGGCGAAGACGCTGGACGAGATTGCCGCCTGGCGCGCCATCGCCCCGGACCTGACCCTGCGGTCGACGTTCATCGTGGGCTATCCCGGCGAGACGGAGGCCGAGTTCCAGACCCTCCTTGATTGGCTGGACGAGGCGCAGCTGGATCGGGTCGGCTGCTTCCAGTACGAGAACGTCGCCGGTGCCAGGTCCAACGACCTGCCGGACCATGTGCCTGCCGAGGTGAAGCAGGAGCGGTTTGATCGATTTATGGAAAAAGCCCAGGCGATTTCCGAGGCCAAACTGGCCGCCAAGGTTGGAAAAGTGCTGGAAGTCATCGTGGATGAGGTCGACACGGACGGCGCCACCTGCCGCACCAAGGCCGACGCGCCCGAGATCGACGGCAACCTCTTCATCGACGAAGGGTTCGAAGGTCTGACCCCGGGGGATATCGTCCGCGTCGAGGTGGACGAGGCCGGGGAGTATGACCTCTGGGGGCGGCGCGTCTGACTGCGGCAGACTGACCACCTGACTTGGCATCGCAAAGTCCTATCTCTTCCGCATGGAAACCCGCGTCCTTTACAACCAGACCTGCCCGGTCTGTCGCTTCGAGATCGACGCCTACCGGCGCCGTGCACTGGCCGAGGGCTTGCCGATCAGGTTCGATGCGTTGGATCGGGCGGAAGACTGGGGCATTTCCCCCGACGAGGCGGCGCGAAGGCTGCATGTCTGGCAGGATGGTCGCGTCCTGTCGGGCCTGCCCGCCTTCCGGGCGCTCTGGGCCGCGATGCCGGGATGGCGATGGCTGGCCCGGGCGAGCGGCTGGCCGGTGATCGCTCCGCTGGGCGAATTCCTCTATGACCGGGTTGCCGCGCCGCTTCTCTACCGCGCCCACCTGCGCCGCCAGCGCCGCCTGAATCGGTGACCCCGGCGCTAGGCCGGGGCCCGGTGGCGGTCAAACCCAGTAGGGCGCGACTCCGTAGTAGTCGTAGCTCCGCCGCTGGTAGTCGCGGTCTTCGTACCAGTTGTCGCCCCAGGTCGGCGCGCCGGTCAGCTGCTCTTGCGTGATGTCGGTGACAAAGCCGCCGAGGCTGGTGTCGTAGCTGAGCTTCTTCCAGGGCACCGGGTGGTGGCTTTCGCCCATTCCGAGGAACCCCCCGAAACCCATGACCGCATAGGCGATCTGCCCGGAAAGCTTGTCGATCATCAGATGGTCGATGTGCCCCAGGTGGTCGCCAGTGGGGCTGTAGACCTCGGTCCCGTTGACGTCGGAACTGGAGACCATGGTCGATCCGGTGCGTTCGCTGTCACCTGAGGTGGAAAAGGTATCCTGCATGGTATCCTCCGTGAGTTGGGATGCATCTCACGGCCTCAAACCTGCAGCGACGGCGAATTGTTCCCTACCCCACCAGAACCACGACCCAAGCCAGCCCCGCAGCAAGGGCGGCCAAGGCCACACAGGCCGAGCCGCAGTCCTTGGCCTTCTTCGCCCGCGGATCGGGACCGGGCGAGATCATGTCCACCACCTCTTCGACGGCCGTGTTGATCAGCTCGGCCGCGAGGATCAGGAGGCCAAGCGACAGGATCAGCGCGCGCTCCCCGGGGGTCAGGTCCAGGGAAAAGGCCAGCAAGGCGGACAGCGCGTTGGCCAAGGTCCACTGCCGCAGGGTCTTTTCGCTGGTCCAGGCGGCGCGGAAACCGTCCCAGGACCAGATCACCGTATTGGCCAACCGCCGTGCCTCGGCCTGGAGCGCCTTGCGCATCTGTCCCCTCCCCCGTCTTTTCGGACGAGGTTAGCGGCCGGGCAGCCGTGCGCCAAGCGTCGTGCGTTCAGGCGCGGCGCAGGACCGCGACCAGCCAGAGCACCGCGCCGAGAAGGATCGCGCCCTCCAGCACCGGGAAGGCCGGGCCGATGGTGGCTTCGGCGACCTGACCGGTCATCAGGAGCGTAAGCCCGATCAGCAGGAAGAGCGCGCCCACCTGGTGCAGCCAGAAATGCGCCCTTGGCAGCGTTCCCTCGGCCAGACCGGGGATCAGCCGATAGCCGACACCGAAGACGGTCATCAGCGTGAAGCCCAAAAGGTTGATATGCGCGTGGACCGGCGCCAGCGTGTGGTCGCCGCTGCCGCCCATGTAGGCTCCGAACAGAATGCCGATCACCAGATACACCGCACCCATCACCAAGAATCCGCGTGAGATGTCCATGTCCGTTCCCTCGTTCACCGGGCTCTGCTGGCCCGTGGACGCAGGGTAGCAGGTCGGCCGCGGAGCGCCTAACTTTTTGATGCACAGATACGAATGTATCAGGATCGGAGTGCCGCCAGCGCCGCACGGGTGCAGGTGACGATATGGGCGAAGCGGTCGCCGCCGAGGTTCACGCCGCCATACCAGCGCGTGACGACGACGATGCGGTCGGGCAGACCTTCACGTTCGAGCATCTTCAGGATCACCGCGCCGGCTCCGGCCTCGCCGTCGTCGTTCTTCAGGGGGCCGCCGTCGGCCAGGATCGCCGCCCAGGAGTGGTGCGTGGCCTTGTCGAACTTGCGGCGGCGGCGGAGCGTTGCGAGGAAGGCGTCGATCTCGGCCTTGCTGCGCACGGTACCGGCGGCAGCGGCATAGCGGGACCCGCGGTCGCGCAGGACGTCTTCCAGGACAATCATCCTGCCGTGGTAAAGAAAATGGGGGCGGCAAGCCAGAGGGGAAAGGCCGCCGCCCCGTCACCCACGACTGCGCCTCGGCAAAAGCGCAGCGGAGTGAATTCGCCTAGCCAAGCGCCTCAATCCCCGGTTTGTTGGGACAGAAGTCCGGCATCTTCTCCGCGCCGCCTGACGTGACCAGCCAGCTCTCGCATTCCGTGCCACGGCCACAGGCGGCGCAGCGGGAAATCAGGTCTTCAAGCTCGTCGCGCTGGAGCCAGCCCTCCACGACGGCGCGCGGCAGGTTCACCCCGGAAATCCGCGCCATTCCGCGGGTGAGCCACCATGCCTTTGGTGCCTCGGGATACCCGATCATCGTCAAACCTCCTCGCCGCAATGGAGGCATGCTGCGCTGCCCGGGCGGACCCCGCATTGACCCAGATCAATAGCCCCGCAACCGGCGCACGGTTTCGACAACCAGAGCCTTGCGCTGCGCATTCGGCGGGTGGCTGCCAAGGAACTTGTCGCCGGGGTCGGGCAGGCGGTCGAAGAAGCCCGAACCGAGGATCGGATCATATCCGGCTGCAAGGGCGATCTCGGCCCCAAGCTGGTCGGCCTCCAGTTCGAACTCCTTGGAATAGCTGCGCGCCGCGACCTGGGCGCCCATGTTCTGCGCCGCGCGCACCTCGTCCGGGGAAAGCCCGCTTGCCTGGGCAAGCGCTCCGGCCAGAAGCGCGCCGGACAGGGCCTGGTCATTGCGCTTGGGAATGTGCCCGGCGATGTGGTGGGCGGCCTCGTGGCCAAGGACGAAGGCCAGCTCGTCGGGGTTCCGCGCGTCGGCGATCAGCGCCAGCGTGAAACCCACAACCGGGCGCCCCATCCGGTCCAACGTCTGGAACGCGTTCGGCGGCTGACCGGGCCGGTCGTCCACGACGATGCGGAAGTCGCAGTTCCGGACCACACCCACGCTGCGGCAGTAGCTTTCCGCGACCGGCTCGACCCGGGCGACCACGGTCAGGAAGTTCTCGGCAGCGGCCAGGGGCGGCTGGACAGCGGCAACCGAGGATCGCTGCATGACAGGCGGCGCGGGATAGGTCGCGACGCAGCCGCCAAGGACCAGCATCAGGGCGGCAAGCAGGGGAAGGCGCATGGGGACCTCGGCCGGATTCGGGATGAGGGTAGCAAAACGGCGGGCGGGGGAAAGGGCGGCTCACGCAAGCGTCATGGGTTGCGGCGGCCTTTCCCAGGGGCTAGCCTGATCCCATGTTCACCATCGAGCACGAATTCGACGCCACCGTCATCACCCTGGTCGACGAAGGCGAGGATGGCCCTCTTCTCGAGGACATCGTCATCAATGCCTTCGAGGATTGCATCACGGTCGAGCAGGTCGATCCCCAGACCGACGAGGTGATGCGGATCACCCTGTCGACGACGCAGATCCGTGATCTTGCCGCTGCGCTGAACCTGCCCGAAGGCAGCTACCGGCTGGAGCGGAAGGAGCCCTAGGGCGCGTCAAGGCGGAAGAGCTTGTCCCGCGCCGTCGCGCCGCGGACCAGCGTGAGCCGCGTCTTTGCCACGCCCAGGGCCTTGGCCAGTGCCGCTCGCGCGGCCTCGGTCGCCTTGCCCGCTTCGGGTGCCTCGGTCACGGCAACTCGGATCTGGCCCTCTACCAGCTCCACTCCGGGGCGGCGGGCGTTGGGGGTGACGCGGATCGCGAGGCTGGTGCCCGGCTGGGCTAGGTGGGAAAGGTCGGCCATGGGCCTTTGAAGACCGGGCGCAGCGGTCGGGCAAGCAAATCTTTTCGAAAAGATTTGCCAAAATCCTTCGAAGGATTTTGCCCCTTGCCGCGCCGTCTGGCCAAAGCGCCGCCCCGCCCCTAGTCTTACCGGGAAAGGGAGACGCAGATGACCACCGCCTTCTTCTCGGACGAACGCTGCTTCTGGCATGGCGGCGGCAACTACGCCTTCACGCTGCCTGTCGCGGGTCTTGTCCAACCCACGCCCGGCGGGTTGCCGGAGAACCCCGAGACCAAGCGTCGGCTGCGCAACCTCATCGAGGTCACCGGCCTGACCCGCGAGCTTTCCATGCGCGCGGCAGATGCGGCGACGAAAGAAGACCTGCTGCGCGTCCACCCCGAAAGCTACCTCTCCGCCTTCAAGGCCGCCTCGGACGCGGGCGGGGGCGAGTTGGGCCTGCGCACGCCTTTCGGCGCCGGCGGCTACGAGATCGCGGCACTGTCGGCGGGTCTTGCGAAGGCCGCTCTCCGAGACGTGCTGAAGGGCGAGGTGCGCAACGCCTATTCGCTGTCGCGCCCCCCGGGCCACCATTGCACCACAGATTTCCCGAACGGCTTCTGCCTTCTTAACAACATCGCCGTGGCGATCCGCGCGGCGCAGGCCGACGGGCTGGTCCGCCGCGTCGCGGTCATCGACTGGGACGTCCACCACGGCAACGGGACCGAGGCAATCTTCTGGGACGACCCGGACGTCCTGACGATCAGCCTGCATCAGGAAAGGAACTATCCGCTGGATACCGGCGGGGTCGAGGCGACGGGAGGTCCCAATGCGCCCGGCTCGAACCTGAACCTTCCGCTGCCCCCCGGCACCGGCCACCAGGGCTACCTCTACGCGATGGAGAAGGTGGTCTTGCCCGCCCTTGACCGCTTCAGGCCCGAGGCAATCATCGTCGCCTGTGGCTTCGACGCCGCCGCCGTCGACCCCCTGGGCCGGATGCTTTGCACCGCCGAGACATTCCGTGCGCTGACCCGCATGGCCATGGAGGCCGCCGACCGGCTTTGCGACGGGCGGCTGACACTGGTGCACGAAGGTGGCTATTCCGAGGTCTATGTCCCCTTCTGTGGCCACGCCGTGCTGGAGGAACTGAGCGGCTCGACGATCACTGCACCCGATCCCCTTGCGGCGACGCTCGCCAAACGCCAGCCGGATGCGCGTTTCGACGCCTTCGTCCGTGGCTGGATCGACGAGGCGGCCGGGGCGCTGGGCCTCTAGTCAGGGAACAAGGTCCCGCGCCTGCCGGTTTCCCTTGGCCGCCCAAAGCCACGAGGGACCAATGTTGCCTGACACGACCGACCGCGTACCCGCCCAGACCGCTCCCGAGATCAACGCCCGTCTCCGTCAGGAGTATGAGGAGCGGATCGCGGAGTATGCCCGCAACCCGGACCAGATCGACGCCCGGCTTGAGGAGCTGGATGCCGAATGGGACATCGAACGCGCCATCGAGGCCAATGCCGCCACTTTGGCGCTGACGGGCGTTGCCCTCGGCGTGACGATGGACCGCCGCTGGCTTGTCCTGCCTGCGCTGGTGACCGGCTTTCTGTTGCAGCACGCGTTGCAGGGCTGGTGCCCCCCGGTGCCGATCCTGCGCCGGATGGGCTTCCGCACAATGGCCGAGATCGACCGCGAACGCTTTGCGCTGAAGGCGCTGCGCGGGGATTTCGTCGGCCTCACCACCCGCAAGTCGAGCGCGAAGAACCGGGCGGAGGCGGTGGTGGCGGCGGTCGAGAGCTGAGGCCCGGGAGGGCAAGCGGGTCGTGCGAACGGCCCTGACGGCAATTCCGCGCATCCTGCATGCAGGCGAAGAGTCACCATTGATACTGCAGCAAGGGATTGCCTACTCGATAGACAGAAAGCGTAAATGAAACCGCGCGAGAGAACGATCCACGCTTGCGCCAGTCGCTGCGAGGCGGCGGAAAATCGTGGAAGTTATTTGTTCTCAGCTGAACGTCGAAACAAGCTCTGGCTTGGAGATCCTGTTGAAAGCGCTCATGAATTCATTGCGCCTTATGCCGCCCAATACGGGGGCAAGTTTACTGTATGCGTAATCCCCATCCCGAACATGCCGGGGATAGGACAAGAAGATCATGGGAATGTCGTTCTTTACAGCGACTTCGATAAGATTGGTCAACTTTGCGCGCAGAATGGTCTCTTGATCTGCGGCCTTCGCTGTTGACCACAATCCACCCGCCACCTCTACACCATCCGCGTCGCCAGTTGTGGCAACCTGCACCTTGATCCGGCTCTTGGCGGCATCCTCCATACGGCGCACCGGAACGATCAGTTGTGCTACGCGCACGCCCTGGCCGACGATCTCCTCCAGACGATCGCAGAGATAGGGGCTCTTCTGGAACCTGGGACCGTTCACATCAGACAGGTCCCATTCGCAACCGGCGCGGGCTATTTCGAAATAGGCCTGTCGCCAGTCAGATGGCGAATACCCCGTATCGAGTCCCAGTTCAGTGAGAAGCTGGACCAGCATTGTGGTTCCCGCACGTCCCGTCCCGGCAATGTACACCTTTCCGTCCGGCACTGCGGGTTTTTGAAACCAGCCGCCCAAATGAATGAAACGTCGCAGAATATTCATTTGGACCTGTCCCGGAAACCGTTGCGTTGACTGTTGAAGGCCCTTTGGATGACGCGGCCCGCCCAACTCATGTGTCGGACCAACCAGACAAGTCAAGTCAAATAGCGAGCTTCTTGCCACGGCACGAATGGCCGTCCAATTGGGACCAAACCTCAATTCGACGGGCGTGCGACAGGGTCGGAAAATGGCCAGGACCTGCAGCTTGCCAATGGCCCGCGAAGGTCCTGAACGGAGATTTCCTCGCCATGGCGACGCGCAGGGCCAACATGTAGAACGATGTCGCCCCCGCAATGTCAGGCGGTGCGGGATAAGGTTCCGGCAACTCTGGCGGGTTGCGCGCGAAACCCCTATCCTCCGGCCGATTGCCCTGTCCGAAAGATCGACATGCCCGCTCGCAACGACGCAGCCCTTGCCTTCCTCAAGACCCGCCGCTCGCGCCCGGCGAAGCTCTTCTCTTTTCCGGTCCCGTCGCGCACCGAAGTCGAGGAGATACTGACCGCCGCGATCCGGGTGCCGGACCACGGCAAGCTGGAACCCTGGCGGCTGATCGTCGTTAAGGGCGCGGCGTTCCAGCGGCTGGCCGACCTGGCCGAGGCGCGCGCGAAGGAACTCGGCGGTGACGAGGAAAAGATCGCCAAGGGCCGCGGGCAGTATGATCTGGGCAAGCTTGCCGTCGTGGTGATCGCCTCGCCCAAGCCTTCGCCCAAGATCCCGCCGGTCGAGCAGCTGATGTCCGCTGCCGCCCTGTCCTTCGGGATCGTCAACGCGGCCGAGGCGGCCGGCTGGGGCGCGTGCTGGCTGACCGGCTGGCCCGCACATGACGAAGCCTTCGCCGCCCGGGCCTTCGGCTGCACCGAGGGCGAGACTGTCGCGGGGATCGTCCACATCGGCACTCCGCCCGATGACGGCCCGGACCGCCCGCGCCCGGACCTCAACCGCATCGTAACCTGGGTCGAGGCGTGATCTTCGCGGCCTTTTTCCGGGCCCTTGGCCAGCTTGGCGACCGGCGCTTCCGCCGCGTGGTGATCCTGGGTGTCCTTCTGGCGCTGGCGCTTCTCTTCGCAGTCTATGCGGCCTTCCTGCAGCTGGTCTGGTGGCTGTCCCCGGACCAGATCGACCTGCCGGTGATCGGGCCTGTGACCGGCATGGACACGCTGCTGGGCTGGACCTCGGTCCTGTTCATGATCGGGCTTTCGGTCTTCCTGATGGTCCCCGTCGCCTCGGCCTTCACCGGGCTCTTCCTGGAAGACGTGGCGGATGCGGTCGAGGACAGGCACTATCCGCAGCTACCCCCTGCCACGCCACTGAGCTTCGCCGAGGGCCTGCGCCAGTCGGTGAACTTCCTGGGCGTCGTGATCGCGGTGAACCTTGGGGCACTGTTTGTCTATCCCTTCCTCGGACCCGCGATTCCCCTGGCCTTCTGGGCGGTGAACGGCTTCCTTCTCGGGCGGGAATACTTCAGCCTCGTGGCGCTGCGTCGCCTGCCGCCGTCAGAGGTGAAGGCGATGCGGAGGCGGAACCGCTGGACGCTCTGGGCCGCGGGGACGCTGATGGCCGCGCCCCTGTCGGTACCGATCCTGAACCTGGTGATCCCGGTCCTGGGCGTGGCAACCTTCACCCACCTTTACCACCAGCTCGCGTCGTCCGGCCGCTAGCGCGACCCAGATTCCTTGATCAAGAAATCCGTCAGGATCCTTGCCTATGGATCTTGTCCCGCAGGGGTCAGGGCGTCATCCGGCCGAACCAGTCAAGGTCTTCCATCGTGATCCAGCCCGACAGGATCACCCCGGCGATCACCGCCCAGATCGGCGTGGCGATCAGCGTGGTGATCCAGGCCTTGCGCTTCATCACCTCTTCCGCCGGCGCGCCCGGGGGCGTTCCCGGCACGATGTGCTTCGCCTCGTCCTGCGAGACGGTGCGGTAGGGCAGGACGCAGAACAGCGTCATGAACCAGGTGATCGAATACAGAACGAGGGCGGCGGTGATCGTCATGCCTGTTCAAGCTCCACCAGACAGCCGTTGAAATCTTTCGGGTGCAGGAAAAGCACCGGTTTCCCATGCGCGCCGATTTTCGGCTCCCCGCTTCCCAGCACCCGCGCGCCCGAGGCTTTCAGGTGGTCCCGGGCCGACAGGATGTCGTCCACCTCATAGCAGATGTGGTGGATCCCGCCCGAGGGGTTCTTCTCCAGGAAGCCCGCGATGGGAGAGTTTTCGCCAAGCGGATAGAGAAGTTCGATCTTGGTGTTCGGCAGTTCGATGAAGACGACCGTGACCCCGTGGTCCGGTTCCGGCTGCGGCGCGCCGACCTTGGCCCCAAGGGTCGAGCGATACTGCGCGGCCGCGGCCTCGAGGTCGGGCACGGCGATGGCAACGTGGTTCAGGCGTCCGATCATGGGGTCCTCGCGAAGCTCTCGGCCCGCTTATGCGGCCCTGCCCCCGGTCATGCAAGGGGCCCAAGGGTCGCAGGCGTTAACCCGGACTTTACGGCGAACGGAGAAGACTGCGCCCGAAGATGCGAGGTTTCCAATGCCCTTTCCTCCTGATCCTTTCCTGCCGCAATCCCCTGTACGGGGTTCGGGCCACCTGCCGCTCCAGGGGCTGTCGCTTCTGGTCGTCGACGACAGCCGCTTCACCTGCGACGCCCTGCGCCTGATCCTGCAGCGCGCCGGCGCCAGGCTGCGCCGTGCGGAAAGCCTTGAAATCGCAAGGCTGCACCTGGCTTTCCGGCGCCCGGACCTGGCGATTGTCGATCTCGGCCTGCCTGATGGCCGGGGGGAGGACCTGATCGCCGAACTTGCGGCCGAGGGCCTGCCTGTCCTGGGCCTGTCCGGCGATTCCGATGGGCGCGAGGCTGCGCTGGACGCCGGGGCGACGGAGTTTCTGGAAAAACCGATCACCTCTGCAGCGGGACTCGTGCGGCTGATTCGCCAGCTTGTCACCGGCGTCGGCGCCATCGAGAAGGCCGAGGAAGGCTCCACGCCGCTGGGCGACCCGATGGCATTGCGCGACGACCTTGCCCGCGCCGCCGCGCTCATCGCCGCACCGGGAGATCCGGCCTATGCCACGGCCTTCCTGCGCAGTCTCGCCCGGGCTGCCGGCGATGCATCGCTGGAAGCCGCCGTGCGGGACACGCACACCGCCTTCGACCGCGCCAGGCTGGCCCGGCTGATCGAGGATCGGATCGCCGTCCTGTCCGCCCTCGCCTAAGCCTGAAGCGCGGGATCGTCCGCAGCCCTTACCAGCCGGGTGAGGTCGGAGAGACGTTCCTTCTGGCGGCCCTTCGTGTCGAAGTTGGCCGGCGAAAACCAGACCGAGTACGCTTCCGCCAGGGCGGGCCATTCCCGGTCGATCACGCTGAACCAGGCCGTGTCACGGTTCCGGCCCTTGACGATCATGTGCTGGCGGAACACGCCCTCGAAGCTGAACCCCAGCCGTTGCGCCGCCCGGCGCGACGCCAGGTTCAGCGCGTTGCACTTCCATTCGTAGCGCCGGTAGCCCGCGCGGAAGGCCCAGTCCATCATCAGGAACATGGCCTCGGTCCAGGCCGCCCCGCGCTGCATGGCTGGCGATATGCAGATGTGTCCGACCTCGATCGACCCGGCCTCGGGCGTGATGCGCAGGTAGCTGGCGATGCCCCCCGCCTGCCCCGTGGCCCGGTCCCGCAGGACCAGAAAGCGCGGGTCCTCGCCCGCCTCCTTCTCGCGCGCCCAGCGATGATAGGCCGAGCCCGAGGCGAAGGGGCCGTAGGGCATGTAGTCCCAAAGCGCGTCGTGGCCCTGGAAAGCCTGGTGCAGCTCGAAGGCGTGGGCGTCGGCCGAGAGCGGCTCCAGCCGGACGAAACGGCCGTCGAGCGCTGTAAAGTCGGGACGTCGCGGAGGGGCCCAGCCAGCCACCACATCTCCCAGCACTGGTCCCATCACCGGCCCTCCCCGCTTTTGGACCAGCTAAGCCGCGGCGCAGGGACAGTGCAAGGGTCAGAGAACAGGCGCCGGGACGGCCTCCCTCGTCAGCCAGGGGAAGATCGTTCCTTCCGCCCGCAACCTCTTGGCTTTGGACGCTGATGGGGAACATGCGCGACGGGCGACCATCTCCGCCGTTGCGCCGCGATGAGCCAGCGAAGCGCCCGCGAAGAGCCGTCGGTTCAGAAGTGGAAATCCGCCGGATAGGAATGGAAGCCGTCGAAATCCGCCTTGCCCAGGGGCACCCCCGCGGCGCGGAGAGCGGCATAACCCATCGTCAGGTGGAAAAAGAAGTTCGGCAGGCCGTAGAGATACAGGAACTCCGCCCCCGACTGCTCCAGATCGGCAAAACCAGCCTTGTGGCGGATCATCCGCGTCTCGGCGCCCTCGAAATCCGCGGGGGTCATCGCGCCCAGCATCGCCCGCGCCACCGCCAGCCGGGGACCCAGGCCTTGCGGCAGGTCCGGCACTTCGCGCCCCGCGAGGGGGCAGGCGATGCGCAAGGCAAAGCCCGCCGCAGTGGCAAACTGCTGGCGGGCGGGGAAGCTGTCACTGATGCGCGCGTCCAGCGCATCCGGCCCCGCCACCGCCACGATGTCGCTGACGCGCGACAGGTAGTGGCGGAAGACGGGGACCGAGGCCTGGTACATCAGCTGTCCTTCGGCACGACGCGAAGGTTCAACTCGCGCAGCTGCTGCAGGGTCGGCTCGGAGGGCGCGTTCATCAGCAGGTCCTCTGCCCGCTGGTTCATCGGGAACATGATGACCTCGCGGATGTTCTGGGTGTCGGCCAGAAGCATGACCAGCCGGTCGATCCCTGCCGCACAGCCACCATGCGGAGGCGCGCCGTACTTGAACGCCTTCACCATGCCCCCGAACCGCTTGTCGACTTCGCTGTTCGGGTAACCGGCCAGTTCGAACGCCTTGTACATGATCTCGGGCTTGTGGTTCCGGATGCCGCCCGAAATGACCTCATAGCCGTTGCAGGCCAGGTCGTACTGGTAGGCATAGACCTTCAGCGGGTCGCCCGACAGCGCCTCCAGGCCCCCCTGCGGCATCGAGAACGGGTTGTGGGAGAAGTCGATCTTCCCCTCGTCGGTCTTCTCGTACATCGGGAAGTCGACGATCCAGGCGAAGCGGAAGCAGTCCTTTTCGGTCAGCCCCAATTCCTCGCCGATCACGTTCCGCGCCTTGCCGGCGATGCCCTCGAAGGCCTCCGGCTTGCCGCCCAGGAAGAAGGCCGCGTCACCCTTCTCCAGGCCCAGTTGCACCCGGATCGCCTCGGTCCGCTCGGGCCCGATGTTCTTTGCCAAGGGCCCGGCGGCTTCCATTCCCGATCCATCCTCGGCCTCGCGCCAGAAGATGTAGCCCATGCCGGGCAGCCCCTGCTGTTGCGCAAAGGCGTTCATCCGGTCGCAGAACTTGCGGCCCACGGGTTCGCCCGAGGGGCCTTTCGGCGCGGGAATGGCGCGGACCTCGTTGCCCTCCTGCTCCAGAAGCTTGGCGAAGATGGCAAAGCCCGAGCCGCGGAAATGTTCCGACACGTCCTGCATCTTGATCGGGTTGCGCAGGTCGGGCTTGTCAGAGCCGTACCACTTCAGGCTGTCGCGATAGGCGATGCGCGGCCAGTCGGAGTACACCTTCCGGCCCTTGCCGAAGTGTTCGAACAGCCCCTGCAGCACCGGCTGGACGGCGGCGAAGACGTCGTCCTGGGTGACGAAGGACATCTCGATGTCCAGCTGGTAGAAGTCGGTGGGCGAGCGGTCCGCGCGCGGGTCCTCGTCGCGGAAGCAGGGCGCGATCTGGAAATAGCGGTCGAAGCCCGCGACCTGGATCAGCTGCTTGAACTGCTGCGGCGCCTGGGGGAGCGCGTAGAACTTGCCCGGATGCAGACGCGACGGCACCAGGAAGTCGCGCGCGCCTTCGGGGGAGGACGCCGTGATGATCGGCGTCTGGAACTCGGTAAAGCCCTGGTCCCACATGGCATTGCGCAGCCAGCGAACGACGTTCGACCGCAGCATCATGTTCTGGTGCATCGTGTCGCGGCGCAGGTCGAGGAAGCGGTAGGTCAGCCGCGTCTCCTCGGGGTATTCGGTGTCGCCGAAGACCGGCAGCGGCAGTTCCTCGGCCGCGCCCAGGACCTCAAGGTCGGTCACATAGACCTCGATCTCGCCCGTAGGGATCTTGGGGTTCACCAGCGACGCATCCCGCGCCTTGACCCGGCCATCGACGCGGATGACCCATTCCGACCGAACAGCCTCCAGCGCCTTGAAGGCCGCCGAGTCGCCGTCGCACAGCACCTGGGTGATCCCGTAATGGTCGCGCAGGTCGATGAAGAGGACGCCGCCATGATCGCGCACCCGGTGGACCCAGCCCGACAGTCGGACGGTTTCGCCCACATGGGACTTGTTCAGCGCGGCACAGGTGTGGCTGCGATAGGCATGCATCGTCGTTCCCCTTTCCAGGGCCTCAATTCCATCGCGCCGATACACCTTGCCCAAGGGGCCAAGTCAAGCCCGACCCCGCCGGTAGGGTGGGCAACTTGCCCACCCTACGTCTGAAAAACCGCCGGGATCAGCCCGCGCAGGGCATTCCCGACCCAAAGGCGCACCTGCGGCAGGTCCTCGGCCCGCAGAACCTCCTCGTCGCACCGCTTTTCCGCCCGCAACACGCCGGGCAGCAAACCGCAGTCCAGGGGCGGTGTCCGCATCCCCTGCCCCCGGTCGAAGAAGACCGTGGTGATCGACCCGTCGCAGACCTCGCCGCGTTCGTTGAGGAACAGAACCTCGTCCACCCCCTCGGGCAGCGCAGCCCGCGCCCGATCATAGGCCTCGCGTCTCGTGGACTTGACGCGCAGCCAGGGATCGTCCGAGCGCAGCCGCTCGCTCGCCAGCGCAACCCGCCACTCGGATCTGGTCGGGGGCAACGCCGCCACGGTCCACTCCACCCGCCCCTCCGCGTCCAGCGTCAGCCGCAGCCGCGCCGGATGGTCCGGGCCGGACGGGCGCAGATCGGGGCAGTCCCAGCCAAGCATCCCCGCAGACCGCCGCAGCCGCGCAAAATGCAGCGCCCAGCGCGGCGCGGTGCGGCCGTCCCACAGCATCGTCTCGATCAGCCTCAGTCCCGGCTCACCGCCGCCTTCACGAAGCGCGCTTTCCACAGCGCCTCCTCCCATTCGCCATCCGCCGTGGACCCATGCGTCAGCCCGCCGCCCACATTCATCACGATCTCTGACCCGCTGACCGACAAGGTCCGGATCGCCACCGAAAAATCCGCATCCCCGGACGGAGACATCCACCCCACCGCGCCGCAATAGACGCCGCGGGCATGTGGCTCCACCTCGCGGATGATCTCCATCGCACGGATCTTCGGCGCGCCCGTCACGCTTCCGCAGGGAAACAACGCCCCCATCAACCCCGGCAGGGTCGCCTGTCCCTCCAGCACGCCCTCCACGGTCGAGGTCATCTGGTGCACCGTCGCATAGCTTTCGATCGCGTAGAGCGCCGGCACCTTCACCGTTCCGACCTTTGACAACCGGCTGATGTCGTTGCGCAGAAGGTCCACGATCATCAGGTTCTCGGCCCGGTCCTTTTCGTCCGACCGAAGGTCTGCGATGATCGCCGCGTCCTCGGCCGCATCCCTGCCACGGGGCCGTGTGCCCTTCATCGGACGGGTGACGATGCGGCCGGCCTCCACCTTGAAGAACAGTTCCGGCGAACGGGAGACCACGACCGGCCCCACACCGAGGTCGACATAGGCCCCATGCCCCACGGCTCCGGTCCGCCGGAAGGCCCCGTAAAGCCCCAGAGGAGACCCCGAGACCAGCCGCGCCGCCATCGGGAAGGTCAGGTTCACCTGGTAGCAGTCGCCCGCCGCGATATAGTCGAAGACCCTGCGCGCGGCGTTGCCATAGGCGCGACGCCCGATCATGGGCCGGGGCGCGGTCATCCAGGTCGACCGTCCCTCCTCGGCCGCGCGGGCGAGGGCGGGGCCGGCGGCCAGCGGGGCATCGAAGACACCGAGCAGCACCAGCGGTCCCGGGCGCTTGCGCGGCATCTGGCGGGCGAGTTTCGGTTCCAGCGCGTAGCCCGCCTCGTAGGCAACATAGCCCGCCACCCATGCGCCGTCCGCGCGGGCGGACTCTGCCCTGGCCAGGGCCTGGGCGACCTCGCCCGGCGCCCGCGCGGCGATCACTGCGCGCGGGCTGTCGAAGAGCGCAGGCTCCCCGCCAGGTCCATGTTCGATGAGGATCAACTGCCGGCCCCCTTAAGCCCCTTTTCCCGAAATAGGCCGATCCCAGCGGCCCCGCCAGACGAATCCGCGCCACCGCCGGTGCGGAAAACGACGCACCCCGCCGGAATTTTTGACTAGCCGGTCAGAAAAAGCATTCCAAGCTTGCCAGATGATCAAAAAAGGCGCTCCCTATCGGCACGGCCCGCACCAAATGATGTGGCCGGCGTAAAACAAACAACCAGACCGTCCAACAACTGGTACGAAGGGACTCGAAAATGGCTTCCGACGACTACAACGACCATGCCAAGCATGAGGATCTGAAGGTCCTCCACGGCATGGGTTATGCACAGGAGCTTCAGCGCTCCATGTCGAAGTTTTCGAACTTCGCCATCTCCTTCTCGATCATCTGCATCCTTTCCGGCGGCATCAACTCCTTCGCCCAGGCGATCTCTTCGATCGGCGGTGCGGGCGCGGGCCTCGGCTGGATCACGGGCTGTATCGTCTCGGGCATGTTCGCCCTGGCTATGGCGCAGATCGCCTCGGCCTTCCCGACCGCGGGCGGGCTTTATCACTGGGCCTCGATCCTGGGGAACCGGTTCTGGGGCTGGCTGACCGCCTGGCTTAACCTTCTTGGCCTGATCACCGTCCTTGGGGCGATCAACATCGGGACCGCCTACTTCTTCGCCGGGACCTTCGGGCCGATGTTCGGCTTCACCGGGACCGACTGGCAGATCGTGGGCTTTGTCGCCGCGATCACCGTGATTCAGGCGATCTTCAACCACATCGGCATCAAGGCCACGACCTTCCTGACCGACATCTCGGGCTACATCATCTTTGCGACGACCGCGGTGCTGGTCGTGGCCTGTCTGTACTTCGCCCCGGCCATCGACATCTCGCGGCTGTGGACCTTCACCAACTACTCGGGCGAGGCTGGCGGCAACGTCTTCCCCGCAAGCGACAGCATCCCCTACCTGTTCCTCCTCTGCCTCCTGCTGCCGGTCTACACGATCACCGGCTACGATGCCTCGGCGCACACCTCCGAGGAAACGAAGAACGCGGCCCACTCGGTGCCGCGCGGGATCGTCTCGGCCGTGTTCTGGTCCTCCATCGTCGGCTGGGTCATGATCTGCGCCATCACGCTGGCGATCCCGGACATGAACGCCGCCGCAGCCCAGGGCTGGGGCATGTTCTTCGGCACGATGGACGCCATCATGCCGCAGGGCCTGAAGACCGCGCTCTACTTCTTCATCCTCATCGCGCAGCTGCTTTGCGGTCTGGCCACGGTGACCTCGGCCAGCCGGATGCTCTTCGCCTTCTCGCGCGATGACGGGGTTCCGGGTGCGTCCAAGGCGCTGGCCACCGTCTCGCCGAAGTACCGCACGCCGGTCAACGCGATCTGGACCTCGGCGGTGCTCTGCATCCTCTACGTGCTCCTGGCGCTGTCGATCAAGGTGGGCGAGACCTCGATCTACGTGATCGTGGTGAACTCGACGCTGGTGTTCCTGTTCCTGTCCTTCATCATCCCGATCCTGGCCGGGATGCTGGCCTATGGCGGGCCGAAGTGGCCAACCCCCGGCCCCTGGGCGATGAGCGCAGGTCTCTTCAAGCTGGTCTGCGTGCTGGCGCTGATCGGCAAGGGGATCATCCTCTACATCGCCGTGGCCCACCCGAACGAGCGGGTGCTCTACGTCGTCCTCGGCTTCATCGCGCTGGCCATCGTGCTTTGGGTGCTGGTCGAGAACCGCCGCTTCGAGGGCCCGCCGACGGGTGAGCGCATCGCTGCCCGCAAGGCCGCAATCGCCGCCGCCGAGGCCGCGGTGGGCGAACGGGCCTGAGGCGTCCGCGCCCCTGAAACCGACAAAGGCCGGGGTTCTCCCCGGCCTTTTCCATTGCGAATGCGCCCCGCCGTTTGCCCCTTGCGCCGGTCCGGCTTCTCTCTATAACCCGCACAATTTTGCGCAATAGGTGGGGGCTCAGATGCCGAAGCGGACCGATATCAAGTCGATCATGATCATCGGCGCGGGCCCCATCGTCATCGGGCAGGCCTGCGAGTTCGACTACTCCGGCGCCCAAGCCTGCAAGGCCCTGCGCGAGGAAGGCTACCGGGTCATCCTGGTGAACTCGAACCCCGCGACGATCATGACCGACCCGGGGCTGGCCGACGCCACCTACATCGAGCCGATCACCCCCGAAGTCGTCGCCAAGATCATCGAAAAGGAACGCCCCGACGCGCTGTTGCCGACGATGGGCGGGCAGACGGGCCTCAACACCGCGCTGGCGCTCGCGGACATGGGCGTGTTGGAAAAGTACAAGGTCGAGCTGATCGGGGCCAAGCGCGAAGCCATCGAAATGGCAGAAGATCGCAAGTTGTTCCGCGAGGCGATGGACCGCATCGGCCTGGAGAACCCCAAGGCCACGATCATCGCAGCGCCAAAGAAGGCCGACGGAAAATACGACATCGCCGCCGGCGTGCGCGAGGCGATCGAGGCCATCGAATATGTCGGTCTCCCCGCCATCATCCGCCCCGCCTTCACCCTCGGCGGCACCGGCGGCGGCGTCGCCTACAACCGCGACGACTATGAGGCGATCATCAAGTCGGGCCTTGAAGCCAGCCCCGTCGCGCAGGTCCTTGTGGACGAGTCGCTGCTCGGCTGGAAGGAGTACGAGATGGAGGTCGTGCGCGACCGCGCGGACAACGCCATCATCGTCTGCTCCATCGAAAACGTCGACCCGATGGGCGTCCACACCGGCGATTCCATCACCGTCGCCCCCGCGCTGACGCTGACCGACAAGGAATACCAGATCATGCGCAACGGCTCGATCGCCGTGCTGCGCGAGATCGGGGTCGAAACCGGCGGGTCCAACGTCCAATGGGCGATCAACCCCGCCGACGGCCGCATGGTCGTGATCGAGATGAACCCCCGCGTGTCGCGGTCCTCGGCCCTTGCGTCGAAAGCCACCGGCTTCCCCATCGCGAAGATCGCCGCCAAGCTCGCCATCGGCTACACGCTGGACGAGCTCGACAACGACATTACCAAGGTCACTCCCGCGTCCTTCGAGCCGTCCATCGACTACGTCGTCACCAAGATCCCCCGCTTCGCCTTCGAGAAATTCCCGGGGTCGCAGCCCAACCTCACCACCGCGATGAAGTCGGTGGGCGAAGCCATGGCCATCGGCCGCACCATCCACGAATCCATGCAGAAGGCCCTCGCCTCGCTGGAAACCGGCCTCACCGGCTTTGACGAAATCGCCATCCCCGGCGCACCCGACAAGGCCTCCATCGTCAAGGCCCTGGGCCAAGCCACCCCCGACCGCCTGCGGGTCATCGCCCAGGCCATGCGCCACGGGCTTTCGAACGACGAAATCCAGGACGTCACCGCCTTCGACCCCTGGTTCCTCGCCCGCATCCGCGAGATCATCGACACCGAGGCGACCATCCGCAAGAACGGCCTGCCCACCAACGCCGACGCCCTGCGCCAACTCAAGATGATGGGCTTCACCGACGCCCGCCTCGCCAAACTCACCGGCCGCGACGAGGCGCAAGTCCGCCGCGCAAGAACCCGCCTCGGCGTCACTGCCGTTTTCAAGCGCATCGACACCTGCGCCGCCGAGTTCGAGGCCCAGACACCCTACATGTATTCCACCTACGAAGCCCCCGCGATGGGCGACGTGGAATGCGAATCCCGCCCGACCAACGCCAAGAAGGTCGTCATCCTCGGCGGCGGCCCCAACCGGATCGGCCAGGGGATCGAGTTCGACTACTGCTGCTGCCACGCCTGCTTTGCGCTGACCGCGGCGGGGTACGAGACCATCATGGTCAACTGCAACCCCGAGACGGTCAGTACCGACTACGACACCTCCGACCGCCTCTACTTCGAACCGCTGACCCTCGAACATGTCCTCGAAATCCTGCGGGTCGAACAGGAAAACGGCACCCTCCACGGCGTCATCGTCCAGTTCGGCGGCCAGACGCCGCTGAAACTCGCCAACGCGCTTCACGCCGAGGGCATCCCGATCCTCGGCACCACGCCCGACGCCATCGACCTCGCCGAAGACCGCGAACGGTTCCAGCGGCTCCTGCAGGACCTCGGGTTGAAACAGCCGCACAACGGCACCGCCCGCAGCCGGGACGAGGCCTTCGCCGTCGCGAAAGACGTGGGCTACCCCCTCGTCATCCGCCCCTCCTTCGTCCTCGGCGGCCGCGCGATGGAAATCGTCCGCTCCGACGAACAGCTCGAACGCTACATCACCACCGCCGTTCAGGTTTCCGGCTCATCGCCCGTCCTTCTCGATAGCTACCTCTCCGGTGCCGTCGAGGTTGACGTCGATGCGCTCAGCGACGGCAAGTCCGTCCATGTCGCTGGAATCATGGAACATATCGAGGAAGCGGGCGTCCACTCCGGCGACTCGGCCTGCTGCCTCCCGCCGCACCAGCTGTCCGCCGAAACGGTGGAGGAGCTGAAGCGCCAGACCGTCGTCATGGCCAAGGCGCTGAACGTCGTGGGCCTGATGAACGTGCAATTCGCGATCAAGGACGGGGTGATCTACGTCCTGGAAGTGAACCCGCGCGCAAGCCGCACCGTGCCCTTCGTCGCCAAGGCCACCGACAGCGCCATCGCTTCCATCGCCGCCCGCCTAATGGCCGGTGAGCCCCTCTCCACCTTCCCCGCCCGCGCCCCCTACCCGCAGGGCGTCGGCCCCGACAGCCCGCTCCCCCTCGCCGACCCGCTGACGCTGGCCGACCCGAACACGCCGTGGTTCAGCGTCAAGGAGGCCGTCCTCCCCTTCGCCCGCTTCCCCGGCGTCGACCCGGTCCTGGGGCCGGAAATGCGCTCCACCGGCGAAGTGATGGGCTGGGACCGCACCTTCGCGCTTGCCTTCCTGAAGGCCCAGATGGGTGCCGGCACGATCCTCCCGACCGAAGGCCGCGTCTTCCTGTCGGTCAAGGACATGGACAAGACCGACGCCCTTGCCGCCGCCGCCCGCGACCTGGTGGCGATGGGCTTCCAGATCGTCGCCACCAAGGGCACCGCGAAGTGGCTGGCCGAGCAGAACGTGCCGTCCGAGGCCGTCGCCAAGGTCTACGAAGGCCGCCCGAACATCGTCGACCGGCTGAAGAACAACGACATCGCGCTGGTGATGAACACGACCGAGGGCACGCAGGCCGTAAGCGACAGCCGGGATATCCGCCGCGTCGCGCTGATGGACAAGATCCCGTATTTCACGACGGCTGCGGCGTCAGTGGCGGCTGTGGCGGCGATGAAGGCACGCGGCGAGGGGTATGGGGTAAGGACGTTGCAGGGGTGAGTCTCAACGCTTTTTAACTAGCTCTCTTGTTGTTTCGAGAGCCACCTTAGCGTCTCTCATTGAAATTTCGTGTCTCCTCCCGTGCATAACCTCATTTCTAAGTTGAAAGATAGATCGCATTGATTTTTGTGACCGCTCTGATATTTTCAATAATGCTATCTCTGAGAAATCGTTCGGGTTGTCGAGTATTTCAGACATCTGAATCCGGCGAATTGAATAGGCAATCCGGTCATTTCCATTCGGAATTTTCTCAATGGTTCGTTCAATCCTGCTTCGCAAGAAAGATTCAAGAGCTACGGCGCAGCTGAGCAAAGTCCCAAGGTGATCATAAGCCCTCGACCGGTGCTCGGCATCTGTCAAATAGGACACCCATACTGGAGGCCTAAAGCCGCTTTGAAGCGAAAGCTCCATTTCTTTCCAAATCTTTAGGCTGACCGGAGAGGACATGAAAACATGAATCATGTTCTGAAGGTGGTTGAAACCCGAGTCAGGATTGATTGCTGCGTAGCGATATCTGTTTTCAAAACCAACTAGGATTGAAGATTGGCCGTTGAGGCTGGCTTGACCCTGCCCTCCTTTCCATCGAAGAACCTCCAAGAATCGGTCCAGCGCGCCCTCACCAACTTCCGCAAGCTCTGCTCCGATCTTTTGTAGATGAGTGGAGGCACTTCCTGAGTCGTGAAGAAAGGAGTCGAACTCGCGCCGAGTTCTTAACTTACCTTTATCGAGAAATAAATGTTGATCGCGCTCGGCGGCTTCGACAAAGATATCTATCACATTGAGATAGTATGCTGTAGTTAAGTAACCTTCTTTTCCATCCGCTTTTTTGTATCGTTTGCCACTGCATTGGGAAACGATTTCCTCATCAGAGCTCTCCCATTTCTTGATTTCTTCTCGGCTAGGGATAATCACGTAGATTCGGAAACCATTTAGCATGAAGTTCAGAGACTTCCCTATAAGCCGCGTGCTAATTGAGAGACCCCCAATCTCAACGCGCCGTCTGATGCCGAATCTCTGGGCCGAACGATCTTTCTGAACTAGCTCCACCACAGTCCTCTTAATGCTGGCTCGACAAGTTCAGTGTGAACTGTGTTGTGCGGCACATCTACGGTCCCTTACAAAGACATACGAGCAAGTTACCACGTGACTTTGCTCCTGCAGAACGCCGTCGGGCAAACCTTAACACCACCCTAACAGAAAATTCCAACCCCCTGAAATCCCTTCCAAACTCCGTTTTGTCCACCGTGGACACCCCTCCCCCCAAGGTCGTTTTCCGCCCCCAACCCGTCCCCCCTGTCTTGGAAACCCTCCCCCGGCCCGCTACTCTCCGGCCGCAAAGGAGACCCCGATGACCCGCGAGACGACCCTCTCCCTGATCCGCCGCTACTACGACGCCTTCAACGCGGGCGACCCCGAGGGGATGCTCGCCTGCCTGACCGACGACATCGAGCACCGCGTGAACGAGGGCGGGCATCGGTTGGGCAAGGCGAAGTTCCGGGACTTCTGCGGTCACATGGGGGTCAGCTACCGGGAGCGGCTGAAGGACATCGTGGTCTTCGCCACCGACGACGGCACCCGCGGGGCCGCCGAATTCGTGGTCCACGGGGCGTACCTGAAGACCGATCCCGGCCTGCCCGAAGCGCACGGCCAGAAATACATCCTCCCCGCCGGGGGGTTCTTCGAGGTCAGGGACGGCCTCATCAGCCGCATCACCACCTTCTACAACCTGAACGACTGGATCCGGCAGGTGAGCCAGTGAACATCGACGAGATCGACGTCCGGGTCCTGACAGGCTCCGACCTAGAGGCCGCGCTTGATGGGGTGGCGCAGCTGCGGATCACCGTGTTCCGCGACTGGCCCTATCTCTACGACGGTTCGCTCGACTATGAACGCGAATACCTCGCCACCTACCGCGACAACCCAGGCGCGCTGCTGGTGGGCGCCTTCCACGACGGCCAGCTCATCGGCGCCTCGACGTCCACCCCGATGGAAGACCACGCGCCGGAGTTCTCCCAGCCGTTCCGCGACCTGGGGCTGCAGCCGGAAAGCATCCTCTACGGCGCGGAATCCGTCCTCCTGCGGCCCTACCGCGGCCTCGGCCTGGGTCACCGCTTCATCGACCTGCGCGAGGCCCATGCCCGCTCGCTGGGGCGCAGCCATGTCGCCTTCTGCTCGGTCATCCGGGCCGAAGACCACCCCGCCCGTCCCGCCGCCGCCCGCACCAATGACGCCTTCTGGCGCGGGCGGGGCTACGAGACGCTGCCGGGCGTGGTTGCCCGGTTCAGCTGGAAGGACCTTGGCGACAGTGTCGAGACGGAAAAGCCGCTCCAGTTCTGGATGCGGCAGCTTTAGCGGCTATTTCACGTCGATGTGGATCGCCTTGCGATAGGCGCGCTGGCCATAAAGCAGGGCCGAGGCATTGTCCGACAATCGAACAGCACTGACCCGGCCGACGATGATGTGGTGCGTCTCCCACAATAGAGCGGTCGCAAGCCGGCACTCGAAGGTCGCCGTGGCCCCGGCCAGAAGCGGCTGGCCCAGATCCCCCGGCATCCAGGCCACCCGATCGAAACGTTCGGCCCGGTCGGCAGTGCTCCGCCCGGCGAAAAGGTTCGCGACCTCCTGCTGATCCTCGGCCAGAAGGTTCGCGCAGAAGGCTCGGTTCTGAAGGATCGCCGTCGCGGCGGGCGACTGGCGGTTGATGCAGACCAGAAGCGAGGGATGCTCGCCGTCGGCCGAGACCGAGGTCAGCGACGAAACGGTCACGCCTGCACGCCCGCCCTCGCCTTCGGTGGTGGCGACGGCGACGAAGGTTGCCGCGCGGCTCATCCCCTCGACAAAGGCGGCGCGAAGATCGGCGGATTCTGGCATCGGGTTTCCCGGACACTGGCTGCACAAGGGACAAGGGCGTCCCTGCCCTCATGTAACCCGCCATCGCGCCGAGAAAATGGCGAACGACCCGAACGGATGGATTTTCGCGCGGGTTCCGTCAGGCCCCGCCGGAGACGCGGACGGAACCAGACTGCCCGCCCCCCAGATCATCAAGGATCGGACAGTCCGGTCGCTGGTCTCCGGCGCAGGAATGGACAAGGTGCTGCAGCGTGGCCTTCATTTCCTGCATTTCGCGGATCCGGGCGTCCAGCGCCTCGACCTGGGCTTCGGCAAGGTGCTTCACGTCGGCGCTCGCGCGGCTGCGGTCACGCCAGAGCGCCAGAAGGTCCGCCACCTTCTCCATCGGGAAGCCCAGGTCCCGTGCCCGGCGGACAAAGCGCAGGATCTGCACTTCCTTCGGGCCATAGGTCCGGTAGCCCGAGGCAGTCCGCCCCGCCGGGGGGATCAGGCCGGTTTCCTCATAGTAGCGGATCATCTTGGCCGATACGCCACTCGCTGCGGCGGCTTCACCGATGTTCATCATGCGCGGGCTCCGTAGCGTTTCAGCCGCAAGGCATTGGTCAGGACAAAGACCGAGGACATCGCCATCGCCCCCGCCGCAAGGACCGGGGAGAGGAGGATGCCGAAGGCCGGATAGAGGACCCCCGCCGCAACCGGGATCAGCGCGGCGTTGTAGGCAAAGGCCCAGAAGAGGTTCTGCCGGATGTTCCGCATCGTGGCGCGCGAGAGGCCGATTGCCTCCGCCAGCGCCGGCAGCCGGCCCGAGACCAGCACCACATCCGCCGCCTCGATGGCGATGTCGGTGCCGGTGCCCATCGCTACTCCCACGTCGGCCTCGGCCAGCGCGGGGGCGTCGTTGATCCCGTCTCCGGCGAAGGCCAGCGCACCCTGTTCCTTGAGCTTGCGGATCACCTCGACCTTGCCCTCGGGCGTGACCTCGGCCACCACCTCGTCGATGCCAAGGTCGCGCGCGATGGCCCGCGCGGTCCGGGCATTGTCGCCCGAGATCATCGCAAGCTTCAGCCCCATCGCCTTCATCGCCGCTATCGCCGCCGGGGTCGTCTCCTTCACCTTGTCCGCCACCGCCAGAAGCGCCACGGCCTTGCCGTCCCGCGCCGCGTAAAGCGGGCTTTCGCCCCGGTCGGCCAGACGCTCTGCCTCGGCCTGGAAGGCCGCGATGTCCACCCCGCGCTTGCCCATCTCGCGGGCCGAGCCCAGGGCGATCACTGACCCTGCGACCCGGGCCGAGACGCCGTGACCTGGCTTCGCCTGGAACCCTTCGACGGACGGCAGGCTCAGACCCTCTGCCGCGGCGACGATGGCGCGGGCGACTGGATGCTCGGACTGCGCCTCGACCGCCGCCAGGACAGGCAGAAGCGCCTCCTTCGTCTCTCCCTTGGCGGGCTGGAAGCTGGTCAGGACGGGCTTGCCCTCGGTCAGTGTGCCGGTCTTGTCGAAGGCCACGACCTGCACCCCTTGCAGCGCCTGCAATGCCTCACCCTTGCGGAAGAGGACGCCAAGTTCAGCGCCCCGGCCCGTTCCGACAAGGATCGAGACGGGGGTGGCCAGACCCATCGCGCAGGGGCAGGCGATTATCAGGACCGCCACCGCATTGACCAGCGCCATCGGCAGGCTGGGCGGCGGGCCGAAGACCAGCCAGACGAGGAAGGTCGCCACGGCCACGCCCATCACCGCGGGGACGAACCACAGCGTCACCTTGTCGACCAGCGCCTGGATCGGCAGCTTCCCGCCCTGCGCCGCCTCGACCATGCGGATGATCCGCGACAGCATGGTGTCCGCGCCGACCGAGACAGCCTCCATCACCAGCGCTCCGGTCTGGTTCACCGTGCCGCCGATCACCCGGTCGCCCGCGTGCTTTTCGACGGGCAGCGGTTCTCCGGTAACCATCGATTCATCGATCCAGCTTGCGCCCTCGGCCACCCGGCCATCCACGGGCACCCTCTCGCCGGGCCGAAGTTCCAGAAGGTCACCCGGGCGCACATCGGCCACCGCCACGTCACGCACCTGTCCCCCGCTGCGCAGATGCGCGACCGAGGGTTGCAGGCCCACGAGCCGCTCGATGGCCTTCGAGGACCGCCCCTTGGCCCGCGCTTCCAGAAGCCGGCCGAGCAGGATCAGCGTCACGATGACCGCTGCGGCCTCGAAATAGACAACAACGGACCCGGGGGGCAGGAGACCCGGAAGGAAGGTCGCCAAGGTGGAGTAGGCCCAGGCCGCGCCCGAGCCGATGGCGACCAGTGACGACATGTCCGGCGCGCCCTTCAGGAGGGCGGGAATGCCGTTCACGAAGAAGCGCCGCCCCGGACCGGCGAGGACAAGCGTAGTCAGCGCGAACTGGATCAGCCAGTTGGCCCCCTGTCCGATTGTGCCCAGGATGAAGTGATGGAAGGCCGGGATCAGGTGCGCGCCCATCTCCAGCACGAAGACCGGCACGGTCAGCACGGCAGAGAGGATCAGGTCGCGGGTCAGACCTTCGGCCTCGCGTTCGCGGCGCTGGGTGACCGTCTCGGTCATGGTACTGGCGCTGCGGGCGTCATAGCCCGCCGCCTTGATGGCCGCGACCAGGGCGGCGGTGTCTGCCACGCCCTCGACGCGGGCTGTCTCCGTCGCCAGGTTGACCGTGGCCGCCGAGACGCCCGGCACTGCCTTCAGCGCGCGCTCCACGCGTGCCACGCAGGAGGCGCAGGTCATGCCCTCGACCGTCAGCTCCTGTGCGGTGGCCGGGACGTGGTAGCCGACCTTTTCGACCGCGCCGATCAGGGCGTCGGGGGGTGCGATGCCGGTCACCTCGGCCGTTTCGGTCGCCAGGTTGACGGCGGCCGAACTCACGCCGGGCACGGCTTTCAGAGCCCGCTCGACACGGCCCGCGCAAGACGCGCAGGTCATTCCGGAAATGGGCAGAGCCAGAGTGGTTTCGGTAGGTGGGGCGGTCACGGTCCGTCCTCCTGGATTGGTCGGGACCTTCCCCATATGCACCTTCCCAATATGGGAAGGTCAAGCCCCTGAAGCGATTTTCCGTCATCTTTCCAAGATATCGCTGCCACCAAATGTTCCTTCGCCCCTGCCGTTCCTCGAAGAGCCGGGAACGCACGGCGCATTTCCGCGTTGACGGACCAACTGGAGAAGGGACTTTCCATGGCACTGCAACGCGCCTTGCTGACCTCCAAATTTCCGGACATCACCGTCCTGGCTGCGGCCTGACCGTGTGGGAGGGCATCTACTGCGGCCCCGCGCCCCTGCCGGAGGACATTCTCTGGCGCTGGAACCTTGATCCCTGGGCGTTAGGCGTGATCGCTGCCGTCGCGCTTTGGTCCGGACGCTCTCGCCCTGGGGCAGCGGCCGTCTTCGTGCTGGCCCTGGCCTTTCTCTCGCCGCTCTGTGCCCTGTCGTCGGCCCTGTTCTCGGCCCGGGTTGTGCATCATGTGCTGCTGGTGGCAGTGGCGGCCCCGCTGCTTGCCCTGGCCCGCCCCGCCCGGCGACAGACCGGCGTCGGTCTGCCGTTCCTCATGGCGACAGGCGCGCTCTGGCTCTGGCACTTGCCGCAGGCCTATGACGCGGCCCTGTCGGACATGGCGCTCTACTGGGTCATGCAGGGCAGTCTGCTGGGATCCGCATGGATGTTCTGGCGCGCAGCCTTCGCTCAGCCCGAGGGATCGGGGCTGGGCTGGGTCTTCCTGGGCTATGTCGCGATGGGGATGCTGGGCGCGCTTCTGACGCTTGCCCCTGCCGCGCTTTACGCCGCCCACGCCAGCGCGCCCTTGCTTTGGGGGTTCACGCCGCTGTCAGACCAGCAGCTTGGCGGACTGATCATGTGGATGCCCGCAGGCCTTCCCTTCGCCGTCTGGGGCGCGATGCTTGCCCGGCGCGCATGGCAGTCCACGGAGGCTGCGTGATGGGCTGGGCCGAGGCCGTTATCCCGCACATCAAGGCGCTGCACCTTGGATTTCTGGCGCTCTGGGTGGCCGGGCTCTTCGCGCTTCCGAAGATGCTTGCGCGGCACGACGACGACCTTGTCCGCGGCGAATACGTGGTGATCCGCCGGGCGACGCATTTCGGCTATGTCTGGGCCATCACACCCGCTGCCGTGCTCGCCATCGCAACGGGCAGTCTCCTGATCTTCCTGCGCGAGATCTTCACGGTCTGGCTCTTCGGGAAGCTGTTCCTCGTGGCGGGTCTCGTCGCGGTCCATGCCTGGGTCGGCCATACCATCGTCGCCGTCGCCGAAAGCGAAGGAGAACACGAGCCCCCCGCCGCCCTGGTCCCCGCACTGATTACCACGGTCCTTGTCCTCGGCATCCTCGTCCTGGTGCTGGCCAAGCCCGAGCTTGAGGAGCTTTCGATGCCGTCCTGGCTCATGGCCCCGCTCGGGCGTCAGTTGCCCTTCGACGTGCCCAACCGGTAATCGAAGACCAGTTTGCCCCCATGCCAACCCGTTGCAATCACCACGACGACCGCAAAGCCCGAAAGGAGGATGCCCCAGGGCAGGATGGCCTCCTCGTAGCCCCGCAGTCGCCATCCCCAGTTGAGGCCGAGAAGCGACAGAAGCATCACCGCGATCACGAAATGCGTCCAGGCCGCGGCGCGGATTCGGATGCCGGGAACCATCAGCAGCTCCATCGTGCCGGTCGCCCCGGCGAGAAGGCCGAAGAGAAAGGCGGTGCCCGTGGCCCAAAGCGCGGCCCAGGCCCAGCGCAGTTCGCCCGACCACCAGTAGAAGAGGTCGGCCCCGAAGGCGCAGAAGGTCAACGCGACAGGGAAGGCCACCGACATCGCGTGCAGCGGATGGCCAAGGATCGCCATGCGCGTTTCGGTCTGGTGGAAGTCCGGATGGCTCACGATGGGGTCGTCGGCGGCACCCTCGCCCCTTGGCGCGTCCTCGGTCACGGCGGTCCTCTTCGCTGGCTTCTGTCGGGGGCAACGCTGCTGACCCTTTCCGGTTGCCAGGATCAGCTGTCCATCCTGCATCCGGCGGGACCGGCCGCCGACACGATCGCGCAGATCTGGTGGGTCATGCTGATCGGCGCAGGGGCGATCACGGCCCTCGTCCTGGGGCTGCTCACTGCCGCCCTGCTGCGCCGTCCCGCCACGGATGCAGAACAGGGTTCCGACGCCTGGGTCTGGGTCATGGGCCTTGGCTTTCCGCTGGTGACCCTTGCGGCGCTGACCGGCTACGGGCTGGTGATGGGCGAGCGGCTTCTGCCCCGCGACGTGCCGGGCCTTGTGACCGTCGAGGCCGAAGCGCGGCAGTGGGTCTGGACCTTCGGCTATCCCGAGCGGCCCGGCTTCGTGACCGAGGACATCCTGCACATCCCCGCCGGCCGTCCCGTGGACGTCCGCATCACCAGCCGCGATGTCGTCCATTCCTTCTGGGTGCCACGGCTTGCCGGCAAGCTGGATGCTGTCCCCGGCCATGTGAACGTGTTGCGGATCGAGGCTGCGGCCCCCGGCACCTATGCCGGACAAAGCGCCGAGTTCAGCGGCACCGGTTACCGCGAGCATGTCTTCACTGTGAGGGCGCACGATCCGGCCTCATGGGACGCATTCCTGCGGACAGGCGCGCCATGAGTCCCCGGCCCCCCCACCGTGCCACCGCCCTGCGTCTGCACAAGGCACTTGCGCCGATCTGGGCCCCCCTGCCCGGCTGGCGCCGCTGGCTGACGACGACCAACAACAACGACATCGGACGGCTTTTCCTGTGCGTCGCCACGACCTTCTTCGTGATCGGCGGCATCCTGGCCATGCTGATCCGCGCCCAGCTGGCCACGCCGGGATCCGCCTTCATGGGGCCCGAGGCCTACAACCAGGTCTTCACGATGCATGGCACCGTGATGATGTTCCTGTTTGCCATTCCTTTCTTCGAGGCCCTCTCGGTCCTCCTTCTGCCCGGGATGCTCGGCACAAGGGATCTCGCCTTTCCCAAGCTTGGGGCCTACGGCCTCTGGGTCTACATCTTCGGCGGCTCGGCGGTGATCATCGCCATGCTGATGGGACTTTCGCCGGACGGCGGCTGGTTCATGTATCCGCCGCTGACCTCGGCCGCGTTCTCGCCCGGCATCGGCGCCGATGTCTGGCTGCTGGGGATCACCTCGATCGAGGTTTCGGCCATCGCGACGGCGGTCGAGATCGTCGTCACCGTGCTCCGCTACCGCGCCGCCGGCATGCGCCTGTCGCGGATGCCGATCTTCGCCTGGTTCATCCTGGTGGTCGCGGTGATGATCCTGACCGCCTTCCCGCCGATGATCCTTGGGTCCTTGCTGCTCGAGACCGAACGCGCCCTCGACTGGCCCTTCTTCCAGGTGGAAAACGGCGGCGACCCGCTTCTCTGGCAGCACCTTTTCTGGCTTTTCGGCCACCCGGAGGTCTACATCATCTTCCTCCCCGCCGCCGGGATGATCGCGACGATCCTTCCGGTGATGGCCCGGACCACGCTTCTGGGTTACGGCTGGGTCGTGGCGGCGGCGGTCTCGCTGGCGGTCCTCAGCTTCGGGCTCTGGGTCCACCACATGTTCACCACTGGCATCCCGCATCTGGGGCTGGCCTTCTTCTCGGCCGCCTCGACGCTGGTCGCCGTGCCGACCTCGGTGATGATCTTCTCCTGGATCGGGACGCTCTGGAAGGGCCGCGTCCGGTTGGAACTGCCGATGCTCTGGCTTCTGGGGTTCTTCGCCACCTTCGTCATCGGTGGGCTCACGGGGGTCATGCTGGCCATCGTGCCCTTCAACTGGCAGGTCCACGACACCCATTTCGTCGTCGCACACCTGCATTACGTGCTGATCGGCGGATACGTCTTCCCGATGATCGCGGCGGTCTACTACTTCCAGCCCCTGCTGACCGGCCGGGCAAGCCTCTTCCGCCTCGGCGGCATCGCCTTCTGGCTGGTCGTCCCGGCCTTCCACGTCACCTTCCTCGCCGTCCATGTCGCAGGTCTCCTTGGCCAGCGGCGCCGGACCTGGACCTATGACGACGGCCAGGGATGGGAGCTTCTGAACCTTGTCGCCTCGGTCGCGTCCTTCGTGATGGCGATCGGCTTCGCGCTGGTGATCCTCGACATCGCCATCAACACCTTCGCGGGCCTGCGCGGGCGACGGAACCCTTGGGGCGCGGCCACTCTGGAATGGGCTGCTCCGGCCTCATCACCGAACTACGGCTTCGCCTCGATTCCCGTGGTGCAGGGCCGCTATCCCCTGCACGAGGATCCCGACCTTCCGGTCCGCATCGCGCAGGGCGAGGGCTATCTCGGCGACGCCTCCCGCAACCGCCGCGAGACGCTGATCGTCACCACGACGACCGGCAAACCGCTGCAGGTCGCGGTCCTGCCCGGCAATTCGCCCCTGCCCTTCCTGCTGGCCGTCGTAACCAGCACCTCCTTCCTGGCACCGCTCTTCAAGGCCTACTGGCTCTCTGGCCTGGCGCTGGTGGGCGTGGTGATCGTCGGACTGATCTGGGTCTGGCGCCTTTCACCCGCCCGGACCGAGGGGCCGATCGATGCCGGCCACGGCACCCTGCTGCCCGTGGCGTCCGAGACCCCGGACCCACCCGGCTGGTGGGGCTCGCTGTTCCTCCTGCTTGCCGACGGGGTCCACTTCGGCTCGCTTGTCTTCGGCTATGCCTTCCTCTGGACCGTCGCGCCGAACTGGCCGCCACCCTCCTACCTGCAGGCGGACGTCTGGGCGCTGGCCCTGGCCCTTGGCGGGGCGGCGGCTTTGGCACTGGGTCCCCGGCTTTGCGCCCGTGCCATCGGCCGCGGGCGGGGGATCGCAGTCGGACTGCCGGTGGCTGTGCTAGGCGCCCTGGCCCTTGCAGCTGCAGCGGCCTCTGTCATGCTGGCGCGACCCGACCCGGCGAGCCATGCCTATGACGCGACGCTCTGGCTTCTGGCGGGCCATGTGGCCTTCCACGCCGCGCTGACGCTGATCATGCTGGGCTACCTTGCCCTGCGCCGCGTCGCCGGACATGCCGTCCGCATGGGCGAGGCCCGGATCGTCGGGCTCTGGGCCGATTTCACTGCCGCGACCGCCCTTGTTGCCCTTGGCGCGGCCTGGCTGCCGGGGGGCATCGGATGACCAACGTGCTGCGCCTGTCGCTGCCCTTCACCGTCTGGATCATCGGCTTCTGTGCCGTCTACGCGCTGCAGGGCCTGTCGTGCTCGCGCCACTGGCCCGAGGGTATCGAGCCGCGCATGGCGCTGATGATTGCAGTGGGCCTCTTCGTTGCGGTCCAGGCGCTGGTCCTGGCGCTCCTCCTCGGGAAACCCTCGGACTCCCGTTTCGTGCAGGGAACGACGACAACGCTTGGCGCCGCGGCACTTGCCGCGGCGCTTTGGACGTCGCTTCCCGTGCTGACCATTACTGTCTGCGGCTAGTCAGTCGGCGCGGGCTCTGCCGGGGCTGGCTCTACCGGTGCAGGTTCTGCCGGTGCAGGTTCTGTCGGCGCAGGCTCTGCCGGAACGGCCTCCTCGGCCGGAGCAGCATCCTCGGCCGGAGCGGTACCTTCCACGGGGGCCGGAGTTTCGGCCGGCTGAGCATCCGGCGCAACCTCACCCTCAGCCGGAGCGGCCGCTGCCGCTGCCGCTGCCGAGGAATCCGTGGCCACGCGATCCGTCTCAACCGGGGCATCGGTCACGCGCCCATCAGCCGCCGCAACGCGCCAGACCGTGTTCCCAGCGTCATCGGCAATCAGAAGCGCCCCGGTCCCATCGATCCCCAGGCCCACCGGCCGCCCGCGTACCTGTTCCTCTTCAGGCAGCAGGAACCCGGTCACCACGTCCTGCGCCATGCCATCCGGCATCCCGTCGCGGAAGGGCACGTAGGACACCTTGTAACCGTTGAACTGCTCGCGGTTCCACGACCCGCGCTGCCCGACGAAGGCGCCATTGGCATATTCCTCCGGCATGGCCGTCCCGTGGGTGAAGACCAGCCCCAGGGCTGCCACGTGGCTGGACAGGGCATAGTCCGGCTTGATCGCCGCCGCCACGAGGTCCGGTCGCTGCGGGCGCACCCTCTCGTCGACATTCTGGCCGTAATAGCTGTAGGGCCAGCCATAGAACCCGTCCTCCACGACCGAGGTCATGTAGTCCGGCACCAGGTTCGGCCCAAGCTCGTCCCGCTCGTTGATCACGGCCCAGAGGACGTCGGTCTCGGGATGGAAGATCAGCCCGTTGGGATTGCGCAGGCCGCTCGCGAACATGCGCGAGGCCCCGGTCTCGCGGTCGATCTCGAAGATCGCGGCGCGGCCCCGCTCCAATTCCATCGAGTTCTCACCCGCGTTCGAGTTCGATCCGACCGAGGCATAAAGCTTGGTCCCGTCGGGGCCGAGCGCCAGGTCCTTTGTCCAGTGGTGGTTCAGAGGACCCCCGGACAGCAGCGTCACTAGCTCTGGCCCGTCGGTGATCTGGGTTTCGCCCAGGCTGTAGGGATACGAGACCACGCCGTCGGCCATGGCGACGTAAAGCGTGTCCTCGATCCACGCCACACCGAAGGGCGAGTTAAGACCCGTCAGAAGGTCGTGGCGCTCGTCGACCACCCCGTCGCGGTTGGGGTCGCGCAACAGCGTGATCAGGTTGCTTTCGGGTGGTTTGCCCGATCCGCCGCCCGCCGCAATCTTCATGATCCAGCCGCGGATATAGTCCTTCGGACGGAACTTGGGTTTGCCCTCGGGGGCGCGCGACTGCACGACCAGCACGTCGCCGTTCGGCAGGGTATGCACGGTGCGCGGATTGACCAGATCGGTCGCATAGGCCGTGATCGTCAGGCCCTCGGGCACGGAAGGCGTCTCGCCCTCTTTCCAGCCGACGACCTCTCCCACGTTCATCCCCGGGAGGAGATCACTGTAGGCAGGCTCGGGCAGAACGGGGTCGGGACCGATCTGGCTGGAGATGTCGAAGTCCTCGTCCTGGGCCAGGGCGCTTGCGGCCAGAAGGGAGATCAAAGCGATGCCGGACAACAGGCGGGCACGCCGCGGCGGGATGGGAAATGACATCGGAAATCCTCCTATCAAGCGACGCGCACGGGGCGGAACGCCATCCGACGCAGGGTCGCCGAAACCAGCATCAGCACGCAGGTCAGAAGCGAGAGCCCGATGCCCAAGGGAACGATGGCGGTCCAGCCATCACCGGCGTGGACAAGGTTGTTGACGATGGCCACCGCAAGGATGACGGCATTCAGCGCCACCACGAGCCACACCTGCTGCTGGCGATAGACCAGCAGTCCGATCAGCCAGAGAAGCACCGCAATCCCGCCCGCGACGGCCCCGGCGAACAGAAGCCAGGACGAGAAATCCTTCCACATCAGGAGGGTGGTCTGCACATATGCCCAGTCGGTCAGCAGCGTCAGCGTGAAGAAGGCCGCCGCAAAGGTCCGGAAGGTTTCCTGACCGGGAATCGACGCCCAGGGACGAAGGCTGGAATAGGGTAAGGTTCGGACGGCCATGAGATTCCCTTCCACGCTGCTTTGCGTCCCAACCCCCTTTGGGAAGGATTGGTTCCGGGCAATCTTCCCTGGCCAGGGAATTGCCGCAGCAGCGCACCGGGGATGCTGACCCTGTCCAGCGGTCGCGTCACGCGACCTTGGTGCCGAAATCGGCAGGGGGAGGCACGCCCTGCCCGACTTGCGCGGTTACGGCGTTTCCGGGGCAGCGCCGGCAGTCAGTGACAGGCGACGGCTAGCCTGCGAAATCGAACGTCCGGTTCAGCGGCAGTTCGCGCGCCCGGATGCCCGTCAGGTCGAAAAGCGCATTCGCCAGCGCGGGAGCTGCCGGCGGAGTGCCCGGCTCGCCCGCCCCGCCGATATGACCGAAGCTGCCGTTGTTCTGCAGCACCCGGACCTCGAAGCGGGGCGTCGTGTGCATCCGCAAGCCGTCATAGTCGGGGAAGTTCTGTTCCACGACGGACTGGTCGGCGAAGGTGATCGCGCCCTGAACCGCTGCGGACAGCCCGTAGACCATCGCGCCGGTCATCTGCGCCTCGATGATCGACGGGTCCATCGCAAGGCCGGGGTCACAGGCGATCCAGGCGCGGGTCAGACGGATGCCGTCCGGCGTTTCCTGCACCTCCTGGACCTGGGCCACGGGGGTGCCGAAGGAATAGCAGAAGGCGACGCCGCGCCCGAACCCGGGTCGCTTCAGGCGGTCCCACCCCGACATCTCGCGCACCGTCTCCAGAAGCGTTGCCGAGGGGGCATGGGTGTCGCGCATCAGGTCCAGCCGGAACTGAAGCGGGTCGGCCTTCGCGGCATGGGCCAGCTCATCGATGAAGCTTTCCAGGAAGAAGGCGTTCATCGAATTGCCGACCGACCGCCAGAACCCAAGCGGCACGTTCAGCTCGGCGACATGGCCGTCGTAGCGGTAGTTCGGCAGCCCGTAAGGTTGATCGAAGCCGCCCTCCACTGTGGCCCGGTCCGGCCCCGGAGGCGCGAAGCCCACCAGCCTCGCCAGCGCGTTGCGCGTGGCCGAGGGCGCAGCCGTCCGACCCCAAAGCGCCGTGGCCCGGCCATTCTCGACCCGCCCCGACAGCCGCGCGATCGCCGCCGGGCGGTAATAGTCCTGGGTCATGTCCTCTTCGCGGCTGTAGGTCAGCTTGACCGGAGTGTCCGGCATCGCCGCCGCGATCCGGGCGGCCAGAACCGCCGGCACCGGGTCGGTGCGTCCGCCGAACCCGCCACCCATGACGGGGGTGTGCAGGGTCACCTTGGCCGCGTCGATCCGCAGCGCGGCGGCGATGGCGTCCCGCGTCATGATCGGGGCCTGGTTTCCGCACCAGACCTCGACCGAGCCATCGGGCTTGACCCAGGCGGTCGCATTCCAGGGCTCCATCGAGGCATGGGCCAGGAACGGCACGCGGTACTCCGCCTCGATCACCCCGCCCTTGGCCAGTTCGGCCTCCACGTCCCCATCGTCCCGCAGCCGCGAGTCGGGATCGGTCCGGAACGCCGCCTCGATCCGCGCCATCATGGCCTGCGTGTCGGCCGGGTAATCCGCCTTGTCCCAGACGATGTCGACCAGGGCCGCCGCCTGCATCGCGGCCCAGGTGGTGTTCGCCACCACCGCGATGCCCGCCCCAAGCCCGATCACCTGCTCGACGCCCGGAAAGCCCAGCGCGGCAGCCGGGTCGAAGCTCGTCATCCCCCCGCCGCGACGCGGGTTCATCCGCACGGTCGCGAACTTCATGCCCGGCAGCACGATGTCGATCCCGAAGGTCTCGGTGCCGGTGGACTTGGCCACCATGTCCAGCCGCGGCATCGACTTGCCGACATAGCGCCAGGTCGAGGGGTCGCGCAGCGTCACATCCTCGGGCACCAGGTCCACGGCCTCGGCCGCAAGCTCGGCGTAGGTGAAGGTCTCTGCCCCGATCACCTTGCCGCCCTCGGTCCGCAGGCTGTCCGGCGCGACACCAAGCCGCCGTGCCGCCGCGGCCTTCAGCGCCTCGCGCGCCCCGGCCCCGGCCAGGCGCATCTGCACGAAGCCGCCGATAGCGCCGGTGGAGCCGCCCGTCATCTGCAGGGAAAAGATCTTCGGCAGGGCCGCAAGGATCGCATTGTGGCTGTTCGGCAGCAGCGACAGCTTGTAGTCCGGCTCGCTCGACATCCGTTCGACGAAACCTGCGTTGTAGTAGGCCTGGGCCGGAGGGCCGTGCAGCACCCGGACCTGCGACCAGTCGACGTCCAGTTCCTCGGCCACCAGGGCCGCAAGCGTGGTCGAGATGCCCTGCCCCATCTCGGCGCGGGGTGCGATCACCGTCACGCCGTCGGCATTGATGATGACCCAGGGGTTCAGAGGCATTCCGTCCGGCCCCGGAACCAGCGGGTTTTCAGGCACTTCGGCCACCTTGTAGGCCCCGAAGGCAGCACCCCCGGCAAAGGCGGCACCGAGGACCAGGAACGAACGGCGGGTGATGGTTTTCCAGCTTGCCATGTCAGCCGGCCTTCATCGTCTGCGCTGCATCCAGGATCGCGGCCCGGATCCGCGGATAGGTGCCGCAGCGGCAGAGGTTGCCCTGCATCGCATCATCGATGTCCTGATCCGTCGGATCCGGCACCTCTGCCAGAAGGGCCGCCGCCTGCATGATCTGGCCCGACTGGCAGTAGCCGCACTGCGCGACCTGGTGACGGACCCAGGCCTCCTGCAGCGGGGCGAGAGCGCCGGGCTGGCCCAGACCTTCGATCGTGGTGATCTCGCCCGTGGCATCGGAAATCGAGACCTGGCAGGACCGCACCGCCTGACCGTCGATCAGCACGGTGCAGGCCCCGCAGGCAGCGACGCCGCGGCCGAACTTGGTCCCGGTCAGCCCCAGACCGTCCCGCAAGGCCCAGAGAAGCGGAACATCCCCGGGCAGATCGACCTCTCTGACGGTGCCGTTGACGGACAGGGCAAGGCTCATGCGAGGTCTCCTGTTGATTTCTGACACTTTCGACTTTTTTTGTCATTCTGTCAACGGTCGTTTGACGGATCGCCGACGCTTGCCTAGACTGGCGCCATGACGACCGAGGTTGAAACGCACATCGACACGAAGGAAGCCGCCATTCTGCGCGCCGCCTTCGAGTGCTTTGCCCGCTACGGACTGCGGCGGACCTCGATGGCCGACATCGCCAAGCTTGCCGGCATGTCACGACCGGCGCTCTACCTGCACTACGCGGGCAAGGACGATATCTTCAACGCGCTGGTCCGCATCCATTTCGAACGCTCGGAAAAGGCGGTGGAGCGGGTCCTCGTCCGGTCCGGCCCGGCGGCCGAGGTGCTGCTCGACGCTTTCCACGCCATCGACGGCGACGCGATGGAAGCGATGCTAAACTCGCCCCACGCCGACGAGATCCTCTCCGCCAACACCCCGTTCACGCAGCCCGCGGTCGAGGCCGCACATGCACGCATCAGGTCCCATCTGGCCGGCTGGATCCGCAAGGGTGTGGCCGACGGCCGGCTGACCCTCAGCGGATTGAATGCCACCGCCGACGAAATCGCATCGGTCGTCATGGCCACCAAGTTCGGCATCAAGGCCTGCGCCGAGAACTTCGCCGATTATCGCGCCGCCCAGGCCCGGGTTGCCGCCGTGTTCGGCAAGGCGCTGACCCGGTAGCGCGGCGGGCGGCTTTACAGAGCGGCTTTATTTGCATCGGCATTCCTGATACGGATCCCTGAAAGTGAACCGCGTGCGCGCAGATGACCAACCAGATTCTCGTTGTTGACCCACTTGAGCGTCCTGACATCCTCCGCAGTCTCGCCAGCGAAGTCCGGGTTCGCATTCTTGAGCATCTGACGAGGAACGGCCCTCGGAACGTCAACCAGGTATCGGAAGAGCTGGACCTGCCGCAGTCCACCGTCTCGTCCAACATGCAGATCCTGGTCGATGCCGGGCTCGTCCAGACCCGGTCCGAAAAGGGCCGCAAGGGCAGCCAGAAGATCTGCAACTCCACCTTCACCGAGATGCTGATCGCATTCAAGGAACCGAAGCCGGTCCAGCATGCGAACGCGATCGAGGTGGCGATGCCCATCGGGCTTTACACCCGCTGCGAGGTCAGCGCGCCCTGTGGCCTCTGCTCGCCCGATGCGATCATCGGCCTTCTCGATGTGCCCGACACCTTCCTCGACCCGGACCGGATGCGCGCCGGATTGTTGTGGTTCAACCACGGGTTCGTGGAATACCAGTTCCCGAACAATGCCAAGCTTGCAGGTGCGTCGATCCGGGCCCTGGAACTGTCCGTCGAGTTGTCGTCCGAAGTGCCCGGAACCTCGAAGGACTGGCCCTCGGACATCACGGTCGCCATCAACGGGCACGAGATCGGCACCTGGACGTCGCCCGGCGACTATGGCGACAAGCGCGGCAAGTTCACGCCCGACTGGTGGAAGCTTGCTGGCTCGCAGTACGGCGACCTCAAGCGCTGGGAGGTCACCGATTCGGGCACCTTCCTGGACGGAACGCGGCTTTCGGACTGCAGCCTCGGCGACCTGGAACTCAATGCCCACCGGTCGATCCGCGTCCGGATCGGCGTGAAGGAAGACGCCCGCCACCCCGGCGGGATCAACATCTTCGGGCGCGGCTTCGGCAACCACGACCAGGATATCGCCCTGCGCCTGATCCGCGCCTGACCTCGCCCCAACCTTTTCGCTTGACCCCGGCCGAAGCCTGACGAACTATACCCGGAAATCTGGTATGAACCAGAGAAACGGATTCTCAGGTCCGGACGGGAGGAAATCATGAAGGCACGGGTCACGGCGCACAGCGCCTATACGGTCGCGGACATCGATAAACGGTTGTATGGGTCGTTCCTGGAACATCTTGGACGTGCGGTCTACACCGGCATCTATGAGCCGGGCCACCCCACCGCCGACGCCGAGGGGATGCGCCGCGACGTGATCGACCTCGTTCGCGCCATCGACACGCCCATCTGCCGCTATCCGGGCGGCAACTTCGTCTCGGCCTACAACTGGGAGGATGGGATCGGCCCCAAGGACCAGCGCCCCAAGCGGCTGGACCTCGCCTGGCGGACGACCGAGACCAACCAGGTCGGCATCCACGAATTCGCCGACTGGGCCGAGAAGGCCGGGACCGACATGATGCTGGCCGTGAACCTCGGCTCGCGCGGTCTGGACGAGGCGCGGGCCTTCGTCGAATACGTCAACCACAAGGGCGGGACCTACTGGTCGGACCTGCGGGCGAAGAACGGCCGGAAGGACCCGTGGAACTGCCGCCTCTGGTGCCTGGGGAACGAGATGGACGGCCCCTGGCAGGTCGGCCACAAGACGGCCGGGGAATACGGGCATCTGGCGAATGAGACGGCCAAGGCTCTGCGCGGCCTCGACCCGACGCTGGAACTGGTCGTCTGCGGGTCGTCGCACTCCAACATGCCGACCTATCCGCAGTGGGAAGCCACCGTGCTGGAGGAGACCTACGACCAGGCCGACCACATCAGCCTGCACATGTACTTCGAAAACTACGAGAAGAATTCCAATGAATTCCTCGCGCTACCGCAAAAGCTCGACACCTACATCGGCACGGTTGCGGGGATCATCGACTATGTGAAGGCCAAGAAGCGGTCGAAGCGGCAGGTCACGATCAGCTTCGACGAATGGAACGTCTGGTATCACGAACGAAAAGCCGATGCCGAGCGGATGCGGACCTGGGACTGGCCGGTGGCGCCCGTCCTTCTGGAAGACCAGTACAACTTTGAAGACGTCCTGCAGGTCGGCTGCATCCTGAACACCTTCATCCGCCGCGCGGATGTGGTGAAGATCGCCTGCATCGCGCAGCTGGTGAACGTCATCGCGCCGATCATGACCGAACCCGGCGGACCGGCCTGGCGGCAGACGATCTACTGGCCGTTCCTGTTTGCTTCGAAGAACGGCCGCGGCACCGCGATGCAGCTGGCGGTAGAGGTGCCCACCTACGACGCCGACGCCGCCGCCGGGGTCCCGTGGCTGGACATCGCGGGCGTCCGCAACGACGACGCAGGCACGCTGACCTTCTTCGCGATCAACCGCAACGGGCAGGAACCAATGGAGGTCGACCTCGCGCTTGACGGGTTCAACGCCAAGTCCGTGGAACACACGCTGATCAAGCACAACGACCTTGAGGCACGGAATTCCAAGACCAATCCCGACAACGTCGCCCCGCAGAAGGGCAACGGGGCGAAGCTCCACGGCAAGGGCCTGCACCTGACCCTGCCGCCGCATTCCTACTCGATGATCCGGGTGGGTCTGTAAGTATCCGAGTCTCGGATACGTATCAGGTTTCGATTGATCGAATCGGGAAAGCGGATACGCTTTTCTCAGGAGATGCGGCGAACCACGCCGCCAAGAGGGAGGAAAATGATGACCGTAAGTGGAATGCTGAAGGCCGCCATCGTGGCCACCATCGGCTTTGCCGGTGTGGCCCGGGCGGAAGAGACTGTCGTCTGGTGGGATTTCCTGGGCGGCGGCGACGGCGTGCGGATGAAGAAGATGATCGATGACTTCAACGCCGCCCACTCCGGCGCGATCAAGATCGACGCGACCACGCTGGAATGGGGCACGCCCTTCTATGCCAAGGTCCAGACCTCGGCCGCCGTGGGCGAGGCGCCTGACATCATGACCTATCACGCGAGCAGGATCCCACTCGCCGTGGAACAGGGCGTGATGCAGGAAATCACCGCCGATGACTGGGCGGCGATGGGCCTGTCTTCGGCCGATTTCGCGGCAGCGACCTGGGACGCGGTGACGATCGACGGCAAGCAGTACGCGGTGCCTTTGGATACCCACCCGATCGTTCTTTACTACAACAAGGACCTCTTGGAAAAAGCCGGGATGCTGGATGAAAACGGCAAGCCCAAGGGGCTGGACAGCCGCGAAGGCTTCACGGCCACCCTGCAGGCCCTGAAGGACTCGGGCGTCAAGTTCCCGCTGGGGTCCGTCACCGCCGACGGCAACTTCATGTTCCGCACCATCTATTCGCTGATGGGCCAGCAGAACGGCGAGCTGATGACCGACGGCGAGTTCCTGGCCGGCGACAACGGCGAGAAACTGGCGAATGCCCTTGGCGTGCTGGCGGAATGGACGACGGCGGGCCTGCAATCGACCTACACCGACTACCCGGCGACCGTCGCGCTCTTCACCTCGGGTGAGGCGGCGATGATGATCAACGGCGTCTGGGAAGTCCCGACGATGACCGACCTCAACGCGCAAGGAAAGCTCTTCAACTGGGGCGCGGTGGAACTGCCGGTGATCTTCGACAAGCCCGCGACCTATGCCGACAGCCATGCCTTCGCGATCCCCGCGAACCAGGGCAAGGAAATGACCCCCGAGAAGCGCGCGGCGGTTCTGGAAGTCATGTCCTGGATGTCGAAGAACTCGCTCTTCTGGGCCACCGCTGGCCATATCCCGGCCAACGGGGCGGTCGTCGCCTCGCCCGAATATGCCGCGATGGAGCCGAACGCGACCTACTCGACCCTGACGGCGAACATGATCTTCGACCCGAAATCCCCGCTGGCGGGCGTCGCCGGACCGATCTTCGACGTCATGTCGACGTACTTCGTCCCGACCCTGAACGGCGAGATGGACCCGGCCGAAGCCGTGAAGTCGATCAAGGAAGAGCTGAACGCTCTCTGACCTGACTGAACCGGGCCGCCCGTCCGCGGGCGGCCCGTCGCTTTCCGGGGAGACGCCATGCTGACCAACCGCCGCAAGGACGCCCTTGTCGCCGCCGTTCTGGTGGCGCCCTTCCTTGCCATCTACCTTCTGGTCTTCGTCTGGCCGACGATCCAGATGTTCGAAATCTCGTTCACCGACGCGCGGCTGATCGGCTCGGGCGACTGGGTCGGCCTTGAGAACTATGCCCGCCTCGACAGCGACCCGCGCTTCCGGACCGCCGCCTGGAACACCGCCTATTTCGTCCTTCTGACCGTCCTGCCCGGTACCATCATCGCGCTCTTGATCGCACTCGGCGTCTCGCGGCTGAAGGGCCGGTTGCAGGCCGCGATCCTCGCCCTCTTCTTCCTGCCCTACATCCTGCCGGTGTCCGTGGTCTACCTAATCTGGGACTGGCTGCTGAACTTCCAGTTCGGGATCACCATGCACATCCTGGACATCTTCGGCATCGACCGCATCCCGATCATGAAGACCCGCGAATGGTTCATGCCTGCCGTGGGCGTCGTGACGATCTGGTGGACCGCAGGCTTCTCGATCCTTCTGTTCCTCGCAGGCCTTCGCGCCATCCCGGCCGAGATCTACGAGGCCGCCGCGCTGGACAACGCAGGCCGCTGGACGACCTTCCGGCGCATCACCTGGCCGCTTCTCTGGCCGGTCACCACGCTCGTCTTCACCATCCAGCTCATCGCGCAACTGAAGATCTTCGACCAGGTCTATCTCTTCTCGCAGGGCGGCAGACCCAACGACAACATGGTCCTCGTCTACTACGTCTTCCAGCGCGCCTTCCAGCAGGACCAGGGCGGCCGCGCCGCCGCCGTGGCGGTGACGCTCTTCGTCCTCGTGGTCGTCGTCTCGGTCCTGCAATTCCAGCTTCTGCGCCTGGCGGGAGGCCGCAAATGACCGCAGCCGGCATGCAACGCGCGAACTTCTGGGGCGGGGTCATCACCGTCCTCACGATCCTCTTCGCGCTGATCTGGGCCTTCCCGCTTTACTGGGGCGTCATCTCCTCGCTGAAACCCGAGGATGAGGTCGTTCGGCCCTATATCGAGCTCTGGCCCGAGAACCTGACCTTCAGCCACTACTACACGGCGGTTTTCGACACCCAGATCATGACCTGGTACCTCAACTCCATCGCCGTGGCGGTGGGGGTGACGGTCATCACCATCGTGACATCATTTCTCTGCGGCTATGCGCTGTCGCAGCTGAAGTTCCCCGGCCGCAAGGCGCTGTGGTGGCTGATCCTAGCAAGTTTCATGGTCCCGACCCAGGCCCTGATCATCAACCACTTCGTGCTGATCTCGCAGCTTGGGCTCATCAACACCTGGGCCGGGATCATGCTGCCGCAGCTCATCCATCCGGTCATCATCATCGTCTACAAGCAGTTCTTCGACCAGGTCCCGAAAGACTTCCGCGAAGCCGCCGTGATGGACAACGCGGGCGAGTTCCGGATCCTTTTCAAGGTCTACCTGCCGATGAACTGGGGGGTCACGACGGCCCTGTCCATCGTCACCTTCATCTGGACCTGGAACGCCTTCCTCTGGCCCTTCCTGTCGGTCACGAAGACCGAGATGATGACCGTCCCCGTCGGCATCACCCAGGTCAACGACGCCTTCGGGGTCTACTACGCCCGCCAGCTTGCCGCCGCGGTCCTCGCCGGCCTGCCGGTCGCGCTGGCCTATCTGCTGTTCCAGCGCAAGGTGACCGAAGCCATCACCCTGTCCGCCGGGATCAAGGGCTGAGAAACGATTTCTTCAAAGAAATCGCACCGGAGCCTTCAAAGGCTCCGGTGCGGAGTTTTCGAAATCTCCGCGCTCAGGCAGTAACCGCGCGTCCCTGCCCGTCGAACAGGTGCAACTCGTTGGTATCGAAGGCCAGGCCGATCACGTCCCCCGCCTTGACCTGCGACTTGCCGCTGTCCTGCGCAATGACCAGCAAACCGTCCGACAGCTTGGCATAGACCAGCGTCCGGTCGCCCAGCCGCTCGACCACCGTCGCGGTGGCCTTGGTGGTCCCGCCGGCAGACACGGTCAGCGCCCCGGGCCGGATGCCCAGCTCCCACGGGCCCTCGCCCTTCGGCGCAAAGGGCAGGTTCACCACGCTACCGTCCCCCAACCGCGCCGCCGCGCGATCCTCCTGCCCGGTCAACGTGACCGGCAGCAGGTTCATCGCTGGCGAGCCGATGAAACTGGCTACGAAGCGCGATGCGGGACGGGAATAGACCTCCATCGGCGTGCCGACCTGTTCGATCTTGCAGTCGTTCAGGATCACGATCCGGTCCGCCAGCGTCATCGCCTCGGTCTGGTCGTGGGTGACATAGATCATCGTCGAGCCCAGACGCTGGTGGAGTTCCGCCAGTTCCACCCGCGTCCGCACACGGAGGGCTGCGTCGAGGTTCGACAGCGGCTCATCAAACAGGAACGCCTTCGGCTCCTTCACGATGGCCCGCCCGATGGCAACCCGCTGCCGCTGGCCCCCCGAAAGCTCGGCCGGGCGCCGGGCCAGCAGCTTCTCCATCTCCAGCATCCGCGCCGCTTCGGCCACCCGGGCCTTGATCGTCGCTTCGGGCAGACCCACGTTCCGCAGCCCGAAAGCCATGTTCTCGGCCACCGTCATGTGCGGGTAAAGCGCATAGTTCTGGAACACCATCGCCAGGTTCCGCTGGCCGGGCGCCAGCCCTTCGGACCGCACGCCGTCGATCACCAGCCCGCCCGCGTCGATGCTTTCAAGTCCGGCGATCATGCGCAAAAGCGTCGTCTTGCCCGACCCCGACGGGCCGAGGAAAACGACGAACTCACCCGCCCCGATTTCAAGGCTCAGGTCCCGTATCACCTCGACCGACCCGAACTTCTTCGACACCTTTTCCAGTGCGATTCCGGCCATGTCATCCTCCCAGATCCGTTTGGATCATAGTTTCGGGTATATATCAGATGTCAAGCCGAAGTAGACGGCTCCGGTGAATTCACGGCCCCGCGCGGGTCAGGCGGCGACCGGCTCGATCAGGGCCGGACCCGACGCCCGGTTCGAGTTGACCGCGACGCCCACGCGGAACGGCTTGGTCAGCACTCCCGGCGCGGACGCCTTCATCAGCACCGCCGCCCCATGTCCGGCCTCGCCCAGCCAGAGCGGCCAGTCCGCACGCTCCAGAACCACCGGCTCGCGGTGATGGATCTCGTCCATCCCCGGCCCCGCCTCGGTCGAGACGATCGCAACCGTATCCATGTCCCCCCAGTGCTGCCAGACCCCGGCCAGCGCCATCGGGAGCCCGTCAGCGCGGGTGAAGTACCAGGGCAGGCGCTTGCCGCCTTCGCCCTCGCTCCATTCGTAGAAGCCCGAGGCGGGGACGATGCAGCGCCGCTCGCGGATCGCAGCCTTGAAGGCGGGCTTCGTGGCAACGGTGTCGGACCGCGCATTGATGATCAACGGCCCGTCGTTCGGCGCCTTGTACCAGGTCGGGATGAAGCCCCACCGCATCGCGCGCAGGCGCCGGACACCCCCCTCGGATGTCACCGCCGCCACCGGGTTCGTCGGGCAGACGTTGAAGTTCGGCCCTTGCGGCAGGTCATTGCCCGGCACGGCATCGAACAGCGCCGCCAGCGCCTCGTTCGGGTGGGTGATGGTGAAACGGCCGCACATGGGGCAAAGATAGGCGATCCGCCCGCGAAGACCAAGCCAAGGCCACACCGCAGGAGTGAACCCCGATGCTGTCCCAGATCGCCCGCCGCGTCGAAAACCTGGACCGCGCCCGCAGCTTCTGGCGCGACACGCTTGGCATCCCCGAACTTTACGCCTTCCCCGGCCTAGCCTTCTTCGACCTCGGCGGCACAAGGCTGATGCTGCGCGAAACCGGCACGCGGGACGAGGCCGACATCCTGTACCTGGCGACCGAAGACATCGCCGCAGCCCACTCCGAGCTTGCGACAAGGGGAGCCGAACTGACCGGCGCGCCGCACAGGATCCACATGCACCCGGACGGCACGCAGGAATGGATGGCCTTCTTCAAGGATGACGAAGGCCGCGACCTCGCCCTGCACAGCCTGGTCCGCTGACACCTTGTCGTTCGACTTCGTCTCCTCCTCGGATGGCGACCCAGCGAGGAGCGACGAAGTCGACGACGAGCGTCCCCAGCGCTACTGACCCAGCTTCTTGATCCGGCCCTCGACGGCGACATTCACCGTCCCCAGCTTCTCGACATAGGCCATCACGTCATTGGCCACGAGCTGCCCCGTCGGCCCCTCGGTGATGATCCGCCCGCCACCCAGCGCGTCATAACCGTCGCCGCCGCCAAGGATGTAATCGTTGACCGCCACCTTGTAGAGCTTGTCAGGCTCGAGCGCCGCACCGCCCACCATCACCTCGCTTACCCGGGACCCGGCGGGGGCCGAGGCATCGAAGGCATAGGTCAGGCCCGAGACCTGGGCGAACCGCCCGGCACCCTTCTCGACCTGGCTAACCCCGTTCTCCAGCGCCAGCAGCACCTGGCTCCCTGGCAATTCCGTCACCACCGTCACGTTGCCGAACGGGAGTTCCGTCAGGATGTCCCGCCGCGTCAGCTTGCGGCCCGCCTCATAGGTCGTGTCGCCCCGGATGCCGCCCCCGTTCATGATCGCGATATCCGCCCCGGTCGCATCCCGCATCGCATCCGCGATCAGGTTGCCCATCGTCGCCTCCTCGGCCCGCACCACGTTCCGGCGGCTGTCGAGAGGCGCTTCCACCGTCCCGATCTCGACATTCAGGTTCTGGTCCATCGTGGCCCGCAAGGCATCTGCCATCGCCACCGACTCCGGGTCCGGCGTCACCGTGGCAGTGTCGATGAACCGGAAGGCCGGCACCCAGGAGATCTCGCGCTTGCCGTCGTCGGTCGTCGTCACCTCCACCGTAAGGTCCACCGGGGACAGGAACTGCCCGTCGATGCTGGTTTCCACATAGGCCGTCCGCCCGTCGAACGCCGTGGCATAGGAATGGTCATCCCCCGACAGGATCACGTCGAACGCCCCGCTTGCCATCAGCGCGCGGTCGTTCTCCATGTTGGTCTGCACCACGCCGACGACCAGATCCGCGCCCTCCTCCCGCGCCTTCTCGGCCGCGGCGACGCCCGTCTCCACTGTCGGCAGGAATTTCAGGCTGCCCGTGGACGAAACCTCGGGCGAGGTATCCTGCGCCACCGGAATCAGCGCGATCTTGAGGCCCGCGACCTCTTTCACCATCACCCCGCCCAGCCCCTCGATCGCCGATCCGTCACCATTGGTGATGTTGATCGCCGCCCAGGGGTACTTGGACGCCTTCATCTTCTCGATGAAGTTTTCCGGTCCGAAGTCGAACTCATGGTTCCCCGGCACCGCCAGGTCGAAGGGCACGAGGTTGGTGAAGTCGATCGTGTTCTGGCCCTTGTCAAACCCCGATGCGAGCGAGGGCGACAGCATGTCCCCGTTGAAGAGGTACAGCGTGTTCGGGTTCGCCGCGCGCTCGGCCTTGGCCACCGCGTTCAGCCGGGCAAAGCCGCCCCGGCCGTCCTCTTCCTCGAAGTTGTAGACATCCCCCACACCCAGAAGCGTCAGTTTCACCGTCTCGGCCCCTGCAGGCGCGGCCATAAGGGCTGCGACAACGGCCAGTCTCGAAATTCCACGCATCGCGACTCTCCCAAGGATTGTTTGCTGAATATCTGCAGCTTGCGCCCAGCCGGTCGGCGGTGTCAAAGCAACATCACCCTGCCCGGTGCACGCCCATGACAAGCCGCAAGCCATTGCCAGGTTCCATGCGCTTCGCTATGCCGCGCCCATGCTGATCCTCAAGATCCTCCGCCGCCCCGAATGGGATGCGTTCAAGGCCGCAGGCGAAACCCGCGGTGCTCCGATCGATGTGCAGGACGGGTTCATTCACTTCTCCACCGCAGCCCAGGTGGCCGAAACCGCCGCCAAGTGGTTTGCCACCGAAAGCGACCTGGTGCTGGTGGCTTTCGACCCCGACAGGCTTGGCCCCGAACTGAAGTGGGAACCCTCGCGCGGCGGCCAGCTCTTCCCGCATCTCTACCGCCCGCTCCGGATCGATGAAGTCGTCTGGGACAAGTCCCTGCCGCTGGGAGCCACCGGTCACATCTTCCCCGAGGGGCTCTGGTGACCACGCTCGAGCGTCTGGGCCTGTCGCTTCTGCACCGCGTCGACCCCGAGCGCGCGCATACACTGTCACTGCTGGCCCTGCGCTCTGGCCTCGCGCCTCTACCCGGGCCAGTCGACTTGCCGCGGCTGAACACGACGCTTGCGGGGATGCCGCTTCTGAACCCCGTCGGGCTTGCTGCCGGCTATGACAAGAACGCCGAAGCCATCGCCCCCCTCTCCCGCGCCGGTTTCGGCTTCATCGAGGTCGGCGCGGCGACGCCCCTGCCCCAGCCCGGCAATGACAAGCCGCGCCTGTTCCGCCTGACCGAGGATCGCGCCGCGATCAACCGCTTCGGCTTCAACAATCAGGGGATGGACGCGATCGGTGCCCGCCTTGCCGCCCGCACGCCGGGCCAGGTCCCGGTGGGCCTGAACCTCGGCGCCAACAAGACCGCCCAGAACCGGGCGGCCGACTTCGCCACCGTCCTTGCCCGCTGCGGTCCCCATGTCGACTTCGCCACGGTCAACGTCAGCTCTCCCAACACCGAACGCCTGCGCGACCTGCAGGGCCGCGCGGCTCTGGCCGAGCTTCTCCGCCGGGTGATGGAGGCGCGCGCCGGCCTTCCCCGCCCGATCCCGGTGTTCCTGAAAATCGCGCCCGACCTGACCCGCGAAGACCTTGAGGACATCGTCGAGGTGGCCCTCTCCGCCCGCATCTCGGGGATCATCGCGACAAACACGACGATCGACCGAGAAGGTTTGAAATCTGCAAACGGCGATCAGACTGGCGGCCTTTCCGGTGCGCCATTGTTCGAAAAGTCCACCCGTTTGCTGGCACGCCTCTCCCAGCTGACCCACGGCCTTCTTCCGCTGATCGGTGTCGGGGGAATATCGAATGCCGAGGAGGCCTACCAGAAGATCCGCGCCGGCGCTTCGGCGGTGCAGCTTTACACCGCGATGGTCTACCAGGGGATCTCGATGGTGCCCGAGGTTGCGCGCGGTCTGGACGCGCTTCTGGCAAGAGACGGCTTCGCCAATGTCTCTCTCGCCGTCGGGTCGGGCCGCAGCGCCTGGCTTTGAAGGAGGTCAGAACGCCTTGAACGTCATCGTCGTCAGCGTCCGCTGGATGCCCGGAATGTCGAACAGCTTCGAAGATAGGTAATGCCCGGTATCTTCCCCATCGGGGATGTAGACCTTGGCGATCAGGTCATAGTCGCCGCTCGTCGAGTAAAGCTCGCTCACCACCTCGCGGTCCCAGATCGCATTCGCGACCTCGTAGGTCTGGCCGGGGGTGCAGCGGAACTGGACGAAAACCAAAGCCATCGGGGCCTCCATTCTTGCCGGAAAGTCTAGCCGCGCAAGGCGGCAAGGAAAAGCCTCAGTCCGCCTGGTCCAGCGCGAGGGGCGCCGGCTCGCGCTTCAGGTCGTCAATGGACAACGGACCCGTCGGACGCGCCAGCCGGTTCCGGACCACCCAGTAAAGCCGCGTCTGCGCCCGGGTGATCGCGACATAAGCGAGCCGCTTCCACAAGGGCACCCCTGCCTCGGACCGTCCCGACTGCGCCGCCGCGTAAAGGTCCGGCGCAAAGACCTGCACCTCATCCCACTGCGACCCCTGCGCCTTGTGGATCGTCACCGCCGCCCCGTGCAGGAACGTCGCCCCCATCCGCGCCGCATGGGGGATGAACGGCTCCTCCTCGTCGGGCTTTTCAATCTTGATGATCGACGCCGCGCTGACCTGCGGCTCCTCCGCCCCCACCACATGCAGCTTGGCGAACCCCTCCCGGTTCCCCTCGCCCAGGTAGATCACCTGCGCGCCCTTGATCAGCCCCCGCGCCTCCAGGTCGATCCGTTTCTTCCGGTGCTTCAAGGGCAGCTCGATCCCGTCGCAGATCAGCGGTTCCCCCGGCAGAAGCTGGTCCTCCGGCGCCCCATAGGCCCCGCGGAACGCCTGGATCAGCCGGACCCGGGTCGCGTTGCGCCAGACAAGGACCGGCGACCGCGCCATCAGCGCCGCCTCGACCCGTTCTGCCCAGACCACTCGATCATCCTTTCGCGCCGTCTCCTCGACCAGCCGCTCGAACTCCACGAACCCCAGCCGGTCGTCGGATAATGCGTGGGCGAGGTCCAGGATCGGGTTGTCCTGCGTCTGCCGGTGGATGCGGTGCAGCACCAGCTTCCGGCCCTCGGAGAGCTTGTCGAACACCATCTCGCCGGACTGCCCGACCGGGGCCAACTGCGCCGGGTCACCAAACAGGACCAGGGTCGGGAATATCTCGCGCAGGTCCTCGAACTGGCGCTCGTCCAGCATCGAAGATTCATCGACGAAGCCCACGTCCAGAGGTTCTTCCCGCCGCTTCCAGCCCTTGATGAAGTCGCTGCCCTTCAAACCCGCCGCGGCCAATGCGCCCGGGATCGAGGCCACCTGGCTGTAGAACGCATGCGCCCGGTCCAACGCCAGCTCTGTCAGCCCCGCAATCGCCAGGCTGTCGATCACGGGCCGCGTCCCGGTCCCCGCCAGCCACTCGGCGATCTTCTCGTATTCCGGGTCATAGACCGGGGTGTAGAGGATGCGGTGGATCGTCGTCGCCGGCACACCGCGCAGGCGCAGCACCGAAGCGGCCTTGTTGGTCGGCGCGAGGATCGCCAGCGTGCGCCGGTCCTTCCGCTTCCGCCCCTCGTAATCGCCCGAGATCACCTCGACCCCGGCAGCCTTCAGTCCCCGGTAAAGCTCGGCCAGAAGCATCGTCTTGCCCGACCCGGCCTTGCCAACCACCGCAAGGACGCTTGTCCGTCCCTCGGCCATCGGGCTCAACTCTCCCTCGACCATGTCGATCCCCGCGCCAAGGAAGGCGGCGGCAAGCCGGTCATAGGCCTCGGCCTGGTCGTCGGAAAAGATCAGTGCGGGGGCCTGCATGTAGCGACCATATCCGGTGGCGCCGTCAAGCGGTAGGGTCAGTGCATCTGCCGACCTTGCGGCGGAGGTGACTGCGGAGGCTCTTCCGGACCACCCTCGGCCGCGCCGATTTCCCGCCGGGCCTCGTCGATGGTTTCAGACACCTTCTCTGCCAGCCGCGGCAAGCCGTTCTGGGTCGCATAGGTAAGTAGATCCGACAAGACGTCGAAGACCCAGTCGTGGCGCATGAATTCCCTCGGCCAGAAACCTGTGCCGCCTGGGGTCCTGGAAACCTGAACAGGCACCAGAACCCTCGGCGACTCACTTAAGCACAGATAGCCGCGCGATGGGTGAATTCGTTGTTAAAGGTTGACCTTAAGTCAACTTGCTCGCCTCTAGCGTGTCCTCGAAGGTCCTGAGCCCCGTCCGGGGCGCCTGAACCAGCACCGCCATGTTTCCGGGCTTGTGCTGGTTCTTCCACATCAGCGTATGCGCCCGCGGGATTTCCGCCCAGGGGAAGACTTCGGACATGCAGGGGTCAAGCCGGCGCTCCACCATCAGCTTGTTGGCCGCCGCCGCCTGCTTCAGATGGGCGAAGTGGCTGCCCTGCAGGCGCTTCTGGTGCATCCACATGTAGCGCACGTCGAAGGTGCAGTTGAATCCCGTCGTCCCGGCGCAGATCACCACCATGCCGCCCTTCTTGACCACCAGCGACGAGACCGGGAAGGTCGCCTCGCCCGGATGCTCGAACACCATGTCGACGCTGACACCCTTGCCGGTGATATCCCAGATCGCCTTGCCGAAGCGCCGCGCTTCCTTGAGCCAGTCGTTGTACTCCGGGGTGTTGACCTTCGGCAGTTGCCCCCAGCACTTGAACTCGTTGCGGTTGATGACGCCCTTCGCCCCCAGCCCCATCACGAAGTCACGCTTCGATTCGTCCGAGATCACTCCGATCGCGTTGGCACCTGCCGTGTTGATCAACTGGATCGCATAGGACCCAAGGCCCCCCGATGCCCCCCAGACCAGCACGTTCTGCCCCGGTTTCAGGTCATGCGGCTCGTGCCCGAAAAGCATCCGGTAGGCCGTGGCCAGCGTCAGCGTGTAGCAGGCCGATTCCTCCCAGGTCAGGTGCTTCGGCCGCGGCATCAGTTGCTGCGACTGCACCCGCGTGAACTGGGCGAAGGACCCGTCATGGGTCTCGTACCCCCAGATCCGCTGGCTGGGTGAGAACATCGGGTCGCCCCCGTTGCACTCCTCGTCGTCGCCGTCGTCCTGGTTGCAGTGGATCACCACCTCGTCGCCGACCTTCCAGCGCTTGACCTTGTCGCCGACCGCCCAGACGATCCCCGCCGCGTCCGACCCAAGCACGGCATAGGGCTGCTTGTGCCCGTCGAAGACGCTGATCGGCTCGCCCAGCGCGGCCCAGACGCCGTTGTAGTTGACGCCCGCCGCCATCACCATGACCAGCACCTCGTTCGAGTCGATGGTCCAGGTGTCGACCACCTCCTGCAGCATCGCGGTTTCCGGGGGCCCGTGCCGCTCGCGCCGGATGGTCCAGGCGTACATCTGCTTCGGAACATGGCCCAAGGGAGGCATCTCGCCCAGTTCGTAGAGATCCTTTTTCGGCGCATCATAGATCGCGGGAGCGTTTTGCGTATCCAAAGCCAACATTGCCTCCAAACCTTGCCGCGGCGCAGAATCGCCCCGCCCTTGCGGCCAGATAATATTCTTGCGCGCAATATTGCAATAGTCTGATGGTCAGTATTGAAATTTTATGTCTGCGGCGGCGCAGCAAAGCCGACCTCGGGAACCGAGGCCGCATAAAAGTCCAGAAGCGCCCGTTGCGCAGGCACCGGCTTAAGGTCCGTCGACACCAGCCCGCGCCGGATCAGCGGCTCCAGTCCCTCATCCAGGACCGAGGCCCCGCCAACCGGCGGCAGTTTCAGGACCGCCCCGGCTTCGCTGAGCCGCGCGATCATCGCCTGCACCCGCGCGCCCAGCTCCTCCCGGCTTTCCGCGCCCTCGCCCAGCGCCCGCGCCACCAGCGGCACCGGCAGGACCGGCACGACCGCCGCAATCGCTGCCATCAGCCGGTCGCCCAGGGCCTCGACCGATTCCCCGGCCCCCAGATGCTCACGCAGGGACACCGGCGCTCCGAACCCTGCCGCTGCCGTCCCGAAGCCTTTCGTACGCCCCTGGAACCGCGCCCACAGGAAGCGCAACGCGTGCCAGACCACAAGAAGCGTCTGGTTCCTGAACCGTCGCGTTCCCGCCAGCGCCGCCTCGACCAGCATCCTGTCTTCCAGCACCCGGTCATAGGCCAGTCCCACCGGCACAAAGACCACGTCCCGCGCATGCGGTGTCCAGCCCTCGACAATGTAGCTGATCAGCCCCAGTTTCGGTGCCCCGACGCGCCCGTCCAGGCTTAGCCCCCCCTCGGGAAAGATCGCCTGCGTGGTCCCCTCTTCCGTCGCCATCTGCACATATCGCGCCAGCACCTTGCGATAGAGCGCATTGCGGCTTCCCCGCCGGATGAAATAGGCCCCCATGGACCGGATCAGCGCCGACAGCGGCCAGACCCGCGCCCATTCGCCCACCGCGTAGCTGACCGCCGAGCGGTCCGCGACCAGCCAGGTCACCAGCACATAATCCACGTTCGACCGGTGATTCATCACGAAGACCACCGCGGCCTTCGGGTCGATCACCCGCAAGGCCTGGTCCACCTTGCCGACCCTGACCCGGAACAGGAGACGCGACAGCCATTTCGCGGCCCGCGTGCCGAACCCGAAGTAGAAGGTCGCGGAAAACCCCGGCACGATCTCCCGCGCATAGCGCCGCGCCTCCTCGAAGGCGACCTCTCCCGGAACGCCCGTCTCGGCCGCATGAACCATCGCCGCCTCGACCACCCGCTGGTCATAGGCCAGCCGCGCCACCATGTCCGACCGCTCGGCCAGCTTGAACAGGTCGATCTTCCGGTCCAGCCGCGCGTTCAGGCGTGACAGGGCCTTCTCCGCCCGCCGCCGGAAGAACCAGCGCACACTGGGAAACAGGAAATGCGTCGCAAAACTGATCGCGGCAAAGCCAAGGATCAGGACCAGCAACCAGACGGGAACCGCGACCGTACCGAACATGGGCGGAGACTGCCCGAAACCGGGAACCTCGTCGATGACTTCGTCATTCCTCGGTCCGCACCCGCGACGAGGAGACGAAGTCGAACGAGGAGCCACGCCGCAGCGCAGCGATTGACAACGCCATGATCTTTCCCGTATCCCTGCTGCAGCGCAATAAAATTACCCGTCCGACTCGCGAGGCCGACATGTCCGAGAAACCCTGGCTCTTCCGCACCTACGCCGGTCACTCCACCGCCGCAGCCTCGAACGCGCTTTACCGGACCAACCTCGCAAAGGGGCAGACCGGCCTGTCCGTCGCCTTCGACCTGCCCACGCAGACCGGCTACGATTCCGACGATCACCGCTCGCGCGGCGAAGTCGGCAAGGTCGGCGTCCCCGTCGCCCACCTCGGCGACATGCGTGCTCTCTTCCAGGACATCCCGCTGGAACAGATGAACACCTCGATGACGATCAACGCCACGGCCCCCTGGCTGCTGGCTCTCTACATCGCCGTGGCCGAGGAACAGGGCGCCGACATCGCAGCCCTGCAGGGCACCGTGCAGAACGACATCATCAAGGAATACCTCTCGCGCGGCACCTACATCCTGCCGCCGCAGCCCTCCTTGCGCCTCATCACCGACGTCGCCGCCTATACCGGCAAGCACCTGCCCAAATGGAACCCGATGAACGTCTGCAGCTACCATCTGCAGGAAGCCGGAGCCACACCAGAGCAGGAGTTGGCCTTCGCTCTCGCCACCGCCTGCGCGGTCCTTGATGATCTGAAAGTGAAAGTCCCGGCCCAGGATTTCCCCGCAATGGCGGGCAGAATGTCGTTTTTTGTAAACGCGGGCATCCGCTTCGTGACCGAGCTCTGCAAGATGCGCGCCTTCACGGCCCTCTGGGACGAGCTTCTGGAAACCCGCTACGGCATCACCGACCCCAAGTTCCGCCGCTTCCGCTACGGTGTCCAGGTCAACTCCCTCGGCCTCACCGAGCAACAGCCGGAAAACAACGTCTACCGCATCCTGATCGAGATGCTGGCCGTCACCCTCTCCAAGAACGCCCGCGCCCGCGCCGTCCAGCTTCCCGCCTGGAACGAGGCGCTCGGGCTGCCGAGACCCTTCGACCAGCAATGGTCGCTCAGGATGCAGCAGATCCTGGCCTATGAGACCGATCTTCTGGAATACGACGACCTCTTCGACGGCAACCCCGCCATCGACCGCAAGGTCAATGAACTGAAGGCGGGAGCGCTGGAAGAACTCGCCCATATCGACGCGATGGGGGGTGCCGTCGCCGCCATCGCCTACATGAAGGGCCGCCTCGTCGAGGCCAACGCCGAACGCCTGGCCCGCATCGAATCCGGCCAAACCACCGTCGTCGGCGTCAACAAGTTCACCACCACGGAACCGTCCCCGCTGGCCACCGGCGAAGGCGCGATCATGACCGCCGATCCCAAGGCCGAGGCCGACCAATGCGCCCGCCTCGCCGAATGGCGCAGCCAACGCGACCCGGCGAAAGTCCAGGAAGCCCTCGCCGCCCTGCGGCACGCCGCCCAATCCGGCGAAAACATCATGCCCGCCTCCATCCTATGCGCCAGGGCAGGCGTCACCACCGGCGAATGGGGCGGCGCCATGCGCGCGCTTTATGGCGAGTACCGCGCGCCGACCGGCGTCTCCCGCAACCCCTCGAACCGCACCGAAGGGCTGGAACCCGTCCGTGACGCCGTCGCCCAAGTCGCCACCAAGCTCGGCCGCCCCCTTCGCCTTCTCCTCGGCAAGCCCGGCCTCGACGGCCACTCCAACGGCGCCGAGCAGATCGCCGCCCGCGCCCGCGACTGCGGGATGGAGATCACCTACGATGGCATCCGCCTGACCCCGCAGGAAATCGTCACCGCCGCGGCCGAAAAGCAGCCCGACGTCATCGGCCTCTCCATCCTCTCCGGCTCCCACATCCCGCTGATCCGCGAAACGCTTGACCTGATGCACCAGCAGGGCCTCAGCCAGCCCCTCGTCGTCGGCGGCATCATCCCCGACGACGACGCCAGGACGCTGAAGGCAATGGGCGTGGCACAGGTCTACACGCCGAAGGACTTCCAGTTGAATCGGATCATGCTGGATCTCGTGGCGCTGGCCGACCCGGCCAAGGTCGCCGCCGAATAGCCGCGCGGGGGCAGCCCGGCCTTGCCTTGACGCATATCAAGGCTCATCGGCGCATTCCGACCTAGCAAGGGGCAAACAGCCCCATCGGAGCCTGCCCATGTTCGACCGTATCCGCGCCCTCATCCACCGCCTGCATGAAGTGCAGGAGGTCAACGCCCTCTCCGACCGCGATCTCGATGATCTCGGCATGAGCCGCGAGCAGGTGCTCGACTTCCTCCGCATGCCCCGCGACATCGACCAGCGCGTGACCGCGATGGGAGCGATCTTCGGGCTTTCCGAAACCGAACTGAAACGCGACCACGGCCTTTGGGTCGAGATCCTGTCCACCTGCGGCCACTGCGCCGACCGCGGCGCCTGCGCGAAGCTTCTGGCCAGGGGACATGAGGCACAACCCGGCGAGGCGACCTTCTGCGGCAACCGCGACGCCTTCCGCGACCTGGCGACCTACGCGGCCTGATCAGCCCTCCGGTCCGGCGAGGGGCGGAATGTCGGCCTTGCGCCAGACCGAGGTCCCGTTTTCGTAAAGCTTGACCAGACCGGCCTCCGCCCTCGCCTCCCGGCCGATGTCCTCGATCAGCTCCCGCCGCGTCACCCCGCGCAGGAACATGCAGCGCCGCGGCAGGGCATGGGCCTCGAGCTCGGGATTGATCTGCCGGAAGAACTGCTTCTCAGGGTCCAGTCCCGGCTTCATCCGCCGCGCCGCCTCGCGCAGGAAGTCGCCCTCGAACACCCCGGGTGAGGTCGAGAAGGCGTTGACCAGGATGTCCTCGACGATCCGACGCCCCTCTTTCACCACCCGGCGCGAGGTCTGGTGGTAAAGCCCGCGCGTGTGCTTGGTCTGGCACATGAAGGTCACCGCCCCCACGTCCGGCTCGAACAGCGGCTCGATCCGCTCTGGCCCGATCGGCTCCAGCGCCAGCCAGTCATCCTCCAGATGCAGGACCCGCGGCGCCGTCGTGGCCGACCAGGCCCGGATCACGGCCGAGGCGAAGTCAGGCGTCTCGGGCCGGAAGACCAGCGCATCGGGGAAATGTCGGCGGATCAGCGCCTCGCAGCGGTCGCCCTCGGCCCGGTCGCCCATGAACGGGTCCAGGTTGGCAATCAGCCTGCGGATCGGGAAGTTCCGGAAGACGTCGCGGGTGAAGGAGTCGAGCGTCCGGGCCAGCAGCCCCTCGCGATGTCCGGCGATCAGCGTGACGTCATAGTCCAAGCGGCGCGGTCCCTTTTGGCCTGAGCCTCCGGATAGCGCAGGCCGCCCCCGCCACCAACCGATTTTTCAGCCCTTGCGGGCCGGGGAGGCTCGGCTCATTAATGCGCGCCTACGGCTGCGGTCAAAGGGGGACAGCATGACATTCCACATCGGCGCAAAACCCGGCGACATCGCCGAAACCGTGCTTCTCCCCGGTGACCCCTACCGCGCCCGTTGGGCGGCCGAGACCTACCTCGAAAATCCCGTCCTGGTGAACGAGGTCCGCGGAATGCTGGGCTTCACCGGCACCTGGCGTGGCCACCGCGTGACCATCCACGGCTCGGGGATGGGGATGCCGTCGCTCTCGATCTACGCCAACGAGCTCATCCGCGACTATGGCGCCAAGACCCTGATCCGCGTCGGTTCGGCCGGCGCCCTTCCGACCCATGTCAAGGTCCGCGACGTGGTCCTCGCCCAGACCTGCTCGACCGTCGGCTCGCCCTCCCGGACGATCCTCAAGGAGCTGAACTTCGCCCCCTGTGCCGACTTCCACCTCCTGTCGCGGGCCTACACCGCCGCCACCGCCAAGGGCACGCCCGTCCATGTGGGCGGCATCTACTCCTCGGACACCTTCTACGACGAACGCCCCGACCTCAGCGAACAACTCCTCCGCCACGGTTGCCTCGGGGTCGAGATGGAGGCCGCCGAGCTTTACATGCTGGCTGCCCGCTACGGGGTCCGCGCGCTCGCGATCCTAACCATCTCGGACCACATCACCACCGGCGAGGCCCTCCCTGCCGACCAGCGCGAACGCAGCTTCGGCGCGATGATCGAGATCGCGCTGGAAGCCGCCTTCGCCTGACCCCTTGCACCGGACCGCCGCGCGCCCATGTTGAGAGGGACACCAACGGGTCCGGTCTCATGCTCTCGCGTCGCCTCGTGCTTCTTCTGCCTCTGACGTTTCTCGCCGTCGGGTCTGCCTATACCCTGACGCAACCGGCCAGTGCCGGACCGACGCTGGATGCCGAATCCGCCTTTCAGCGCGTCCAGGCGGGCGAGCTTCTCCTCGTCGACATCCGCCAGCCGGACGAATGGGCCGAGACCGGCAGTCCCCAGGGCGCCCAGCGGCTCAACCTGCGCAGCCCGGACTTCATCGACCGGCTCTCCAGGCTGGCCGAAGGCGACCGCACCCGCCCCATCGCGCTCATCTGCGCCAGCGGCGGCCGGTCGGCCCGCACCGCCCAGGCCCTGACCGAGGCCGGGTTCACCAACGTCCTCGACGTTTCCGAAGGCATGCTCGGCTCCGCCGCCGGACCGGGCTGGATCGCCCGCGGCCTGCCCGTCATCACCGACTGACCGCATCCCGCTTGCATCCACCGCAGCGGACGGCTTTTCTCCGGGGACCTGACCGGAGTCCGCCATGCCCCACCTCGCCCCCCGCCCCTGGGTCCCCGCCGCCTGCGAGACTTACATCCAGCGCCTCGCCACCGACGCGGGCCAACCTTCGGCGAAAGTCGCCTCCCGTCTGGACTCACTGATCGCACGGAACCGCGAAATCCACGACCAGGACTGCTTCAACCTCAACCCCGCGACCAACGTGATGAACCCAAGGGCCGAAGCCGCGCTGGCCTCCGGCATCGGCTCGCGCCCCTCGCTCGGCTATCCCGGCGACAAGTACGAAATGGGGCTGGAAGCCATCGAGGAGATCGAGGTCATCGCCGCCGAACTCGCCTCCGAAGTCTTCCACGCGAAATACGCAGAAATCCGCGTCGGCTCGGGCGCTCTGGCCAACCTCTACGGCTTGATGGCCCTTGCGAAACCCGGCGACAGCATCATCGCGCCCCCCGGCAGCATCGGCGGCCACGTCACTCACCACGCCGCCGGTTGCGCGGGTCTCTACGGCCTGACAACCCACGCCGCCCCGATCGACGCCGACGGCTATACCCTTGATCTGAAAGCCCTCGCAGACCTCGCCCATGCCGTACGGCCCAAGATCATCACCGTCGGCGGAAGCCTGAACCTCTTCCCGCATCCGGTGGCCGAGGTCCGCAAGATCGCCGATCAGGTCGGTGCGAAGGTCCTCTTCGACGCCGCCCACCAGTGCGGGATCATTGCAGGCGGAGTCTGGGCCAACCCGCTGACGGAAGGCGCGCATCTGATGACGATGTCGACCTACAAGTCTCTTGGTGGCCCCGCCGGTGGCCTCATCGTCACCAACGACGCCGCCATCGCCGAACGCCTCGACGCCATCGCCTTTCCCGGCCTCACCGCCAACTTCGACGCCGCGAAATCCGCCGCGCTCGCCTACACCCTTCTCGACTGGCGCGACCACGGTTCCGCCTATGCCAAGGCGATGGTCGACCTTGCCAAAGCCCTCGCGCAGGAACTGACAAGCCTCGGCCTTCCCGTCTTCGCCGCCGACCGCGGCACCACCACCTCGCACCAGTTCGCCGTCGAGGCCGCAGCGTTCGGAGGGGGTCAGGCCGCCTCCAAGACCCTGAGGAAAGCCGGCTTCCTCGCCTGCGGCATCGGCCTCCCGATCCCGGACGTTCCCGGCGACATGAACGGCCTCAGGATCGGCACCCCCGAGCTTGTCCGCCGCGGCGTCACCCCCGCGGACGCCCCGGCCCTTGCCGCCCTCATCGCCGAGGGCCTCCGCTCCAACGCCGCCGAGACCGTGGCCTCTCGGACGAAGGCCCTCCGCGCCCGCTTCCAGGGCCTGCACTACGTGACACCATGAAAACCCGCAAACTCGGCCGGCACGGCCCCGACGTCTCCGCCCTCGGCCTCGGCTGCCTCTCCTTCGGCGGCATGTTCGGCCCGACCACGGAAGCCGAATCCCTAAGGACCCTCGACGCCGCCTGGGACGCCGGGATCACCTTCCTCGACACCGCCAATGGCTACGGCAAGGGCGTCTCCGAGACCTTCATCGGCACGTGGCTCAAGCGCAGCGGAAAGCGCCCCCACATCGCCACCAAGGCGGCGTTCACCGACGACCCAAACCGCCGCATCGACAACCGGCCAGAGCATATGCGCGCCGAACTGGAGGGCTCCCTGAAACGCCTCGGGGTCGACCATGTCACCCTCTTCTACGCCCATCGCCACGACCCCCAGATTCCGGCCGAGGACCTGGCCGGAACCATGCAACGCCTTGTCGAAGAAGGTCAAATCCTGGGCTACGGCCTGTCGGAAGTCGGCCCCTACACGCTGGAACGCTGCCACGCCGTCCACCCGGTGATGGCCGTCCAGAACGAGTACTCGCTCTGGACCCGCACGCCCGAGCTTGGCCTGATCCAGCGCTGCGCCAAGTTGGGAGTGGCCTTCGTCCCCTTCTCCCCCCTCGCGCGCGGGGCCTTCGGGACGCCGATGGCCGACCCCGCCACATTCGCGCCGAACGAATTCCGCAGCCGCATCCCTCGCTTCACCCCGGAAAACTGGCCGCACAACAGGACGCGCCTCGACGCCTTCCATGCCTTCGCCCGCGGCCGGGGCTTCACCCCCGCCGCCCTCGCGCTTGCCTGGCTCCTGGACCGCGGCCCGCACATCCTGCCGATCCCCGGCACCCGCAGTGCCGAACACCTGCGCGCCTGGGCGATGGCGCCCGAGATTGACCTCTCCGACGACGACCGCGAGGAGATCGACCGCCTCCTCCCCATCGGCTGGGCCTGGGGCGACCGCTACGACGACCACATGGCCGCGACGGTCGAACGCTACTCCTGACCGTGGCTCCGGTCATAGAGGTTCGGCCCGGACGGCGCCCAGCCGACGGGCGGAGCCACCGGCTTGAACACCTGCACCAGAAGCGGATGGCACGCCGCCACGTCCGACGAATGTTCGGATGAACAATCCCCGCCCGGACAGGCCGAGAGCGCGCCCAGAAGGTCGATCTCGGCCATGAATTCCAGGTAGTCCCCCGGCCGCACCGGGCTCGCCTTCATGAAATACTGCCCGGTATCCCGCGTGAACCCGGTGCACATGAACACGTTCAGCACATCATGCACATGCAGCTCCGCCGCCTTCGCCGGCAGGCCCCAGTGGTCGGCCACCGCCCGGGTCAGGTTCGAATGGCAGCAGTGGTGATACTGCTCGCCCCCCGACAGCAGCGCATGGGTGTAGGGATCGCAGCGCGTGCCGATCACGTCATGGACCGAGCCGCCGAAGGCATCGAACCCGTACCAGTCCAGCGTATCCTCGGTGATCGTCGCCATCGGTCGCAGATAGGGCAGGCAGGACCACATTCGGTCCCCGGTGCTGAGGTGCGTCCCGTGCAAAGCCCGCGTCTTGCCGCTGAAGAACCGCTCCCCCAGGTTCTCCGCCGCGAACAGGTTCAGGTCACCGACCTGAGGCCCCTCGACGCTGACGATCCGAAAGAACCACCCCGCCGGGACCTCGAAACTGCGGGCCTCACGCGGGGGCACCAGCACTTCGGACGCAAGGCTCCACCCCGCCCGAGCCGCGCGGTAGGCAGCCAGGTCGGGCCGAGGCAAACCCTCCACCGGATAGCAAATGACGGGCACCACAGCCTTCCGGGCAGCGGCATCAGACGGGGCGGGGTGTTCGGGACGGTCCAGCTTCATGGTCCAACTCTTCCCCGAACCATCGACCCCCGCAAGCGCCGATTTCTTCTAAGAAATCGGACCGGAGCCTTCAAAGGCTCCGACGCGGAGTTTTCGAAAACTCCGTCCCCTACCGTTTCCGCCGACACTCCCGAGGCTCCGCCCCCCGCGCCTCGGCCCCGCAGACCGCGCAGCGCCAGAAGTCCGGTGCCACGCTTCGGTCCAGCCGCCAGCGGCACTCTCGCGTCAGCGAAGTCGTCCGCCACTGGTGCCAGAGGAACAGGTAGACCCCGACCGCCAGCAGCAGAAGCAGCAGCGGCAAGGGTCAGACCACCCGCTCGACCATCATCTTCTTGATCTCGGCAATCGCCTTCGCCGGGTTAAGCCCCTTGGGGCAGGTCTTGGCGCAGTTCATGATCGTATGGCAACGATAAAGCTTGAACGGATCCTCCAGCTGATCCAGCCGCTCCCCCGTCGCCTCATCGCGTGAATCGATGATCCACCGATAGGCGTGCAGCAGCGCGGCCGGCCCCAGGTAGCGGTCCGAGTTCCACCAGTACGACGGGCAGGAGGTCGAGCACGACGCGCACATCACGCATTCGTAAAGCCCGTCCAGCTTGTTCCGGTCCTCGATCGACTGCCGCCATTCCTTGGCCGGGCGGTTCGTCTTCGTTTCCAGCCAGGGCATGATCGACGCATGCTGCGCGTAGAAGTGCGTCAGGTCCGGGATCAGGTCCTTGATCACCTGCATGTGCGGCAGCGGATAGATCCGCACGTCACCGTTGATCTCGTCCAGCCCGTAGATGCAGGCCAGCGTGTTGATCCCGTCGATGTTCATCGCGCAGGACCCGCAGATCCCCTCGCGGCAGGACCGCCGGAAGGTCAGCGTCGGGTCGATCTCGTTCTTGATCTTGATCAGCGCGTCCAGGACCATCGGGCCGCACTGGTCCATGTCGATGAAATAGGTGTCGACCCGCGGGTTCTCGCCGTCATCGGGGTTCCAGCGGTAGATCTGGAACTTGCGGACATTCTTGCCCTCCGGCTTCGGCCAGGTCTTGCCGGTGCGGATCTTGGAATTCTTCGGCAGGGTAAGTTGAACCATGTTGTGTTCCCTTGATGTCGCGTTCAGCCCGGTCAGCCAGCCGAGAAGCTGGGCGGCAACGAGCTGATGCCTTTGATTGCTGCACTCATTTCGGCAAGATAGACCTGCATGTTCCCTTCCGAGAGGACCTTGTCCTCCCGCTTGGCGCCTTCCCATGCGGCCGCATCGCTCAGGGCGGCGGCAAGATAGGCGTTCTGGTCCCAGCGCGACCGCAGATCCAGACCCATCGCCTCGAACCCGTCCAGAAGGGCCTCGGTCCGATAGAAGACCGCGTTCAGATGCGGGTAACCCTTGTTGTCCCGGTCGCGGACCTTCAGCACTCCGCCATGCGTGTTCAGATAGGTCAGTCGCTTCACGCGCGGTCGCATCATCGGACGCGCCAGATAACGGGGCCGGCGCATCAGGACATGGATCTCCTGCTGCACCCGGCCCAGAAGCTGCCGCCCGTGGATCGCCGAGCCCTCGGCAAAGATCAGGATCCTTGCGCCAAGATACTGTTCCAGCTGACTGCGCAAGGCCGGGCCCGCCGGATCGAAGATGGTGACCCCCATCTCCTGCAGAAGCCGCACGAGATAGCCTTCCCCAAGGTGGGACCCCTGCCCCTTCGCCACAAGGCCGGCGCGCGTCACATAGACGACATCGCCCGGCACCGGGTCGACTCCGTGACGGTCCGGCAGCGCATCCAGAAGGTCGAGATAGTTCGCATCAGGGGCCTTCCCCCACAAGACTTCCCCTTGCGGAGCGACCGACAACCGGCGCGCAAGCGTTGGCCGAGCGATGATCCTGACACGGTCCCTCGGCACGCCATACCATTGCAGGACATCGTAGAAATGGGGGGGAACTTGGTCCGGGTCGCGGTCCTTCTCGACCATGAACAGGACGAGGTCGTCGGGCCGGGCCTGGATGCCGGGCAGGATCCGCGTCAGGTGTTCCGAGACGAGATGTCCGAAATGCGGGTGGACGTAGCCGCCCCAGATCGCGTCCTCGGTGATCTCGTCCTCACATGGCTCCTCGGCCGGAAGCGCATCCACCGGGACGCCCGGCTCGCGGCAGAAGCGGGCCGTGGTCTGCGCATCGAAATCGGGCCAGACCGGGCCTCCCAGCGGGTCGTGCTCGCGCAGGGCCTGCAGCGGCATCACCGGAACGTCCCGGAATGTCTGCACCTCGCTCATCCGTCGGCGCGACCTTTCGCGCGAAGGCCGGACCGGACCGCAGCGGTCCGCAGGCGGATTTCTCCGACAGAATGCGGTGCGACCCCGTCCATCACCATCAGCGCCAGTCCGGGCGCATGTAAAGCGGTCGGCTCGGCGGCTCGCCCGCCTTCTGCATCACGCAGGTCTCGTAGACCGCGGCGGGGTCCCTGCCGAGAAGGAAGTCCGAACTTACGCTCAGCTTGAGGCCCGCGGCCGTCCTCCCGTCCGAGCTTGCGCCGACCGAAACCTCGCCCCGCGGCTGTTTCGCCAGGCGCGCGCGCTCGAAACACTGTCGCTCGGCCTGGGCCAGGGTCATCGGACCGCAGGCCGCCAGGAAGGCGGGAACGATCAGCAGAACTGCAAGGCGCTTCATCCGACCCGTCTCCTCATGCGCTTACGGCAGGGGCAATTCCGAAGCCCGCGGCGGCGCGTCAAATCCGGACTGACGCGACCCGTTCTCGCCCCCGATGCGGCTGCCGTCACCATTCGGTCAGCCCGCGATCGGCGGCACGCCATTCGCCGCGTAACAGGCTTGCGCCGCCGGCCGCACCGCGATGTCGCGGATCGTGGCCTTTGTCGCCGTCCCCGCTTCCACGCCGACATCGCGCGCCAGAAGCTGCAACTCTTCCTGGCTGGCGGCATCCAGGATGCATTTCGTGGCCAGCCGCGCCGGTTCCGCCGGCATGTCGATGTTGACCACCGGGAACACTACGGAATGCGCCGTCCGCTTCAGGGCGGAGTCGACAACTTCGGCGGGATCGCAGGCCGGCAAAGCCAGGATGGCCGTCAGGATCAAGACGCGGTTCATCTTGTACAATACCCCGTTCCTCCCTGCATCAACCCGCCACCGGCCGCACAGGATCCCCCGGAAGTCGGCCGTGTCGATCTCGGCGCCGCCGCAACGGCAGGCTTTCCTGGCTGGCCGCCGTCGATCACGCGGGCGATGCAGGCGTTTGCGATCTCGGCCTGCGCCTCCGTCACGTTCGGACCCGGCCGGACGATGAACGTCATGCGATCATTGCGCAAAGAGGAGCTGGCCGAATAGGTGCCAGTGATCCCGGCCTCGCCAATGCAGGCGGCCATGGTATCCCGGGTAAGCCCGCCATAGCTGACACAGCCGGCTGCCAGCCCCGAGAGCAAAGCCAGGGCAAGACCATTTCGACCGACTGCGCGAAGCTGTTTCACTTAGAATTTCCTCTCTGCGGGCGCGATCTTCGCCAATGCGATCCCGCCCTGGGCTTCCGTCGTCAGAGGGTCCGTGTGCACCGCCCGGTAGTCAAGCGTCACCTTGTCCCCGTCCACCCAGGCCAGCGAATGCTTGCGCCAGTTGACGTCGTCGCGGTGCGGATGGTCCTCATGCGCATGCGCCCCCCGGCTTTCGGTCCGGGCATGCGCCCCATAGATCGTCGCCAGCGCGTTCGGCATCAGGTTGGTCAGTTCCAGCGTTTCCATCAGGTCGCTGTTCCAGACAAGCGAACGGTCGGTGACCTTCAGGTCGCCCATCTTGCCCGCGATGGCCGTCATCTTCTTCTCGCCCGCCGCCAGCGTCTCCTCGGCCCGGAACACGGCCGCATCGGCCTGCATCGTGCGCTGCATCTCCAGCCGCAGGTCTGCCGTCGGGATCGCGCCCTTGGCGTTCCTCAGGTCGTCGAACCGGCCCAGCGCCTTGTCGACCTCGGCCTTGTTGGTCGAGGGCACGCTGGACGCCCGATCCACCACCTGCCCAGCCCGGATCGCCGCCGCCCGGCCGAACACCACGAGGTCGATCAGGCTGTTCGACCCCAGCCGGTTCGCGCCATGCACAGAAGCACACCCCGCCTCGCCCACGGCCATCAGGCCCGGGAACACCGCATCCGGGTTGTCCTTCGTCGGGTTCAGCACCTCGCCCCAATAGTTCGTCGGGATGCCGCCCATGTTGTAGTGCACCGTCGGAAGTACCGGGATCGGCTCCTTGTGCAGGTCCACGCCCGCGAAGATGCGCGCGCTTTCGGTGATCCCCGGCAGCCTGGCCTCCAAAGTCTCGCGCGGCAGGTGGTTCAAGTGCAGGTGGATGTGGTCCGCATTGGCCCCCACCCCGCGCCCTTCCCGGATTTCCAGCGTCATGCAGCGGCTGACATAGTCCCTGGGCGCCAGGTCCTTGTAGTGCGGCGCATAGCGCTCCATGAACCGCTCGCCGGCCGAGTTGGTCAGATACCCGCCCTCACCCCGCGCGCCTTCCGTGATCAGGCAGCCCGAGCCATAGATGCCCGTCGGGTGGAACTGCACGAACTCCATGTCCTGCAGCGGCAAGCCAGCCCGGGCCACCATGCCGCCGCCGTCCCCGGTGCAGGTATGCGCCGAAGTCGCGCTGAAATAGGCCCGCCCGTAGCCCCCCGTCGCCAGCACCACCATCTTCGCGTTGAAGACATGGATCGTGCCGTCGTCCAGCTTCCACGCGACCACCCCCGTGCAGGCCCCATCGGTGATGATCAGGTCCAGCGCGAAGTACTCGATGTAGAACTCGGCGTTGTTCTTCAGCGACTGCCCATACAGGGTGTGCAGGATCGCATGCCCCGTCCGGTCCGCCGCCGCGCAGGTCCGCTGGACCGGAGGGCCATTGCCGAACTCGGTCGTGTGACCGCCAAAGGGCCGCTGGTAGATCTTGCCCTCTTCGGTGCGCGAGAACGGCACCCCGTAATGCTCCAGCTCGTAGACCGCCTTCGGGGCCTCCCGCGCCAGGTACTCCATCGCGTCGGTGTCACCCAGCCAGTCCGACCCCTTCACGGTGTCGTACATGTGCCACTGCCAGTGGTCCGGCCCCATGTTGCCCAGGGACGCGGCAATCCCGCCCTGCGCCGCCACGGTATGCGACCGGGTCGGGAACACCTTCGTCACGCAGGCCGTCCGCAGCCCCTGCTCGGCCATCCCCAGCGTCGCGCGCAGACCGGCCCCGCCGGCCCCCACCACCACGACGTCGTAATCATGCGTCTCGTACGGATAGGCAGTCATCATCAGATCCTTACAGAGCCATGCGGGCCAGGGCGAACAGCCCCGTCGCGGCGATCACCCAGGCAAGCGAGATCACGAAGATGATCAGCATCTTCCGCGTCGTGCCCCGGGCATAGTCCTCGATCATCGTCGTCGCGCCCATCGCGAAGTGGCGCATCCCCACGACCAGCACCAGCGCGGTCAGGATCGCCGGGAACGGGCGCGAGAATGTCTCCAGCACCACCTCACGGCTTTCCCCAAGGGTGCTACCGAAGACGTAAAGCCAGACCGGCACCAGGAAGGCTAGGCCCACGGAGGAAACCGTCATCGCCCAGTGGTGTTCGGCCCCGTGATGGGCGGCACCGCGGCCCTCGGCCCGTTTGCGGGGGGTCAGATAGCGCATGGCAGCCTCACTGAACCAGAAGAATTGTGATCACAGTCAGCACGACCGACCCGATGATGCAGGCCCAGCCCAGCTTTTCCGCCGTGGGGATGTCCAGGCCCTTGCCCGCATCGAAGTAGAGGTGCCGCAGTCCGGCAAGGTAATGGTACCAGACCGCCCAGAGCGACCCGGTGAACACAAGGTCCCCGAACCAGCTTGTCGCCACCGCGTCGGCGGTCGCGAAATACGCTTCCGACGTGGCCGCCGCGAGCAGCCACCAGACGCCCAGAAGCACGCCGGCGACCAGCGCATGCCCGGTGATCCGCGTCAGGATCGAGGAAATCGAGGTCATCTGCGGCCGGTAGTAAGGCCCGATCATGAACGGAGAGAGGGGCCGTTCGACCCGCTTCGGTTCAGCCATTGCGGTTCCCTTCGTCGCTGTCCCGACGACCGGCTTGCCCCGGCGCGGTGGCTACGCTTGTCGCTATCCTGAATAGCGCGGTTTTCCCGCGTGTCACGCCCGTAATGCCGCATTTGCAGCATGTTGACGCTATCAGGCCAAGATTTTCCCTACACGTGATCACAAATTTTCCGCCCGTGATCACAGTTCCATCGGCTTGCCCGTCCTCCCGGCGCTTATTGAGGACTCTCCGGCCATTTCCGTGCTAACTTCAGAGTCTGGCGCCAGCGTCACCCTGAACAGGAGAGACCAGAATGCCCGATTCCACCCAGGAAACCCGCAAATACATTGTCGGCTGGCTCACCTTCCCGCCCGGCAGGCGGCAGGAGTTCCTGCAGATTCTCCCCGCCTATGTCGCCGCCTGCCGCGCCGAGCCCGGCTGCCTCTTCTTCGAGATGAACCCCTCGATGCTCGATCCGGATGTCGTAACCCTGGCGGAGTGTTTCGAAAGCGAAGAGACCCACGCCACCCATCTCAAGGCCGAAACCTTCCGCAGCTTCTGGCCACAGCTTGCGGCGCTGGCGATCTCGGGCCGGTTCGAGAACGTCTACCCCGGCCGCGTCGCCGTCGATGCGGTGCGGTTCCAGCCCGCCTAGACCGGCACCAGCGCCCAGTAGTCGAGGTCCAGCAGCACCTCAGGCAGATACTTCCCGTCCGCCCCGCGCAACTCGCCCGCCTTGCCTCGCGTCGCCACCAGACGCAGCCGCAGCGCGCCAACGGAGGGAACCGGGGTCTCCGCCTTGTCCAAGACTTCCGACCAGGCCCTGACCGTATCGCCCGCGAAGCAGGGGTTCGCATGCGCCCCCGCGTTCAGCGCCACGATCATCTGCGCATTGGCCAACCCGTTGAAGGACAGGGTCCGCGCCAGCGAAATCACATGCCCGCCGTAGATCAGCCGCTTGCCGTCCTCGCGCTGGGTGACGTCGAAATGCACCTTCGCGGTGTTCTGCCACAGCCGCGTGGCCAGCATGTGCTCGGCCTCCTCGACCGTCACCGCATCCACATGGTCGATCACCTCGCCCACCGCATAGTCGCCCCAGCGATGCGGCTCTCCGGCCAGCCCGAAATCGTAGCGGCTGAAATCCAGCCCCTCCGGCACGACCAGCGTCTCGGGCGAAACCACCGCGGCCAGATCCGGCACCGAGACCGGCACCGCGACCTCCCGCCGCCGCTTCCGCACCATCACCCAGCGGACATACTCCAGCACCACATCCCCGTGCTGGTTCACCCCCCGCGTCCGCACCCAGACCACCCCCGTCGCGCCGGACGAGGTCTCCTTCAGCCCGATCACCTCGCTCTCGGACCGCAGCGTATCCCCCGGCCAGACCGGCTTCAGCCAGCGCCCCTCGGCGTAGCCAAGGTTTGCCACCGCGTTCAGGCTGATGTCTGGCACGGTCTTCCCGAACACCGTGTGAAACGCCACTAGGTCGTCCAGAGGCGAGGCCTTCAGCCCAACCGACCGCGCGAACTCATCCGAGGAATACAAGGCCCCCCGCGCCGGATAGAGCGCATGGTAAAGCGCCCGCTCCCCCTGCCCCACGCTGCGCGGCACCGCATGGGCAATCACCTCGCCCAGCCGGTAATCCTCGAAGAAACGGCCCGGATTGGTCTTCATAGCTCGCCCAGCTTCACGTCGGGGTGGTAGTCGCCCTCCACCTCCTTCACCACTGCCTGACCGCACCGCATCACGCCATTGGCCGCGTCGAAGGCGTAAGTGGGCGAGCCATGCAGCTCCCACCCCTTGTTCAGGGCCGCCGTCACCTTGTGACAGAAGGCCGCCGTGTCATCCGCGCTCAAGAACCGATAGAGCTTCACGCCCCCATCTCCCTGCTTTCATCTTTGCACAAACATCCCGGGTGCGTTCACGGATGCCCCACCGGTTCAGGAAACCGCGGACTCGGAGGGCAGGCCCCCGAAACCCGCCTCAGCCCCAGGGCGGCACCCCCAGCCAGTTGTGCACCAGCATCATTGCCACCATCACCACCAAGGCACCCACGACGGCCCCGATCTCCTTCCCCAAAGCCGCGGGAGCCGGAGGCGCAGAGCGCGGCTCGGCCTTGTTGATCAGGATCACTTCGACCACCGCCCAGGCCAGAAGCCCGCCGAACAGGATCACGCTTGCCAGGTCCCCGTTCACCAGAAGATGCGCCACCGCCCAGGTCTTCACCGCCGTCAACTGCGGATGCCGGATCGCCTTCGTGATCCGCGTCTTCATGCCCGAGGCCGCGTAAAGGTAGACCGCGAACAGCATCAGCAGGTTGTTCACGTGGGTCAGGAAGGCCGGCGGATACCACAGGTCGACGTGCTCGACGCCGCGGTAGCCCACGATCATCAGCACCACGCCGGCCAGCACGCCGACCGTCACCAGCCCCTTGCCCGCATTCCCCATCCCTGCGCGCGACGCCGGGGCCACCCGCTTCCAAAGATGCGCCACCCACCACAGGGCCAATCCAAGTACAATCAACGCCATCACGGGCCTCCAGCCAGTTCACCGGGCGCACCCTGCCCCTAAACTGCCAGCGCCGCAATCGCCTCGGCCTTGCCGATCAGCGCTTCGGCCGTGGCCACGTGCAGGTTCTCGACGATCCGGCCATCCACGACCGCCACGCCTTCCCCCCGCGCCCGCGCCTCGGCATAGGCCGCAATCATCCGCCGGGCCAGTGCCACCTCCTCCTCCGACGGCGCGAACACCTCGTTGGCGATGTCCAGCTGTGCCGGATGGATCAGGGTCTTGCCGTCAAAGCCCATGTCCCGGCCCTGCTCGCATTCCGCGCGCAACCCCGCCTCGTCCTTGAAGGCGTTGAACACCCCGTCGACGATCACCTTTCCCTCGGCCCGCGCCGCCAGCACGCAGGCCCCAAGGCCCGCCATCAGCGGCAGCCGGTCCGCCCGGAACCGTGCGCCAAGTTCCTTGGCAAGGTCGTTGGTCCCCATGACCATCCCCTCCAGCCGGGGATGCGCCGCAATCGGCCCGGCGTTCAGGCACCCCCTCGCCGTCTCCAGCATCGCCCAGAGCGGAGCCTTCACCCTTCCAGCCACCGCTTCCAGATCCGCCGGCCCGTCGACCTTCGGCACCAGCACCGCATCCACCCCCGGATGCCCCCCGAACGCCGCCAGATCCCCCTCGACCCACTCCGTCCCCAGGCCATTCACGCGCACGATCCGCGCCCGCGCACCATACCCAACCGTGCGCAGCACCCCGGCCAGCAACTCGCGTGCCCGGACCTTCTCCTCGGGAGACACCGCATCCTCCAGGTCGAAGATGATGGCATCCGCCGCCAGTTCCCGCGCCTTCTCCAAGGCCCGGTCACGGGACGCAGGGATGTATAGGACAGACCGATAGGGACGCGCCACGACTCACCTCCGCGCAACATTCTTGCGCTTGAAAGCACGGATCAGACACAAACGGCAAGTCCGATTTCGCCGCATTGCAGCAAAATCTATGCCGCTCCGGCGGAACCCCGATCCCCCGACGATCGTCCCGGTGCCGGACGAGACCGCAATGCACCGACCGAAATCGTTCCTCCGCCTGTTCCTCGGCCTGTCCGGCTGGGGCGCCGGGCTTGCCGCGCTGTTCCTTCTCGTCGCCAGGTGGGCATCCTGATCTGCCTGGTCGCGGCCCTGGGGACCTTCGGGTTGGGCCGACGCGCCTGGCGCGACGCGGCCGGTGCGGCCTGGATGGCGCGGAACGGCCTGCGGCACCTGGTCTGGATCCTCGACCATGTCCAGACCTCGACCAGGCTCTACGGCGTCCCGCTTGGCGTGCGACCTGGCAGGCGCCCGACGGACTTGCCGGGGCTTCGGCACGCCACCGGAAATCCGCGCTTCCCGCCATCGGCCGCGAGGTGACGATCCTTGTCGACCCCGAGAGGCGACACCCCAGCCGGCTCGAATCCGACATCTGCCGCGCGCCGCGTCCGCCCCGTTAACCGCCCGTCAGCCCAACCCCGGCAGCCTTT
>Ga0208243_1000107_pt1 | contig 76283 bp, 64 predicted proteins | sample Subbio2Aug_QV12A_FD_184826 | JGI IMG/M metagenome (GOLD analysis project Ga0208243, IMG submission 184826) | Serpentinite rock and fluid subsurface biosphere microbial communities from McLaughlin Reserve, California, USA - CR12Aug_QV12A (SPAdes) | ecosystem: Environmental > Terrestrial > Deep... | reverse complement strand
CGGGTCCTGTTGCGCCCATTCGAGGCCGCCCTTGGTGCCGTAGACGCGCAGGCGGAGGCCGTTCTCGTTGCCGGGCGCGACCTGGCTGCACCAGAGCATGCCCTTGGCCCCGCCCTGGTAGCGCATCAGCACATGGCCGTTGTCATCGACGCGGCGGCCTGGGACGAAGGCGGTGAGGTCGGCGGCGAGTGTGTCGAGCGTCAGGCCAGTGACGAAGTTCGCCAGGTTGAAGGCGTGGGTGCCGATGTCTCCCGTGGAGCCCCCCGCGCCAGAGCGGGCCGGGTCGGTGCGCCAGTCGGCCTGCTTGTTGTCGACCTCTTGCGTCAGCCAGTCCTGGACGTATTCGACGTTGACGAGGCGGAGGTCTCCGAGGTCGCCATTGGCGATCATCGCCTTGGCCTGCCGGATCATCGGATAGCCGGTGTAGTTGTGCGTGAGCGCGAAGACGACGCCCGAGGCCTCGGCGGCCTTTGCCAGCTTCTTGGCCTCGGGCAGGGTGGCGGTCAGCGGCTTGTCGCAGATGACGTGGATGCCACGCTTCAGGAACTGCATCGCCACGGGGGCGTGCATGTGGTTGGGGGTCACGATGGCGACGGCGTCGATGCCGTCCTTGCGGCGGGCTTCCTTGGCGGCCATTTCGGCGAAGCTGGTGTAGGCGCGCGGGACGCCGAGGTCCTGCGCGGAGGCCAGCGCCTTTTCCGGGTTGGATGAGAAAGCGCCTGCAACCAGTTCATATTGATCGTCAATCCGCGCGGCGATGCGGTGGACGGCGCCAATGAAGGCGTCGCGTCCGCCGCCGACCATGCCGAGGCGGAGACGTTCGGGGCGGGCGGTGTGGGCGGCGTCGATGGGCATGGCTTACTCCAGTCCAAGCATGCGGCGGTTGGCGGCGCGGTCGGTGCCGGCGTCGGCGAAATCGTCGAAGGCTTTTTCTGTCACGCGGATGATGTGGGCGTCAACGAAGGCGGCCCCTTCGCGCGCGCCGTCCTCGGGGTGTTTCAGGCAGCATTCCCATTCGACCACGGCCCAGCCGTCGTAGCCGTACTGGGTGAGCTTGGAGAAGATGCCGCCGAATTCGACCTGCCCGTCGCCGGGGGAGCGGAAGCGGCCGGCGCGGTTCACCCAGGACTGGAAGCCGCCGTAGACGCCCTGACGGCCGGTGGGGTTCAGCTCGGCATCCTTGACGTGGAACATCTTGATCCGGTCATGGTAGATGTCGATGTGGTCAAGGTAATCAAGGTGTTGCAAGACGTAGTGCGAGGGGTCGTAAAGCATGTTCGCACGCTTGTGGCCCTTCACGCGGTCGAGGAACATCTCGAAGGTGACGCCGTCGTGCAGATCCTCGCCGGGGTGGATCTCATAGGCGACGTCGACACCGCAGTCCTCGGCGTGGTTCAGGAGGGGCGTCCATCGGCGGGCGAGTTCGTCGAAGGCCTCCTCCACAAGGCCCGCGGGGCGCTGCGGCCAGGGGTAGAGGTAGGGCCAGGCGAGCGCGCCGGAGAAGGTGGCATGGGCGGTAAGGCCGAGGTTCTTCGACGCGGTGAGCGCCTTCTTCACCTGGTCCACGGCCCATTCGGCGCGGGCCTTGGGGTTGCCGCGGACGGATGGGGCGGCGAAGCCGTCGAACTGGGTGTCATAGGCGGGGTGGACAGCGACGAGCTGGCCTTGCAGGTGGGTCGAGAGCTCGGTCACTTCCAGCCCTGCGTCCTTCGCAATTCCCTTGAACTCATCGCAATAAGTCTTTGAGCTAGCTGCCTTTTCCAGGTCGAAAAGACGGCCGTCCCAGGACGGGACCTGCACGCCGACATAGCCGCAATCGGCGGCCCATTTGGTGATCGACCCCCATGAATTGAACGGTGCGGCGTCGCCCGCGAACTGTGCCAGGAACAGGGCCGGGCCCTTGATCGTCTTCATGCTTTTCCTCCACTTCGGGCCTTAGCGGCCGCATTCCACCTTGACCGGCACCTCGAGGCCCTGCCTGTCGGTCCAGTCGCGTTTGTCGATTTCCGCCACCAGCGCATGCGCGAGGAATTCGCCGGCGCGGCCCACGTCTTCGCGCACGATCAGGATGTCCTGACGGAAGCGGCGCAGCACGGCGATGGCCTCTTTCGCCACCACATCGAAGTCGCGACCGAGGGTGCGGCCGGACTGCTCGGCCCCGGCGATGGCGGCCATCGCGGCGGTGGTCGAGCCGACGAGCAACCCGTCCGGCGGGTTGGGTTGGGCGAAGCGGGCGGCGACGGCGGCCTCCACGGCCTCACCCCCGGAATCGGAGGTCACGTTGGCGGCAACCTCGAAGGGCACGCCAAGGAGGGCGGCTTCGTCCGAGAAGCCGAAGGTCATGTGGCGGGCGTACATGTGCGCACGCGGGGGCGCGAGGAGATAGAGCCGCTTGCGCCCGCGTTCGACGAGGGTGCGGGCCCCGATGCGGCCGAAGGCTTCGTTGTCGAAGTCGAAATAGGGGTGGTCGATGCCCATCGCGGTACGGCCATGCGCGGCGAAGGGGAAGCCGTGGTCGTGCATGTAGCGGATGCGCGGGTCGTCTTCCTTGGTCTGGTTCAGGATGATCCCGTCGGCGCTTTCGGTCTCGACGATGTAGCGGATCGGGTCGAGCGGGTCCTGATCGGGGAAGAAGGGCATCACGACAAGGTGGTAGGCCGTCCCGCGTAGCGCGTTGGCGATCGAATAGATCAGCCGCGAGGTGTGGTTCATGATGTCCGTCTCGGTCGACAGGACCAGCGCGATCACGTTGGTCTTGCCGGTGCGCAGGCGGACCCCGGCGCGGTTCGGGCGGTAGCCAAGCTGTTCGGCGGTCTCGCGCACGAGGCGCTTGGTGTCCTCGCCGATGTCGGGGGCGTCCTTGAGGGCACGGCTGACGGTGGCGATCGCGAAGCCGGTGGCGGCCGCGATGGTCTTCAGCGTCGGGCGCTGGGTGTCCGAATCAGGGGTGGGCGGATCAGTGAGCGTGGCCATGGTTCCCTCTGTCTGCCTGTGAACGAGAGGGGAGGCGAGCGCGAATCTCCCGCAGTGATTCGGTGCCAGGGAACTTCCGTGCAACTGCAGCGCCGACGTGCCGTGCGGACGCGGGAAGATCCCGTCCAGCAAGGGCTTCGGCAGTGTTTTGGCGGTGCAGCATCGGGCTGGCTTTCCCTGGATTTCCGCCCCCTTTGGGCGCGGATCATCCCCTCATGAAAACTTTTGCGAGCGGGCGCGACAAGCGAAAAGATGTGTTGATCGGCAAAACTATAACGTTATAGGCTATTTCTATAACGTTTTAGAAACCGGGAGGAACGGTATGAAACTTTCGAAGATGACGGCGCTTCTGGCGATGACCGTGGCGATGCCCGCCATGGCCACCGAGCTGGAGGTCACCCATTGGTGGACCTCGGGCGGGGAAGCCGCGGCGGTTGCCGAGCTTGCCAAGGCGTTCGACGCGTCGGGCGACAAGTGGGTCGACGGTGCGATCGCAGGCGGCGGCGGCACGGCGCGTCCGATCATGATCTCGCGCATCACGGGCGGCGACCCGATGGGCGCCACCCAGTTCAACCACGGCCAGCAGGCGCTGGAACTGGTCGAGGCCGGGCTGATGCTTGACCTGACCGACGTGGCCGAGGCGAACAACTGGAAGGACATCGTCTTCCCGCCGAGCCTTCTGGAAGCCTGCACCGTGGACGGCAAGGTCTACTGCGCGCCGGTGAACATCCACTCGCCGGAGTGGCTGTGGCTGTCGAACAAGGTCTACGAGGACCTGGGCATCCCGGTTCCGACCAACTGGGACGAGTTCGTGGCGACCGCCCCGCAGGTCGACGCTGCCGGCAAGATCCCGCTGGCCCTTGGCAACCAGCCCTGGCAGTCGAACCTCGCCTTCGGCGCGATGCAGATCGCCGTCGCCGGGCTTGATGCCTGGAAAGCCGTGAACGTCGACAAGAACATGGACGTGGCGGCTGGTCCTGAGTACGCCAAGGTCTTCGCGGCGGCGGCTTCCGCCCGTGAACTGGCGCGCAAGTCGACCGTGCAGGACTGGAACCAGGCGACCAACCTTGTGATCACCGACGAAGCTGCCGGCCAGATCATGGGTGACTGGGCGCAGGGTGAATTCCAGGTGGCGGGCGAAGTGGCCGGCAAGGACTATACCTGCCTTCCTGGCCTGGGTCTGAACCAGTACATCTCGACCGGCGGTGACGCCTTCTACTTCCCGAAACTGGACGATCCCGAGAAGGAAGCCGCCCAGAAGCGTCTGGCCGCTCTGCTCGTCAGCCCCGAAGTCCAGGTTGCCTTCAACCTGAAGAAGGGCTCGCTGCCGATCCGTGGCGACGTGGACCTGTCGGCTGCCAACGACTGCATGAAGAAGGGCCTGGAAATCCTGGCCGGTGGCAACATCGTTCCGGCTGGCGACATGGTCTGGTCTCCGGACGTGCAGAAGCAGGCAGAAGACCTGATGGTCGAGTTCTGGAAGTCGGAGATGCCGGCCGAGGAAGCCCACACCAAGTGGGTGGAAATCCTGAAGTCGGGTCTCTGAGACCAGTCTGACAACCGGGGGCTGTCCGGCAACGGACAGCCCCTTTGTCTAAACGACGGTTGGGGAGGAACCGATGGCATCTACCACCGAGGCGGCAGTCGGCCGCCAGGGGTCGGCGGCGCGGCCAAGGGCGCGCTGGACCCGGAACATCAGCGCCAAGATCGCTGCACTCCCGATGATCGCGACGGCCCTGGTGGTCTTTGTCGGCGGCACCATCTGGACGGTCGTCTATTCCTTCACCGATTCGAAGCTGCTGCCACGCGAGCGCTTTGTCGGCTTTGACCAGTACGAACGGCTCTGGGAAACCAGCCGCTGGATCATCTCGATCCAGAACCTGTTGTTCTTCGGGGTGATGTCCCTGGTCTTCACCGTCGTCATGGGCTTCATCCTGGCGGTCCTGATGGACCAGAAGATCCGGCACGAGGACACGTTCCGGACAATCATGCTCTACCCCTTCGCCCTGTCCTTCATCGTGACGGGCCTTGTCTGGCAGTGGATCCTGAACCCCGATTTCGGCATCCAGGGCGTGGTGCGCGACTGGGGTTGGACGAGCTTTACCTTCGACCCGCTGAACAACCCTGAGACCGTCCTGTACGGGCTGCTGATCGCGGGGCTGTGGCAAGGCACGGGCTTCGTGATGTGCCTGATGCTGGCTGGCCTGCGCGGTATCGACGAGGACATCTGGAAGGCCGCCCGCGTCGACGGCATCCCGACCTGGAAAACCTATGTGATGGTCATCATCCCGATGATGCGCCCCGTCTTCATCACCACGCTGGTGATCGTCGCGTCCGGCATCATCCGGCTTTACGACCTGGTGGTCGCGATGACGAGCGGAGGCCCCGGCGGCAACGCGTCCCAGGTGCCCGCGATGTATGTCTACGACTACATGTTCCAGGCGCAGAACCTTGGACAGGGCTTCGCCGCCTCGACCATGATGCTTCTCAGCGTGCTGATCGTGCTGATCCCCTGGGCCTATCTTGAATTCGGAGGGAAGAAGCATGGCTGACGTAGGGGTGGCCGCCGGCGCCATGACCGGACCGCGCGGCGCGAAGCCGAAGAAGACCCTGAGCGGTCGCAACATCATGCTCTACGGCACGCTGATCGTCGTGTGCGTGTACTACCTCCTGCCCCTGTGGGTCATGGTGATGACCAGCCTGAAGGGCATGCCCGAAGTCCGCATCGGCAACATCTTCGCGCCCCCGGTCGAGATCACCTTCCAGCCCTGGGTCAAGGCCTGGTCCGAGGCCTGTACGGGCCTGAACTGCGACGGTCTGAGCCGCGGCTTCTGGAACTCGGTCCTGATCACGGTGCCTTCGGTGATCGTGTCGATCGCCATCGCGTCGGTGAACGGCTACGCGCTGATCAACTGGAAGTTCCGGGGATCGGACGTCTTCTTCACCATCCTGATCTTCGGGTCCTTCATCCCCTACCAGATCATGCTGTACCCGATCGTGATCCTGCTGCGCGAGATGGGGATCTACGGGACCTTGTGGGGCCTCATCATCGTGCACACGATCTTCGGTATGCCGATCCTGACGCTTCTCTTCCGGAATTACTTCAGTTCCATCCCCGAAGAGCTGTTCAAGGCCGCCCGCGTCGACGGGGCCGGGTTCTGGGGGATCTATTTCCGGATCATGTTGCCGATGTCGCTGCCGATCTTCGTGGTGGCGCTGATCCTTCAGGTGACGGGGATCTGGAACGACTTCCTGTTTGGCGTGGTCTTCACCAAGCCCGACCTCTACCCGATGACGGTTCAACTGAACAACATCGTCAACTCGGTCCAGGGGGTGAAGGAGTACAACGTGAACATGGCTGCGACGGTCCTGACCGGGCTGGTGCCGCTGATCGTCTACTTCGTCTCTGGCAAACTCTTCGTACGCGGTATCGCCGCTGGTGCCGTGAAAGGCTGACACATGGGTAACTCGATTGAAGTCAAGGACCTGACGCTGAACTTCGGCTCGGTGTCCGTGCTGAAGAACATGAACATCGATGTGGCGGAGGGGGAGTTCGTCGTACTCCTCGGCCCCTCGGGCTGCGGAAAGTCGACGCTGTTGAACTGCCTCGCGGGGCTCTTGGACATCACCGACGGGCAGATCTGGATCAAGGGGAAGAACGTCACCTGGTCCGAGCCGAGCGAGCGGGGCATCGGGATGGTGTTCCAGAGCTATGCGCTTTACCCCCAGATGACGGTGCGGGGGAACCTGTCCTTCGGGTTGAAGAACGCGAAGGTGCCGCAGGCCGAGATCGACAAGCGCATCGCGCGGGCGGCGGAGATCCTGCAAATCCAGCCGCTTCTGGACCGCAAGCCTGCGGCCCTGTCGGGCGGCCAGCGGCAGCGGGTGGCAATCGGGCGCGCGCTGGTGCGGGACGTGGACGTGTTCCTCTTCGACGAACCCCTGTCGAACCTGGACGCCAAGCTGCGGAGCGAGCTGCGGGTGGAGATCAAGCGGCTCCACAACGCGCTTGGCAACACGATGGTCTACGTGACCCACGACCAGATCGAAGCGCTGACCCTGGCCGACCGCATCGCGGTGATGAAGGGCGGCGTGATCCAGCAGCTGGCGGCTCCGCTGGAGATCTACAACCGCCCGTCGAACCTGTTCGTCGCGGGGTTCCTCGGCAGCCCGTCGATGAACTTCCTGAAGGGGCGGACGGTGGACAACGGCCGTGCGTTCCAGTTCGGCGGGACGAAGATCGACCTTGCGGGCTACGAGGGGGGTGCCGTGCTCGAGCGGGACGATGCGATCCTGGGCGTCAGGCCGGAGCATATCACGGTGTCGACAACGCCGGTTTCGGGTCCCTCGATCCCGGCAGAGGTGGAAATCGACGAACACCTCGGCGCCGACAGTCTTTTGTGGCTGAAGGCCGAAGGGGTGAACATGAGCGTGCGGGTGCCGGTCGAGGGCCGGTTGCCAGCGGGGACGAAGGTGCATCTGGGGCTCGACATTCCCAAGGCCTCGCTCTTTGACGCGAAGACGGAACAAAGGATCTAAGTCATGCTCGATCTGGCGGGGTGCTGGACGCTTTCGGATGAAAGCGGCGCCCATGTCGTGCCCTTTGACCTGCCGGGGGATGGTGTCTCGGCGCTGGTGAAGGCGGGGGTGATCCCGGAGCCCTATTGGGGCCGGAACGAGTATGAGTGCCGCTGGGTCAGCGAGCGCGACTGGGTGGCGCGACGGGTCTTTGTGCATGACGGTCAGGCCTCGGAGCTGGTGGTCGAGGGGCTGGACACCGTGGCCGAGGTGCGGCTGAACGGGGCCGTGGTGCTGTCGGCGGCCAACGTGCATCGGCGGTGGCGGGTGGATGTATCCTCTGCCTTGAAGGCGGGGGAGAATGCGGTGGAGATCCACTTCCGCTCTCCTGTGCGGGAGGCGCTGGCTCGGGCGGCGCGGATGCCGTTTCCGATCCCCTATCAGCAGGTGAACGGGGCGATTGCGTTCAACAACATGCTGCGCAAGCAGCAGTGCGATTTCGGCTGGGACTGGAACATCGCGCTGGGGATCTTCGGGGTGTCGGGCTGCGTCCGGCTGGAACCCTTGGGACCGCGGATTGGCGATGTGCTGGTGGATCAGGTGCATTCCTCCGGTCAGGTGGAAGTTCGGCTGAAGGTTCACGCGACGACTGAGGATGTGACGGCAAGCCTTTGTGGCGTCACGCAAACGTCGCGTGTTGTGGAGGGCGTGGCAGAGCTGTCTCTGGTCATCCGCGACCCAGTGCTCTGGTGGCCCGCAGGCCAGGGCGCGCAGGTGCTGCATGATCTGGTATTGACGGGTGGCGGGGCGCGGGTGGTCAAGCGGATCGGCCTGCGGGACATGAAGCTCGTCTCCGAGCCGGATGCGGCGGGGCGGTCCTTTGGCGTGCGGGTGAACGGCCGGGCGGTGTTTGCCAAGGGGGCGAACTGGATTCCGGCGGATGCGCTGTTCGGGCGGATCACGCCGGACGCGGTGCGGGGGCTGCTGCAATCGGCGGTCGACGCCAACATGAACATGATCCGCATCTGGGGTGGCGGGCGGTACGAGCCGGACTGGTTCTATGACCTGTGTGACGAGCTGGGGCTGATGGTCTGGCAGGACTTCATGTTCGCCTGCCACCTCTATCCCTCGACGCCAGAGTTCCTGGCGGAAGTGGATGCCGAGGTGCGCGATGTGGTGGGGCGGATCAGCCACCATGCCTGCATCGCGCTTTGGTGTGGGGACAACGAGCTGATCGGGGCGCTGACCTGGTTCCCGGAAAGCCGCAAGGACCGCGACCGGTATCTGGTGAACTATGACCGGCTGAACCGGACGGTGGAGGCGGCGCTGTTGTCGGTACTGCCTGGGGCGAACTGGTGGCCGTCGTCGCCCTCACCCGGGCCGATGGCGTTTGGCGATGCGTGGCATGACGATTCCAGCGGCGATATGCACTTCTGGTCGGTGTGGCACGAGGGCAAGGACTTTGATCATTATCGGGACGTAAGTCCCCGGTTCTGTTCGGAGTTCGGCTTCCAGTCCTACCCCTCGCTGTCCGCGATCCGGCGCTTTGCGGACCCTGCGGACTGGAACATCGCCGCCCCGGTGATGGAGAGCCACCAGAAGAACCCCGGCGGCAACGCGCGGATCGCCGAGACGATGTTCCGCTACTTCCGCTTTCCGGTGGACTTCCCGAAATTCGTCTATGTAAGCCAGGTCCAGCAGGCCCTGGCGATCAAGACGGCGGTCACGCATTGGCGGTCGTTGAAGCCGCATTGCCAGGGGACGCTTTACTGGCAGCTGAACGACACCTGGCCGGTGTGCAGCTGGGCGAGCCTGGACCACGGCGGAAACTGGAAGCTGCTGCATCACATGGCCGCGCGGTTCTATGCGCCGGTGCTGGTCACGGCGGTGCCGAAGGACGGCGGCATCGAGCTGCGCGCGGTCAATGACCGGCCAGAGGCAGTGACGATCACCGTGACGGCCAATGCCGCGGCGATGGATGGGTCGACGCGGGAGCTGGGCAAGGCGACCGTGACTGTGTCCCCGGACGCGGCGGTGCCGGTGCTGACGATGGCGGCCGATGCGCTTGGGGCAGACGAGGTTCTGGCCTTCATCTGGTCGGGCGACGCGCAGGGCGGGGACGTCCATGCACCGACGCCTTGGAAGGCCTATGACCTCAAGCCCTCGGGCCTGACGGCGGACATAAAGCGCGAGGGCGACGTCTGGAAATTGACCTTGCAGGTCAAGGCACTCGCCCCGTTTGTTGCGGTGGAATCTGAAGTTCCGGGCCGCTTTTCGACCAACGCGATCACCATGTTCCCGGGCCATCCGGCCACAATCACCTTCACCCCCGAGGACCCCTCGGCAGTTCCGAGTTTCACCCTCCGAGATCTCCATTCCGCCACCTACGGCGGCTGACGAAAGGCACGACCCATGTTCAGCTATCAGCTTTATTCCTCGCGCAACTTCCCGCCCATGTCGCGGACCTTCGAGATGGTGTCGAAGGCGGGCTACACCGCGGTGGAAGGCTATGGCGCGCTTTATGCCGATGACGCGGCGGTGGCTGCGACCGCGGAGGGCCTGAAGGCCACCGGGCTGACGATGCCGACGGGTCACTTTGGTCTCGCGCAACTGGAAACCGATGTCGAGAAGGTGCTGGGCATCGCCAAGGCGCTGAAGATGGAGCGGCTTTACTGCCCCTACGTGATGCCCGACGACCGACCCACGGATGCGGCGGGCTGGAAGGCCTTCGGTGCGCGGCTGCAGAAGGCAGGGGCGCCCTACAAGGCGGCGGGTTACGGGTTCGGCTGGCACAACCATGACTTCGAGTTCAAGGCGCTGTCCGATGGCTCCATCCCGCAGGACCGCATCTTCGAGGGAGGCCCCGGCCTCGAATGGGAGATGGACGTGGCCTGGGTCATCCGCGGCGGCGCGGACCCGCTGGCCTGGATCGAGAAGTACAAGGACCGGATCACCGCGGCGCACGTCAAGGACATCGCGCCTGCGGGCGAGAACACGGACGAGGACGGCTGGTCGGACGTGGGCCACGGCACGGTGGACTGGAAGTCGATCATGGCCGCGCTGAAGACGATCGGGGTCAAGCACTTCGTCATGGAACACGACAACCCGAAGGACGATGCGCGGTTTGCAACCCGCTCCATCGCTTCGGCCAAAGGCTTCTGAGGAATAGAAAAAATGGCAAATCTTGGTATCGGTATCATCGGGGCGGGCAACATCTCCAGCGCCTATCTGCGCCTGGCGCCGCTCTTCAAGGGGCTGGAGGTCCGGGCCGTCGCCGACCTGAACATGGAGGCCGCGAAGGCGCGGGCCGATGAGTTCGGCGTCAAGGCGCAGTCGGTCGACGACCTTCTGGCCAACAAGGACGTGGACGTGGTGATCAACCTCACCATCCCGGACGCGCATTACGCGGTGACGAAGCGCATCCTGGAGGCGGGGAAGCACGCCTATTCGGAAAAGCCGCTGGTCCTGACGCTGGACGAGGGCACGACGCTGCGCGACCTGGCCAAGGCCAAGGGCCTCGCGGTGGGCTGCGCGCCGGACACCTTCCTGGGCGGAGCGCACCAGCAGGCGCGGGCGGTGCTGGATGAGGGGCGGATCGGCACGATCACCTCGGCGGTGGCCTGCGTGCAGAACCACGGGCCGGAAGGCTGGCATCCGAACCCGGAGTTCTTCTTCCTGCCGGGCGCGGGGCCGATGCTGGACCTCGGGCCCTACTACGTTGCGAACCTGATCAACTTCCTTGGGCCGGTGAAGCGGGTGGGGGCGATCACCTCGTCGCAGACGCCGACGCGGACCATCGGCTCGGGCGCGCGTGCGGGGCAGGCGATCCCGGTGAAGACGCCGACGAACATCCATGCGCTTTTGGAGTTCCACTCGGGCGCGGTGGTGAACCTGACCACGAGCTGGGACGTCTGGCACCACAAGCGCAACCACTTCGAGTTCTACGGGACCGAGGGGACGCTTTACGTCCCCGATCCGAACTTCTTCGGCGGCGTGGTCGAGGTGGCGGACAAGGCAGGCAACCTGTCCGAGCTTGCGCCCTGGGAGCATCCTTTCGGCGTGCCGAACCAGGACCATCCGCAGCGCGGGCCGCTGGCGAACTACCGCACCGCGGGCCTCGCCGACATGGTCGCGGCGCTGCAGGAAGGCCGGGATGCGCGCTGCAGCCTGGAACGGACGCTGCATGGGGTGGACGTGATGACCGCGTGCCTGAAGTCGGGCGAGACCGGGGGCTTCGTGACCCTGACCACCACCTGCACCCGGCCCGCCGCGTTGTCGCCGGCGGAAGCGCGGGCGCTGATGGTCTGAAGAACCGGCCCATCTGCCTGGCACCTCCCTGTCAGGCGGGCCGCAGCGGGCGGGGGGATTGAGGGGTCCCTCCGCCCGTATCCAGTTGAAAGAGAAGAATGATGCTTCAGAACCCCGTGATCCGTGGCTTCAACGCCGACCCGAGCTTCTGCCGGGTGGGCGAGGATTACTACATCGCCACCTCGACCTTCGAGTGGTATCCGGGGGTGCAGATCCATCACAGCCGCGATCTGGTGAACTGGACGCTGGTGAGCCGTCCCCTGCGGCGGGCGAAACAGCTGGACATGCGGGGAAACCCGGACAGCTGCGGCATCTGGGCGCCCTGCCTGAGCCATGCGGACGGGCGGTTCTGGCTGGTCTACACCGACGTGAAGCGGCTGGATGGAGCGTTCAAGGACGCGCACAATTACATCGTCACCTGCGCAACCATCGACGGGGACTGGTCGGACCCGAAATACGTGAACTCTTCGGGCTTCGACCCGTCGCTGTTCCACGACCGGGACGGGCGGAAGTGGTTCGTCAACATGCGCTGGAACCACCGCGAGGCGGGGTCGGGGCTGAACCCGGCAAACGACCGCTTCGACGGGATCGAGCTGCAGGAGTGGCACCCGGAGGAGGGGCTGCTTGGCGAGGTGACGACGATCTATGTCGGCACAGACCTTGGCCTGACCGAGGCGCCGCATCTCTTCTGGCATGACGGGTATTACTACCTGACGACCGCGGAGGGGGGCACTGGCTATGACCATGCGGTGACGCTGGGGCGGTCGCGGGACATTCGGGGCCCATATGAGACGCATCCGCAGAAGCACGTGATCACGGCGCGGTTCAACCCGGAGAATCCGATCCAGCGGATGGGGCATGGGCAGTATGTCGAGGGGCATGACGGGCGGTTCTGGCATTCGTTCCTGTGTGGGCGGCCGCAAAAGGGTCCGCGGGGGCTGTTCTGTGCGACGGGGCGGGAGACGGGGCTGGCCGAGGTCGTCTGGCGCGACGGGTGGCTGTGGTTGAAGGATGGGGGGATGCTGCCGCCGACGGTGGTGGACCTGCCGGTGGAGCGGGTTGTGCCGCGGGCGGTGGTGTATGACTTCAAGGGCTCGGACCTGCCGATGGATTTCCAGTGGCTGCGGACGCCGGAGCCGGATCGGATTTTCCGGATGACGGGGAGCGCCCTGCGCCTGATCGGGCGAGAGAGCCTTGGGTCGTGGTTCGAGCAGTCGCTTGTGGCGCGGCGCCAGGATGAGGCGGCGTATGAAGCGGAGTGCGACGTGATCGCGGATCCGCCCAACTGGCAGCGGGCGGCGGGGCTGATCACCTACTACAACCGGCACAAGTTCCATGCGGCCTTGGTGACTCGGGAAGCAGGCGAACGGGTGGTGACGCTGGTCTCGTGTGAGGGCGACTGGCCGGGTGAGGCGCTGACCTTCCACGGGCGCGTATCCGTGGCCGAGGGCAAGGTCACGCTGGGGGTCAGCGTGGACCGGGCGGTGCAGCGGTTCAGCGTCAATGGCGTGGCAGTCGGGCCGGAGCTGGATGCCTCGGTCGTTTCGGACGAGGGCGGACGGGGAGAGCATGCAAGCTTTACCGGGGCCTTCGTGGGCGTCGTCGCGCATGACCTGACGGGACAGGGCTGGACAGCGGATGTGACGCGGTTCCGCTATGCGCCCAAAGCGGCCCCAGAGACTTGATCCAAGGGATTTGATCAACTCTTGATCGTCGGAGATATGGCGTCATAAAGGGGCGAAGCGAAGGGAGCCCCGATGGACGTCGAAACCCGCAAGATCCCCAGCCACGAGGTCACCTACGCGCGGCTGCGCGACATGATCCTGTATGGGCACCTGGCGCCGGGCGCTCCGGTCACGATCCAGGGGCTGATCTCTGAGCTGGATGCCGGGATGACCCCGGTGCGCGAGGCGATCCGGCGGCTGACAGCCGAGGGGGCGCTGCTGCCGCAGGGCAACCGACGGGTGGCGGTGCCGGAGCTGTCGGCGGACCTGCTGGAGCAGGTGGCCTTTGCGCGGCTTGCGATCGAGCCGAAGCTTGCGGAACTGGCCGCGCCCAAGTTGACCGGGGTGCAGATCGACCGGCTGGAGGCGATCGACGGGGCGGTAAACCGTGCCATCGAGGCGGGGAAGCTGCCGGACTACCTGGCGGCGAACCATGCTTTTCACTTCGCTTTGTATGAGGCGGCCGAGGCCCCGGTCCTTCTGGACCTCGCGCGGTCCTTGTGGCTTCGGGCGGGGCCGTCCCTGCGGGCGGTGATCGACCGCTATGGACGGGAAGCTGCACCCGACCTGCACCGCGAGGCGCTGGCGGCGATGCGGGCGGGGGATGCCAAGGCGCTTTCGCGTGCCATCGAGCAGGACATCCAGCAGGGCGTGGACCATGTCCGGCAGGCGCTGGCCGAGGGTCACTGACGGTTTCCAGATGGAGCGCTGACGCGCGAGGCTTTTGTCTCGTCGTCGGGCTTCGCCTCCTCCTCGCGGGATGGGGGTTTCACCCCCAAAACCCCCAGGATATTTGGACAAAGATGAAAGGGTTGCAGGTCACCCCGAGAATTTGATCAAATTTCTTGAACGTCGGCGCGTTTGATCATATCCTCGTGGCCAAGACGGGGCATTCGGCCCTGCTGATTCCGCGAGGTCACCCCCATGAACATGATCACCAACCACATGCCGACGGCAGAGCTGCAGCGTCTGGACGCGGCGCACCATTTCCATCCCTTCACCGACAAGGCGGGGCTGGCGGCCAAGGGCGCTCGGGTCATCACGCGGGGGGAAGGCGTCTGGCTGACCGACAGCGAGGGCAACCGGATCATCGACGGGATGGCGGGGCTCTGGTGCGTGAACATCGGCTACGGCCGCAAGGAACTGGCCCAGGTCGCGGCGCGGCAGATGGAAGAGCTCGCCTATTACAACACCTTCTTCCAGACCACGCACGTCCCGGCCATCGCCCTGGCGGCAGAGATCGCGAAGCTTGCGCCCGGCGACCTGAATCACGTGTTCTTCGCGGGTTCGGGGTCCGAGGCGAACGACACCAACATCCGTCTGGTGCGGCGGTACTGGGACGTCAAGGGGATGCCCTGGCGGAAGACCATCATCGGGCGCTGGAACGGGTATCATGGCTCCACGATGGGTGGCGGCTCTCTGGGCGGGATGAAGCCGATCCACGCGCATGGCGGCAAGATCGACGGAATCGAGCATATCGACCAGCCCTACTGGTGGGGCGAGGGCGGAGACATGTCGGAGGACGAGTTCGGCCTCGTCCGCGCGCGGCAGCTGGAGGAGAAGATCCTGCAACTGGGGCCGGACAACGTCGCGGCCTTCATCGGCGAGCCGATCCAGGGCGCCGGGGGCGTGATCGTCCCGCCCAAGACCTATTGGCCGGAAATCCAGCGGATCTGCGAAAAGTACGGGATCCTTCTCATCGCGGACGAGGTGATCACCGGCTTCGGGCGGACCGGGAACTGGTTCGGGTCCGAGACCTTCAACATCAAGCCGCATATCATGACCATCGCGAAGGGCCTGTCCTCGGGCTATGCGCCGATCGGGGGGTCGATCGTCTGCGACGAGGTGGCCAACGTCGTCGGTGGTGGCGGGGAGTTCTTCCACGGCTACACCTACTCGGGTCACCCGGTGGCCTGCGCGGTGGCGCTGGAGAACCTGCGGATCATGCAGGACGAGCGGATCGTGGAGCATGTCCGGGACGTGGCGTCTCCGTACCTGCGGGAGCGGTGGGAGGCTCTGACCGACCATCCGATGGTGGGCGAGGCGAAGCTCGTCGGGCTGATGGGATCCATCGCGCTGACCCCGAACAAGGCCAAGCGGGCGAAGTTTGCCAGCGAGGCCGGGACCGTCGGCTACAAGACCCGCGAGCGGTGCTTTGCCAACAACCTGATCATGCGGCATGTGGGCGACCGGATGATCATTGCCCCGCCGCTGGTGATCACCCCGGCCGAGATCGACGTGCTGATCGAACGGGCGAAGAAGTCGCTGGATGAGGCCTACAAGGTCGTCAAGGACGAGGGGTTGTGGGTCGAGGCGTGATCCTGTCCACGGTGGACATTTTCTGATTTCGGTTTGCGATCAGAAGGATAGCCGTGGGCGTTAGGGGATTGTTAAGAGCTTGCGGCGCGCCGGTGTGGCGCGCCGTCTGTCTTTGGCGATCAGCGCCTCGGCCACGGCGAGGTTGATCGCCCAGGCGCCGATCATCAGGACGGCGCGGGGGCCTTCGGTGGGCTGGCCCATCAGCAGGAACCACGGCAGGTGGGTCAAGACTTGCGTCCCAGCCCCCATCCCGATGGCGTAGGCCCGCAGCATCCATGCGCGGTGCGCGGAGATGTTGCGGTTGAGGATCGTGGTCACGCCGAGGACCAGCGACAGCGGCATGCCGGTTCCGAAGATCAGGCGGGCGACATAGACCGCTTCGCCATCCGCATTGGCCCAAGGGTAGGTCAAGGTCATCCAGAGCCCGCTGAGCGCGGCGGCGAGGCCCATTGGCACGATGCTTCGCCCCGCCCAGCGATGCCAGCGGGTGCGGCGCAGGCGGGAGGAGAACTGGAAGGCCCCGGCGAGGGCGAACCAGATGGAGGCAACGACGTGGATCACGACGGGCCCGGGGCTTGCGTGGAAGCGCTCGGTTCCGGGTGTTGGCATGCCGGCCCCGAGGTCGATCAGCCGGATCGTACCGGCGACGACCGGCACGAGGGCCAGGAGGAGCAGGGCGGCGGCAATCAGCGATTCGGTGCGAGAGCGGGACATCGGGACCTACGGGTTTCGGATGAGGCCGCGATACCTTGGTAATGCGCATGTGAGAATTGCCTAAATCCGGCTGTCTGATATACGTATTTGCATGGATCAGGGTGCCCCCTTCGACTGGACGCAGGCCCGCGCCTTTCTGGCGACGGTGCAGGCGGGGAGTCTGTCGAAGGCGGCGAAGGCTCTGGGCCTGACCCAGCCGACGCTGTCGCGGCAGGTGGCCGGGCTAGAGGCCGCGCTGGGGGTGGTGCTGTTCGAGCGGGTCGGGCGGGCGCTGGTGCTGACCGAGACGGGCCGGGACCTTCTGGACCATTTCCGCGACATGGGGGCCGCGGCGGAACGGGTCGCCCTGGCCGCTGCGGGACGATCCCAGGCGGTGGAGGGGCGGGTCACGATCAGTGCGAGCGATGCCTTTGCGGTCTATGTGCTGACGCCCTTGCTGCCGGAGTTGCAGCGGGTTGCGCCGGGGATCGAGGTCGAGGTGCTGGCGTCGAACACGATCAGCGACCTGCAGCGGCGCGAAGCGGATATCGCGGTTCGGCATCTGCGCCCGGTGGAACCGGAGCTGATCGGGCGGCAGGTGGGCGAGTGGCGAGCGCGGCTCTTTGCCTCGACCGGGTATCTGACTCGGCGGGGGCGGCCGGAGCTGCCGGAGGATCTGGCGGGGCATGACATCCTGGGCTTTGCGCCGGTGGAGCGTCTTGCGGCGACGCTGAACGCGTTCGGCCTGCCGGTCACGCGGCGGAACTTCCGGCATGTGACGGACAACGGACTTGTGCTGGCCGGAATGGCGGAGCAGGGCCTTGGGATCGCCGTGACGCCAGAGGTCTTCGCGGCGCGGATGGCGGGGCTGGAGCCGGTGCTGCCGGATTGGCCGGGGATTCCGGTGCCGTTGTGGCTGATCGCCCACCGCGAATTGCAGACGAGCCGCCGCATCCGCATCGTCTTCGATTTCCTGGCCGATGCGCTGGTTGAAGCTGCCGATGGACCAGTTTGAGACATTCCGGGACCTCCTGGCGCTGGAAGGGGCCGGAAAGAATGCCCATTGACGCAGCCGCCCCGCGTTTTGCCGGGTGGTAGTCCTTCTCAGCGGGGTGATCGCGACTTATGTAAAACCCATCATGAAGGGTTGCGCCTTCGCACAGGAGAAATTGAATGGCAGAGATCCTGGAAGGTTTCGGCGGCACGGCGGAGCAGGCCGCCAAGGCAGTGGCGCTTCTGAAATCTCTGTCGCACGAGGGACGGCTGCAGATTCTCTGCTGCCTGGCGGATGGAGAGCGCAGCGTCTCGCAGCTTGCCGAAGCACTGGGGTCAAGCCCGGTGACGGTCTCGCAACAGCTGATGCGGCTTCGGGCCGAAGGCATCGTGCAGACCCGGCGCGAGGGCAAGAGCGTGATCTACCGCCTCGCGCGCAAGGAGGTGTCCGTCATCGTCACGGCGCTGCGCGATACCTTCTGCGCGAAGCCCTAGGCCGCGTCGCGGATCAGTCTGGACAGTTCCTCCTGCCGCCGGGCCAGGAGGTCCGGGCTGCCTGCGGTCTCGACATTCAGGCGCAGGAGCGGTTCGGTGTTGGAGCTTCTGAGGTTGAAGCGCCAGTCCGGGAACTCGAAGCTGAGACCGTCGAGGTCGTTGATGGACTTGGCCGTTGGGCCATAGCAGCGGAGGACTTCGGCGAGGACCGTGGCCGGTTCACGGACGCGGAAGTTGATCTCGCCCGAGGAGGGGTGGCTGCGGCGCATTTCGGCGACCTCCTCTCCGAGCGTCCGGCCGGAGCGCGACAGGAGTGCCAGGACCAGGAGCCAGGGGATCATCCCGCTGTCGCAGAACATGAAGTCGCGGAAGTAGTGGTGGGCGGACATCTCGCCGCCGTAAGCGGCATTGTGGCGGCGCATCCGGTCCTTCATGAAGACATGGCCGACGGGGGACGCGACGGGGCGACCGCCCGCGGCGGCTACGGTGCGCCGGGTGTTCCAGACCACGCGGGGGTCGTGGACGATGGGACCGGGCGGCTCGCGGTCGAGCATCGAGCGGGCAAGCAGCGCCACGACGTATTCGCCGGGGACAGCGGCCCCGGTTTCGTCGAAGAGAAAGCAGCGGTCGAAGTCGCCGTCCCAGGCGATGCCGAAGGCGGCACCGGTCGCGCGGACCGGATCGCCGGTGGCGGCGTGGTTCTCGGGGAGGAGGGGGTTCGGCACTCCGTTCGGGAAGCGGCCATCGGGTGAATGGTGCACGCGGTGGATGTCGAGCCTTGCTCCGCGGTCGCGCAGGGCGGCGGCGATGGCGTCGAAAGTTGGACCAGCGCCGCCGTTCCCGGCGTTGACGACGATCCGCAGCGGGGCAAGCGCGGCGGGGTCGATGAAGGAGATGACCCGATTGACATAGGGCACGCGAAGATCGGTCGGGATGGTGCGGCCGGTTGCGATCCGGAACCGCGGCGGCGGGGCGAGGACCAGCGCCTCGATCGCGCGGAAGTCGGCGTCAGGAAGCGGGCGGGCCTCGGGGCCGATCAGCTTGAAGCCGTTGTATTCGATGGGATTGTGCGAGGCGGTGACCATGATCCCCGCCCCGGCACCCAGGTGGTCGGTGGCGAAGTAGACCTCTTCGGTGCCGCAGAGGCCGAGGTCGTGGACGAGGACGCCCTCGGCGGCCAGGCCATCGGCCAGCGCGGCGGCCAGGGCGGGCGAGCTTTCGCGGATGTCGCGGCCGATGGCCACGGAGCCGGGGGAAAGGTGCAGCGCGACCGCGCGGCCAAGGCGGAAGGCGAAGTCGGGGTCGAGCTGGATGCCGACGCGGCCGCGGATGTCGTAGGCCTTGAAAGGAGAGAGGTCTGTCATGATCTGAAATCCGGTCAACGGGTTAAATCCGGGCGGGAAGGGTCCCGCCCGGCACAGGGAAATGTCAGGCGCGGGCGTAGATGTCCTGGTAGCGGATGATGTCGTCCTCGCCGAGATAGGCGCCGGTCTGCACCTCGATGAGGCGGAGGTCGACCTTGCCGGGATTGGCAAGCCGGTGGATCGCGCCGAGGGGGATGTAGACCGACTGGTTCTCGGCCACCTGGGAGACGGTCTCGCCGATGGTGACGCGGGCGGTGCCTTCGACCACGATCCAGTGTTCCGCACGATGGACGTGGCTTTGCAGCGAAAGCTCGCCGCCCGGTTTCACCACGATGGACTTGACCTGGTACCGGGCGCCAAGCGCGAGCGTTTCGTAGTGACCCCAGGGGCGGAACGCTTGCCGGAACTGTTCGGCCTGCGGGGCGCGGCGGAGCTTCAGCTCCTTGACCGCGTCGGCGACCGACTGGCTGCTGTCGAGGTCCGCGATCAGGACCGCATCGCGGGTGGCGACGGCGGCGATGTTCCGAAGCCCGATGCCGACGACCTGGATGCCGTCATCGCGCGAGGACAGGAGCGAATCCTGGCAGTGGATCGCCAGCGCCTGGCCGGTCGCGGCAACGCCATCCGCATCCCGGCGCGACGCGTCCCAGACCGCGCGCCAGCTGCCCAGGTCGCTCCAGCCGACGGAGACCGGAATGACGGTGCCCTGCACGTTCTCCATCACCGCATAGTCGATGGAGAGATCGGGGGCCTCGGCGTAGGCCGGGCCAAGGCGCAGGAAGTCGAGGTCGGTGGCGGCTTCCCGGATCGAGCGGCGCACGGCGGCGCGGAGCGCGGGGGCGTGGCGGCCGAAGGCCGTCATCAGCGTCTTGGCGGAGGCCAGGAAGATGCCCGAGTTCCAGACGTAGCGGCCGGACGCGACCATCGCCTCGGCGGTGGCGGCATCGGGCTTTTCGGTGAAACGGACGAAGGGCAGGGGAAGTCCGTCGGGATGGACCTCGGAGGCAAGCTCGATATAGCCGTAGCCGGTTTCGGGACGGTCGGGGCGGATGCCGAAGGTCACGATCTCGCCCCGTGCGGCGGCCGGAATGGCGGCGGCGACGGCCTTGGCGAAGGTCATGACGTCGGAGATCACGTGGTCGGCCGGACAGATCAGGACCAGGGCGTCATGATCCTGGGCGTGGATCAGCTCGACCGCAGCGCAGACGGCGGGGCCGGTGTTGCGGCCTTCGGGTTCCACGACCATGCGGTGACCCTTCAGGCCGATCTCGGCCGCCTGTTCGGCGACGACGAAACGGTAGTCGTGGCCGGTGAGCAGGACCGGCGGGGCGCTGGAGATGTCCTCGACCCGGCGGATGGTCTGCTGCAGGAGGCTCGTGTCGCCGGCAAGCCGGACGAACTGCTTGGGCATCGACTTGCGCGAGGCGGGCCAGAGGCGCTTGCCGGAGCCGCCGCAGAGGATGACGGGATGGACCTTGGGCAGGGACATGGAATGTTTTCCTTACGGGTTGGAGAGAAGGGCTGCACCAACGGGCGCAGGGACGAGGCTGCGCCGGACAGCGCGGGCAAGAAGGAGGGTGGCAAGGGCGAGCTGGCAGGCGAGTTTCGCGGTCAGAAGCGCATCGAGGCTGTGGGCCATCTGCGCCATGCCAAGAAGCTGCACCGGGCAGGCAAGCGCGACGATCCAGATCCCGCCACGGTCCCCCGTCGCGGCGAGGTAGGTCGCGAGAAGGAAGGACAGGGTGAAGGCGGCGGCGGCGAGCGCAACGGTGGGCAGAAGAGCGGCCGCGGGCAGGAAGGCGGGGCCGACGAGGGCCGTGACCAGCAGATCCGGGAATGCGAAGGCGGCGGAGATCACCGGGATGGATACGGCGGCGTAAAGCGCGAACACGGGGATCGCGGCGCGGAAGGGGCTGCGGCCGGCGGCGACTTCGGCGGCCACGGCGGGCAGCAGGACGACGGCCAGGCTGAAGCATCCGAAGAACTGGATGCGCTGGAAGAGACCGAGCGCGGCGATGTGTCCTGCGGCCTCGGCCCCGAGGAAAGACTGGGCCAGGAGGACGTCTCCATCCATCAGGATCACCTGCCCGGCCTGGAGGGCGGCGAAGGGTAGGGCCGCGAGAAGGAGGCCGCCCGGCAGGGCTGGAGCCGACCGTCCGGGGAGAAGCGGCCAGAGGGGAAGCAGCCCCGCAAGGACGGAAAGGGAAATGGCGGCGGCGATGCCCGGGAGGCCAAGCCCGGCCTGCCAAGCGACGCCTGCAAGGATGAGGCGGAGCCACATCTCGACCTGGGCCGACAGGATGACCCTGCGGGCGTCGAGGCGGCCGGTGGCAATGCCCCGGGCCAGGGCGAGCGGGAGCGCAAACGGCAGGGAGAGACCAAGAAGCAGGAGGCTGGCCGGGGAGGTCAGGCCAAGGGCTGGGCCGGGATCGAGAAGCGAGAGGCCAAGGACCAGGATGGGCAACGCGACAAGTCCGATCCCCAGTCCGCGGCGGGCCAGCCGGGCAAGTGCCCGGGCAAGGTCGGGATCTGCCCCGGCCGCGATCCGCTGGCTGACGGCAAGCTGAAGCGCGGTCAGCGTCGCCATCACGGCCAGGAACAGGGTCAGGAGCGTGGCAAGCTCGCCAAAGGACGCGGGGCCCATCCAGCGGCTGAAGAGCACGTTGAAGCCGAGATTGCCGAGGTTGACGATGTTCGCGGACAGGAAGATCGCGAGAATTGGCCCGGTTCCGGGCATGGTGAGGCGGGCAAGCATCCGGCCGGGCAGGGCAGCGGCGTGCATGTCAGGCGGCCTTGTCGACCGCAAGGTCCGGCAGCTGCTGGACGGCCAGCGAGGGCAGGTCGGTGGCCGCGGCGCGCTGGGTGAGGCCGAGACGGCGCTCGGCGATCAGGCGAAGCATGGCCAGGCCGGCGCGGCGGACAGCGCGGCCGGTGACCTTCGAGCCGGGAACCTCGGTCCATTCGGGCAGCGGGTATTCGTAGAATGCCTTGCCCGGCGACGCGGCGGTTTCAGCGATCCGGGAGAGGAGTTCGACATCGAAGAGCCAACCTGCCGAGAAGGGCCGGGCAAGTGACTGGGCCAGTCGGGGCGAGTTCCTGAGGAGCTTCGCGCCGCACTGGGTGTCGCCGATGGGCAGGCCGACGGCGATGCGGGCGAGGCGTGCGCAGATGCGCGAGATGATGCGGCGTGGAAGCGTGCGGTGGACGCGGTGGCCAAGAAGCTGGAGACGGGCACCGTAGACGACCTCGATCTCGGCGTAGCGGTTCGCGACGCGGGTAAAGTCGTTGATCGCGTCCAGCGGTGTGGCCAGGTCGGCGTCCCAGTAGCCGAGGAAGGTGCAATCGCCGTGGGCGGCATAGATGAGGCCCTGGCGCACCGCCTCGGCCTTGCCGGAGTTGCGGGAGAGGGACAGGACCTCGACCTGGTCCGGGTGGGTGGCCTGCAGGATCGAAAGGACGGACAGCGTGTCGTCACGGCTGCCGTCGTTCACGAAGACGAGGCGGACCTCGGGGGTCTGGCGCAGGAAGGTGGAGAAGGCTGCAAGGTCAAGCCGGCGCGCTTCGTTGTAGCAGGGGACCACGATGGCGACCTGTGCCGGTTTCGTCGAATGCGCAGAGTAAAGCTGGACGATGTTGGCGGTGGTTAGCGACGAGTGCAGGGTCATCTGGGGTCCTTTCTGGCTTGGGGAAAGGATGCCGATCGAAAGATGCCAAGTCTTGGAACACTCTGGATATTCGGGACATCTGTCGGATAGCGGGCCTAGCCGGAATGCGTGCGGGGCCTCCTTTCGAAGACCCCGCATTCGCCTTTCGGATAGGACTTTCGACCGCTTCAGCCGGCAGGCTTGAGCTGCGGGTCCCGGAGCGTGCGATCGTCCCAATGCCGGGCGAGAAGGTCCATGTGGACCTGCGCGACCTGTGAGATCGGCATTTCCAGCGCGGCGGACTGGTTCGCCTGGGCGAGGCGGTCGGCGGTGGAGGGGTCGGCAAGCAGGCTGTGGATCGCTTGCGCCATGCCCCGCGCGTCGCCGGGCGCATAGTTGGCGCCGTCGAGGCCTTCGTCGCGGCTGACGTCGACGAAGTCGCCGATCCGGGGAAAGACCGGGACCGCGCCGTAGCAGGCGGTCTGGTGCAGCACTCCGGACGATCCGGTCGTGGCGCTGTAGTCGAAGACGGAGACGCGCGCGTCGCCGAAGAAGGCGGGGATGTCCGTTTCGGCAACGTAGCCGTGGAAGCGTATCCCGGGGTCGCCCGCGCAGGCGGCCTCCACTTCGGCCAGGTAGCCCGGCGTGTTCGGGTGGTCCGAGCCGCCGATCACCAGTTCCAGCGACTCGAGACCGGGCCGCGTGCGCAAGAGGCGGAAGGCGTCGATCAGGGTTTCGAGCCGCTTGTAGGTGCCGAACTTTCCCATCGTGACAAGGCGAAGGGGGCGGGCCGAGGCGGGGGCCAGCGGGCGGAGGTCGGTGTCGAAGGTGCCGTGCGGAACGAGGAGGACATCTGCCCTGGGATAGCGCGCGGCCAGGTCGCGGCGGTAGCTTTCCAGGGTCACCGTCAGGTAGTTCGCCGCCAGAAGCGCGCGCGTGACCACGGTGCCGCCCGCGCGGACAAGCCGCTGGCGCAGGGGTTGGCCCCTGAGCGTGGTCTGTTCGAGGTCCACCCCCAGGATCAGGTTGTGCGCGATGACGCCCGAGGGGATGCCGAGAAGCCGCGCGGCCATCGGGGCAAGCAGGCCAAGCGCGGCCGGCAGTTCGCGGTCGCCGAAGCTGGCCATCTGGAGGTTGAAGACTGCGGCATCGACCTTCTCGGCCCGCAGCGCAGAGAGGATCCGTGCGGTGCTGGTCAGCGCATTGAAGGACCAGGTCCGCCGGACGCGGATCTTCGGGCCGAGATCAAGTTCGGCAAGCGGGGCGGGCAGGCGGTCGGCGATGACCACCACTTCGGCCACGTCCGAGCGGTCGGCAATCGCGCGGGCGAGATGGAAGCCGTATTCGTTCAGCGTCTGGCGGCCCGGAGGAAAGGCGCTGACAAGGGCAATACGGCGGGTGGGAATGGACATGGCAATTTCCTTTGACTCGGGACAGGGCGGGTCCCGGATCGGCGGCGGTGCCCTGCCCAGAGCAGGGCCTGACGGCCCCAGCCTACCACCAATCCGGTCCCGTCCGGTTTATCCACCGGGTGCGGGCGCCATGTCGCTGGATCGAAAGGATAGTCGACGGGGGATCGGGATAGGCGCCTGTCAGTCGGGCCGGGTCGCGTCAGCAAAGGCCGCCGCCACCGCCGCGGCGGCCGGCTTGGCAGCCCCCGTCGCATCGTAGAGTCCGAAGCGGGATTGCAGGTTGCGGACCCAGGGCGACCCCCCCACCGCACGCGCTTCGGGGGCGGGGAAGTCGTGCAGCGTCCAGATGAAGACGCCATCGGCAGGGCCTAGCGCGGTCATCCGGTCGGCGAGTTCCCCGGCCTGGCTGGCGGGAGAGCCGGGAAACCGCAGGGCAAGCGTGTAGGAGCTGACGCCGATCTCGGTCACGAGGACGGGCTTGCCTCGTGCCCCCTCGCGGACCCGGGCCAGGCGGTCGGCCGTGCCCTCGGCCGGGGCGTAGTCGTGATAGCTGATCGCATCAAGGAGCGGCGCGTGGTCAGGTGCCGCCTCGGCCGTGGCCCAGCCGATCGTGAGCGGCAGAGCGGGCGCGATGTCGCGGGTCATCTGGATCATGGTGATGAGCCAGGCATCGACCAACGGTTTTCCGGCGGTCCCGTGGTCCAGGTCCGGTTCGTTCTTCAGATCGACGAGGACGACGGCGGGCGAGGCATCGAGGACAGGCAGGACGCGGCGCAGGTAGGCCACGTCCTCGGCCCAGTGGGCGGGGCGATAGGTAGACTTCATGTCGAAAAGCGTCGGGATGACCGACAGGTCGCGATCTTCGGCCATCCGAAGAAAGTCATTCAGTTTCCGAAGGTTGTCCGCCCCGGCCGGATCGTCGGCAAAGTCCGCGGGCGGCAGGAAGATCCTGAGGGCGTTCGCATTCAGGCTGGTGACGAGGTCAAGGTCGGCGGCAATGACGCTTGGGTCGAATTCCGGCCAGAAGCGGCTCCACGGGGTTTGCGCGGGGTAGTAGTTGATGCCCATGAGGCGCGGCAGGATCAGCGGTTCGCGCTTGGCGGGAGTGACTGGCGTGCTGGCGTGGCGTTCGTGGCTGAAGATGCGCCAGCCGGTTGTCTCGTTCGTGAGGGTGGTGGTGACTTCGTCCCTTGAGAGCTGGAACTGGAGGATGGCTTCCTCGGACAGCCGGTAGCGCAAGGTGGTGGCGCTGGCGGAGAGCTGGAAGATCGAGCCGTCGAGGTGGTGGAAGCGGGGGTGGGCGGTCTGGTCGAGGACGACCATGCGGCTGCCGTCTGCCGCAGCCTGGGCGGAAGCGATCCGGGCGCGGTCATACGCGGTGCCCGAAAAGTGTTCGGCCAGTAGCATCGTCTCGCCGGTGTCCTGGGCGGCGGTGAAGGCGCGCCAGGCCTGTGTCAGCGCGCGACCGATCAGGGCCTCGTCCGTGGGGGAGAGGGACCGCGTCAGGGGGCGTTCGGGCGGAAGCCAGGAAACGGTGCTGGCGGGTTCGAAAAGGGGATCCAGCGCTTCGGACAGGTAGCGGTACTCGCGCGTCCGGTCCTTGGCCGCGACGAAGGCCCCGGCAACAAGCCAGAGCAGCGTGGCTGCCAGGACGACGAACCCCGCGGCAAGGAGGCCGTGGCGAGGGCGGAGGGTCATGGTGCGACCTTTCCTGTCGCGGCCTGCCAGTCGTCGCCGAGGTCGACCGGGCCGAGGGGAGACTTGACCTGGACTCCGGTCACCAGGGTCGGATCGGCCAGCGGCAGAAGGAGGGCGACGCTGCCGTCCTGGACGAAGGCCATGTCGCCAAGGCTGGTCCCGTCCTGCAGTCGAAGGGTGAGGCTGACCGGGGCGCCATCGGTCAGGGCATAGCCTTCGGTGGTCTGGAAGGGCCCGAGTGTCACGCGCAGGGCGGCGATGTCGGGCAGGGGCTCCAGCCGGATCGCGGGGCGGCCAACGGGTCGTGGCGCGGTGATGGTCAGAGGAACCGTCGCCGAAACATGGGAGCCAAGCGCCAAGCTTGCTTCCGCTGGGCCAGAGATGTCGCGGGCGATGAATTGCGCCTGCAGCGTGTCGCCAAGCGCCTGCCCGAAGGCGATGCTGTGGCTGCCGTCCGAATGAGTGAGCAGGAGCGTGGCCCCGACGCCTTTCGGCACGGAATTGCCGAAGCGGTCGGACAAAGGCGCGGAAGTCAGTTCGAAGACAGTTTCGCCCTGGGGGGTGGGCAGGGGAGTACCGAATGCGGGCTCGATCGACCCCACGTCGGCCACCACGCTGAGCATAGCCTTCGGGCTTTGCTGGTCGCCGGCCGTCACGCCCGCGTAGAGGTCACCCGCGCGCGTCCCGGGGGGGAGCAGCTTGTGGGCGATGCCGGCTTCGGTCCGGACGGAGAAGCGGCTCCCGGCGACGGTGATCGTGGCGGGGGTGCCGTCGGCCACCAGGTTGCCCGCGCGGTCGAGGATGATGGCGACGACATGTCCGGCATCCTTGCCTGCGACCAGGCTTTTGGGGCCGGCGAAGATGGCGATCCGGGCCGGTGCGCCGGGCGCTGTGTGCCTTGGCCCGGAAAGGCCAGACCACAGGGCGCGGTCGCCGGCGTCGGCCGGATCGTAGAGGCCGAATGCGTCCGCGAGGAACGGTTCGGCCATCGCGGGCTGCGCAAGGAGGAGGGCGAGGGCCAGGTCAGAACAGCGGATCATGGGTCATGCTCGTCGCAAGGATGCGGAGGTGGGCGTAGCCGGTGGCGGAGTCGAGGGGGATCGTGCCCCGGGTCGCGCCGGGAAGGGTCAGGTCGGGCTGCTGGGGACGGCCGTTGGCGACCAGGGCCGCCGGTGGCAGGTCCGCCAGAACGGTGATCTGGTCCCCGAGGGGCAGGGTGACGGAGAAGGTCGTGCTTTGGCCGGGGTAGATGTTGGTCTCGACAAAGGCGGCCTCGGCCCAGAGCGGGCGTCCGTCGGGTCCGTAGAGGAGGAGCGTCAGGCTGGTGATGCTGGCGGTCTCGGTGCCGGTGTTGACGGCCAGCCCGGTGACGGTGATGGCGTCTGCGTCGAGCGTCGTCCGGATGCCGTTCAGCGAGACGCCGCGGTAGAGGTCGGTGCCGGTGACGAGCGCGCGGGCCTCGACGGTGGCAGTGGCGGGCGGTTCCGGGAGTTCTGGCGGAATGAAGAGCGTGGGGTCGTATTCGCCGTCGCTGCGGGCATCCTGGAGGGAGAGGACGCCCTCGAAGTCGATGCGGAAGCCCGCGGTCTCGGCCGGGAGGAGGCGGTGGGCGGCGACGGTGCCGACGGCCTCGCGGCCGAGGGCGAGGGTGGGTCCGAGGAGTTCGGCCGCAAGCGAGACATGCACGGGGTCGGCGTCGGCGTTTGTCACCTGGCCCACTACAGCGAAGCGGTCGCCGTGGCGGACAAGCCGGGCGCCTGCGACGGCGATGCGGGGGCGGTCCAGCCGGTCGCGGTGGAGGTCGGTCTCGGGCCGGGGCTGGCGGCGACCGGTGACGTGGACATCAAGGACCTCTTGCCGCTGGAGGAGGAGCGGCGTCTGCACTGGCCTGAGCGCGGTGGGGGCGACGAACCACTGGCCGTCGCGGCGGACGGTCCGGATCTCAAGCTCTTGCCGGATGGTCTTGAGCGGGGTGAGCCAGTCCAGTGTGACGGTGAAGTCGGCGATGGCATCTTTCTGCCGGAGGGGCGTGATCGCGACGGCCGAGAGCTTGCCGTAGGAGGCGACGAGGCCTCCGGTCCAGCGCCAGGCGAACTGCGCCTCGGCAAAGCTGCCACGGGTGGCTGGGTCGAGCCGGGCATAGGCGGCCTCGTGGCGGCGGAAGTCGAGGTGGTCGAAATAGGCGGCAATGACCTCGGCCGGCGTCTCGGGTCGCAGGAAATGGCTGCGCAGGGTCCAGCCGAGGGTGGCGAGGCCGGCAAGACCGAGGAGGAGAAGCGCCAGGACAACCTGCCGGACGCGGCTGGGATTGGTGTAGCCCAGGGGAGCGCGGGCAACGGGGCGGAATTCGCCGGGCCGGGCGCCGAAGGTGCGCTGGAGCGCCGAGGCGAGGAAGATGAGGCCAGCGGTCAGCAGCGCGGCGGGGGGCAGGACGCCCCACATCAGCACATGCGCCGCAGGGATGTCGCGACGCGGCAGGACTGCCGGCAGGGGCGGGATATCGGGCTTCTCCCAGACGGTGATGCCGTTGCCCAGTCGGTTCAGCCGGGTCCAGCCGGTGAAATGCAGGAGCGGGTCGTAGAAGGCGTCATTGCTGAAAACGTATTTCAGGTTGTAACGCTCGGCATTCACGAGGAACTGGCGGAGCGAGCCCAGGCCGGGGACTCCGAGGTATTTCGCGTTCTCGAGACGCTCGACGGAGAACCGGGTCAGGTCCGGCAGGCGGCGGGCGGAGTGGTAGTTGCCATCGACCGAAAGGGCCGGGGTCATGGCGGAGAGGTAGGCGAACTGGTCGCCGAGGCCGAGCGTCAGGTAGCGCCAGCGGTGGTGCTCGTCCTCGGCCATGAAGCGGGCGATGGGGGCGGGATCGACGAAGTCGGGCTGCGTGGGCTGGATGGTCGGCAGGACGGCGGGGAGGACGGCCATGCCGGTCATCGCCGCGAAGATGCCGCCGGTGATCACGCGGTGGACGCCGTTGCCGAACGCCTCGACGATGACCTGACGCAAGCGGCCGTGCAGGAGACCGTCGAACATCAGGCCAAGGAAGGGCAGGATCAGGATCGTCGCCCAGAAGGTGAAGCGGTCGAGAGTGAGGATGTCAAAAGCCCCGCCGAGGATCGCGCGCGGCAGGGGCGTGGTGCCTCCGGTGCCGAGAAGCACGCAGAGAAGAAGCGAGAGACCCAGCGGCCATAGTCGCGTGGTGGCGGTCTTGTAGATCGCATAGGGCAGGAACAGGATCGCGACGCCCCAGGGGATGACGAAGAAGACGAGGCCAAGGTCGAGCCGTTCGAGGAAGCTTTCGCGGCTGCCATGCGGGATCGATACCTGGGTGATCGGGTCGGTGACCGACCAGTACCAGTAGGGAAAGACAGTCAGCACGATGGCGCCAGCCATCAGGAGCGCCAGGATGGCTCCGCGGGCGAGGGGCGGCAGGAAGCGCAGCAGGCGGGCGCGGCCCTTGGCGGGGCGGAGCGATGCCGTGGCAAAGAGTGCGTGGAGGCCAAGCGGCAGGATGAAGAGCACCCCGCCGAAGATCGTGGTCACGTGGTGCGCGGCGGTGGTGGCGGCCGAGAAGGCCGTGGCGGCAAGGCAGCTCTGCCAGCCGCCGTGGACGATCCAGCGGTAGACGTAAGGAAGCCCGTTCAGGAAGATGCCAAGCGAGCAGATCGTGGGAAGCTGGCCGAAGAGGTGCACCGTCTCGGAGATCGAGGAGGCGATAACCGCCGCCAGCGCGGCATAACCCGCCGCACGGGGCGGGACCCAGAGGAGCGCAAAGCGGTAGACGCCGGTGACAAGGAGCAGAAGCCCGCCGAGCTGCACGAGGACGAAAGCCGCGCGCAGCGGCACGAAGGCCATCAGCCCTGCGATGGCCATGTGGGTGCCGGGCGGGTAGGACGTGACGGCGAAACCGGTGTACCAGCGGGGCTCCCACGGGTCGAACCAGCTGCGGTGGTAGTGGTCGGCGAAGAACATGTGGATGTAGGCGTCGTAGGTGTTGCCGTGGGTGAAGGGCAACAGCCCGCCGTGGAACAGCACCACCGCCGCCAGCGCGACGAGAAGCAGCCGTAGCCCCGCGCTGTCTTCGGCCGGGTCCGTGTCGCGGTGGAGGGAATGGGGCGAGGGCATGGGCGGACATGGCGCGACCGGACCCCGGGGGCCAACAAGCCGTCCGGGGCGCCAAGTCGCTTCGGCTTTCGATGTCAGATGAGGTTCTGTTCCCGCGCGATCATCGCGGCATGGGTACGGTTCTTGGCGTTCAACTTGCGGCTGAGCGTCTTGACATGCAGCTTGATCGTCACTTCCTGCAGGTCCAGCACGCGGGCGATTTCCTTGTTGGACTTGCCTTCGCAGAGGCCGCGCAGCACTTCGGTCTCGCGGTGGCTGAGGTTGCTTGAACCGGCTTGCGCGGACTGCATGAAGCTGAAGGGGGCATAGACCTCGCCCGCGGCCATGAAGCGGACCGCACTGACCATCGACCGCGAGGACATGGTCTTCGGCACGAAGCCGGCTGCCCCGGCGCGGATCGCCTGTTCGGCAAGGCTGCGCGAGGCGGTGCCGGAAATGATCGCCACCGGGCGGCGGTCGTTGGCCGCGATCATGCGGTCGAGCCCCTCGAGCCCATTCATGCCGGGCATGTTGTAGTCGAGCAGCACGAGGTCGAAACTGCCCGATTCATCGGCGGCCCGAACCGCATCGTCGAGGGTGGGGACCGTCTGAACCTCGACCACGCCTTCGCCTTGCAGGAAGGAGGCCAGGGCTTCGCGCACAAGGTCGTGGTCATCGGCAATCAGCACACGCATGCCGCTGATCTTGGGGGCTTCCGACACCACCGTCAACGGGCGCTGTTTATGGGATTGTAGCGGCTGCATAGGATGTAACCTTCAACTGGAACTGGAAACGCAACGATGGGGTCGGATGCGCGCTTACCGGATGTTAACCGCTATCCTCCGGCAAAAGATGCTGTCATTCGGAGAAGGCATGCGCGCATAAGATAGAATGAGCTATACGAAAGCATACAAGCCTATGCGCATGCATTGATGACCCAGCGGTTGTAATGTGCGAAAGGCGTGGGAATGTTTTTTGCGTGGGGGCACATCATGCTCGATTTCATCAGGACGATTGCACCGGCCCTGGCGCTGGCAACCTTGTTTTCCGCGGCCCCGCTGGTGGCCAAGGACCTGCAAAGCCCAAGCGGCGAGATCATCCTGACGGTCACCGGCGATATCGGCGCGACGAACGACGGCGAAAACGCGGTGTTCGATGTCGAGATGCTGCGAGAAATGGGCGAGGTCAGCTTTTCGACATCGACGCCCTGGACCGAGGGCGTTCACGAATTCACCGGGATTCCGCTGCACGTCCTGACCGAAGCGCTGGGTGTGACCGGCGGATCGATGAAGGCGACGGCGATCAACGACTATGCCATCGATATCCCGGTCTCCGATGCCGTCGAGGGCGGGCCCATCCTGGCCTACATGCAGAACGGCAAGGCCATGTCTGTCCGTGACAAGGGGCCGCTCTGGCTGATCTATCCCTATGATCTGGACGAGGACTACCAGGCCGAACTGATCTACTCGCGCAGCATCTGGCAGCTCGTCCGGCTGGACGTGGCGGCCGACTGACCGATGGCGTCGGCGCAGGACAGGCCGCGCCTTCGCCGGCAGAGACCTTACCGGGCGCCGTCGCTTATCCTGGCGGCGGCGCTGTCGGGCATTCTGTTGAGCGTCCTCTCCATCTCGTTCCTTGCGACCAATGTGCAGCGCGAGGTCGAGGCGCTGGCCGTGGCGAACTCGGACACGACGCAATGGACGCTGGTGCAGGCGGAGGTCGAGCTGCTGGCGCTTCTGGTCGCGGTGCACGACGCGGAGGTGCACGTTTCCGACGTGAAGGACTTGACGTCCAGCCTGACGGAAGTGCGGCGGCGCTATGACGTCCTGTACAGCCGGGTGCGACTTATCGGAGAGAGCCAGCAGTTCGCCGATCTGCGCAGCAGCGCGGAAGCGGCGCAGTACATTGCCACGCTGAACGCCTTTCTCGACAAGAATACTCCGCTGATCGACGGGACGGACGCGGATCTGGCCGCCGGGCTGCCGGGGCTTCTGCGAGAGGTGGTCGAGTTGCGGTCCACGGCGCGGAGCTTCTCGCTGATGGGCGTGCGGTTCTATGCCGAGGATTCCGACCTGAAGCGGGAAGGCGTCGCCACCACGCTGGCGAAGATCGGCTACCTGACGCTTGCCCTGGTGTTGGCGCTTCTGGGCGGCATTGCCATCCTGATGTCGATGTACCGCCGCAGCATCCGGTCTGAGCGGTCGGCGGCGGAGGCGCGCAACCGGCTGCAGGAGGTGATCGCCACCTCGCTGGACGGGATCATCGCCACGGATGGGGACGGGCGGGTGATCGAATACAACGGCGCGGCCGAGCGGTTGTTCGGCTACACCTGGGCCGAGGCGGTCGGACAGGACATGGCCGACCTGATCATCCCCGACCACCTGCGCGCGGCGCATCTTGAAGGCATGAGGCGGTACCGGTCGGGCGGGGAGCGGCGGGTCGTCGGCAAGGGGCTGGTCAGGCTTGAGGCCAAGCGGAAGGACGGGGCGGTCTTTCCGGTGGAACTGTCGCTGTCCTCGGCGACTTTCGGCGGGAAGGAGATCTTCGTCTCGTTCCTGCGCGACATCTCGGACCGGGTGGCATCCGAGCAGGAACTGATCCTGACGCGGGACCGCGCGGTGGCGGGCGAGCGGGCGAAGGCCGAGCTTCTGGCCGTGATGAGCCACGAGATGCGCACGCCCTTGAACGGCATCATGGGCGCGATCGAGCTTCTGCAGGACACCAAGCTGACCGCCCGGCAGGAACGGTTCCTTGCGGCGATGAACACCTCGGCCGGGCTGCTTCTGCACCATGTGAACGGCGTTCTGAGCATGTCCCGGGCCGAGGCGGGCCAGCTTGACCTGCAGACGACCGAGGTCGATCCGGCGGTGTTGCTGCAGGAACTTGTGGAAAGCCAGCGCCACGCGATCGAGGCGCATGGCAACCGGATCCATTGCGACACCGATGCGGCGCCCGAGCGGATCTGGGCGGACACCCTGCGCCTGCGCCAGGTGATCCTGAACCTGGTCGGCAACGCCAACAAGTTCACCCGCAACGGCGAGATCCGCGTGGAATGCGACCGGGTCGAGGACCTGGAGCGGGTGGAGTTCCGGGTGCTCGATACCGGAATCGGCATCGCGGAAGAACATCTGGAACATATCTTCGAGGAATTCCGGACGCTTGATTCCAGCTATGCGCGACAGGCCGAGGGCACGGGCCTCGGTCTTGCGATCGCGCGCCGGCTGGTGCAGGCGATGGGTGGCGAGATCGGAGTGGACAGCGAACCCGGCGAGGGGAGCATCTTCTGGGTGCGCCTGCCGATCGGGGCCCCGGTCCACCGCGAGGAGCGCCTGAGGAAGCAGCCGGAAGCGCGGCCCGTGCCGCACGTGGTTTCCGACACGGCACTGAAGATCCTTCTGGTCGAGGACAACCAGATCAACCGGCTGGTCGCGCGCGAGATGCTGCAGAAGTCCGGCCATGTCGTGATCGAGGCGCATGACGGGCGCGAAGGGGTGCACCTGGCCGGGCTGCAGGCCTACGACGTGATCCTGATGGACATCAGCATGCCCGACATGGACGGCGTGGAAGCCACCCGGCACATCCGGGGCTCGGACGGCCCGAACCGCGACACGCCGATCATCGCGTTGACCGCCCATGCCCTCGCCGAGGATACCCGGCGGTTCCTGGCGGCCGGCATCACCAAGGCCCTGGTCAAACCGCTGAGCCTTGCGGCGCTGCAGCAGGCGATTTCAGGTGTCGCGGACGGCGCGGAGCCGGACGCTGACACGGAAACCGCCTCGGTGTCCTCTGCCTTCGGCTTCCTTGCGGACAGCATGGGACCGGAAAAGGCGGGCCGGCTTCTGGATGCGTTCCGGTCGGAGGCGGAAGCATTGGTGCAGCGCATGGCGACGGCGGAGTGGGACGGGCTGTCCGACCCGGCCCGCGCCGATGCGGTCCACAAGGTGGCAGGGTCGGCGGCGATCATGGGCGCGGCTGCACTCCACAAGTCCCTGCAGGGGCTGGAAAAATCCTATCGGCATGGTGATGGCCCGGCAGCAGCGCGGAGCCTGGCGCAAGTGCAGAAACGCTGGCAGGCGACGGTCGAGGAGATCCGCGCCTGCCTCGAGGTTCAGGGATAGCCGCAGGGAACATTCCGGCAGGGCCCCGGTTGGCCCCCGTGAAAGGACCTTGCCATGACCCGATCCTCGACCCGTATCGCGGTGCCGCTTGCCCTCGCCGGCGCGGCCGTCGCGGCCTACTATCTTTCGCAGCAGTCCCGCGTCGGCCACCCCCCTGACAGCGCGCCCGGAAGGACCGCGAAGCAAAGCTGGTTCGGCGACTACAAGGTTGCGGGCCGGTCGGTGACCATCGCCGCGCCCCGGCAGGAGTTGTTCCAGCGCTGGACCAATGCCAGCGAACTGGCCCGCTTCATGGAGAACGTGCGGTCGGTCGAGGAGGGTCCCGACGGGACCTGGCGCTGGATCGTCGCGGGGCCTGCAGGCAGCGAGGTGAAGCTTGTCACCAGGATCGTCGAGGCGCGAAAGGGTGAGTTCCTGGCCTGGCGGTCCGTCGAGGGTTCGGAGATCGAGGCGGAGGGCAAGGTGTTCTTCCGGGATGCTCCGGAGGGCCGCGGGTCGATCGTCGAGGCGATCATCGCCTACCAGCCGCCGGGCGGCACCATCGGCCACTGGATCGCGAAAGCATTCCGCGCCGATCCGCGCCTGCAGGGGCGGCACGAGTTGAAACGGCTGAAGATGCTGGTCGAGACGGGCGAGATCGCCACCTCGGCCAACCGCCGCGAGGAAAGGACCTGACATGCGCGCACTGACCTTCCACGGTACCCGGGATGTCCGGGTCGACACGGTGCCCGATCCCGAGATCGTTAATCCGCGCGATGCGATCATCGAGATCACCTCGACGGCGATCTGCGGGTCCGACCTGCATCTTTACGACGGGGTGATCCCCGGCGTGGAGAAGGGCGACATCCTCGGGCACGAGTTCATGGGCCGCGTGGTGGAGACCGGTTCGGGATCGACGCTGCGGAAGGGCGACCGGGTGGTGGTGCCCTTCACCATCTCCTGCGGCGGCTGCTTCTTCTGTCAGCTGGGCCAGTTCTCGGGCTGCGACAACTCCAACCCGGTCGAGAAGCAGGATGCCACCGAGGCGCAGTACGGCCACGCCCTCACGGGAATGTTCGGCTATTCGCACCTGACCGGCGGCTATCCGGGCGGGCAGGCCCAGTACGCGCGGGTTCCGTTCTCGGACGTGGGTCCGATCGTGGTGCCGGAGGGCGTGGAGGATGAGCAGGTGCTGTTCCTGTCCGACATCCTTCCGACGGGCTGGATGGCGGCCGAAAACGCCCAGATCCAGCCGGGCGACACGGTGGCGGTCTGGGGCTGCGGCCCCGTGGGGCTCTTTGCGGTGCAGTCGGCGATGCTGATGGGGGCGGGGCAGGTGATTGCCATCGACCACCATCCCCACCGGCTGGAACTTGCGCGCGGTCTGGGGGCGGAGGTCATCGACTATACCCAGACCCATGTGCTTGAGGCGCTGATGGAGATGTCGGGCGGCATCGGCCCGGACGCGGTGATCGACGCCGTGGGCATGGAAAGCCACGGATTTGCGCCGGACAACATGCTGGACACGCTGAAGCAGAAGATCCTGCCCGGCACGGACCGGGGCCACGTGCTGCGGATGGCGCTGATGGCGGTCCGGAAGGGTGGGCGGGTTTCGATCCCCGGCGTCTATGGCGGGATGGTCGACAAGTTCCCGATGGGGGCGCTGATGCAGAAGGGGGTGCAGATCCGCACCGGCCAGACCCATGTGCAGCGCTATACCCGCGATCTGCTGAACCGGATCATGGAGGGTCAGATCGACACGACATTCCTCATCTCGCACCGCCTGTCCCTGGAGGAGGCGGCCGAAGGCTACCGCAATTTCAGCGACAACCAGAATGAGTGGACGAAGGTGGTGCTGAAGCCCTGAGTTCCGCCGTCGGTTCTGGCGTCCCTCGCGGCCTCGGCGAGAGGTTTCGACGGATCAGGTGTGCTCCCCGGGGGGAAGGGGACCCGGTATCGGGCGGTCTGCGGGCCCATTGCACACCCTGCGCATCCCCGTCTTTCCCCGTCCGGCGGAACGAGGCACTCCGGTGACGCGCATGTTCCGTGGGGAACAGACGGGGCGCGGACCCTGTGGCAGTCTTTCTGTAAGGCGGCAGTGATGCCGCACCATCCAGGGAGGAGACTGTCATGAGCGTGACCCATAGTGTGATTGCACAGGTTTTCACCGACCGGCTGGGGCCGGAGGAATTTCATGAAGAAGAAAACTCCGTCGACCGTGGCCACCGCGCGGAAATGGAAGCCATGTCGCTGAAACGCCTCGTCGGGCGGCTGGCGTGGTGGCGGGGGGCCAAGGCAGGCTTCGATGCGCAGGCAGAGCTGGAGGTTGCGGTCAAGCGGCTCTCGGAACTGTCGCCGCACCTTCTGGTCGATGTCGGAATTGATCCGGCGACCGGAGAGATCGCCCCGGAGGGTGTGACGCTGGTTACGCCGCGGCCGGTCCGCAGCGTGGCGCAGGTGCAGGAACCGGAGACCGCGCCCGCGCCCGCTGTCCGTCCTGCCCGCGGGGAGCGTCGGCCCTTGAAGGCAAAGGTCCTGCCGATTGCCGGCGACGTCGGGAAGCTGGCACCGGGCTGACGAGGTTCAGGACCGGGCAGCCAGTTTCGCCGCCGTCTCAAGTTCGCCCTGCAGCTTCGCGGTTTCCGCGGAGCGCGGGCGGGAGAGGCCGGCGAGAAGCAGGTAGGCCACGGGCGTGATGTAGAGGGTTGCCACCGTCGCCAGCCCCAGACCGCCGACGATGACCCAGCCAAGGACCTCGCGCGCCTCTGCCCCGGCCCCCTGCGCGAGGACCAGAGGGACGCCGCCAAGGACGGTGGCGATCATTGTCATCATCACGGGGCGCAGGCGGACGACCGAGGCCTCCTCGATCGCCTGACGGACCGAATGGCCGCGTTCGCGGAGCTGGTCGGCGAATTCCACGATGAGGATGCCGTTCTTCGCCATGATGCCCACCAGAAGGACAAGGCCGATCTGGGAATAGACGTTCACGCTGCCCCCGGTCAGGAGGAGCGCGAAGACGGCGCAGGCCAGCCCGAGGGGCACGGTCGCCATGACGATCACGGCCGAGACGAAGCTTTCGAACTGGGCGGCGAGCACCAGGAAGACCACCGCAAGGGCGATGCCGAAGGTCACGAGAAGGCCCGAGGACGTCTCGCCCAAGGTGGCGGCCTCGGCCAGCGGGACAAGGCGCATCTCCTCGGAGAGGATGCTGTCGGCCAGACCCTGGACCTCGGACAAGGCGGCACCGAGCGGGAACTCTGGGGACAGCGAGGCGGTGATCGGGACCGAGCGGCTTTGCGATTCGCGGCCAAGTTCAGGGGCGACGGCCCGTTCGGTCAGTGTCGCGAAGGAGGAGAGCGGGACCAATTCCCCGCTGTCCGAGGGGATGAAGGTCCGTTCAAGGTCGCCGGGGTCGTCCACCGGAGTCTCGGTCGAGACGAGGCGGATATCGAAGCTGTCGTCCTGCAGGAAGATCGTACCCACGGTCCGGCCATCGAGCACCGCCTGCAGCGCCTCACCCAGCCCGTCGATGCGGACGCCCAAGTCCTCGGCGCGGGTGCGGTCGATCTCGACGAAGAGCTGGGGCTGCGTGGTGTCGTAGCCGAGGCGGACCTGACCGAAGCGGGGGTCTTCCTCCATCTTCTCGACCAGAGTGCGCGCGGCTTCGGCCAGCGTGCCGTAATCGTCGCCAAGCAGGGCGAAGGAGAGCCCCTGTCCGGCCCCGCGGATCCCCAGCGAATTCGGCTGGATCGCGAAGGCGCGGATGGCGACGATGCCGCGCAAGCCAGCGGTCAGTTCGTCGGAGATCTCCTGCTGGGTGCGGTCACGGTCCGCCCAGTCGGCCAGCGTCACGACCATGAACCCCCGGCTTCCGCCGCCGGTGCCGGAAATGGAGAAGACGTTGGCGACCTCTCCCGAGGCGCGGAGCGGTTCGATCAGGGCCTCGATCTCGCGCATCTTGGCGTCGGTGTAGTCCAGGGCCACCCCCTGCGGGGCCGAGACCGACAAGAGGATCACCGAGCGGTCCTCGGTCGGCGTGAGCTCCTGGCGCAGGGTGGTGAAGGTGGCGAAGGCCAGAGCGGCAAAGAGGAGGGCTGTGGCCACCGCGACCAGGGGCGCGTTGAGACAGCGGCGAAGGGTCCAGGCGTAGAGGCCGGACAGGACCTCGCCCACCCGGTCCAGCCAGCCGCGGCGTTGGGCGTGAGGGCGAAGCATCCGGGCGGCTAGCACCGGGCAGAGCGTCAGGGCGGTGACCGAGGACAGGAGCACCGCGATGGCGAGAGTGAAGCCGAATTCGCGAAAGAGACCGCCGGTCTGGCCGGGCAGGAAAGAGAGCGGCACGAAGACCGCGGCCAGCGTCGCGGTGGTGGCGATGACCGCGAAGAACACCTGTTCCGCGCCCAGCACGGCGGCGGCGCGTGCCCCCATGCCTTCGGACCGGCGGCGGACGATGTTTTCCAGGACGACGATGGCGTCATCGACCACGATCCCGGTCGCAAGGACCAGCGCGAGAAGCGTCATGATGTTGATGGAGAAGCCTGCCAGCCAGATTGCCGCCAGCGTGCCGATCATGGCGACAGGGATGGCCACGACCGGAATCAGCGTGGCGCGGGCATCCCGCAGAAAGAGGTAGATCACCGCCGTCACGATCAGCACCGACAGGATCAGCGCCACTTCGACTTCGTGGATCGCCCCCTGGATGAAGTCCGCGCTGTCCGAGGTGACATACATGCGCACGTCGTCCGGCAGGAGGGGCTGGAGGTCCGCCACCACCTCGCGCACGGCGGCCGAGATCGCGAGCGAGTTGCCGTTGGCTTGCCGGATGATGCCGAGGCCGATGCCGGTTTCGCCGTTCGCGCGCAGGACGGACGCCCCCGGCTCGGGGCCGAGCGTCACCTGGGCCACATCGCCGAGGCGCACGCCCCCGGCGATGGTGAGCGCCTCGATCTCTTCGGCGGTGGCGATGGCGGCCGTCGTGCGCACCTGGAGTGTCTGCCGGTCCGAACTAAGCGACCCGGCGGGTGCATCCTGCGCGATGCCGGCCAGGACGCTGCGAAGATCGGCGACCGTCAACCCGCGCGCGGCAAGCTGCATCAGGTCGATGTCGACGCGGAAGGAAAGCTCGCGGTCGCCGAAGATCTGCAGGTCGGCCACGCCGGGCGCGGCCAGAAGGCGGGCTTCCGCCAGTTCGCTGATGAGCGTCGTCAGTTCATCGGCGGTGCGCTTGGACGAGGTCACGGCAATGCGCAGGATCGCGTCGGAATCGGCGTCGGACTTGACGACGCGCGGGGCGTCGGCGCCGTCGGGCAGCGAACCTGCCAGCCGGGCCACGGCATCGCGCAGGTCGGTGGCGGCGATGTCGAGGTCCACGCCGTCCTGGAATTCGACGGTCACGCGGCTGGAGCCGAAGCGGGAGGAGGAGGAAATCGTCTCGACCCCGGGAATCCGGCTGGCGGCGCCTTCGATCACGGCCGTCACCTCGCGGTCGACGGTTTCGGGCGCCGCGCCGGAATAGTTGGTCGAGATCGACACGACCGGCCGTTCGACGGCCGGAAGCTCGCGCACGTCCACGCCAAGGAAAGCCGCGAGGCCCGCGATGACGATCAGGGCGTTCAGGACGAATGCCAGGACCGGGCGGCGGACGAAAAGCGCGACGCGGTGGGACGGGGCGGGGGAGGGTGCGGCCATCCGGTCAGCTCCGCGGCGGGGTGACGGTGACGGCGGAGCCCGGGCGCAGGAGGTTGACCCCTTCGGTCACGACCAGGTCTCCGGAAGCGAAGTCGCCCTCGACCAGCACGAAATCGGCGTTGCGCTGCATGATGGCGACCGGAAGCCGCGTCGCCTTGGCCTCGCGCACGACCCAGACATAGGCCCCTTCGGAGCCCCATTGGATCGACAGCGGATCGACCGCCGGGTAGTCGGCCCCGGTAAAGCCAAGGTCGATGCGGAAGGCCATCCCGGCGCGGAAGCGGTCCTCGGGGTTGTCGATGCTGGCCCTGACGCGCAACGTGCGGCTGGCTTCGTCCACGCGGTTGTCGACCGAGGTGATGCGCCCCTCGACCGTGCTGTCGGGCATGGAGACTGCCGAGGCGCTGAGCCTGTCCCCGGTCCGGATCAGAGGGGCAAGGCGTTCGGGAACGCGGAAGTCGAGGATCAGAGTGGAGCGGTCCTCGATCCGGGTGATGACGGTGGAGGGGGTGACCAGGGCGCCGGGTTGCGGCTCGATAAGGCCGACGAAGCCGGGGATCGGGGCCTGAAGCTGGTGGTCTGCCAGGGTGCGTTCGGCGGTCTGCAGTTCAAGCTCGGCGGTGCGGAGTGCCAGTTCGGCCTCCTGCCGCTGCAAGGAGCTGGCGGCGCCGGACTGGGCAAGCTGGTCCAGCCGGTCATTGGTGCGCTGAGCGTCCTCAAGGACCAGCCGGGCGCGGTCGACCGACAGCTGTGCGGTGGCGGCATCAAGACGGGCGATGACAGTTCCGGCTTCGACGCGGTCGCCGGGGGCGACGGCGATCTCGGTGATCCGGCCGGTCACGCCGAAGGCGAGGTCAGCGGCCTGCGCGCCCTGGGCGGAGCCGATGACCGACAGAAGGTCCTGCATCGCCCGCGTCTCGACCGGGAGCGCGATGACCGGAACCTCTCCGCCGCCGCGCGCGCCGGGGCCCGGGCGGCCGGTGTCGGCTTCTTCCACGGGGACCAGCCCGGCCGAGGTGAGCGGGCCCAGAAGGCCGATCCGGTCCAGCCAGGGGTGGGTGCCGGGGACGAAGCGGGCCGAGACCGGGACGGCCACGGCGGTGATCAGTGCGACGACGACAAGCTGGGCGCCGAGCTTCATCCAAGACCCTTCCTGATCGGCCCCCTGTGCAGGTGCCGGACTTCCTTGATAGCCCGCAATCGGGCCTTGGCCCAGAGCGCGACCTATGGCTGCAGTGACAGGGCAAGGCCCCCCTGCTGCGCATCCCAGCAGAATTGAGGTGCGAAGGCGTTCCGGCAAGTCACCTTCTCGTTGAGCCGGCCGGCGTCCGAAGGGGCTGGACGGGGCAGAACATCTGGGAGATCACGGGCAGCGGGTCCGGCTGGGAGGGAGACATGGGCATCGTCAGCATTCGGCACGCGGGCGAGATCGCCGTCGTCACGGTGGACAACCCGCCGGTGAACGCGCTGAGCCATGCGCTGCGCAAAGGGCTGTGGGATGCGGTGGAGGCGCTGGATGCCGATCCGTCGGTGCGGGGTGTGGTGCTCGCCTGCGCCGGGCGCACCTTCATCGCCGGGGCCGACGTGACCGAGTTCGGGAAGCCGCCTCAGCCGCCGCATCTGCCCGATCTGGTCGACCGGCTGGAAGGTGCGGCGAAGCCCTGGCTGGCGGCGATCCACGGCTCGGCTTTAGGGGGCGGGTTCGAAGTGGCGATGGGCTGCCGCTTCCGCGTTGCGCTGGACAGTGCGTCGGTCGGACTGCCGGAAGTGGCGCTGGGGATTGTCCCGGGGGCTTCAGGCACTGTCCGGACACCCCGGCTGGCCGGGGTCGAGGCGGCAGTGGAGATGGTGACGACCGGGCGGCCGGTCCGGGCCGCGCGGGCGCTGGAGCAGGGGCTTGTCGATGCGGTCGTGTCGGGGGACCTGGTTTCCGAAGCGATCGCCGTCCTGCGCGCCGCGCTGGAGCGCCCGTTGCCGCCCGTGATTTCCGAGCGCCCGGTGTCCTCTCCAGATCCTGCATGGTGGGAGGAGAAGCGCGCCACGATCCTGCGGCGGGCACCGGGGGAGATCGCGCCGCTGCGGGCGCTGGCCTGCCTGCGGGCGGCGGCCCAGAGGCCCTATGCCGAGGCACGGGCGCTGGAGCGGGCGACCTTCCTGGAGTTGCGCGGGTCGGCGCAGGCCGCGGCGCTCCGCCATGTCTTCTTTGCCGAACGTTCCGCGCCGCGCCCGCCGCAGCTTGCCGACGTCCGTGCGCCCGAGATCCGGGTGGTCGCGGTGGTCGGCGAGGGAGAGCGCGCGGATGACATCGCGACGGCAGTGGCCGGGGCGGGACTTGAGGTGCGCCGGATCGCGGAGTTTGCGCAGGGCAGCCGTCTGGCCACATGTGCCGAGGCTGACCTTGTGATCCTCGGGGACGGCGGCCCGGACATTCTGGTCGCTTTGGACGGGGTTTGCCACGCTGACGCCGTTCTGGCGCTTCTGGCAGATGAACCGTTGACTGGCGTGGGGTTGGATCATCCTGACCGGTGCATCGGCCTTCGGTTTGGCCGGTCGGTCAAGGGAGCGACCCTTGTGGAAATCGCCTCGCCCGGGTCAAATTCTTCTGCAGCGCTGGCTGCAGGGGTCGGTCTGGCGAAGAGCCTGCGTCTGATCCCGATCCTGTCAGGACGCGGCGGTTTCATCGGCGCCCGCCTTCTGCACCGTTTCCGGAAGGCGAGGGAAGAACTGGTGGCGGCGGGCCATGCGGAAAGCGAGGTCGATCAGGCACTGTGGGAGGACGGGGACCCGTCCGAGGCGCCTGATGCCGGCCGGGCGCCCGCATCCCTGGCCACATCCCGGCGTCTGGTCAGCGCGATGGCCGAGGAAGGGAAGGCTCTGCTCGCCGAAGGCGTTGCTACAAGGGCCTCGGACATTGATTTGGTGGCGATCCATGTCCTTGGCTTTCCGCGCTGGCGGGGCGGGCCGATGTTCGCAAGCGGGATCGCCTGACCGGGTCGTCAGATGCTGGGCAGGATGAAGTCCGGGATGATCCCGGAGGCCTGAATGAAGAGCTGTACGGGGAGGCCCGCGAAAAGCCCGTGGTCGGTGACAAGCACGCTTCGGCAGCCAGCCGCAGCGCCGCCGAGGACATCGGTGTGAAGCGTGTCGCCCACCATCGCCAGCCGTCCGGGGGGCAGACCGGTGCGCGCGATGCCTTCGGCGAACGCCTCGGGAAAGGGTTTGCCGAACCAATGCGTCTCGACCTGGACCTGGTCGAGGATGTCGTGGCCGAAGAGCCCCGGTTCCAGTGTCAGGCCGCCTTCGCGCGGGGCCACGAGGTCGGGGTTGGCGATGACGAAGGGGCGCGGGCGCTGCCGAAGGGCCACGACCAGCGCCGATTGCAGGGCGGAGGTCCAGCGCGCGGTCGACAGGAACAGGATGGCATCGGCGGTTGCAAGCGCCGAGGGATCTGCGACCGCATCGACCAGCCGGGCCGGGATGTCGGCAAAGCTGTCCCCGGCTGCCGCGATCGCTGCCCAGGTGGCGCCGGGCGCAATCGTCTCCAGTCGCGCCACCGCCACGTCGCGGGACGCCACGACCTCGTCGGCAGTGAAGTCGAAACCCAGCCGGTGATACTTGGCCAGAAGCTGCTCGCGGGTGTAGCTGGCGGCGTTCGTGAGGACCGCAAGGCGCTTGCCCCGCGCGCGGAGCGACCGTAGCCGAGCGACCGCGCCGGGGATGGGCGTCTCGCCCACATTCAGGACCCCGAAGGCGTCGAGGAGGAAGCCGTCCACGTGGTCGGCCACCTCCTCGAGCGAGGGCAGGTGCAGCGACCTGGCCCGATAGCGCGCGATGGGCAGACGGGGTCGGATCGCCTCGTAGCGGGCAAAGGCGGACGGCGCGTCCGAGAGCATGTCGCCCGCGGCGGCGTCGAGGGACACGTCAGACACTGGTGAAGCCGCCTTCCACCATGAGAAGCGCCCCGTTGACCATCGCAGAGGCATCGGAGGCGAGGTAAAGCGCGGCATCGGCGACTTCCACCGGCTCGGCGAAGCGGCGGGCGGGGGTGGCGTTGCGGAAGGGGTCGCCCTTTTCGGGCTTGCCCCAGACCTCGATCCCCATGGGGGTCATCACCACCGTGGGGCAGATCGCGTTGACCTGAATGTTGTGGCGCGCCCATTCGGCGCAGAGCGACTTGGTCAGAGCGTTCAGCCCGCCTTTCGAGGAGGCGTAGGCCGCGTGGTCATCAAGGGCGATGACCCCGGTCTGGGAGGAAATGTTGATCACCTTCCCCCATCGTTGCGCGATCATCGCCGGGGCGAGGGTCCGGGCGGTCAGGAAGGGCGCGCGAAGGTTCACGGCCATCATCCGGTCCCAGGCCTCGGTCGAGAAGTCCACCGCGGGGGCCACGTGGGCGATCCCGGCCGAGTTCACCAGGATGTCGATGGTGCCCCATGCCTTGAGCGCGGTCTCACAGGCGGCTACCGGCTCGGTCGGGCTGGCCATCTCGGCCACAAGCGTCAGGCAGCGACGGCCCTGCGCGCGCACGGCATCAGCGGTGGCGGCCAGGTCGGCCTCGTCCCGTCCCAGCGCAACGATGTCGGCCCCGGCCTCGGCGAAGACGCGGGCAATCTCGGCACCGATGCCTTTCGAGGCTCCGGTGACCAATGCCTTGCGGCCCGTGAGGGAAAAGCGGTCCTGCCAGGACATGGCTACTCCAGGTTGGTATGGCGGGCGCGCATCGCCTGCGGGTCCACGGCCAACCTGTCACGGAGGGCGAGGACCAGCAACTCGAACGCAAGATACTGCGCGCCTTCAAAGAGCGACCCCATTGGCAGGACCGAGGTTGCTGCCGCGCCCTGGTCGTTGGCCATCGTCTGGGCCGGGATAAGGAAAACGCGGTCGGCGGCCCTTGGGGCGCTGCCGCCGGGTTGCGCCGTGACGCAGGCGATCCGGGCGCCTGCGGTCCGCGCCACGCCGATCAGACCGTCCACGGTCGAGAAGCCGCCCGGTCCCGCGCTGACGACCAGCAGGTCCCCGGGCCCGACGGGGGGGCAGGACATGTCGCCCACCACATGCGCGTCCAGCCCCATGTGGTAAAGCCGCATGGCGAGCGCCCGCATCATCAGACCTTCGCGGCCGACGCCGTAGCAGACGACGCGTTTCGCCTGTGCGAGTTCGGTGACCATGCCGTCGAGTGCGGCGGGGTCGATGGCGGCGACGGCATCCCGGATTTCCCCGGCGGCGCGGGTGGCAAGGTCGGAAAGCGTCATGTGCCCACCCTTGACTGAGCAGCCTTCGGCAGGGCCGCGACGGCAGCCTGATCCAGAAGCCCGACCTCGTCCAGCAGATCCAGCACGGTGTAACGGCTGCGCAGGAAGCGGGCCTTCAGGATCGTGCGATAGAGGTAGGCCGGATCGACACCGATGTCCGCCGCCTCGACGGGCGCACCCGCGCGGGCCAGGTGCTGGGCCATGCGGTCCGCGGTCCAGAGGCGCGAGCGCAGGCGCTGCGCCAGGTCCGGCCAGGCGGTGCGCAGGGTTGTCAGGCGCGCCTGCAGCGCGGCCCCGTCGACATGCTTGGCGCGGGTCTCGACGATGGCGCGCTCGGCGATCTCACCGGGACCGAAGCGGTCGCGGATCTCTGCCTCCTTTTGCGCCAGGCTTGGCGCGTCGGACGTACGCCGGAAGGGATCGAGGGTGGTCAGGTCGCGCGCCAACAGCCAGTCGTACATCCTGAGCGCGGCCATCGTGCCCAAGGCCACACAGGCCCCGTGGCTGACCCGTTCGCCATTGTGGTGAAGGTCGTCCATCTCCCACAGGTGTGCGATCTGGTGATCCGCCCCCGAGGCAGGGCGCGACGAGCCATGCGCCTCCATCGCCAGACCGACGAGGGTGAGGCCGAGGAACAGCCCCTCGACCGCGTCCCGGTCGCCGGCCGCGATCCGGTCGGGCTGCGAAAGCCAGCCTTCCAGCCCGCCCTGGACCATCGGCCAGGCGACATCGTCGATGGCCTCGATCCCCAGCGCGTCCGCGATGATCCAGTCGCCCCCTGCAGGAACCTTTCCCGCAAGGTCGCCGTACCCCCACCCCGTCATCTCGGGCGGAGCTGCGGCGATGACATCCAGGTCGGCGAGCAGCACCTTGGCTGGCCGACAGGGGATCGTCTTCTTGAAGCCCTTCTCGGACAGCGGTGCTCCGGCAGAGGTATACCCGTCCATGCTGGCCGCCGTGGCCACGCACATGTAGGGGATGCCCACCGTGAAGGCGGCGTGCTTGACGACATCGTTCATCACGCCCGAACCGATGGCGATTGGGGTCTCGCCCGGTCGCAGCACCTCGCGGAGCGCATCGGCAAGATCCACAGTCGGCTTCGGACGCGGGCTGGCGGGGATCACGTGACGGCGCGAGGCAATGCCTGCCTTGGTCATTGCAGCTTCCACTGCCGGTCCTGCCGCGCCCCAGCCGCGGTCGTCGGCCATCAGCACCGCAGCCCCCGAGAAATGGCGCGCGTAAAGCGTCCCGGCCTCGGCAAGGACGCCGCGCCCGATCCGCACCTCGGCCACGTTGGCCGACCGCGCCACCGCAGACCGGATGACGTCCCCGCTCATGCCGCCACCCCTCCCGAGGCGAGCGTCCGCCCGTCCGCCGCGAAATGGTGGAGGCGGTGGGAGGGAAGGTCGAGGCCGATCGTCGCACCGTGGTCCAGCACGGTGTCGCCCTCAACCCGGACGACCAGGGTCTGCCCGCCCGCAAGACGCACGTAAAGATAGGCGTCACCCCCGAGCGTCTCGGTCAGCGACACGGTGGCCGAGAGCTGGCCCTGTCCGGCGGGCCGCAGGACCAGGTGCTCGGGCCTGATGCCCAGCTTCACCGTCCCTGGCGGGGCCGCCCCAAGGGCCGCGCCCTCGACCACCGCCTGCCCGTCGCGCAGGTCGACGGGAAGGAAGTTCATCGCCGGAGCCCCGATGAAGCCTGCGACAAATTCACTGGCCGGGCGGTGGTATAGTTCCATCGGCGCGCCGACCTGTTCGATCTTCCCGGCGTTCAGCACCACGATCTTGTCGGCCATCGTCATCGCCTCGACCTGATCGTGGGTGACGTAGATCATCGTGGCCTTCAGGTCGCGGTGCAGCGCCTCAAGCTCGACCCGCATCTGGACACGGAGTTTCGCGTCGAGGTTCGACAAGGGTTCGTCGAAGAGGAAGACCTTCGGCTCCTTCACGATGGCGCGGCCGATGGCGACGCGCTGGCGCTGGCCGCCGGAGAGCTGGCCGGGCTTGCGGTCAAGGTAGGGTTCCAACTGCAGGATGCGCGCGGCCTCGGCAATGCGTCGCTGGCGGTCGGCAGGGGTGAAGTTGTTGACCTTCATCCCGAAGTCCATGTTCTCGCGCACCGTCATGTGCGGGTAAAGCGCATAGGACTGGAAAACCATCGCCACGTCGCGGTCGGACGGAGCAGCGCGGGTCACGTCGCGGTCGCCGATGTGGACGGTGCCGCCCGAGATCTCCTCGAGCCCCGCGATGGACCGCAGAAGGGTGGACTTGCCGCATCCGGAGGGGCCTACGAAGACCGCGAACTCGCCGTCTGCAATGGTCAGAGAAACCTCGTGCAGCGCCTGGGCCGCACCGTAGAACTTGTTGACGCCTGACAGCCTGACTTCCGCCATGCCGATCCTTTCCCTGCGCTGCGCACGGCGGCGCACCTGCGATTTTTCCGGTTGACTCGTCCCGGTTTCGTTACATTTATATGTGCAGCGTTACAAATGGAAGTCAACTCTGCAACGCTGAACCCTGAGGGAGGAAACCATGAAACTCAAGTCGCATGTCAGCGCTCTTGCGCTGGCGTCCGCGTCGTTGGCCGGCCTTGCCGGAGCGGCGCAGGCCTGGTCGCTGGAAGAGGCTGCCAAGCCCTATGCCGGGACCGAGCTGGAAGTTCTGTTCCTGGACCGTCCGGGCTACAACGCCGCGATCCAGATGCTGCCGGAATTCGAGGCGGCGACCGGCATCAAGGTCAACTACACCACCGTGCCCTACGAGAACGCACTGGGCGAACAGGTGCGCGACTTCGTGGCCGGCGGCGACCTCGATATCGCGCTGATCGACCTCGTCTGGATCGGCAACTTCGCCGAAAACGGCTGGCTGGTCCCGTCCGAGACGTTCATCAACAACCCCGAACTCGCCGACCCCGCGTTGGACATGGCCGACTTCTTCCCGCTGGTGCTGGATGCCTTCGGGTCGTGGAACGGGGTGAACTACGGTCTCCCGTTCGACAACTATTCGGGGCTTCTGTTCTACAACCGCTGCATGCTGGAAGCCGCCGGGTTCGACAAGCCGCCGGCCACCTGGCAGGAGGTGATGGACACATACGGTCCTGCCCTGACCAAGGACGGGAAATACGCCTATGCGCTGCAATCGAAGCGCAATGAGACCCAGTCGGCCGACAGCTTCGCCCGGTTCCTCTGGCCCTTTGGCGGGTCGTTCCTGAACGCCGAGTTCAAGTCGAACCTCTTGTCGCCGGAAAGTCAGGCGGGTCTTCAGTTCCGCCAGGACCTGATGAAGTTCATGCCTGAAGGCATCGTCGCCTATGACCATGCCGAGACGGTGAACGCCTTCGCCCAGGGCGACGTGGCAATGATCACCGAATGGTCGGCCTTCTATTCGACCGTGGTCAGCCCCGAAACCTCGAAAGTCGCGGACTGCGTTGAAATTGCTCCGGAACCGACTGGCCCCGCAGGCCGGAAACCGGCACTGGGCGGCTTCTCGCTGGCGGTCGCTTCGCAGGCCGATGAGGCTGAGCAGGCGGCGGGCTGGCTCTTCATCCAGTGGGTGACCTCGGCCGCGAAGGCGGGCCAGTATCTGGAGATGGGCGGCGTCCCGGCGCGCAAGTCGGCCTATACCGATCCGGCCCTGGCCGCGACCTACAAGTTCATCCCGGCGCTGGTCGAAAGCTGGCAGGAAGGCGTGCCGGAGTTCCGTCCGCGCTTTGCCGAATGGCCCGCGATCACTGAGATCGTGCAGGAATGGGGCACCAAGATGATGCTGGGTGAAGTCAGCATCGAAGAGGGCTCCAAGCAGATCGGCGAGAAGATGGAAGCCGTTCTGGCCGAGGCCGGCTACTACGACGGCAAGAAGCCTTTGGCGCAGTAAGCCGGTCCTGTAATCTCCTCCCAGGAGAGGTGCCTCCGGGCACTCCGGGCCCCCGTCCACGTGGCGGGGGCCTGACCAAGACGCAGACCCGAAACGAGGGACCCGATGACCTTCCGCGTGCCCCGGCGCACCGTTGCAGCCTTCCTCGGTCCCGCCGTCGCGGCGCTGGCCATTGTGGGCATTGCGCCGCTTCTCTACGCGGTGTGGAAAAGCCTTCACTATTTCAACCTGACCAAACTGGCCCAGCAGCGCTTCGTCGGACTGGAGAACTACTGGGTGGTGCTCACTGACCCGGTCTTCTGGCAGGCGATGGGCCGGACTGCTTTGCTGTTCTTCATCGCGGTTCCGATCCAGATCGCCCTCGGCCTGCTGATTGCCCTGGTGCTGCACCGGCCGGGGCTGACCTTCTGGAAGACGCTGACGCGGTTGTCTCTCGTCCTGCCGATGGCCACGACTTATGCCGTGGTGGGCCTTCTGGCGCAGGTGATGCTGAACCAGAAGTATGGTGTCATCAACCAGATGCTGGGTTGGGTCGGGGTCGATGCGATCAATTTCATCGGTGACCCTACAAATGCATTCATCGCCGTGGTGCTCTGGGACATCTGGCAGTGGACCCCCTTCGTGGCGCTGGTCCTGCTGGCCGGCCTCTCCACCGTCCCGCCCGAAATCGAGGAGGCCGCGAAACTGGAGACGAAGTCCAACTGGACCGTCCTGCGCCATGTGCAACTGCCGTTCCTGATCCCCAGCCTCGTCGCCGTCCTGATCCTGCGCACCGCCGATACGCTGAAGCTCTTCGACATGCCCTTCACCATGACGCGTGGGGGGCCGGGGTCCGCGACCGAGTTCATCGCCGTCCTGATCGAACGCGTCGGCAACCGGCAGTTCGACATCGGCATGGCGGCGGCGCAGTCGATCATCATGCTGGTGATCACGATCGTGCTCGCGCGCCTCTACATCCGCCTCTTCTACCGCGAGGTCCGCTGACATGGCCGCCCCCATCCAACGCCGGTCGCTCTGGGGCGAAGGCACACTCCTCCTTCTCATCGGGCTTTTCTGCGTCTTCCCGTTCTACTGGATGGTGACGACCAGCCTGAAGACCCAGGTCGTGGCGCTGGAGTCGCCCCCCGTCTGGTGGTTCACCCCGACGCTGGCGAACTACTGGGAGGTGCTGTTTGTCGACAAGGTCGGCCCGGCCCTAATCAACTCCATCATCGTCGCGGTCTGCACCACGGCGCTGGCCGTGGGCCTCGGCACGCCGGCCGCCTATGCGCTGGCGCGGTTCGAGTTCCGGGGGAAGAAGGACCTGTGGTTCTGGTTCATCACCAACCGTTTCGTCAGCCCCGTGGTCCTGGCCTTCCCGGTCTTCCTGATCGCCCGCGAAACCGGCCTGCGTGATACTCACCTTGCGCTGATCCTGATGTACCTGACCTTCACCCTGCCGATCGTGATCTGGATCTGCACCGACCAGTTCCGCGGTATCCCGCGAGAGCTCGACGAGGCCGCGATGCTGGAAGGCGCAAGCCAGTGGCGCATCTTCCGGTCGATCTGCCTGCCCTTGGCGATGCCCGGCGTCGCGGTCAGCTCGATCCTGTCCTTCATCTTCTCATGGAACGAGCTTCTCTTCGCCTACATTCTGGCGCCGAAGGCCGCCAAGACTGCGCCCGCGATGGCGGTGACCTTCATGGAAGGCTACGACGTGCCTTACGGAAAGATCATGGCGACCTCGACGCTGATCGTCGTCCCGGTCTTGATCTTTGCGCTTCTGGCGTCAAAACACCTGGTCCGGGGCCTGACGATGGGGGCCGTGAAGTAGGGCATCCATGGCGCGCGCACCGAAGCTTCCGCAGATCGACACCGAGGAGCGGTTCCTGGCGCAGGTCGCCTGGGCCTACCATGTCGAGGGGCTGACGCAGGAGAAAGTGGCGGAGAAGCTGGGCGCGACGCGGCTGCGGGTGAACAAGGCGCTGTCCGAGGCCACGGCGCGAGGGCTGGTCCGGATCACCTTCAACACCGCCTTCGCGGCTTGCGCCGAGCTGGAGGCCGCCCTTCGCGCGAGGTTCAATCTGCGCCAGGCCTATGTCGCCCCCGCTCCGATGGACCCGCGCGACGTGCAGATGATCACCGGCGCGGCGCTGGGGAACCTTCTGTCGGAGGTGCTGGTAGACCCGAAGGTGCGGCTCTTCGGCATGTCCTGGGGCGGCACGCTGAACATCGCGACCCGCTTCGTCGCCGCGATGGAACGGCCGGACCTCGAAGTCATCAGCGTCATGGGCGGCCTGACGCGGGGCTCGGATCTCAACAGTTTCGAGATCACCACGCGCCTTGCCGACCTGGTGGGCGCACAGCACAGCTATTTCACCGCGCCGCTTTATGCCGGCAGCCGCGAAAGCCGCGACACGATCATGCAGCTCGACGTGTTCCGCGAGGTTCTGGAGAAGCTCCGCAGCGTCGACGCGCTGGCGATGGCGGCGGGGGACATATCGAAGAACTCTCTTCTGATGCGGGACGGGTTACCCGGCGACGTGACAATGGACGAACTGACGGCCTTGGGTGCGGTCGGCGACGTCCTTGGCGTGGTGATCGACGCGGAGGGGCAGCCTATCGCGCATCCTATCAACGAACGCGTCATCGGGATCGGTCTGGACGACTTGGGCGCAATCCCGAACGTCATCCTTGCCGCCGGGGGGCCGCACAAGGTGTCGGTCGTGCGCGCCGTGCTGAAACGGCAGGTGGTGAACACGCTCGTCACCGACGAAACCACCGCCCGCGCCCTGCTGGAGCGGGCCTGATGGCCTTGCACATCGGCATCGACCTTGGGACCTCGGGCATCAAGGCGGTGCTGATCGAAGATCTTTCGCGAGTCATAGCCGTTGCCGCCGAGCCGGTCGCAGTAAGCCGTCCAAAGGTAGGCTATTCCGAGCAGGATGCCGATCTCTGGGCTGCGACGGTCTTCACCTGCCTCGACCGGCTGGCGGCCTCCGCCCCGCGCGAGATGGCAGCGGTGCAGGGCATCGGGTTGTCGGGCCAGATGCTGTGCGCCCTTATCCTGGACGCCGACCTCAAGCCGCTGAGGCCGGCAATGCTGTGGAACGATCAGCGCGCGCTGGCGGAATGTGCCGAACTCCTGGCCGCCGTTCCGGACATCGGCCGACGGACCAATGGTACGCCCGACCCTGGCATCACCGCGCCGAAGCTGATGTGGCTGCGCAAACATGAGCCCGCGCTCATGGATCGGGCCCGGATGCTGATGCTGACCAAGGATTATGTCCGCCTCGCCCTGACCGGAGAGGTGGCGTCCGAGCCATCCGATGCCGGTGGCACCCAACTACTTGACGTGGCGACCGGGCGCTGGGACGCGGGTCTGTGCGAGGCCGTTGGCTGGGATCCCTTGCATCTGCCCCCGGTCGTGGAAAGCTGGGCCGAGGCTGGGCGGCTGAAACCCGAGCTCCGGGCACGCTGGGGGATGACCGGTCCCGTTTCCGTCGCGGCGGGGGCGGGGGACAACATGGGATCGACCCTGGGCGCGGGCGGAGCGCGTCCCGGCGATGCGGTGCTGACCATCGGCACTTCGGGCGTCGCCTGCATCGTCGACGCGGCTTTCCATCCTGGACCAGAGCGCGCGATCCTCACCTCGGCCCATGTGGCTCCGGGCGTCTTCCTTTCGATGGGTGTCGTCATGTCGGCGACCGCCAGTCTGGACTGGGTGGGCCAGCTTACAGGCCGCAGGGTCCCGGACCTTGACGCGGAGGCGACGGCCTTCATGGCGGCGGAGGGGCCAGCCTCCGCGCCCGTATTCCTGCCCTGTCTGACCGGCATCCGCACCCCGCTGAACCGTCCGGACATGATGGGTCGGATCACCGGGCTGCACCCCGGCGTCACGCCTGCCATGTTGGCCTATGCGACGATGGAGGGCGTGGCCTTCCAGTTCGCGGATTGCGTGGCGGCGCAGACGGAGGTGGGGGTGCGGCCCGAGAGGTTCACCGTCGTCGGCGGCGGCACACGCAGTACCTTGTGGCTCTCGCTTCTTGCGACCGTCCTGGACCGGCCCGTGAGCCTGATCGACGGGGCCGACATGGCAGGGCCGCGCGGGGCTGCCCGGCTGGCCGCTGTTGCGGCGGGTGCTCCGCTGTCCTGCCTGCAAGAGCCGGTTTCAGCTATCGGCGTCATTGCGCCCGACCCCGGCGTGAAGGACATCTTGGCCAAGCGCCGCGCGGCAATGTGGGCCTCGGTCTGATCGGGACCTCAGGGATTGCAAAGCGGACAGGTCCCCGGGTCTGCCTCGGTCTTCCCGTCGGGCCGGGGGAAAAGTGTTTCCAGTCCGCAAGCCGTGCAGCCGTGGATCTCGCCACCGGGTAGCAGCGTCGGGGCGCTACACCAGGCGCAGGGAAGAGCCGGACCGTGGCGCACAAACCCCCAGCCCGGCGCGCCGCACTGGCCGCAGGTCCGGGCGAGTCGGACTGCCAGTTGTCCTGCCAGCCGGCCAATCACCTCCATCCGGCGCGGGTTCAGGTGGGCGCGCATGTCGGTCTGGAGGAGCGCGGGGCCGTCCGCGGTTGCGACGGCCAGGACCCGGTGCAGCTCGTCCGGATCACGGACGCCCTTTGCGAGGGGGCGCGTGCGGTCTGAGGCTGACGCTACGACCAGAGCGGTTTCCGGAAACCTGATGCGCGCCAGGAATTCTGTGGCTGCGGCGGGTGAGGCGACCTCGACCTGGTCATAGCGGGGAGAGGGATCCGTCAGCAGTTCGACAATCTCCTGCCCGGTTCGGGTGTCGAGCCAGAGGAGAAGCTCGCGCCCCTGCGCGAGGAAGGGAATCACCGGGTGCGGGCCATAGGCGCCCTCGCTTGCGAGGCCGACCGGAAGGCCGGTGGCGGCAATGGCTGCACGAGCCTTCGCCCGTGCAGCGTCCAGCATCGTGCCCGCACGCGGCCGTTCGCCGGTGAAGGTGCCGAAGGCATCGGTGTCCAGTCCGTCGGGGACCACGACGGTGATGCCGAGACCTGCGAGCGGCGGCGCAATCGCCGCCGCCTTCCCGTGCATCGTGCCAAGCGCCACCCGGTCGGGGAGGGTCACGCGGCCAGACCCGTGGCGGTTTGGCCGGACTCCCACTTCAGGCCGCGCTGGTAGCGGGCGGCGATCATGCCGTCCTTCAGCGCGAAGAGGTGGAGCCAGCCGTTGTCGAAGAGCTGGCGCACGCCCTCGTGTCTGCGCAGGATCTCGGTCATCGCCTCGACCGGGGCCTCGACCATGACGGACAACCGCAACGGCTCGTGCGCGGCGGATTGGCCGTCATGGACGGTCTGGATGGGCAGGCCGGGCCGCAGGAGACCGCCGTTTCCTTCGACGACGCCGATGCCGCCGACGACGTTGTGGATCAGCTTGTTGCCGCCGCCGAAAAGCCCGGGCACGACGGTCGAGCCATAGTATTGCAGGCTGATCCAGCTTGCCACGACGACAGGCGCAGTGAGGATCAGTTCCAGCGTGCCGAAGCCCGAGTCCGCCTGCCAGTCATAGCTGTGCAGGAAGGCGCGGCCCTGCAGGTCACGGCCGGCCGTCGCCGACCGGGGCGCTGCGATGAAGGCGGCGCAGCCCGCAAGGCCCCACTCGGGCCGCACCTCTGCCCAGTCGCTGGCGCGCTTTGCCAGCGTCTCGCCGGTCGCTCCGGGAAGGCGCAGCGCCCGCTCGGCCCGGGCCAGCGTCCCGGCGGCTGCGAGCCAGGCTTCCGCCCGGGCGAGGTCGGCCGCATGGCCAGGCGCATCGGTGTCGCGGTAGAGCGTCACCTGGTCCGTCACCGTGTCGTGGAGGCCCGCGACGAAAAGCGTGTCTTCGGGAAGCGACAGCCCCAGCGCAGGCAGGCCGGCGCGGGTTTCGGGATCGTTCAGGAGCGCGGCCAGGAGACGGGAGGAGACCTCTCCGGTCTGCCCGCAGCAGGCCCCGCAATGGTAGGCGCTTTCGTGGGGGTTGTTCGTCACCTGCGCCCCGTGGCCGACAAGCAGGACCAGCCGCGCGTGGCCTTCGGTCAGGCTCATGGCCCGCAGGACAGCCGCCGCCGTCTGCGCCTTGGCTTCTGCGGAAAGCCCGCCTTCGATCTGCGGCATCGGGCCGGGGGACATGCCGTCGCCGCCAAGGCCGAGGGCATCGCGAACCAGCTTTCCGCCATAGGCGGGACCTGCCGCCTCGACAAAGGCGAAGGAGGAGACGGCCGCCTGCCGGAACCGGCCCCAGGCCCGCTTGGCCCGGGCCTTGATCCGCGTCTCGGTTTCATGCGCGTCCGTGCCGTGACTGGTCGACACAAGCACGGGGTTCAGAAGCGCGGGAAGATGCACCTGCAACTCGTCCGTGCCCGCGGGGCGATGGGCGACCGGCAGGCCGAAGAAGCCGGCAAAGCCGATGGTCTCGACCTGCTCGCCCTGGCTTTCCAGTGCGCGGCGCAGCACTTCCGAGCGCACGTCGATGCAGAAGGCGGCCTGCAGCGCGGGGCGTCCGGAGAGCGTTGCAGATCCGTTGAACAGGTCCGCAAGCCTGCGCTGGTGCGCGCGTTCGGCGGCATCCTGCAGGATCGCGTCAAGCGCCTGGTCGGGAGTCGGCAGCAGCGGCTGGGCATGGGCGGCGACGGTGGCCTGCCAATCTGCGGCAATGGCGGGGCAATGGGCGAGAAGCGCCTCTTCCCAGACGAGCCGGATGGCCAGAAGGTCGGTCACCGTGGCATCGCTGCCGCCCTGCAGTTCGGCCTGCCACAGAAGCCAGCGCGCATGCATCGGCCAGCCGCCAAGATCGACAAGGAGCCGGTGGAAGGCGGTCTGGGCGGCCTCGGCGGTCAGTCCCAGCCGGTCCGCGGCGCGCAGGACGGCACGTTCGGCGGTGTCCGGGGCCTCGGCCACATGGGCACAGAAGCCGGTGAGCCCGGCGATCTCGGGCGTCAGGTCATGCGTCGCCCATTCCCGCCAGGCGGCAAATGCCCCGTGGCCGGGCCGGGGCGTCCAGAGCGCCTGCCCGCGGTCGAAATAGCCCGCGGCCCACAGGCCGAAGCTGCGGTCGATCACGGCGTGCCAGTCGGTGCCGGTCGCCCGGGCGGCAAGTTCGGCCACCGTCGGCAAGGCCCGGAGTTCCGGTGCGGGCGCCTGCATCCGGGTCTTGAGCCAGGCAAGGTCGTGCGGCTTGACCGGCGAGGTCGAGGCGATGAGCGCCGCAGCAAGATCGTCGTCCGTGATCTCGCCCGCCGCGACCTTCGCGGCCAGTTCGGTCCGCGGCCGGGTCAGGCTGACCCCGGCCACGCGCGCCAGCAGGGCCGAAGCCTGGGCCAGGTCCTCATGGCTTTGGCCGAGGAAGGGGTTCACGGCGACGGTCGCGTCCAGCGGGAACGCCGGCGGGATGGCGCGGGCAGCTGCCTCGGCCGCGTGAAGAAGGTGCGAGGCCAGCGACGGTGCGATCTGCGTATGTTTCAGGAACATGGATTTCCCTCCGGTCATGATTTGGTGGCCGTCCGGAAACCGCCGATCATGCGGTCCAGAAGCGCGTTGAGGTAAAGGCCGTTCGCCAGGTGCACCCGCAGGCCCACGGTCGAGGGGTGATGCGCCCAGAGCGGGAAGAGAGCCTGGGCGAAGGCGACGAGGCCGAAGGAGAGGACGGCCAGGACGATGAGCGCCCATTCTAGCGGCCCCGCGTCAGGCACGGCCGGCAGGGCAGGTCCCCACATGGCCTGAGCCACGACCTGGAAGGTGAAGTAGGCAAGCGCGGCTCCAAGAGAGGCGGCCACCGTGCGCCGGGTCAGCGCGCCCGGTGCGGCGTCGGCCAGCCCTTGGGCGATCAGGTAGGACACGCCGAAGATCAGGATGGTGCCCAGTGCCAGCGCCTGCGCCGACTTCTCCCCCAGAACGGCAGTGAAGCCCGCGGCAACGGCGACGTACAGAACCAGAGCCAGGGCAAAGGACCGGCCCACCGCCCAAAGTCCGGGCACGGCCACCGGCCCGGGCTTGCGAACCGCGTTCACCGCCCGGACCGCCCCGCCGGAGGACAGGAACGCGTGGGCCTTGTAGAGCGAGTGCGCCACGATATGCAGAAGTGCCAGGGCCCAGAGGCCAAGCCCGCACTGCAGCAGCATGAAGCCCATCTGCGCCACGGTGGACCAGGCCAACGCCGTCTTGACCGCGCTTTGCGTCAGCATCACCAGCGCGCCGAAGATCGCCGTGAAGCCGCCGATCATCACCAGCGCCGCCATTGCCCCGGCGCTGTGCTGCACGAGCCCGGACAGGGTGATCAGCAGGACCCCGCCCGAGTTGATGATGCCCGCGTGCAGAAGCGCCGAAACGGGGGTCGGGGCCTCCATCACCTCGGTCAGCCAGCCGTGGACGGGGAAGGCCGCCGTCTTCAGCGCGGCGGCGAGGACCATGAGCGCCACCGCGACCTGCGCCAGACCGGGAAGTGCAGTGGTGGCGGTCAGGGCGGCGATCTCGACTGTGCCAAGGCTGTGCCAGAGAAGGACAGAGGCCAGCACCAGCGCCACGTCGCCCGCACCCCACACCCGGATGAACTTTGCCGCCGCGCGCCGCGCCTCCGGCCGCTCGGGGTAGAAGAGAAGAAGCTGCCGAAGGACGAGGCCCGTCGCGACGAAAGCAAGAACCAGCACCGGAAGGCTGGCAGCCTGGACCAGGATCAGCACCGCGGCGATCGCTGCCAGCGTCAGAGCGTGGAACCGGCCCTCGCGCGCCTCGCCGTCAAGGTACCGCCGGGAATAGCGCGCCACGACCCAGCCGACAAAGGAGACCAGCAGGGCGAGCGTCCCGCTGATGGCATCCAGCCGGACCAGCGCGACACCCGCCAATGTCAGCTCGAGCGGCCCGACAAGCCAGAGCTGGAGCAGTCCGGCCACCCCGAGAGCCAGGGTGGACAAGGCGGCGGCCTCGGCCAGTTGCGGGAGGCGGCCCGGGCGACGACCGGGATGCACAAGGAAGGGGCAGGTGGCTGCCAGCAGAAGCAGGGGTGCAAGCGCGATCAGCGGAAGGAACGACATGGCAGGCTCCGTGGTGGGATCTGCCGGTGGGTTTAGCCCTTGCCGAGAGTTCAAAAAATTACATATATTTCGTGTTAACGTTCGATCTGGTAGAACTATGGCCCAGCTGAACCTGCACCATCTTCGCCTGTTCCGCGCGGTAGCGAGTGACGGGACGCTTACCGGCGCGGCGCGGACGCTGAACCTTTCGCAGTCCGCATTGTCCAGCCAGATCAAGGCCCTGGAGGCATCGCTGGGCCAGGATCTGTTCGAGCGCCGGGGCAGGGGGCTTGTGCTGACCGAAGCCGGGCGCATCGCGCTGGACCATGCCGAGGCCATCTTTCGGACCGCGGATGACCTTGCCGCGACCCTGCGGGAAACTGGCCGGGCGAGGCGCGCCTTGCGGGTCGGCGCGCTTGCCACGCTGTCCCGCAACTTCCAGATCCAGTTCCTGCGGCCGCTTATCGCGCGCTCGGATGTGGAAGTTGTGCTGCGTTCGGGTTCGCAGGAAGAGCTTCTGCGGGACCTTGAATCGCTGGCTCTGGATGTGATCCTGACCAACGTGGCCCCGGCGCGGGATGCAACGAGCCATTGGCTGGTGCACCGGCTGGACGAACAGCCGGTCAGTCTGATCGGAACTCCGGCCCGCGCGGGCCTGAATGCGTCGTTGCGCGATCTGCTTGCCACCCAGCCCCTGATCGTGCCAACGCGCGAAACCGGGCTGCGCGCGGCTTTCGACGCGCTGGCAGCGCGGCTGCAGGTGACGCCGATCTATGCGGCCGAGGTGGACGACATGGCGATGATCCGCCTGCTTGCGCGCGCCGACGCCGGGCTGGCGGTGATCCCGCCGATCGTCGTGCGCGACGAGCTGCACTCCGGCGCCCTGGTCGAGGCGAGCCGGCTGGACGGGATCAGCGAGACCTTCTTCGCCGTGACCCGGGAGCGACGGTTTCCAAATCCCCTGCTGCGCGATGTTCTGCCCGGCTGACCTGGCGGTCGACGCCGGACCTGATGCCGTTCGCCGCCGCTTAGTTCAGGTTTCGTGCCCGCGGTCCTCGGAGAATGCGATGGCCACGGTAGTGGAGACAGGGAGAACTATCGTGCAGCGGACGCCATCCGGCGTGATTTCGTACGACGTCTCGGCGTTCAGCTGATACGGGAGTGCGCGCTCGATAAGCTCGCGGCCGAACCCCTTGAGGCCGGAGGATGGTCCTGTTTCGACGGCGATGCCATCCTCGACCCATTCCACCTTGAGACAAGCCTCGCCCGCCTTGGACCGGACAAGTTTCCAGGTCACGGAAAGCCGACCGTCCGGTCGTGAAAGGGCACCGTACTTCAGCGCATTGGTTGTGAGTTCGTGCAAGGCAAGCGCAAAGGTCTGGACGGTGCCGGACGGCAAGGCCACCCCGTCGGGGCCGTGCAACCTGACCTGACCGTATTCCTGGGGATCTGCGTCTGCACCATGCGCCGTGATCTCGGCACGGATCAGCTGGTCGAACGTGATCCGGTCACCGTCGCTCAGCCGCGACAAAAGTCCATTGACCCGCGCGAGTGCGGCAAGTCGCCCACGGAACTCGGAGCGGAAATCCGACAGATCCGATGTGGATGCAAGTGTTCGGTCGGTAATCCTCTGAACCACGCCCATGAGGTTTCGGGACCTGTGCTGCAACTCGGCTACCATGACCTTGAGGCGATCCTGCAAGCGCAGCTCTTCGGTGACGTCATGTGCTATGCCGCCGATCCGCTGCACCCGGCCTTCCGCATCGAGCAACGGGAAGTCGGTATCGCGCAACCACCGGATCTGCCCGTCCGGGCGCTGGATGCGAAAGGTCTGAACCACCTGCTTTCCCTTCCACACCGCCCTCAATGCGGAAAGTGCAGCCTTGCGGTCGTCCCGATGGATCATTTCCGCCCATCGCCGGATCTGATTGCCCGCAAGGACATCCGGAATTGCAGCGCCGTAGACGGTTTCGAACGACGGGCTCAGGTATTCGAAGGACAGGTCTTCGGCGTTGCGTATCCAGAGCACGTCGGCCGATGCACTTCCAAACTGCCGGAACCGCGCCTCGCTGTCGACAAGTGCTGCCTGGACCGCGCGTTTCTCGGTGACGTCCTGACCGATCTTCAGGTACCCCGTGAGGGATCCATCGTGACCGTGCAACGGGCGGACCATGCCCTCGATGAACACGCGCTTGCCCGTCTTGTGCTGGTGCCAGCGTATGTCGGCCGCTTGACCGTGCCGACGCGCCATCTCGCGCTCGGCGGCCGGTGCACCCTCTGCACGGTCTTCGGGTGTGAAGGTGATCTCTATCGGCTGGCCCAACACCTCCTCCTCGGTCCAGCCGAAGACCTGCCGGGCCCCCTGCGGCCAGGTTTCGATCCTTCCCTCGGCATCGGTGGAGAAGATCGCGTAGTCCACCGCCCGCTCGACGATGGCGCGGAAGCGTTCCTCGCTCTCCATGAGCGCCACTTCGGCACGCCGCCTTTCCGTGATGTCCATCGTGACGACCAGCAGGGTTTCCGCCTGGCCGGGTCCGTGCCGAAGCACTGCGATGCGGCTGTTTGCCCAGATCAACGAGCCGTCCGGCCGGACGTAGCGCTTGTCGAGGCTGACGGTTTCGCCGGCGGTGATCGCGCGTGCAATCGCGTCGTCGGTGGCGGCCATGTCGTCGGGGTGGGTCAAGTCTGCGATGGACAGGCCGAGAATATCCGTCTGCGGTCGGGCCAGAATACGGCACAACTCGTCGTTTACCTGAAGGAACCGGCCGTCGAGCGAGACTTCGGCAAGACCCACCGATGCCGAACTGAAGATGGCGGCCAGCCTGGATTCGCTTGCGCGAAGGCGGTCCTCGGCTATCCGTCTTTGGGTTACGTCCCGATAGAAGACCGAGATCTGTTCACCGCCGCCCGGATAGACCGCGACTTCGTACCAGCGGTCAAGCAGTTCGGAATACTGCTCGAAGGACGCAGGCTCGCCCTTGTCGATCACCCGAGCGTAGAGCGGCAGCCAACGGGACAAGTCAGCCTCGGGCAGCACAGAGGAAAGTCGACGTCCGATCATGCTGGCGCGCGCTAGACCAGTCAGCTTTTCCAAGGCCTGATTGAGTTCCACGAAACGCAGATCGCAGACGTCCCCCTGCACATCGCGAATGATATCGCAGACCGCATAGCCTTCGCCCGTCGTGTCGAAGAGCTGCCGGTACTGTTCCTCGCTTTCATGCAACGCAGTCTCCGAACCCATGCGCTTCATTGCGGCCCAGGTTCGCTCGCGACTTCTTCGGCCAGACCAATCTCACCGGGCGACCAAACACGGGGCGTGGCGGTCACGCAGACGATGGCCCAGAGCGGATGGTTTTCTCCCTTGCGAAGCGTTGGGGCAATCAGCGCGCCAAACCCGAGCGCCGTCATCTTGTCTCGTTCCTTGTCGCTGAGACCCGGTGTCGCCAGGACGTCATCGATCACCAGCGTGCGGTCGAAAGTTGCGTTCGGGAAGTCCGACAGTCGGATTTCGGGCGGCATGAGGGGGACCTGGCCCCTGCCGAACTGATGAGTGATGGTGGCGCGGTCCTCTTCCATCCAGAAATCCGCGATGTAGCAGCGGTCCAACTGGAGGTGATCGCCAAGCAGTGCCACCGCCCGGTCGGCCACAGCGTCCACGTTCCCTTCGGCGCGCAAGGCGTCGCTGAAGCGCAGAAGGAATTTCTGCCGGCGTTCCGCATCGCGTTGGTTCTCTTCGGCCCGAACCCTGTAGGTCACATCGCGGAACAACATTCCGAAGTGGTCGGGCGAATGCCGGAAGGCGACGGTTTCAAACCATTTGCCAAAGCCCGTCGCGTAGGCTTCGTATATCGCGGGTTCGCCTGTCTGCACGACCTTGCCGCAGGTTTCGATCCAGCCCGGTTCGATCAGCGGGTTCACCTCACGGGCAGTCCGGCCGATGACCTGTTCAACGGGGATGCCGGTCTGTTCCCACGCCTTGTTCACCTCGACAAAGCGCCAGTCGACGGGGCGGCCCTCGTCGTCCCAGATCATCTTGGCCAGGACAAAACCGTCGCTCAGATTGCTGAACAGGAGGCGATACTGTTCCTCGCTGGTGCGCAGGGCCGCTTCTGCCTTCCTGCGCTCGGTCACATTGGTGAACAGGACCGCCACGCGTCGGCTTTCAGGGCCGCCCAGTCGGAAGATGTTCAGGTCAAACACCCGACCGAGCGTCAGCTCGCCCTCTTCCATACGGACGGGCTGGCCAGTTTCTATCACCTGGCCGTAGGCTTCCGCCCATCGCGGGTTCGGTGTGCCAAGGATCTGCGTAGCCGTTCGCCCGACCGGGTACGGCATGCCGGTGTGTTCCATGAAGGCCGGGTTGACCTCGATGAACAGGAAGTCGGCCCAGCGGCCGGTCTCGTCCTGCAGCACCTCGACGACGGCATAGGCCTCGTCCATCGAGTTGAACAGCCGGCGGTACTTGGTTTCGCTTTCGCGCAGACGCTCTTCTGTCAGCTTGCGATCGGTGATGTCGCGCCAGAAGACCGCGAGGCCCTCGGGGACCGGGTAGGCGCGCATGTCCAACCAGCGGGCATGGCCGTCCCACCTGATGTAGAGATGCTCCAAGGACATGGCACGCTGCTCCGCAAGGCGCGCTTGAGCGTCTGCCCCACCGAAGTTTTCTCGGAGCCGGGATAGACATCCCAGTGCGACCGACCCACGATCTCCTCGATGGGCCGCCCATCGAGGTGCAGCGCTTCCCTGTTCTGCGCGAGTATCCGGAACTCGTGGTCCATCAGGCCGAAAGCTTCGTCCATTCCGTCCAGGACGCTCCGGAGCCGCACTTCACTGCGTGAGGGCGTAGAGGACAGGGTCACGCGGACCGCGAAGACCGCGCCATCCGCGTCCCGGAGCGGCAACAGGATCAGGTCAAAAAGCACGCCTTCCACGCTCTGGGGAAGCAGAGGCATTGCCACCGTCTGCACCGCTTCGCCTGCAAAGGCCCGGTCGAAGAGGTCGGGCGGCACCGAGCGCAGCGCTGATGAGGTCTCACGGACCGGCTGACCAAAGGTGTCGGATTGGTCGCGTCGGAAAAGGTCGAGAGCGCCGTCGTTCGGAAGGACATGACGGTCCCGTCCCACCAGCAGAACACAAGGTTGGGGGTCCTCGAGCATCGCCTCGACATTGGACTTCAAGCGATCGGGCCAGCTCTCTGCGGGGCCAAGCGCCGTCGCCGTCCAATCCTGTCCGCGGATCTGGCGAGCAGCCGGACCCTTGCCCGGTGGCCATTGGTCTGCAGGGGGCCGCGCTGCCATCTCCATCTCCACAAAACGCCTTGTCGAGGGAACATCGGGAAGCGTGATTGAGTTCCTTGGCCGTGGCGGATTCCGCATTTTCACGGACGCTTTCCAAGCACTTACAGAACCGAGGGACGTAGATGGGACAGATGGACGGACGGAAAATCCTGGTTGTCGAAGACGACTTCTTCATTGCAGAGGACATTGCGGAAAGCCTGAGGCAGTTCGGCGCCGAGATCATTGGTCCGGCTGCGTCCGTCGCGGAGGCCTTGGATCTGGCAAGTCGGGGCGCGCAGGTGGATGGCGCGGTACTTGACGTGAACCTCCGGCGGGAGAAGACCTATCCGGTAGCAGAAGCACTGCAGAGACGCGCGGTGCCCTTCGTCTTTCTGACGGGCTACGACCGGGACGCGCTTGATGCCCGGTTTCGGGAAACCCCGATCCTCAACAAGCCTGTGAACATGGACCTGCTGGTGTCGGCACTGGCCCAGCGTGAGGGTGACGAACGCGATTAGTCCCGGCGAGGCGCCTTGCGCCGACGATGGGTACGGGGGCACATAACCCCGGCCAACTGGGCATCGACGAGCGCACCGCGGTCATTCTTGAGGGACGACCCTTACAAGGTCTGCGGCAAGCGGGGCGGTGGATCACCTTGATGGGTCGGCGGTGACGCGCTGCATCGTGGCGTACCTGGGGGATGACCACGCGCTATCGGTCTATGCGCTGCAGCTTCATCTTCTGGCCGAGGGCGACCGCTCTGACCTGATCACGCGCCTGCCGGACCTTGCGCCGTCGCGGCGGGACAAGGGCGACGCTTCGCAGGTCCGCGGCCTAGTAGTTGCCGGGCGGGTCGCTGGCGGGGAAACTTTCGTCGGACTGTTCGTCGACGATGTCCCAGTCCTTCGGCGGGGCGGTCATCTCTTTCCGTCCCGCGGTCCGTACCTCGGCCGCGCGGCGGGTGTGAACCTCGGCTTGGGCATGGAGCCAGAACTCCTCGGAGCGCCCCTCGGGACGGCCGGCCTCTTCCCAAAGCTGATAGGCCCGTTTGCGGATCATTTGGTCGATTTCGGTCATCTGGTCTCTCCCCCAAGGTCGATAGAACGCGCAATATGCGGAAAGGTTGCCCGTCCGCGGAGAGGAACAAGCGCCAGTGCACTATGTTGGCAGTAGGGCAGTCAGGGAGACAGCATGCAGATGCAGGACAGAACAGACCCGCATCACGTCGTGGTCATCGGCGCGGGCTTTGCGGGGCTACAGGCGGTGAAGGCGCTGGACGGATCGGGCGCGCAGATCACGCTGATCGACCGCAAGAACCATCACCTCTTCCAGCCGCTCCTCTACCAGGTGGCCACGACGATCCTGTCCCCGTCCGAGATCGCCTGGCCGATCCGCCGCCTGATGCGCAACCGGCCCGAGGTGCGGACTTTGATGGCGACGGTGACCGGTGTGGAGGGTGGCCACGTTCTGGTCGAGGGCGGTGATCCCATCCCTTACGACACGCTGGTGATCGCCACCGGGTCCATCCCGGCCTACTTCGGACACGGCGACTGGGCCGCCGTCGCCCCGGGCCTCAAGACACTGGAGGACGCCACCCGGATCCGCCGACGCATCCTGCTGGCGTTTGAACAGGCCGAGATCGAACCCGACCCCGACCGCCGCCGGGCGTTGATGACCTTCGCGGTGATCGGCGGCGGCCCGACGGGGGTAGAGCTGGTGGGTGTGATCGCGGAACTCGCCCACCGCACCCTGCGAAAGGAATTCCGCCGGATCGACCCGGACGACACCCGGGTCATCCTGATCGAGGCGGGCCCCCGTGTGCTGGGTGCCTTCCCCGAAAGCCTGTCCGCCTATGCCCAGACCGCCCTGACCCGAATGGGGGTGGACCTGCGGCTGGGCCAGCCGGTCACCGCGCTGACCGAAGGTGGCGTGCAGATCGGGAAGGAGCTGATCCCGAGCGCCACTGTGGTCTGGGCGGCGGGGGTTGCGGCCTCTCCGGGAGCGCAATGGCTGGAGGTGGCGGCCGATCGGGGTGGCCGCATCGCCGTGGGGCCGGATCTTTCGGTGGTTGGGCGACCGGAGGTGTTCGTGATCGGCGACCTGGCGGCCGTTTCCTGGACCGAGGGCACGCTGGTCCCGCAACTAGCGCCGGCCGCAAAACAGCAGGGGGCCTATGTGGGCCGCGTGATCAAGGCACGGCTGGCGGGGCGCGCCGCGCCGCCGCCGTTCCGCTATCGGCACGCCGGGAACCTTGCGACCATCGGGCGGCGCTCGGCCGTGGTGCATTTTGGACGGGTGAAGCTGACGGGTGCGCCGGCCTGGTGGATCTGGGGCTTTGCGCACATCCTGTTCCTGATTGGCACACGGAATCGGGTTGTTGTGGCCTGGAGTTGGCTTTGGACCTACCTCCGCGGCCAGAACGCCGCCCGGCTGATCGTCGATCCGCCGGACGGGAAGGGCTGATCAGACGTTCGACGCGCCCATGTCGACAAGCGGAAGCGGAACACCCGCGCTTGACCCTGGCAACAAACGCAGCCGGAGAAGTCCCCGAGATCGAATTTTACTCAATGATTTCAGGGGGTAGTGGCGGAGAGGGTGGGATTCGAACCCACGGTAGGCGCAAACCTACAACGGTTTTCGAGACCGCCACGATCGACCACTCCGTCACCTCTCCGCGCTTCAGGGGTCGTCTATGTGGCGGGTGGATAGCCGGGCCTCGACCGTTTCGCAAGGGGCAATCGGCAGAAATCCGATCGGCGAACATGGGGACGATCACGTGCAGTTGCGGATCATTGGCTTGGCAAGCCGGAGGAGAGGCACTAGCTCTCGGAAGTCGAACCTTCGGAAGGGTCCGCTGATGCTCTCTCGCCTTGCACTCGTCGCGCTCATGGCCCTGACGCCACCTGCGTTTTCGCAGACATCCGCGGCCGATCCGGCTTCGGAGGTATCGGTGGACCGGCTGGCCGAGGTGATGCGGCTGGGCGATCTGTTCGAAGTGCTGAGCGAGGAAGGGATCTCCCACGGCGCCGAGCTGCAGATGGACATGTTTCCATCGGGTGGCGGGGCGGAATGGGAGGCGGAGGTCGCCGGCATCTATGATGCGCAACGCCTGAATCTGGCCTTCACAGAAGCCTTGCAGGCGGCCTTGGCCACCCAGCCCGAGGCGCTGGAAGAGGTCATAGGGTTCTTCGCCTCGGACCTTGGGCAGAAGATCGTCGGCCTTGAGATCGAGGCGCGGCGGGCCTTCATCGACACTGCGACAGAGGAAGCGGCGCGTGTGGCGGCCGAGGATGCGGCTGCGGCGCGGGACCCGAAAGTGGCGCTGATCCGCCAGATGATCGAGGCAGGCGACCTTCTTGAAATGAACGTGGCAGGGGCGCTGTCGGGAAGCCTTGCGTTCATGACGGGAATGTCGGATTCCGGGGCCTACGGGGCGATCCCGCAGGACCAGCTATTGTCGGATGTCTGGGGCCAGGAAGAGCAGGTCCGCGCCGACACCTCGACCTGGCTTTATGCCTATCTGGGGCTGGCGTACCATCCCCTGACCGAGGCCGAACTGCAGAGCTATGTCGCGTTCTGGGAAAGCCCCGCGGGGCAGGCCCTGAACGCTGGCCTGTTCAGTGCCTTCGACACGGTGTTCCGCGAGGTGTCGCTGGATCTTGGTCGCGCCGCAGGCCGTGCGATCCAGGGCCGCGACATCTGAAGCAGCTCCCGGCGCGCGCGTCAGGCCACCGGCACCCACAGTTCGAAACCGCCTTCCCCGGTCCGACCGTCGAAATCCGCCGGATAGAACTCGATCGAGGGCGCGTGCCGGGACTGTAACCCGTTCTGGCCAAGCCAGTTGGAATAGATCTCCATCCAGATCACGCTGATCTCCGAGATGTGCTTGCGGGTGGCAAAGCGGGCATAGCGGCCGGGCGGGACGACAAGGAGGCTCTGGCCACTCGGCAGGGGGCCGCGACGGAGGACCTCGACGCCGCAAAGATAGTCGAACTCCGCGCCCGTCTCGCTGAACCCCGAGACGACGCCATACCAGCGGTCTGGGACCCAGTCGTCGGGCCGCGTGCCGTCCTCGTTGTAGGCGGCCCATTGCGCGGGGATGGCGCTGCGGCTGTCCATGTCGTAGCGCCGGTTAAGGCCGACGATCAGCCTTTCCGGCATGGCTTCGATGGCGGGCTGGGCAAGGGTTCTTGGCATGGGGGACATCCTCATGAAGGTAGGTCTGACCAGCCGGTCCGGGGCGATCCGCCGGGTTCGCAGCTGGCGGGGGGAGAGACCGAACTCTGCCTTGAAGGCGCGGGAGAAGGCCTCGTGGCTCTGGTATCCGGCGTCGAGCGCGACGGTCATGACCGATTGCCCTTCCTGGCCCAGCGTTTCCGCTGCCCGGGCCAGTCGCCGCCGCCAGACATAGCGCATCACCGGCATCCCGGTCAGGACGGTGAAGGTCCGGGTCAGGTGAAAGGGCGAGACTTTGCAGTCCGCGGCGATGCGGTCGAGCGTCAGCGGCTCGGCCAGGAAGCTTTCGATGTACCATTGGGCGCGCGCGATGAGCATGGGACCTCCGTGCAACCCAGATGCCATGCGCCGGAGGGCGCTGTCTTGACCGCAGTTGCGGAAAGCATACCATTTGGTATCTTTCGCTTCCAGCCGTGGCTCAGGATTGCCCGTTCCGCCCTTGACACCCGCACGCAGGCACCGCATAAGCGCGCATCTCGGGCCAAGGGGCGACTCTCGGCCCGCGATGTTTTTTCAATGACGCCCCGTCCGGGGCGCGCTGTCCGAGGCGGGGGAGACCCCGAGAACACCCAAGCGGGGGCCACAGGGCGCGGAGCGATGGAAGGAAAGACCATGTTTGCGGTCCTCAAGACCGGCGGCAAGCAGTACAAGGTGCAGGCGGGTGACGTCCTGCGCGTTGAGAAGCTCGACGCCGTTGCCGGTGACAAGATCCAGTTCAACGACATCCTGATGGTCGGCACCACCGTGGGTGCGCCGCTGGTTGCGGGCGCGGCCGTCCAGGCCGAGGTCATCGACCAGATCAAGGGCGAGAAGACCCTCCACTACGTGAAGCGCCGCCGGAAGCACTCCAGCCAGCGCACCAAGGGCCACCGCCAGCACCTGACGCTGGTGCGCGTGACCGAGGTGCTGGAAAAGGGCGCTGACAAGTCGGGCGTGAAGGCCGCCGTCGGCACCGTCGCCGCGCGCCGCGCCGCCCATGAAGCCCCCGGCGCGGCCAAGCCCGCCGAAAAGGCCGAGAAACCGAAGCGTGCCGCCAAGGCCGCTGCAGCGCAGGAGTAATCCCCCATGGCACACAAGAAAGCAGGCGGTTCGTCCCGCAACGGCCGCGACTCGGCCGGTCGTCGCCTTGGCGTGAAACTGTTCGGTGGCCAGCACGCCGTTCCGGGCAACATCATTTGCCGTCAGCGCGGGACCCAGTGGTTCCCGGGCGTCGGCGTGGGCATGGGCACCGACCACACGATCTTCGCGACCGTCGAAGGCCGCGTGACCTTCAAGAAAGGTCTCAAAGGCCGCACCTTCATTTCGGTTCTCCCCGCCGCGGAGGCAGCCGAGTAAGCCGAACCTTTACAATCGGATTGTAGATGGGGGATCGGCCGAAGGGCCGGTCCCCCATCTCGTTTCCGGGCCCAGGCTGGGAATGTGGCGGACTGCCATGACCTGACCCTGAAAGGGCCAAACATTCGGGCGATTGCGCGTTTAACCGACAATCCCCACATGAGCTTCAAAGGAGGGAAGCCATGATCCTGGAGAAGATCGTCCCACCGGTCGAAATTGCGACCGACCGTTTCACGCTTCGCCCCGTGCGGAAGTCCGACGCCGGGCTTTTCGCGCTGTATGCCGGGGACAAACGCGTGGCCGAGGCGACCCAGGGCATCCCGCATCCCTTGCCTCCTGGCGCGGCCGAGGCATTCTGCACCCGCGCCATGTCGGCCGGGGCCGAGGAGGACATCTGGGTCATGGACGGCTCGCGGTCGAACCTGCCCGAGGTGGTGGGGGTCATTTCCCTGAAGAAGATGGACCGCAACCAGTCCGAGGTGGCCTTCTGGGTGGCGCCCGCCTTCTGGAACCACGGCATCGCATCCGAGGCGGTGCAGGCGTTGGTGGCGGCCAATCCGCAGCAGAACTGCACCATGTTCGCCGAGGCGTTCCAGGACAATCCGGGTTCGGCGCGCGTTCTGACCAATGCGGGGTTCCAGTACCTGGGTGACGCCGAAAGCTATTCAGTCGCCCGTGGGGCCAACGTGCCGACCTGGACCTATATCCGCAAGCTGCACTGACGGCGCTTGGCGCGCGCTACCGATCCGCCCGGCTGGCCCGTTCGGCGAGAGTTGTTTCGCAGACGTCGAAACCGCACGTGATTGCCGCTCCCGGGTACGACGGGCTTTGGGGGCGGCTCCTCGTGCGCCTTCGGCTTATCGTCGCGAGGCACCGAGCGAGGAGCGCGAGGCCGACGGCGAGCGGTCAGCCGAGCGGCGCGAGGAGGGCTTTCAGCGCAGCCAGCGGGTTCTCAGTACCCCAGATTTCCTCGCCCACTGCGAAGAAATCGGTGACGGGGCCGAATTTCGCCACCAGATCGGCGGTCAGTGCGCCCTCGGCGATGATCGGGACCTCGATCACCTCGGACCACCACTCGAACAGCTCGAACTCCGCCCGGGTGCCGTCGCCGAGGATCGTCTCCCCGATGGGGCCGAAGCTCACGTAGTCCGCCCCGGCCTCGCCCGCCGTCATCCCGTCATGCTTCGAGGTCCTGCAGAAAGCCCCCACGATGGCGTCGGCACCAAGGTCCTTGCGGGCCTTGCGGACGTTGCGCGACCCGTCGGTAAGGTGGACGCCGTCGAGGCCCAGGCGTTCGGCAAGGATCAGGTGGTTGTCAATCACCACGGCCACGTCGCGGGCATGCGCGGCCTCGCGAGCGGCGTCCGCGGCGCGCATGAGCGTATCCTCGTCCTTCGTGGCAAGCGACAGGCGCAGGCAGGCGATCTCCATCCCGTCGAGCACCAGGCCGAGGCGATCGGAGAAGGTCTCGGGCTCGAAAGTCGGCGGGGTGATGAGGGTGATCTGCGGGCGTTCGTCTGCGGCCATTTCGGGCTCCGGGATGCGTCGTCGCGTCCGTCTACCAGCGTTTCCGGGGCTTGGCTACCACGGGTGACGGGGCGGGGAAGAGTTGCGCAGGACGGGGTCGGCGGATATTGGGCGCGAGAGCTGTCGCAAAGGTATCCGCATGATCCCCCCCGTCTTCATCCTGGTCCGGCCCCAGATGGGCGAGAACATCGGAGCCGCGGCGCGGGCGATGCTGAACTTCGGGCTGGAGCGGATGCGGGTGGTCGGACCGCGCGACGGTTGGCCGAATCCCAAGGCGGTGGCGATGGCCTCGGGGGCGGGGCGGCTTCTGGACAACGCCCAGCTTTTCCCAGATCTCGCCCCGGCAATTGCCGACTGCGACTACGTCTTCGCCACGACGTCGCAGCGGCGGGAGCTCGTGAAGGATGTGGTGACCCCCGAACATGCGATGGCGGTGGCCCGCACGCTGGCGGCCGAGGGCAAGAGGGTGGGGGTCATGTTCGGCCCGGAACGCGCCGGGCTGGAGAACGAGGACATCATCCGGGCGAACGCCACCGTCTCGGTCCCGGTGAACCCGGAGTTCCCGTCGCTGAACCTCGCCCAGTGTGTTCTGCTGATGGGCTACGAATGGGGGAGACAGGGCTTCGATGTGCCCGCCGTCGTCCGCGAGATGGCCCGGACCGAGCTTGCGAACCGGGAGGAGATCGAGCGGCTGGCCGATCATTTCGAGGAGCGGCTCGATGCGGCGGGGTTCTTCTTTCCGGAAACGAAGGTCGAGGGAATGAAGGCAAACCTGCGGAACATGTGGGGGCGGCTGGGGCTGACCCGGGCCGAGGTGCAGACCTTCCACGGAATGCTGCGCCAGATCGCCTACAAGCTTAAGAATCAGGGAGACTGAGCCGCGATGTCCACGGTGGACATTTCCGGATTACGTTTTCACATCAGTTACTTGTTCGTGGGCGTTTACCGGGTGTTAACCCTTGGCCACGGCCCCTTCGCGTCCCCTTGATTTCCCGCCACGGAGGGCGGAGCATGAGGCCGGGGGAGAGCGGGGACGGCATGAACAGCCAGGTCGTGCTCAGGGTCGGAACCGATGTCGCGCCCGACCGGGTTCTGGGGCTGTCTGACATGGTCTGGCAGACAGACCCGCATCTGTTCGGATTCCTGTTCGGCGGGGATACCGTGCTTTGGCGGCGGCTTTTCCAGCAGGAATGGACCGCCGACTGCGGCCTGCACCGTGGCGCCGATACCATCGTTGCAACAACGGCGGACATGTCGGTGCTGGGGCTTCTGAACGCCTTTCCGGGCCATGAGGCCGACAGCCGCGCCGAGGCGAGTTTCGGGCGCTATCTGAACGCGCTGGATGGCCCCGCAGCCGCGCAGCTGTCAGAGGCCGCAGAGCAGATGGCATGGCTGTTTCCTCCGGTCCCGGCTAGCGCACTTCTTGTCTTCAACATCGTCGTGGCGGAAGCCGCGCGTGGTCGGGGGCTGGGGGCGGTGCTGCTGGACGCGGCAGAGGCACAGGCCCGTCGTCTGGGCCTTGCTGCGCTTCACCTTGATGTCGATGTCGGAAATCCGGCCGTGGATTTCTACCGCCGCCACGGTTTCCGAGCTGTGGTCGAGACCCGTCTTGCCAGCGATGGGACCGCCGCCGTCCCGGCGCATTTCCGGATGGTCAGGCCGCTTTCCGACTGATCTGCACAGGCTGCAGGCGATCAACCGCGCGATGCTTGGTTCCTGAGCGATTTTCATCCCCTATCCGGGGGATGCAACCGGTTGCAAAGCGAGCAATGTCGGAGATCTTGCTTGCAACAAGGGGACTGCCGGGATGAAGGACAGCAACCAGGTCAGCGAAGTTCATATGCTTCTGGACGCCTGGTCCAGATCAGACACGGGCGATATCGCCGCCAGCCTCCATGACAGCTTCCAGGCGCGGGGGATGGAGGACGGGCTTTTCATCCTGGCTGACGCAGCGACCTACCTTCGTTTTCTGGAGCGGGCAGCCCGGGATCGGCCTGTCCGTGCCAAGGTCGAGTGGACCGACGTCCGGCACCGGGTCGCAGTCGCTTGCCTTGTCCAGCAGGACCACGAAGCCCGCAGGACGATCCTGTTGACGATGATGGCCCTTCAAACGGGATGGCGCGTTGTGACCGCGACCTTTGCCGTCGAAGCCAGGCCGTTTTCTATAACTGGACACCAAGTGCCGCTGCAGTGACGCGCGAGACCAGTTCTGCCTGTGACCGGACGTCCAGTCGGGAATAGATCGCCTTCATCTGGCTTCGGATGGTCTGGAGGCTGACCAGGCGGTCGCGAGCAATCTGTTCGGGGGATTTGCCCTCGGCCAGCGCGGCGGCGACGCTGGCTTCGCTGGGAGTGAGCCCGAAGGCCCGACGCAAGACGTTGGGACTGATGTCCGGGACGGTCGGTGCGATGATGACGATGGCGCGCTCGCGGCTGGTCGGCCGGGTGACGGGGACTGCCGAGACGGCAAAGGGCGGCTCACCCGAAGGTCTGGACAGAAGCACGAAACTGCCTTTCGAGCTTGCCCCGGAGGCCTGTGCAAGCCCCAGTGCAAGGCCGAGTTCCTCGCGCAGGCGAACCTGGTCCGCCGCCGTCGCCGCGACCAACCGGCGTTGCACGACCCGCAGACCGTCGGCAAGCCCGAGCAACCTCTCGGCAGCGTCATTGACTCGAACGACATTGCCCGAGACATCCAGTGTCAGCGATGCGGTACGCGCGGCGAACCAGGATTCCGCAAGGGCTGCCCGGTCCGCGACATCGTCAAGGCGCTGGGCCAGATTGCAGGCGCGCCGGAAGTGCGGGGCAAGATGCGCAAGCATCCGTTCTCCCTCACTGGAGAGGCCATCCTGAGCGCGATTATAGAAGTTCATGCCGATTGTCAGGTCGGGCCGCTTTTCGGCCAGAACGATGCGGGCCAGGCCAAGTTCGTAGCGATCCATGAAGTCGTAGTATTCCCTCGCTGTCCGGGAGGGAGCGTCCCGTTCGTCACGGTCGTCGTAAACCGTCCCGACGGCCAGACCCTGGGAAACGCGGAACCGGGGGCAGAAGGAAAGGTAGTGCTGCTGGTATTCGTCCAGAGCCACTGGATCGATGTTCCAGACATGTGCCTGGAGAAGTTCGGACCCGCCTTGTCCGAACCAGAGGCTGGTCGCACTGGTCGCGCCGACCGTTGCGCCGACCTGTGCCACTACCTCTCCCCAACTCTCGGGGTGGATCGATGCGTCGTAGATGCGGTCGATCAGACCGTCCAGAGGGTCCCCACTGGCCATCATGCAATTCCCACCGGCCAATTTCATATTCATATGATCACATATAAGTGATCAAAGCAATGAGTCGTGCGGCGTCCGGATGGGCATGCCCTTGCCAGAGCGTCCGGGCGGGGCTTGGCCCCGGCCAAGGGCGGGGGCTATCATGCACGGATAACAAGAGCGATGGCAGGCAGGATCATGCGACAGGCGGCAATCACGGGTGGACTCACGCGGCGCGGGGCGATCATGGCGGGGACGGCGGCGATCCTGTCCGCCTGCATGTCCTCGGGCCGGTCTGGTGGCGGAGGCGGCTACCGTGCGCCGGACCCCGCTCCGCGGGCGGTGCCGAATGCGGGCTGGGATGCCTGGGTCGAGGGGTTCAAGGGCCGGGCCGTGTCGCGCGGGATTTCGCCCGGCACCGTGGACGCGGCCTTCCGCGGCGCGGGTTTCCTGCCCGAGGTGATCGAACGCGACCGCAACCAGACCGAGTTCAAGCGCAGCCTGGAGGACTACCTGAACATCGCGGCGTCGGATGAACGGGTCAGTCTGGGACGCCAGAAGTTCGCGCAGTACGGGGGCGTGCTGTCTTCCATCGAGGGGCGCTACGGCGTCGAGGGCCATGTCGTCGCCGCGGTCTGGGGACTGGAAAGCTTCTTCGGCACCCGGCGCGGCAATGTGCCGGTGATCTCGGCCCTGTCCACGCTGGCCTATGACGGTCGGCGTGGGGAGTTTTTCGAAAGCCAGCTCGTCGCGGCCCTGAAGATCCTGCAGGCCGGGGATGTCCCGGCTGCGGGGATGGTCGGCAGCTGGGCCGGGGCGATGGGACACACTCAGTTCATCCCGACCAGCTACCTGGCCTATGCGGTGGATTTCACTGGCGACGGGCGGCGCGACATCTGGGGCGAGGATCCGACGGATTCGCTGGCGTCGACGGCGGCCTATCTGCAGCGGTCGGGCTGGACCCGGGGCCTGCCCTGGGGGATGGAGGTCGTGCTGCCGTCGGGCTTCAACGCCGGGCTGCTTGGGCGTGGCAAGGGGAGATCGGCGGCTGACTGGCAGGGTCTTGGCGTGCGGCCGGCGGACGGGAGGGCATTGGCCGGCGGGTCGATCATCGCGGGCGGGAATGGCGGGGGCGGTCCGTACTTCCTGCTGACGCAGAACTTTGCGACGATCCTGCGCTACAACAACGCGCAGAACTACGCGATCGGGGTCGGGCACCTGTCGGACCGGTTGCTGGGCCGGGGGCCGGTGCAGGCCAGTTTCGGGCCAGATGCGACGGGGATGACGCAAGCCGACCGGCAGGAACTGCAACGCCTTCTGACCGCGCGGGGCTTCGACACCGGTGGCTCGGACGGAGTGATCGGAACCCGCACGCGCGAAGCGATCAGCGCCTTCCAGGCCAGCATCGGGCTGCCCGCAACCGGGGAACCGTCGCTGGACCTGCTGCGTCGTCTGCGCTGAGGGGCGGTGAGCGCATAGCTCGCGCTGGGAGGAGGACCCGATGGCGCATCGCATCTATGCCGTGAGCGTGGCGAAGATCTATCCGGCCTGGGCCACGAAGGTCGAGCGCAAGGGCCGCAGCCGGGCGGAGCTGGATCAGGTGATCTGCTGGCTGACCGGGCACGATCCGGCAAGCCTGGCGGCGGTGCTGGAGGCGGGGCCGTCGCTCGAGCGCTTCTTCGCGGAGGCCCCACGGATGAATCCGGCGCGGGCTCAGGTCCGGGGCGTGATCTGCGGCGTCCGGATCGAAGAGATCGAAGAGCCCCTGATGCGCGAGATCCGGATCCTGGACAAGCTGGTGGACGAGTTGGCCAAGGGGCGGCCGATGGAGAAGGTGTTGCGCAGCGGGTAGGCTCCGCCGTCAGTCTTCGGCCTTCACATGCGCCGTCCGGATCACCCGTTCGCAGTGCTGGGCCAAGACCTTTCGGTTCTCGAAGGCGTCCACCGGAACCTCGGGGTGGAAGATCACCTCGGCCCTGCCATGGCGCGGGGTCGCGAGCATCTTCACCAGATGCGTCGCAAAATCCATGTCGCCCCACCAGCCGTAATGCCTCGGGTCCTCGCCGTCCGGCGCGTGGAAGATCACGGTCACCGGCTGGATATGCATGGAGTGTTCGAGGGCGGGGGAGAAGAAGGCCTGGAACAGGGTGGACTTGAAGGGCAGGACGCGGATGGCGTCGGTCGAGGTGCCCTCGGGGAAGAAGAGCAGGCGGTGGCCGGCCTGGAGACGTGATTCGAAGACCTCCTGCTGCTTCTTCGCCTCGGTGCCCTTGCGGGCGATGAAGACGGTGCCGGTCGCGCGGGCCAGCCAGCCGATGCCGGGCCAGCCAGCGACCTCGGACTTGGCGACGAAATAGATCGTCTGAGAGGCGTTCAGGACGAAGATGTCCAGCCAGGAGGAATGGTTGGCCACGATGGCGCCTGGGCGCGTCATGGGCTTGCCGTGAACGGACAGCGGCAAGCCCATGAGAACCATGGCCAGGCGGCAGACGGCCTTGGTGATGTGGGGTGTCAC
>Ga0208243_1000106_pt1 | contig 77789 bp, 65 predicted proteins | sample Subbio2Aug_QV12A_FD_184826 | JGI IMG/M metagenome (GOLD analysis project Ga0208243, IMG submission 184826) | Serpentinite rock and fluid subsurface biosphere microbial communities from McLaughlin Reserve, California, USA - CR12Aug_QV12A (SPAdes) | ecosystem: Environmental > Terrestrial > Deep... | reverse complement strand
GTCTTTACCGATTGCTCTCAGAGAATATAGATGATATAGTCACACTCCATGACTTGGGTATGAAGACCATTTATGCTTCTCCATCACTGGAAAAAGTGACTGGCTTTAAAGCAGAGGAATTTATAGGTAAGGACCTTTTTGAGTTTTTCAATTTTGAACCCAATGATGAATCTGATTTTACCAAATTCCCACGATTTGTAATTCCGATCAAACATGGAGTAAATGGAAGGGAAATCAAGCTTGAAATGCTTTGGAAACCCATTTACACCGAAAATGGAGAACTTTCTTCTTTCTTGGCTGCCTCAAGGGATGTGACCGACCGGGAATTGGTTTTGGCAGAATTGAAACGAACGCTCGAAAAAGAAATCGAACTCAATCAGCTCAAATCAAAGTTTATCACCATGACTTCTCATGAATTGAGAACTCCTTTGGCTACGATACAGAGTTCTGCGGACTTGATGGAAATCATCACCGAGGCTGTTTCGGAACCCAAAGCTCACGAAGGCTTGGTCAAGCAAATCCGGAAAATCCATGTACAGCTCAGCCGGTTGACCCAGATCATTTCAGATGTTGTATTGTTTGAACGCAACAACGAAGGAAAGCTGGAATTCAATCAGACCGAAGTAGATCTCAAAGCGATAATTATCCAGCTGGTTTATAACCAATTTGCCCTCAGCGAAAATGAAACCAAAATCGGCCTTGACTTGGGAGAAAATCCAATCCTGATTCACTCAGATCCAAATTTGCTTTTTCATGTAATCAGAAATCTGATTGAGAATGCTTTGAAATATACTCCGGAAGGCAAGCCCAAGCCTCTATTGAAAATCGCGCCTAGCAAAAATTATGTTCAGATTATGATGGTTGACCATGGAATTGGGATACCGAAAGAAGAATTCAAGTTTGTTTTTGACACGTTTTTCAGAGCTTCCAATGTGAAAAATATCAAAGGAACAGGGCTTGGATTGAGTATTGTCCATGATTTGGTAAAGAAACTTGGAGGTAAACTCACCTTTACCAGTGAAGAAAATAAAGGGTCAGTATTTACAGTAACCTTACCTTATGAAAGAAACTATCTTATTGATTGAGGACGAGATAGAGCTCCAGCAGAATCTGAAGGAGATCCTAGAATACAACGGATTTGCATTGCTTACAGCTGACAATGGTCTGGAAGGGCTGAAAAAGCTTGAGTCCAATGCGGTGGATTTGATTATTTGCGACATCATGATGCCGGTGATGGATGGCTATCAATGCATTAAAGAAGTTAGAAGTCAAGATAGACTTAAGGATATCCCATTTATTTTCCTCAGTGCGAAAGCAAGCAAACAAGACCGTGACAACGGACTTGCTCAAGGTGCAAATGATTACCTGACCAAACCGATTTCTGCCAGGATGCTGCTGAACTCCGTTTTTGCAGCACTGACTGAAAAAAAGCTGAAAATACAGAACACCATCCAACCTGCGGCGCCGGAGAGCTCAACTACTGATCTTGCGGCATCCAAAGAGTCAAAAAGAAATTCAGGATCTCTTTATCATCTTTTGGAGAAGAAGAAAATAGCAGTAGAGGCACAAGATTGGAGTGAGCTCAGTATCCACCTTCATCATGCCATGTCTATCGCTCAGCGGATGAAGGACAGTTACCATAAATTGTTTCTTTACAAACAACTCGGACAAACTACTCCCAACCCTTCTACCTTGTCTTTGGGAGAGCTGATTTTGGATAAAATCAATGAGCTGGGCCCTGAAAAATTCTTGTTTAGAAGCCGGATTGCTCCCAATATTTTCTTCGATAAGGAGATGCTTGATTTTCTCCTGAATGAATTGTTGGACAATGCACTCAGTTTTTCCACACCTAAGTCCGAGATTGAGATTGAATATTTTGGCAGTGAGCTGATGATCAAAAACAAACAGACTATCCATCCTCCGGGCCATCACGTGGACTTCACCCCATTTTCAAGAGTAGAGCGGGATGGTTCATTTGAAAGGTTAGGGCTTGGCCTGTTTCTGGTAGATTCTTATTGTCAAAAAAATGATTCAAAACTCAGCCTTCAGGTCAATGAGCAGGGAGAGTTTGTGCTCAAAATCAATTTTGTGAATTCTTAAAAAACTGCCTCCCCAAATTCGGGGAGGCATGTTTCAATCAGGCTAATCCACTCGTTTTAATTTTTCAAAAAAACCAAGTCTCCGCCAATCCGCACGATATTGCCAACTTGGAGCAGATAGGAAATTCCAATGTATAATCCATCAGCCCCTCCTTCGATGGCGGTGAACTTATTTTCTCCTTTGATCAGTTTGGAGCCCACTTCTTCCCAGTCCTTTCCTTTCAGTTTATAGAGTTTATTGTCAAATCCATTGATCAGGTAAAGATTTGTTCCGGTGAAGGCCATTTCCTTAAAATCCCGAACGGTACCATTGGTAGATGGCAGGGTAGAAGGTAGTGTGACTCCCTCGATAATTGTTTCTATTGCATTGCCGGTGTATTTGTAGATGTCAAACACATTGAGATTGTTGTAGCGGCGTACCACTATATAAGGCTGGTCTAGGTTGTTTGGGTTTTTATAAAGAATGGGCATGTGTTTGGAAGACATTGACAGTGTTTCGCCAACCTGTCCAATAGCCTTTGAGGTAATCGCGCTAAAATTGCTGCCATCAAAGGTGACCACGTGAAGTTTGCCTTGTGTAGTATTCAAGGCATCGTAACTGATCCATGTCCAGAAGATTTTGTTTTGGTTGCCAGCTTTGGAGGCATCGTTGGTAAAATTGATTCCGGCATTACGGATAAACTCCAAGTCTTTGAGTTCCCATTTATCTTGAGCAGGTGTTTGTCCCGGGATGTGGGTGTAGAGCGAGGGTCTTCCCGAATTGGAGTTTAATCCCATGCTCAGGACAAAAGTTTTGCCTTTGAGTTGGGTCATGTAACCCTGATCGGATTGGTTCATGGCCAAAATCTGATACTTCTGAAGGCTATGATTATGAAGGGTTCCACGGGCATTTCCATATCCACCGTGGGATGTGGCATCTGTACCGTAATTAAATGATATCAGTTGATTCTCAGGGTTGATTTCATTCTCAAATTTGGGATGAAGAAAATTTCCGCTGAGCGAGTGTTCCAAAACGAGGTCTCCGGTAGGGTTTATTTTATAGGCAAAGGAGGTTCCTCCAAAAGTCGTCCAAGACTCCGAGATGTAAGAAAGTTGTCCTCCCTTCTCAAAAATCTTCTTGATGTGCATTTCGTGACGATTGTTGAGGTCGCCGTTGAAGGCAAATGCCCTGAATTTAAATAGGGCGCCGGCTTTGGAGTAGAATGATTTTGCATCTGCTACTTCTTTGGCTAGTTGGTCTGATCCTGACGTGCTACCGCTTCCATCGGTATCTCCCGAATTGTCTTCACCACCGCTGATCAGGTCGCAAGAAGCCACGCTGATCAGAATAGCCATGAGGATAAAAATCTGTTTGAATTTCATTTTTGCTTTCGATTGTTTTCTCGAAAGTAGGCGGGAAATTCAGCCTCAGAAATACGCCATTTTCAGTATTCTAATCGATCAGTCGACTGGTTTTTGCCTTGTGTATGGCTTCCAGTTTGTTGTGAGCTTGGAGTTTTTCGTAGACATTGTCCACGTGCTTTTTTACGGTACCCACAGACAAAAACAGGTTGTCAGCAATGTTTTTGTACTTGAGCCCTTTGCTGAGTTGTTCCAAAATCTCGATCTCTCGTTTGGAAAGCCTGTAAGTTTCGATTTTTTCCTGCTCAATAGGCAATTGAGGATTTCTTAACAGCCGAATGGTTTTTAAAGCAATGGATGGTGTCATAGCCGCACCACCTGAAAGCACATCTTGGATGGATTTTTCCAAATAGCCATGTTCGGCATCCTTAAGTAAATAGCCGTCAGCTCCTGCCCGGATCGCCTGAAAGATTTTGTCCTCCGTGTCAAACACAGTCAGCATGATGATTTTGATCTGTGGATAGCGGATCTTGATCTGTGCTGTGGCTTCGATTCCGTCCATTTCAGGCATTTCGATATCCATGAAGATCAGATCCAAATTCGAATCTATTGCCAGTTTGTTCAGGATTTCCTTGCCATGCACAGCCTTGGTTTTGATTTGAATATCAGAAATCTTCTCCAGTCGTTGGCCAATCGATTGGAGTATAGTGGGGTTGTCTTCTACAATTCCTACGCGGATGCTCATGATGATTGGAGGGGGATGCTAATTTCTATTTGTGTGCCTTCACCCGATACTGAATGGAAGGAGATGGAACCGTTCAATTCATTGACTCTTGACCTTAGGTGGGTTAGGCCATTCCCCGAAGTGCTTGATGGATCAAAGCCTATCCCATTGTCTTGAATGATGATTTGTAGGCCTTCAGCGTCTTTATTCAATCTGGCTGAAATGACTGATGCCTGGGCATGTTTGAGCGCATTATTGAGTGATTCCTGGATGATTCGGTAGATCGAAATGCCCTCAAAAGAGCCAAGGGTGATTTTTTCCAACTCTGGATCCAACTCAATTTCCAAGGATAAATCCTCCTTCCAGGTAAGATTTTCAGTAAATCCCAAGATCCTTCCTTGAATATCTTCAAAGGTCATTTGAGATTGATTCATAGCCCACACGGTATCGCGCAACTCTTGAATGGTTGTCTTGGTGAAGGTTTTTAGATGGTCGATCTGATTCAAGACAGGACCGGGTGGGTTGGAGAAAGAAGCCTTCAAACTATCCATTCCTAAAGTCACAAAAGTGAGTTGGGTGCCGATATTGTCGTGAAGATCTCTTGAAATCTTCAGCCGCTGCTCATGTAGTTGGGTTTGGGTTTCTACCTTCGAAAGAGCTTTTTGAAGTTCGATTTCTTGGTCTTTTTGAATGGATTTCAATTTTTGCTGCCTGAAGAAATGGAATCCCAAGACGCCTACCAAACCAAGAATCGCAGCGAGGGTCATTAAAGCAAATCGACTTTGCTGTACTCTCAGACGCTCTTCGGTCAGATTCCGCTCTTTCTCTGCAAGTTCGTATTTGGCCTCTGCATCAGAGATCGCCTTTGCACTTTGAAGGTTGAAGATGCTGTCTTCGACGCCTGATAAAAGTTCTAGATAGACCAGTGCCGAGTCAGACTTTCCACTTGATTTGTTAAACTCGTAGAGGGCTTGGTAGCTATCTTTTATTTTTTCCAAGGATTGACTTAGCTGCGCAAAAGCAAGCCCTTTTCTCAATGCAGCTTTGGCATCTGCATGAATTCCCTGCTTACCCAGAATCTGTCCCAAATTGGTGTAATTGGTAGCTAGATCATAGCTTTCGTCATTGCCTTGGCTCTGCCTCTTTTCGGTGATGACGATCGCCCGCTGAATCCAATTTTTAGCTTCAGGAAGTCGATTCAATTTGATCAGCGTATTGCCAATATTATTGTAGGTGAAGCTAAATTGTAGTGTATCCAGCCTGTCCTTTAAGTCCATGACTTGCATGTGGAAAAAAAGCGCACTGTCGTATTTCCCCCAATCATCATAGTTGATCGCTAAGGTATTCAGTGCGATTGCCACACTACGAGGATCTTTTTCCAGGTTTTTGCTCAACACTTCCAAGGCCCTTTGTCCAAATGAAATCCCTTTTTGATAGGCTCCAAAATCATGGTAATTGAGAGAGATGCCTTGCAAAATCCATCCTTGCCAAGTTAAATCTCCCAGTTGCTGAGAAATCGGAATGGCTTGGAAAAGTCTGTTGATTGCTTCTTCATATTGTCCTGCCATTCGGTAGGCCACACCCATATAGTGCAGGATGTAAACCTGCTTGAGGAGGTCGTTTTTTCCCTTAAAGTACTCAAAGGCCCGCTGCCCAAAATAAATGCAGGAGTCCAACTCACCGCTGTTGGCATGGTAGGCGTTTTTGGCAAAGTCAAATTCTGCCTGATCTTCAGGTTGGATGATCAGTTTTTTACTTTCTCCAAAATAATAATCAGCCGAATCGGCAGTAGTCGCAGCTTTTCTGAGTAGGGATTTGAGGTCTTGGGAGTAGGAGGTAAGGGCTAAATGAAGAAAAATTAACATCCCTATCCCTGATAAACAGGTTTGCTTTTGTCCACTTGAAGGTGCCCGATGGTTCATCCGAATAGTTGAGATGCTGTCGTGGGGTTGAGCTGCTTTTTATTTCGTGAAATATACAGATTACTTCCATTTCAGTATAAAAAAGCTTTATCGTGGAAATAAAAAAAAGCCCCGAAGGGCTCAATAATTTGGATTGAAAGTGGAGGTTAATTGTTTCTATCCTCTTGCTGGTAGAGCTCATTGTATTTTTCCTCATCCATTCCTTTGCTGAATCTGCGGAGGTTGTAAGTGAAAGAAACCATAAAATACCGTTGGAGAACATTGGTCTGTATATCTTCGATAAAAGTTTCGGTGATATTCCTCCTTACGTTGGCATTTTGTCCTAAAATATCATAGGCCATCAAACTGATCTCGCCACGCTGATTTTTGAAGATTTTCTTCCCAAGACTCATGTTGATCAGGGAGAAATTGTTGTTGAAACCTGCGTTAAGGCCTGTATTGATCTGATGATTGAGATCCAGCCTATAGACGATTCCTTCCCAAATGATCCAGTTGAAATTGACCCGGAATCGCTGTTGGAAGAACTGATTATTCAGGCTAGGATTGAGCGTATTTTCTACGTTGTTGAAAGAGGATCTTGACCAGATGTTAAAGTCAATCTGATCGCTGATGCTACTGTTGATGGAAAGTCCTCCGCTTAGCCTTTGAGAATTGTTAAATCCGATCAGGTCATTGACTTGGCCTGGTCTTCGGGTTACACCACCACCCATGTTGAGGTTGAGTTTGGACTTCATAAAGTCCAGCGGCATGCCGTAGCTTAGCCAGGACCTTAAGTCCCAATAGCCGTCCAAGTTGACGGGTCGGTTGAGTTGAGAGCCTTTTTCCAGGATTATTCCGTCCTGAATTTCAGTGGCTTCATTGGCAATGAATGTGCTGTTGCTGATGAAGTTGTTGACAAAAGAGGAGGAGGTAAAAAGGAACCAACTGCGGTCAGAGTCCTGATTTTGGCTTCGGAATCTCACTCGGATTTCATGGGTGTAAGACTGGTCCAAATCAGGATTTCCCGTTCTCAGTTGAAGCGGATTCGAATTGTCAATGACCGGCTGGAGCTGACGGATCTGAGGCTCAGCCGTGCGGGTATCGTAATCTACCTGGATGTTGGTCTGGGGAGAAAATTTGTATTCCATCCTCATGGTTGGGATGATTGCTGAAAATCTCCTGTTGAGCTCAAAAGGCTTAGGGAAATCCTGACTGTTGTCCAACTTGGCGTCTTGGTACTGGACTTCGGTTTGGAATTTGAATTTTTCGGCTGTGTATTGATAGCCCAATTCAAACTCCTGGGTAAGGTAATTGCTCAAAAACACGTTGGTCAAAGTCGTATCCAAAATCATGGTTCCACCATCAAAATCTCCCCCTTCAACATTGAATACACGTTGATCGGAGTCATTGGATCGATTTCCGATTTCGTATTCGGCTTCAACTTGACCTTTTTCACCGATTTTTTCTGTCAATGAAATTCCGGTTTCCCATCGTAATCCTTGTCGTTCGCGATCGGTGAGTTGATCGATGCGCTCGGTTCTGCTTTCCCCATTCTGAAAAAAGACATTTCTTGCCTTGCGTTGGGATTCGTCTAAGTTCCAGCCATTGTGCAAGATGGATCTCCAGGTCAAAGTTCTACCTGGCTTATCAAACTTGTGGCTGTAAATCAATCGATTGAAAAAATCGTAGTCCTGGTAATCGCCGGTACGTTGATTTTCTACTTCGTTGATCGGGGTGATGCCACTATTGGTGTTTCCGAAGAAAGAAGAGTTTTCGTTTTCGAAACTTGCAGAGAATCTCGGGATGTAAAGGATTCTGTTTTTTTCATTGGGGTTGTATTCCAGCCTTAAGTCTGCCTGGTGCTCATGATTAATCCTTACATCCCGGGCAGTTTCGGTGTAGGTTTGGCTGCTTTCATCCGTGGTGATAAAATCTCTTACACGGTTGACAATTCCTACATTTTCCCGGTTAGAATAGGAGTAGCTGCCTGTGACTTTGATTTTTTTACCCCAAAGATCGGTATAGTTCATTCCAAGGATATTGGTGGTGACTACACCTTCCTGTGGCCTGCCATCTGCCTGAGAGTTGGCATCGCTCGAATAGTTGAGCATGTTCACATTATTGGCCAAACCGGTAAAAGTAACCCGACGGTCCTCATTGAAAGCATTAATACTTGCACCTGCGAGATATCGGTCATCCGTGCCAAAGCCGCCTGTAGTTTTTCCAAATTGGCCCTTCCTTCGATTCGGTTTGGTGATGATGTTGATCGTTTTCAGACGCTGACCGTCATCAAATCCACTCATTTGAGTTTTCTCGCTTTTTTGATCAAAAATCTCAATGCTTTGAATCACCTCTGCGGGTAAATTTTGCAAAGCAGCCTGAACATCCGTACCAAAAAACGGTTTTCCGTCCACCAGGATCTGCGCAATGTTCTCACCTTGTGCCTGAAGGATACCTCCTTCCGAGACTACTCCGGGAAGCTTTTCGATCAGAACTTGGGCACTGGCGTCCTTCATGGTTTTGAATGCATCTGCATTAAACATGGTGGTATCACTTTTTTGCGCACCGGAGGACCTTCGTGCAGCTACGACTACTTCATTGAGGGCAGTAGCCTCTTCCTTGATACTGATTTTCCCCAAATCCAAATTGGAATTAATCGTTAAGGTCCGGAAGTAGCTTTGGTACCCTAGGTATTGGATTTTGAATAAATACTGACCTTCTCGGATTCCTGTTAGCTCAAACTCCCCATCCAATTCCGATATCGTACCGGACACCTGAGATGAATCCGAAACAGTCATGATAAGGATATTGGCATAGGGAATAGGATCATCTTTTCCAAACTCAAGGACCTTGCCCTTCACCGTGTAGGTTTGGGCACTCACTTGATACACAGTGGCAAAAGATAGAAGAATGAATAAAAGGTACTTCATCAGAGCAGTTAAAATCTATAGTGGCTTGCATCAGCTCATTTATAAATGATCTGAGCTTTAGGTAGTACAAAAGAACTATCCAAAAGTTCAGTATTGTTGGATTAATTGGCTGAGCGGTAGAAAATTCAAATGAACTGCCTTCTTTCTGGGTATTAAAAAAATGGTGTAAAAGCATAATCCTGCACCATCCTGAATTCACCAAAATCATTGGATAAATTAATGTGACAATCTTTGTCAGATAATAATGTTGATTTTAACATCATTTTAATGTTGATAAAAATAACATTTATAACTTAGCTCTCGTTATCATTGAGACTATGGAAAGCACAGACAAAATCAGCATCACGACAAAGACGCTATCTTCAGGCAATTGTCAGGTTAAGTTTTTTATAGAGGATGAGAAAAAACCTCAATATGGATACTTGTTGGTGAACGAACCTAAGTCAGTGGGTGATATCATAGATGAGATAAAGAACCGATTGGAGCGAAGAAGAGAAGAGATGATGAATCTCAATCCCTTTTTTCCATTACCTCCGGTAGAAGAAGATCATAAATTTTACCTCTTTTCAGCATGAGTTACTTAGCCTCCAACCTTCGATTTTTGCGAAAGCAAAAGGGAATTACTCAAAATGATCTTGCCGATCAGCTTGAGGTGCAGCGGACTATGATCTCAGCTTACGAAGATGGAAGATCCGAACCGAAATTGGGGACCTTGGCCAAGCTTTGTGAAATTTTAGAAGTAGGAGTAGAGGAGTTTTTGGAGCATGATATTGAGAAGCTGGGAAGAAAAGCCCTACAAAAGCGAGGAATCAATATCCTGACCATCGCAGCAGATGACTCCGACAAAGAAAATATCACGCTGGTAGGTCAAAAGGCATCTGCTGGATATCTCAATGGATATGCTGACCCTGTCTACATGGAGTCTTTGCCTCAATTTCACCTCCCCAATCTCTCCCGGCAGGCTACCTATCGGGCATTTGAACTGGCAGGCGATTCGATGCTGCCGCTGATACCGGGTACCATCGTCATCGGGGCCTATGTTGAGCAGCTCAGCCATATTAAAAGTGGAAGAACTTATGTGCTAGTCACTCAGACAGAAGGGGTGGTCTACAAACGAGTCTTCAATTATTTAGAAGAAAATGGAAAGCTGTTTTTGGTTTCAGACAATGACCAATACAAACCTTACGAGGTCAGGGGTGAAGATGTCTTGGAAATTTGGGAGGCCAAAGCATTCATCAGCACGGATTTTCCTAATCCTGGAGACAAAAAGAAACCCCTAACTCTGGAGGACTTAGGGGAAATGATTCGGGATATTCAGGCTGACCTGAAGCAGATTCGAGGGTAACCTTCCACATGGTTTTATCCTCCCATTAATTCTTCAAAACCTGCTTTTATCTTGCATACCGCATCAAAGGATGGATCGATATTGATCACTCCTTTGCCCAACTCGTGCCAATAGCCATCGCCACATTCGATGTAGGAGCCCCGTTTTTTGCCTGCCTCTTCTTTAGCCATTTCGTAATGGTAATCAGGGGTGAAAACCATCTTCATGAGCTGAATGGCATATTCCCAGTGAATAGTCCGCTTTTCTTGACCCATTTCAAAAATTACTTCTCTGTTTGAAAAATGAACGGTTAGGCTGCAATCAATGACTTGCTCATGTTCCACCTTCCGGTAATGTACTTGAAGTGGAAGTTCTTTTTTCACGGTTTCATAGATGGCCTGGATGAGATCTTGGGCCATCAGTTGCCATTCCTCTTGATTGGATGGGATTTTCAATCCTTCATCTTTACCTTTTTCTAAAGGTGTGATGGTAATTCCACCCTCTTCAATGTCTTTGTTCGTCCACTTGGTTTTATTGAAAAGTTCTTGGACGGGTTTGATCCAAACGGCGTTAAGCGATCCTTTGTAGTTGTAGTCATCATGGGTTGTGAATCCTTCATCGATGATTTCTTGCTCACTCAGTTCCTCTCTCTCAGTGTAATGCAGGTCCAGTTTCACATCCAAATCCCCTTTGCCCCAATCCAAGGCGAGTCTGAATACATGGCTGTAAGGTGGTGGAACAATCCCTGAATCGTATTCAAGCACGATTCCGGTGAGAGCTGTTTTGGAGGAATTCATAGTCATAACAGGGACAAAAGTATGGTTTTTCGGGCAATTAAGTGGTTATTTTGCAAGCCAAACCACCCAATATGGAAGAAGTACTGGATCGCATCAGCGCTGAGATTTACCAAAATTCCTACGTGATCATCAATGATTTTATAGATGAGGAGTTTAGAAAAGCCCTATTAATAGAACAGACTGAGCTTTTGGATAAAGGGATGTTTCGCCATGCTGCTGTAGGAAAGGGAGGTCAAAAGCAGGTGCGAACCGAAATCCGAAGCGATGAAGTCCTTTGGATGGATCAGGAAAACTTGAGTCCTCTTCAGGCAGCTTACTGGGAAAAAATTGAACAAATCCGGCAGGTACTCAATCAGCGCTGCTTTTTGGGACTGCGGTCATTTGAAGGACATTTTGCCAGATATCCAATTGGGTCATTTTACAAGAAGCATTTAGATCAGTTTCATGCGGTGCCTCATCGAGTAGTTACCGTGATCGTATACCTCAATGACTCATGGTCAGCGGAAGATGAAGGAGCGCTTCGGATGTACTTTCCTCAGGAAGACGGCTCCGAAAAAGTGGAAGATGTTTTGCCTCTTGGAGGAAGATTGGTGGTATTCTTAAGTGCAGAGATTCCTCATGAGGTTTTACCGACCAAAAAAGAACGAATTTCAATTACCGGTTGGTTGAGAAATATCGATTAGCGCAACTCAATCTGAATCCGCTGTGGCTCTGAACCTAGTTCAAAAGATGCTTTTTCAAAACTAGGAGGGCTGAAGTATACCTTGGGATTATTTGAAAAGCCGAATTTCTCAATAGGATATCCCACTGCATTGGTGGTTAGTTTGCCGTCATTGTCTTCGTCGTGAATGACCGAAACGGCATATTTTCCAGGAGGAAGGTCGCTAATCGAAAGGAGTCCAGCCTTGTTTTTAGGCTGGATCGAAAGGCTTTTTAAAGCTTTGGCAGGCTGGTCAGGAAAACCGGTTTCTTTCGAAAAAATCAACACCCGAATCATTCCTTTGTCAGATTTGGCGTGATTGATTTGAATGTCCAGCTTTGGATTGCTCAGAGTCTGGGGTGTCAATACAGCTAGCGAAAGGGTCAGAATTAAAAGAATATTTATCATTGAGAATTGAAGGTGTGAAGCCTGTTGATTTTACCGCTTTCTGTTCTGGCAAATTTCGGGCTGAAATAGATTTTTTTTGGGAGTTCGTATTTTCCCAAAACCTCGGCCAGTCGCTCTTTGAGAATTTTCAATCGGCTACTGCTAGCTGATGTTTCCAAAAAAAGCACCAGTTTTTCTCCAAGTAGTTCATCTTTTTCTCCAAAGAAGAAATAAGAAATTCCAGGAAAAATCTCTTCGATTACTTCCTCAGCTTTTTGCTCGATATGTTCGGGAAAAAGCTTGATACCGCCCGAATTAACCACAAAATCCACCCTCCCCAGCCAAATAAATGAAGTTTCTGACCTGAGTTCAATCAAGTCGTTGGTTTGAATGGGATCCGGGCCGCTCATTTGGGATTTAATCCAAAGTGCTCCTCGCGAATCTTGGCCGATTTCCACTTCGGGCAAGACTTGGTAGAGAAGTTCTTCTTTACCGATTTCAGCCAAAGCGATATGGGAAACAGTCTCAGTCATTCCAAATGTCTGCCAAGCTTTAATTCCGTTTTCCACTAAGTTGGCTTTCAACTTTGAGGAAATTGGGGCTCCTCCGATGATCAGATGTTGGATGGATTTGAGTTTTGGAATGCTCTGTTCATCTTCTATGGATGCCTGTACTTGCAAAGGAACCACTGCGACAAAATCAAAATCTCCGTCAACTTTGCTAAGCGGGTTGGAACTTGGCTCCACCAAATGGATTTCGCAGTTCCAAACCATCGCCCTCACCAGCATCATTTTTCCTGCGATGTAAGCTGGATTCAGGCAACAAAGAAGTATTGAATTTGAGTCAGTTTTAAAAAAAGATCCTGTCCCTTTTGCACTTGCCTCCATTTGTTCTCTGGAAATTGAGATTTGCTTAGGAATTCCGGTGGAGCCGGAAGTGGATTGGGAAAAGGTTTTTTCTCCTATCAACCAGCTTTTGCAAAAGGAAAAAGCGGCTTTTGCATAATCAGGCAAATCTTTTGGATTTACCTCAAAATCTTCTGCTAGGGAATAGACTTGATTCTCAAAATGGAGTCGAAACATCGGGTAGGAAGCGGTTAGAAAGCGTTTATCCAAGTAACAAATTCCGCAGGAGAGGGTTAACTTGCACAAAAATGTGATTTTTAAACCAAACGATCATGATCAACTGGATTACTGCCAAAGAATACGAAGATATCACCTACAAAAAGTGTAATGGCGTGGCTCGAATTGCCTTCAACCGCCCTGAAGTCCGCAATGCCTTTCGTCCAAAAACCACAGCAGAATTGTATGACGCCTTCTATGATGCACAAGAGGACACTTCCATCGGCGTGATTTTGCTTTCCGGAGAAGGACCTTCTCCAAAAGATGGCGGGTGGGCTTTTTGCTCAGGAGGCGATCAGCGTGCCAGAGGTCATCAAGGCTATGTGGGTGAGGATGGATATCATCGCTTGAATATCCTAGAGGTGCAGCGTTTGATTCGCTTTATGCCAAAGGTGGTGATCGCGGTAGTTCCGGGTTGGGCCGTAGGAGGAGGGCACAGTTTGCATGTGGTGTGTGACCTGACTTTGGCAAGTAAAGAGCATGCGATTTTCAAGCAGACAGATGCCGATGTGACGAGCTTTGACGGAGGGTATGGTTCGGCTTATTTAGCCAAAATGGTCGGACAGAAAAAAGCTCGCGAAATCTTCTTTTTAGGTCGAAATTATTCTGCTCAGGATGCATTCGATATGGGGATGGTAAATGCCGTGATCCCTCATGCCGAACTGGAAGATACTGCCTATGAATGGGCTCAGGAGATCCTTGCCAAGTCACCGACTTCGATCAAAATGCTCAAGTTTGCGATGAACCTAACCGACGATGGCATGGTCGGTCAGCAGGTCTTCGCAGGAGAGGCAACGCGTCTGGCTTACATGACAGAAGAGGCCAAAGAAGGGCGTAATGCATTTCTTGAAAAGAGAAAGCCAAACTTTAAGAATATCAAGTGGATACCTTGATTGATATAAAGTAAAAAAAGAGGCTGAATTTTATGAATTCAGCCTCTTTTTTTTTAAATATTCATTCTTCGATGGAAAAAGTCTGTTTGTTTTTTCAACCAAAAACCTTCCTTAAAATATACTCAATTGCCCTTGCCGCAAGCCTTGCCGTGGCATTGTCCTGATCGTATTTAGGGTTGAGTTCGACCACATCCAAGCTGATCAATTTTTTGCTTTTGGCGATCAGTTCAAAGACCTTGAAAGCGATCTGAGGATTAAAACCCATGGGGGATGGGGCAGACACTCCGGGTGCAAAAGCGGAAGAAAATCCATCCAGGTCAATGCTCAGATACACCTTGTTGACCGAGTCCAAAAACCAGATGATTTGTTCCTCGATGTACTCCCAATTGTTGAGTCGGAAGTCTTCCATGACTAGGTATCGGGCGTTGAGTTTTTCAGCTGTCTGGAAGAGTGATTTGGGATTGGCGGCACGCTGAATTCCCAAAGCGAGGTAGTGAAAGTTGTTCGGAAACTCTTGGGCCAACTGAAGGAAAGGCGAACCGGAGTGGGCTTTGCCATCGGCCAAGGGTCTCAGATCAAAGTGCGCATCGAGATTGATGATACCGAGTTTTTCCCCTTTTTCAGCAATATAGTTTTGCACTCCACGACCGTGGGCATAGGCCAAATCATGTCCACCTCCCAGCAGAACCGGGAAATGGTGACTTTTTAACAGGTCAAGAGTGATTTGAGAGATTGCCTCATGAGATCCTTCCAAATCTTGATTGATGGTGAAAATATCTCCGTAATCCAAAAGTGGTAGGTTTTCGGGAAGGTGATAAGCCACCGAACCCAGCATTTTACGGATAGCAGCAGGTCCTTCTAATGTTCCGAGACGGCCTTGATTACGGATGACACCCTCCTCACCGGCATAGCCTAGTATTCCGACTTTCCTTTCCGAGGTTTGCACTAGGTCTAAACTTGAAATGGTTTGAATAGCTTGATGCCAATAATCGAGTTGATCGGATTTTCGACCGGACCAGTGATAGGGAGAAGGGTTTTGGTGAAGGTTCATAGGGTTTCGATTTGAGTCTTGTGGTTTTTACTCTAACTTAAGGAAACTTGTTTGTTAATTTTGTTGACTAAAGGATAAATACGATGAAGCCTTACCGAATTCCTGAGAAAGAGAATATTGATGTCTCGGCATTTAGAGAGCCTGATGCCACTTTTTCCGGATATACCTATGCTGATTATTTGAAATGGGATTTTGAAGAAATCGTAGAGTTGATCAAAGGGAAAATGTTTGCCAAAGCTGCTGCTCCAAATAGAAGACATCAAGCTGTTTCTATGACATTATCTCGAATTTTGGGCAATTATTTACTTGGTCAAAAATGCAAAGTCTATGCAGCTCCTTTTGATGTTAGATTTTCAAAAGATCCGGATTTTAAAATCATTGATTCGGTAGTTCAGCCAGATATTTCAGTGATCTGTGATCAATCTAAATTGGATGAAAAAGGCTGTTTAGGCGCCCCAGACTTGATCGTTGAAATTCTTTCTCCAAGCAATAGTCAAGTAGAACTTCTAAACAAATATGAACTCTACCAAGAATTCGGTGTAAAGGAATATTGGATTATTCACCCTGTAGAAAATACCCTTCAGATCAATGTGTTGGTGGATGGTGTATATCAGCCTTCGCGCCTTTTTACTACAGGTCAAAAAGTAACAACAACCGTACTTCCCGGATTTGAACTGGCTTTGGAGGACGTTTTTGAGGAAAGTTGAAGAGGAGTTGAAAGAACTTTTCCAAAGTTCAAAACTTTGGAAAAGTTTGATCTCATGATATCAGATTTTTAAAGAGCTCCTCATCCACCAATTCCGGAACTGTCACTTTCAATCCCGGAGTCCGGTCCATTTCCCGCTGAATCGCTTCTATCGAACCTGAATTCCTGGCCCAGGCTCTTCGCGCTATTCCATTGTTGACATCATAGAAAAGCATGGATTTTAGCCTTCCTTCCGCTTCTTGACTTCCGTCCAAAACCAATCCGAAGCCTCCGTTGATCACCTCGCCCCAACCCACTCCGCCACCGTTGTGGATGGAGACCCATGTGGCACCCCTGAAACTGTCTCCGATTACGTTGTGAATGGCCATATCGGCCGTAAATCGGCTTCCATCGTAGATGTTACTCGTTTCCCGATAAGGGGAGTCGGTTCCACTTACGTCATGATGATCTCTGCCCAAGACAATCGGAGCCGAGATTTCACCGGATGCAATCGCATGATTAAAAGCGGTTGCTATTTTCGCTCGACCTTCCGCATCGGCATATAGGATTCGGGCTTGAGAACCTACCACCAACTTATTGTTTTCAGCCTCCTCGATCCAAGTAATGTTATCCTGCATCTGTTGGGAAATACTAACCGGGGCATTTTTAATGAGTTCCTTCAAAACCGAAGCGGCAATCAGATCGGTTTTTCGAAGGTCTTCGGTCTTTCCAGAGGTACAAACCCAGCGGAATGGCCCGAATCCATAATCAAAGCACATCGGTCCCAAAATATCCTGCACATAGCTTGGATAGCGGAAATCAATTCCGTTTTCGGCCATAACCTCAGCACCGGCCCTTGATGCTTCGAGCAAAAAGGCATTTCCATAATCAAAAAAGTAAGTTCCTTTAGCTCCATGACGATTGATTGCAGCAGCTTGTCTACGGAGAGATTCTTGAACTCTTTCTTTGAAGGCTCCTGGATTTTCTGCCATCAGTTGATTGGATTCTTCGAAAGAGAGCCCGACAGGGTAGTAGCCTCCCGCCCAAGGATTATGTAGAGAGGTTTGATCTGAACCAAGTTCAACATAAATATTTTCGGCATCAAATCGTTCCCAAACCTCTACCACATTGCCCAAGAAGGCAATGGAAACCACCTCTTCTTGAGCTTTTGCTTGTTTCACCCTTTCAACCAGTTGCTCTAAGTTTTCGACCAACTCATCTACCCAACCTTGCTCATGCCGCTTTTTGGCTGCTGCCGGATTGACCTCTGCGCAAACAGTCACGCAACCGGCGATATTTCCAGCCTTTGGTTGGGCGCCACTCATACCACCCAGTCCGGCGGTGAGGAAAAGCTTCCCTTTGGAAGATTGACCGGGTCCCAATTTTTTTCGAAAAGCATTCATGACTGTAATAGTAGTCCCGTGGACGATTCCCTGAGGGCCAATGTACATGTACGAACCTGCCGTCATTTGCCCATATTGGGTGACGCCAAGCGCATTGAATCGCTCCCAATCGTCGGGTTTGGAGTAGTTTGGGATCATCATCCCATTGGTCACGATGACGCGCGGCGCTTCCGTAGATGATGGGAAAAGCCCCATGGGATGCCCTGAATACATATGAAGCGTCTGCTCGTCGGTCATCTCAGCGAGGTACTTCATGGTAAGCAGGTATTGAGCCCAATTCTGAAATACGGCTCCGTTTCCTCCGTAAGTGATCAGTTCCTCGGGATGCTGTGCAACCGCAGGATCAAGGTTGTTTTGGATCATCAGCATGATCGCTGCGGCCTGTTTGGATTTGGCGGGATACTCGGAAATCGGCCTCGCATACAAGGGGTAATCCGGCATGAAGCGATACATGTAGATGCGACCGTATTCCTTCAGTTCTTCTAAGAATTCAATAGCCAATTCGGAATGCCATTCTTTTGGAAAATAGCGCAAGGCATTTATTAGAGCCAGTTTTTTCTCTTCTGGAGAAAGCATGTCCTTCCGCTTTGGCGCATGCGAAATGGCAGGATTCCTGTCCTTCTTGGGAGGTAAAACTGCAGGGATTCCTTGTATAAGTTGATCTTGAAAAGACATGGGATTTTCGATTTTTGAATTACGATTTACGACACTTAACTACTCGATAATGCCTGATTTCAGGTCTTAAGTCTTGTGTCTAATGTCTAATATCTTTGGCCATTTTTCCACACTTCCACGGGCTTCATCTTCCCTTGCTGATATAGAATCTCCCGATAATCCGAGGTAGGAAAAAGGATAAAATCTGCCAATTGACCTTTAGCCAATTTTCCCCGATCATTCAGGCCCAAGGCAGCTGCTGCACGGAAGGTAATTCCTGCCAACACCTCTGCGGTACTGAGTTTCTCGAATGTGGCCAAAATGGAAGCCTGTGCTAGCAGGTCTCCCATCGGGGCCGAACCTGGATTCCAGTCGGAGGCTATGGCCAATGCAGCACCTTGGTCAAGAAGTTTTCGGGCGGGAGTAAAGGCACAACCCAACCCGATCGAAGCACCCGGAAGCGCCACCGCGATAGTGTTTGATTGTGCCAAAAGCTGGATTTCTCCATCTTCGGAAGCTTCCAAATGATCAGCTGACCGAGCGCCAAACTCAATGGCAACTTTGGAACCTCCAACCGAAAACTGATCTGCATGAACCGTGATTTCAAAGCCTTGCGCTTTCGCATGTTGGAAGTAGGGGGCGATTTCTTCCGGGGAAAAGGCGCTTTTCTCTACAAAAGCATCGATGCGATTGGTCAGCTTTTCTTTTTTCAGGATGGGAAAAAGAGCTGCTGATATCATCTCCAAATACTCCGAATTCGAACCGGAAAAATCCCGAGACTTCATGTGCGCCGCTAGGCAGGTAGAGATCAAATCGGTTGAAGTGGATCGATTTGCCGCTTGAATAGCTCGGAGCATTTTAAGCTCCTCTTCTACAGAAAGCCCATACCCACTTTTCACTTCGATGGTTGTCACTCCTTCGGAAAGGTGTCGATTGGCATGATTAGAAGTAATTTTAGCCAATTCGGATAGGCTGAGTTTTCGGGTTTGGGTGACCGTATCCCAGATTCCACCTCCGGCTTGGGCGATCTCGAGGTAGGTTTTTCCGGCATTTCGCATCGCAAAATCCTTGGCTCTCGATCCTCCAAAACAGATGTGCGTATGGCAATCGACCAATCCTGGCATGGCTACAAAATCACCTTCTAGCTCAAAAATTTCCGATTCAGGAAATTGCTGGACAAGGTTTTCCCAGTTTCCAACCTGTCGAATTTTTTCACCTTCAATCAGAATACCTGCGTGTTCAACGATTTCTAATTGATCGTCTACCAAAGCTCCTTTGAGCGGGAGGTGGTCCAAAGTCAGGACTTGGGTGATCGGGCCGATTAGTTTTAGCTTTTTCATGTTATTGTTTCCCACTGATTTTCTCAGAAAAAATCACAGATAGCCACAGATTCAAAATCCGTGAAAATCTGTGGCTTTTTCTGTGTCAATCTGTGGGAAATTTTAATAGTTAAAAATCTCACTCCATTCCGTTTCGAAAGCCAATCCTTCCTGATCGGCCACCTGTTTGGCTAGACTTACCAACTCTCCGCTTTTTACCAAGTCAATGGCTGTCTCCATATCCTCGTACAAAATCCGATCTGAAATCACCGGTTCTATAGCCTTTCTTACCCGCTCGTAAATAGCGGTCATGATTTTTCCGGACTTCAATGGTGCGTGGTAGTCCATGGCCTGTGCCGCATAAAACAACTCGATTCCAAGGATTTTTTCCACATTTTCGATCACACGAAGGGCCTTTCTGGCACTGATACTTCCCATGCTGACATGGTCTTCCTGTCCCAGTGAAGTAGGAATGGAATCTGCCGAAGCAGGAAAGCAAAGTCCTTTATTTTCCGAAGCCAAAGCCGCTGTGGTATATTGAGGAATCATCAATCCTGAGTTGAGGCCTGTTTCATTTAGCAAAAGTTTGGGCACCCCAGGAGTATCTCCTTCGATGGAAAGGTAGATTCTACGATCGGCAATATTTCCTATTTCGGATGCAGCAAGGCAAGCATAGTCCAAAGGCAAAGCAATGGGTTGTCCGTGAAAGTGGCCTCCGGAAATGGTGTGCGTTTCATCAAAAACCACCGGATTGTCTGTTACCGAATTGATTTCAATTTCGAGCGTTTCCTTCAGATGGTGATAAGCATTCCAGCTAGCCCCGTGAACCTGTGGCATACATCGAAGGGAGTAAGGATCCTGAACCCGCGCGCAGTGCAAATGAGATGCAACGATCTCAGAGTCTTTCAGCAGGTTTAGGATCGTTTGGGCCACATGCTTAATTCCCGCATAAGGGCGGAGCTGATGAAGCTCGGGAGAAAAGGGTTTGACCGAACCCATCAATCCCTCAATCATCATGGCACCCGTGATGCTGGCATGGGTGAGCAGGTTGTGCATTCGCTCTACCACTTTCACTCCATGGGCGGCCATAAACTGGGTGCCGTTGATCAGGGCCAATCCTTCCTTGGGACCAAGATGGAGTGGATTTTTGTCGAATTGGGCCAGAACGGTTTCGGTCCGCTCCACTTTTCCATGGAAGTGAACTTTGCCCAACCCAATCAAGGGTAAAAATAAATGGGAGAGAGGCGCCAAATCTCCAGACGCACCTACGGAACCCTGAATCGGAACCACCGGAATGATATCATTTTCCAGCATCCAGATAATCCGTACTACGGTCTCCAAACGGATTCCTGAAAAACCCTGTGCCAAGGCGTGGATTTTTAGTACCATCATCAGTTTGGAGATTTCCGGATCAACGGGTTCTCCGACTCCGACCGCATGGCTCTTTAGGAGATTCTCCTGCAGAGTTTTGGTGTCTGCTGCCGAAATCTTGGTGGTGCAAAGTGGTCCAAAGCCGGTGTTGATCCCATAGACGATGGCTTCGCTTTGTGCGATTTTTTCTACAGCTTCGGCTGAATCTTGGATTTTTCGAATGGTTTCAGGACTAAGTATTCCTTTGATCTCTTTTTTTGCCAATCCAAGTGCAAGTGAAGCGGTGAGTGTGTCTTGTCCGTAGCGGAAGATATTCATGGGTATTGTAACCTTTGGGGTTTCCAAAAACCCCGAAGGTTTAGTTTTAAATTTCAATTTATTTCGATCTTTAGGGACCTGCTTTCCGGAGGCAGGCAAAGACAGGGGCTTTTTTTAGTCAAACCTTCGAGGTCTTAAAGACCTCAAAGGTTGGGTAAAATTACCTCTTCTATTTGATGCTTTTTGATACTATTATTGTCACTAAATGATAACTGAAAGGCATCAATGGAACTGAGACATTTGAGTTATTTCCAGGCAGTGGCCGAGGAATTGAACTATCGAAAAGCCGCCGAGCGGCTGTTTATCTCTCAACCCGGACTCAGTAGGCAGATCAAGCAGCTGGAGGAGGAGTTGGGAGTTCAGCTTTTTGAGCGGGATAAAAAACATGTGGAATTGACTGCTGCCGGAGCGTTCCTAAAAGGAGAAGTGGATTTTGTCTTGAATCACTTGGAGAGCACCAAGCAACAGTTGTTGGAAATTGCCGCAGGTAGGGAAGGAGAATTGCGAATCGGTTTTTTGGGTTCGGCGTCCAATCAGGTGCTTCCGGATTTATTGAAAAAACTGAACTCCAATTTACCAAAGATCACCACAAGCTTGGAAGAACTCAGCAACCAAATTCAAGTCGAAATGATCCAGAAAGACAAGCTGGACCTGGGCTTTGTGCGATTAGCTTCAGTGCCTGAGGACTTGGAAATGAAGTCAGTTTTCCGGGATACGTTTTCTTTGGTAGTTCCTTCAGATCATCCCATTCAGGCTAAGTCTTTTAAAAGTGTTGGACAATTTGCAGCTGAGTCATTTGTACTTTTCTCCTCGGATTACTCGAATTATTATTACGAACAGATTTTGGGCATTTGTCGGGATGCGGGATTTATGCCGAAGATCAAGCACAAGTCTGTGCATGCCTTGACGATTTTCCGCTTGGTGGAAAATGGTTTAGGAGTCGCCATAGTCCCCACTTCCCTACAGAAAGGGTATGATTTGAAGGTGCGTTTTATGGAAATCCCGGGAATTTCAAAGTTTACGGAGCTTTCCGTGATTTGGAAGCCCGAAAATCGGAACCCGGTTTTGTGTAAGGTTCTGGAGATGATTTGAAAGAAAAAGACTTGATAGAAGCCGAAAAACCTATTTTTGAATAAATGCCGTCCAAATGTCGGGTTAATTCCGCCCTCATTTCGGTCCAACAAAAAATCTAATCTGAGATCTTGCCATGGTTAAATCACAAACACAATTCACAATGAAGCAACCAGAATTGGGCAGGAAAATCTCAGAACTGAGAAAAGCCAAAGGGCTCACGCAAGAGGAGCTAGTCGAAAAATGCAACTTGAACGTCCGCACCATTCAGCGGATCGAAGCAGGAGAAGTGACTCCGAGAAGTTACACAATCAAGGCGCTTTTTGAGGCCTTGGATTTTCAATGGGAAGAAGTGAAAAGTAGTTTTACCGATGAGGAGAGGAAAGTGCCATCCTATCTGTACTTCGCATTCGCTTCGGGCTTACTCTATTTTTTCATTGCTTTTTTTGAAATCGGTTGGGAATATGAATGGATAGAAGATGGTTTTGTATCCGATAAAACAGGCTTTACCGGAGTGAAATTGATCACCTTTTTTAGCTATGTTGGCTTTTTGCTAGGATTGCTCGGATTAGAGCGATTTTATCCAAACAAGTATTTGAAAATCGCCCTTTGGGTCATGATCGGTTTTAATCTGTTGATGTATTCAGCAGATTTGATTGCGCTGCATACCTCCCTTCTCAGTATCGAGGATTATTACTGGATTAAGTTTGAAGCATTTGGCTTGGGCTATGCTTTTCTTGGAGCAAGTTATTTTGGGTATAAAAATCTGAAATATGGACTAGGCCAGGTCATTGGTGCCCTAGGTTTGATCGCAGGGATTCTGATTTTTTCAGGATTTGGAGTGGTATTTGGCCTCGTACCTATGACTTTCTTTGAAATCGGCCAGTTGGGGATAATGATTTATTTCATACAAAAAATCGGGAGAAGCACTTCTCCCGATAGTTATTGATTTTTAAACCATTAAGTGGATTTAGAAAATTAAAAATTTTGTTAATCCAAAGGTCTTCTTGATTCCAAAGCCTCCCAAATTGTCTACTACATTTTTTCTTTATATGTAAAGGGATGTTGAAAAGTATTTTAGCCTATGAATTGGATTCAGTCTTGAATCTAATGTTTTTAGTCTAGGGTCTTTTTACTCCTCAATTACCCTTTTCACTATATCCTTCACCTTCTTCAATATCTCGGCATTCTTAGGACTGGAGGATTCGATTTCCAAGATTTTGGGTTTTAAGCTTGGTTCGTAGAAGTTAGCCAGGGCTTTTTCCAATTCCTCCTGATTCTTTATCAACTGATACTCAAAGCCAAACTCTGCTGCCAAATGAGAGGCATTGAGCTTTTGCCGTGTTTCAAAAAATTCTTCCAGTTCAGGCTGCTTGGCAGGACCATCGATCAATCTAAAAATTCCACCTGCATGGTTATTCAAAATCACGATCCGCAGGTTAGGCATGGCGTAGTTGTGCCAAAAGGCATTTCTGTCGTAGAAAAACGCCATGTCACCCGTGATCAAAGTAACCGGTTCTTTGGTCGTAAACGTGCATCCTACTGCTGTACTGTTACTTCCGTCAATTCCACTTGTACCTCGGTTACAAATGATTTCCTGATTTCGTTTCCCAAGAAAATTCGCATAGCGCACCGCCATGGAATTGGCCAGGTGGATTTTCGAAAAGGGAGGGATTTTTTTCAGGAGGTTATACAAAGCCGGATATTCACCAAATTCTACCGATTCGAAAACTCCGGGCAAAGCAGCCTGAACCTTTTTCTCCAAACTCATCCATGTTTGAGCAAAGTCGCTATCCTGATTCGGAAGGTTTTGCGAAAGCCAAGTGAAAAAGCCCATCGGCGAACAAGCCAATACCCGAGTCAATTGCTGGTAAGTATCCTTAGCTTGGCCATCGGGCTGAATGTGCCAATGGGATATTTCCTGCTTTCTGAGGAATTGCTTGAGCGATTTGGAAATCACCGATTTGCCAAATGAAATCACCAGATCCGGCGCCAATTCCCCATGAAGGTTTTCATTCGCCAACCAATGGTCATGAAGGGATATGCTCTGCTCTCCTTGGAGATTGGAAATCGTATCGGCTACGACCACCACATTTTTACTTTTAGCAAGCTGATCTAGCAGGGTTTGAAGTTGGGGATTTGGTTTTTGCTGACCTGGAACTACCATCAAACGCTTGACTTCCTGAAGTCGGTTCTTAATGTGCCTAAGACTTTCTTCACTAAGTTGGCTTTGGCTGGAAACTGTAGTGAATTCTCTCGGTTTTTCGGGGTATTCAAACTTTTCTCCCTCAGTAGGATAAAATGGCTCTCGAAGTGGAATATTGATGTGGACTGGTCCTGCTGGAAATTGCTTGCTTAAGTTGATCGCTTCATTCACGATTCGCCCGGCATGCCAAACTTGATCCTTTTGATCAAAAGAATCCGGGAATCGATAGGTTTTTTTCACATGCTTGCCATAGACTTCTTCCTGGAAAATCGTCTGTCCATCCCATTGATCGATCCACTCAGCAGGACGATCCGCAGTCAAAATGAGCAATGGAATCTGTTGGAAAAACGCCTCTGAAATGGCAGGGAAATAATTCAAAGCTGCGGACCCTGAAGTGCACACCAACACCACAGGTTGCCCCAACTGCTGCGCCATTCCCAAGGCAATAAAGGCTGCAGACCGCTCGTCAGAGATCGTCCTTGAGTGGATCTCAGGATGTCTGGCAAATGCCAAAGTTAAAGGTGCACAACGTGAACCTGGGGAAAGAATGGCGTTTTGGATTCCTTTTTGGGCGCAGATGGCCACCAGATCGAGAATGGGCTGTATGATCAAGCGCTTGGATGTTTGATGAATTTGCCAATGATTTCACACTTCATATCCGTCTCCTCCCATTCCTTTTCCGGATCTGAATCTTCGGTGACTCCTGCTCCTGCAAAGAGGATCACCTGATTTTCCTGAAAGTTAGCCGTACGAAGATTGACATAAATGGAGGTTTCTGATTCGATATTAACAGGTCCAAAGAATCCTGCGAAAAAGCTTCGGTCAAAGCTTTCATTTTCCTGTAAAAACTCATGTGCGGCTTTTCTCGGCATACCACATACCGCGGAGGTAGGGTGAAGTAAGTCTAGCATCACTGAGCCGAGTTGCGAAAAGCCGGTAGCTTTCATATTCACCTTAAAGTCAGTTCTAAGGTGAAGAAGATTGCCTGCTAAAATGGTTTTGGGACCGTGCTCTTCGTATTCTCTGAGTCGGATCTTTTTGAAGCAATCCACAATATAGCGGCAGACCAATGCTTGCTCTTCGATTTCTTTTTGCGTCCAGGCAGCAGCTTTGAGCGGATTATCACCTTGCGCAGCTTGCGTTCCCGCCAAAGCCATGGTGTAGAAAAAGTCACCTTTGGTTTCGATCAATACTTCAGGACTTGCTCCCATCCAAGTTCCAACCTGAGGAATGTGGAAGAAATTGACAAAGGAATTGGGGTAGGACTGGATAAGTTTCAATATGGTTTTCCCAAGGTCAAATCCTTTGGGAAGGTCAAATACTTTGGTTCTTGCAGGTACAATCTTTTCAAGTATTCCCGAGGAAATAGCCTCAATACCTTGATCAACAAGTTGGATAAATGACTCTTTACTAGATCCTTGAATAGGTGTTTTGGTTGAGCCAACCGAACGAACTCTCAGCAGTTTTTCTACTTTTTCTGTGCTGCCATCAAGTTGACTGATACTGGATTGTAACCAAACCGGAAGTTCCTCGGCCGAGATGGGTTCTTCCAGATTGAATTTGAAATACTGGCTGGCTTGAATGAAAAAGGCTTTTTTGTCCTCCTGATCAGCAAACGGATGCACCACAAAACCTGCTGGCAATTCTTCCAAGGTAAGTCCGATTCGATGGGTTTCTTGATTTTCATCCAGAATAAACTCGATGGTCTGAGTTTTTGGTTTTCTCCAAAGGGCAAAAGCACCTCCCGATTGAAGCCCATGAAAGACCAGGGATTTGATAGTCTCTTCTTGAGTTATAGAAGTAATCGTCTCGGTCAAATTCATTTTTTATCCAAAATCGCCATCGTAATCCTGCTGATACAGCACAATTGTTCGGCTTCGTTGTAGATTTTAATTTCCCAAACTTGGGTGGATTTACCCAAGTGAACAGGTTTTGCTACGCCTTTTACTTGCCCTTCTTTTACTGATTTGAGATGGTTGGCATTGATCTCCAATCCCACACATACTTGCTTCTCCAAATCTAAAGTCAATGAAGCTGCCACGCTACCAAGAGTTTCAGCCAAAGCAACGCTAGCACCCCCGTGTAACAAGCCATAAGGTTGGATGGTTCGATGGTCTACGGGCATTTTGCCTTCCAAAAAATCTTCTCCGATCGCAGTGAATTCAATCCCCAGATGATCCACCATAGAAGGTCTCCGTGTGGTATTCAATTGCTCAAGGGTGGGAATGCTCACAAAAACCATTAATATCTGGGCTAAATGAAGTTTATTTGGGCTTTGGACAAAAATAAAGAAACTTGAACCGAAAAAAAATTTACCTCGTCAGACACGGACAAACTGATTACAACCTTCAAGGAGTAGTTCAAGGAAGTGGTATAGATGCTCCGATCAATGCTACAGGAAGAGCCCAGGCTCAGGCATTTTTTGAAGCGTATAAGGAAGTTGAATTTGACCAGATTTACCATACTGCCTTGATTCGGACCAAGCAATCTATCCAAGGTTTTATTGATCTGGGGATTTCTACCCGAGCTTTGAGCGAACTCAATGAGATCTCTTGGGGAGATTATGAAGGTACGCCAATGACTCCTGAGGAAGGGGAGTACTACCGACACATGCTCCACCAGTGGCAGCAAGGTAACTTGGACTATGCCATCGCTGGAGGGGAAAGTCCAAATACTGTAGCAATACGGATGAAAAGAGGGATTGATATTGTGCTTTCAGGACCAGGAGAAACAATCCTAGTTTGCATGCATGGACGGGCGATGAGGATTTTCCTGAGTTTGATTCTGAAAACTGACCTGAGGGACATGGACCAATACGAGCACAATAATTTGTGTCTTTATTTATTGGAAGAGTCTGAGGATGATGTGTTTGAAGTCAAAAAATTCAATGATCAGGAGCACCTCAGGGCTGTGAAGTAGCTTTTGTAGCTTTGGAAGTCTTCTTCTTTTGGAGAAGGCTTTCCTCGTACATGGCAAGGTAGGTTTGGTGTAGCAGTTGGTTTTCTGAAAGATCGAATAATCTGAATGCCAGATTTTGAAGTTGAACTTTTTGTCCGTCTCCAAGATTGACCAAAAACTCTCCCAAGAAGCATGCATCAAATTCACAAGATGGAATTTCGATAATCAGTGCCAATTCTGAATTACCATCGTAGGTTTTGGTCGAGAAGAAAGGAGAAAACTGATTTTCAATCGACTTGATATTGGTCTTATGTTCTTTTAATTCGGAAGACTTAAAAAGTGCCAAAAAAGTTTTCGATTCAGGATCTTTAGCAAATCCCGTGAAGCAGCATAATGTCAGAACTACCAATATTGCCAACTTTTTCATCGCTTTGAATATAGGTATAAAAAGTCCGAAAAGGCAAAATTGTTTGCAAACAAAAAGGTCTCTGAATTTTCAGAGACCTTTTTGTTAGTTATGCTTTAGCGGTTCTTCGCTTTGTCTTTACAGTTTCGTCTTCAATTTCATCTTCAACACCTGCCAGGATTCTTCCGCAATGTTCGCAGACAATGAGCTTTTTCTTTTCTCTGATATCTGCTTGTCTTTGAGGCGGTACAGTGTTGAAGCAACCTCCGCAAGCACCTCTTTTTACCATTACTACTGCCAATCCATTTTTAGCATTAGCTCGGATTTTAGTGTAGGATTTGATGAGTCTATCTTCTACTTTCTTAGCCGCTTTTTCTTTTTCAGCTCTGAGTTTTGATTCTTCCGATTCGCTTTCAGCTACGATAGTGGAGAGCTCGTCTTTTTTCAGATCAAGATCCTTTTGACGGTCTTTCATCAAATTAGACAACTCCTCAAGATCTGCTTTCTTGCTGTCAATTTTTACTCCGGCTTCCGCAATTTTCTTTTTGGATACTTGAATTTCAAGATCTTGCAATTCAAGTTCTTTGGTGATCGCATCGTATTCGCGGTTATTGCGAACATTCATCTGTTGCTCCTGATACTTTTTGATCAGTTTCTCAGATTCTTTGATGTTTTCCTTGTACCGCTTGATGTCATCCTCAAAAGCTTCAATATCTCTTTTGAATTTTTCGAGTCGAGTTCCGTAGCCTGCTATCTCGTCTTCGAGGTCTTGAACTTCTTCAGGAAGGGCTCCTCTTACTTTTACGATGGCATCTAGTCTTGAATCTATAAGTTGAAGGTTGTAGATAGCTTCGAGTTTCTGTGCTACTGTACTTTCCATGTACTATCGGTAGGATGTGGGATTAGTAACTACTTTTGTCAAATAGAGTGCAATATTAGGAAAATTTTGTGACAAAAATTCGGCTAATAAATCTTTTGTGAAAATTTCGCTCTCATAATGCCCGATGTCACAGAGTACCAATTGCCCCTCTGCATCGAAGAATTCGTGGTATTTGATATCTGATGTCACAAAGGTATCAGCACCTGCCCGCTTGGCATCAGCAAGTAAAAATATGCCTGCTCCTCCGCATACTGCCACCTTTTTTATTGGCCTATTGATCAGTGCCGTATGCTTGATGATTTGGAGGTTCATTGCGCTTTTCAAATGGCTCAAAAAATCATCTCCTGATAGCCCTACAGGTAGCTCTCCGATCATCCCGGCACCTACCTCCTGATGGACATTTTCCAAAGTAGTCAAGAAATAAGCCACCTCCTCGTAGGGATGATTTTTTTTCATTGCTTGGATGATTTTTCCCCCTAAATGTGATGGAAGAATCACTTCAATTCTTGTTTCCGGCTCCTGATGAGGAATTCCGCGCTCGCCAAGGTGAGGATTGGCTTTTTCTGATGGGGTGTACGTTCCCAAGCCTTCTACTTGGAATGAGCAATCTTTATATTCTCCGATGTGACCTGCACCTGCTTCAAAAATGGCTTGGAGCACCCGATCTTTGTCATCCATCGGAACAAAAAACTCAAGCTTACTAAGGAGTTGCTTTTTAGGTTGGAGGATTTGTGTTTGTATCAGTCCAAGTCGGTCGGCGATTTTTTTGTTAACTCCCGTTGCCACATGATCGAGGTTGGTATGGATAGCATAGATCGCGATATCCTTCTTGATCGCCTTTATCACAGTCCGCTCCACATAATTTTTGCCTGTCAGACTTTTTAGGCCTTTGAAAACAATGGGGTGGTGGGCTACGATCAAATTTGCGCCTAAGGCGATAGCTTCATCTACCACATCTTCTGTACAATCCAGCGTACAGAGGATGCCTGTGAGTAGATCTCCACGGTTTCCACAGATGAGCGTGGCATTATCGTAGCTTTCCTGATAGGCGGGAGGTGCCAATTGCTCGAGAAAGGAAATCACATCCTGGATTCGGTATCCCATATTTTTCTTTTATTTGGTCAAAAATAGCAATTCTGCCTGATGGCTTGGTATTCAGTTTTTCTACTACCCTTTTCCTTGCTTTTTCGCTTCATCACGGCGTGCAGAAATTTCTTGTATGAAAGAGGAATTCTGAAAAGTTTCAAATCCCCCATTCCCACGCTGGTAGTTGGCAACCTCTCTGTGGGTGGTACGGGCAAGACGCCAATGGTGGAGTTTTTGATCAAAAATCTAAAATCTGAAGTTTCTCTTGCTACCCTGAGTCGTGGTTATGGGAGAAAAACCAAAGGGTTTATTCAAGCTACAGCAGGCAGCACAGCGGATCAACTTGGAGATGAACCCCTGCAGATTTTCAACAAATTTCAGACTGAAATTCCCGTGTTTGTGGGCGAAGATCGGGTTAATGCCTTGAATCAAATCCGGGAAATAGCTGATGAAATTGACTTGGTGATTTTAGATGATGCCTTCCAGCATCGAAGGCTCGCTTCTGATTATAAAATTCTGCTGACTCCATATAATAAACCTTTTTTTCAAGACCATATTTTACCGGCCGGAAGACTTAGAGAATCTCGGCAAGGTGCCCAACGAGCAGACCTCCTTGTGGTGACAAAGTGCCCTGAAGACTTACCTCCGCAGGTTAAGATGGAATACCTAGAACAAATTGCCAAGTATTCATCTGATCAAGTGCCGGTATATTTTTCATCGATAGGCTATGGCGAGCCTTACCCTATAGTGGGTTTGGCTCAGGAAATGAATGCAACTGTCATCCTGATTTCCGGCTTGGCGGATGATCGACTCTTTGTGGAATTCTGTCAGCGATCGTTTATAGTCGTCGAGAAGTTTTCATTTGGTGATCACCATGACTACACTCGGGAGGATGCTCAACGAATCCTGCAATCCCGAGACAGATTTGTCTCCGAAAAGCCTGTGATCCTCACCACTGAAAAAGATGCAGACAAACTTAAATTTTTGGCCAAACAGGGATTATTGAAGGAAATTCCGATTTTTGCGCTGCCTATTCAGGTTGTATTTGCACCTCATGAACAGGAATCTCTACTCCGCCATATCCGAGAAAAATTCAACATCAGGTGATTAGAAAGGCTCTCCTTTTATGTATCCTCTTTTTTCTGATCCAAAGTCAGGACCTGTTTGCCCAGCGGCCTATCCCGCAGGTTGGGACTGGCAATCCGGCAGGTGCTAGGCAGGGAAGGCAGCTGGTTGAACAGGAGGAACAGGAGACCGAGGGCCGTCGTACGCTGCTAGATGACAGTACCAAGCAGGTGTATGGTCCCAAGACCACCCTGTATTTTTATGAAAAAAACATTAAGCGAAATCGGCTTCAGCTGATTGAGCAAGACACACTGCTCAACAATTTTCACAACTACGATCCTGTTGCCAAATCTACTTGGAAATACCAAGATCTTGGAAACATAGGCAGTGCGGCCAAGCCGGTTTTTTATACTCTTCCGGAGCAAATTGGCCTCACCTCAGGCTTTCATGCCTACGACATTTACTTCAGAGATCCTTCCAAAAGGAAGTTTTATGATACCAAGTCTCCTTTCACGGAAATGGCAGCGTTTTTTGGAGGGGGAAACAGAAACATGCTCGACGTTTCTTTTGCCAGAAATATCAATCCCCGGTGGAATGTAGGCATCGATTTCAATACGCTTCGGATCAGAAAAACACTCAATCCTGCGCAACGAGACGATCATATGGCGGTCCAAAATGCCTATGCATTTCATACCAATTACCGATCTGAAAATGGGAAATATTGGTTACTGGGTGCATTCTCTAGGATGAAACATACCGTGAATGAAATCGGAGGGATCATCCCGCCGGAAGTTGACCCCAACTCACTCTATTTCACCTATGAAGACGCTAAAATTTGGCTTCAGAATTCACAGGCAAGAGACCTAAGACAGGAGTATCACCTGTACCATGAATACAAACTGGGAAATGGCCTCCAATTCTACCATGTCTTGGATCGAAAAAATCAGAATCTGGTTTTTCGCTCCTTTTTAAATACATCTGATTCCCTGTTTTTTAACAAAAACCGATTTATCAATCCGGACACCACGCTGAATAGAAATGATTTTGCGGAGTGGAGAAATGAAGTTGGCTTGAAAGGAACCTTCAAAGGCTTTTACTACAATTCCTACCTCAAGCTGCGAAATGGACGGATGATCAGTCCTTATTTTACCCAGCCAAGACAGGCGTTCAACGAGGTGTTTATTGGTGGAGAACTTATTGGTAAACTTTCTGAAAAATGGGAAATCAGTGCCGATGGCGAATACCTCATTCCGGGTAATTTCAGAATTCACGGAGTATTTATCTCTCCTTGGCTCGATGTGGAATATACCAAGGCGCTCTACAAACCCACCTCGATGCAGCAGCTATTCGTAAGTAATCATCACCGCTGGGACAATGATTTTGCCAACATCGGGGTAGATCAGATCAAGGGTACGATAAAAGCCGATATCAAATCGATTCACCTCAGACCAAACCTTACGCTCAATCGAATTAATAACTACGTCTATTTCAACACGGAGCGAAAGGTGACTCAAGCGAGTGGGCAGGCCTTTATGATTATGCCGGCAATTGAGGCAAAAATGAATATCGGTAAAAAATTCAGGCTGGAAACCGAAGTCATTTTCACTCAAATCACAGGAGAAGCGGCAGATGCATTCCGAATTCCAACTTGGTTTAACAATACCAAGTTTTATTTCGACAGCCCTTTGTTTGACAACAATGTGGTGGTTCAAATGGGGATTGATGCAAGATTCAGGTCATCCTATTTTGCGGAAGCGTATGATCCCTCACTTCAGCAATTCCATTTGCAAAATACCTTCAATGTATATGTGTACCCGATTTTCGATTTATTTCTGGACTTTCGGATCAACCGAACGCGCGTGCTCTTCAAATACAACCACCTGAATGCTGGCATGATGTCTCAGGAAGGATATTTCGTGACGCCGGATTACACCGGTTATCGCTCTTTCTTGGATTTGGGAATTTCTTGGTATTTGTTTGATTGACGAGATGTATCGATTATCCTCCAAAAACTTCAATTTTCGATATTCAGCATTCGATATTCGAAATTACTTGTCAATAATAGAATGAAGAATATCGAATTTCGAACACCGAATGTTGAAGTGTAAGAATGACTAGTTGTAAAGGTTAATTAACTATGAGTTGGGAAGAAACCACCCGTCAAAAGATGCTTCACCTCAAGCTGCCTACCGACCCGAGATGGGTGGATATTGCGCAAATGCAGATTGAGGATATTTTGGTGGACCATGCGTATTGTGAGCAGAAGGCCGCTTCGTCCTGTATCAGCTTGATCGTCAGATTCAATGATTTGGAATACTTGGTAGATACATTGACTCCAATAGTAGCGGAGGAGTGGGGGCACTTTGAGCGGGTGATGGAGCAGTTGAAAAAGCGGGGAATGAAGTTTGGAAGGCAGCGAAAGGATGAATACGTCACCCGACTGACTGATTTTGTGAAAAAAGGCGGTAGCCGGATGGATCAGTTGACAGAGCATTTGCTGCTGAATGCCTTAATCGAAGCCCGCAGTTGTGAGCGCTTTAAACTGCTGTCTAAAAACATTCAGGACGAAGACTTGCAGAAGTTTTATTATGAATTGATGATCTCTGAAGCTGGTCATTACGTGACCTTCATAGAAATGGCTAGGATGTATCAGGATCCTGAAAAAGTAAACAAGCGCTGGCAAGAATGGTTGACCTTTGAAGCAGAAGTGCTGAAAAGCATGGAACTACGGGGAGATCGAATGCATTGAGTAAACTGTTAAAATCTATCATCCGTGGCTTGATTAAGCTTCAATTTTCCTATACTTAATGAATCTAGTCTGCTACTTTTCAAAAACCTGTTCTAAATCGAACAATCCATGAATTTGATCGAAAATGTCCGCGAAGCTCTGAATTCTGTCAAGGTTCATTTGCTTCGAACAGTCCTTACGGGTGCAATTATTGCCATCGGTATTTCTTCGCTCGTAGGAATGCTTACCGCTATCGATGGGATCAAGGCTCAGATTGCTGAGAGTTTTGCAGGACTTGGAGCCAATTCATTCGATATCAGAAACAAAGGAGCAAGTGGTGGCAGGGTGGTTCAGGAAGGAAAAACAGAGAAAGTGTATCCATCCATCACTTTCCGCGAAGCACAAAGTTTCAAAGAACAATATGCTTCCATAGGCATTTCTACCGTGTTTACATCTGTAACGGGTGCAGCCGAAATCAAAAGAGGTTCGAAAAAGACTAACCCCAATACCAGGATTCGTGGTGGGGATGAAAATTACCTCGCGATCAAAGCCATCAAACTCGCTAAAGGAAGAAACTTCAGCCAAATGGAAGTGAGATATGGCAACAGTGTGGCCATCATTGGAAAAGAGCTGGAAGAAAACCTGTTCGAAAGCGGCGAAGATCCGCTTAACCAAAAAATCACTTTTCTTGGTAGGCCCTATACCATCATCGGTGTCTTGGACAAGCAAGGCGGAGTGGGCCAAGACCAAGGTGCAGACCGTCAGATTTTGATTCCTATTGAAAATGCCGCCAGGCTGGATACCCGCGGCACTTTCAACTATCGAATCACAGGAGTAGCCTCAGATCCGGGCAAGATCGACTACGAAATGGGTCAGGCGACAGGCATGATGCGGAAAATCCGTCAAGACCGAGTAGCCCAAGAAGACTCTTTTGAATTAACAAAAAGTGAGTCAGTTGCAGAAAGCTTGGAGGAAGTAGCAGGTTATCTCCGAATTGGGGGCTTTGGAATCGGTTTTATTACCCTTTTAGGGGCATCTATCGGATTGATGAATATCATGCTCGTTTCTGTGACTGAACGAACTCGTGAGATTGGAATTCGAAAAGCACTTGGAGCTACCCCACTTAGAATTCGTCAGCAGTTTTTGATTGAAGCCATTACCATCTGTGTGATTGGGGGAATTTTTGGGATGATGTTGGGGATCGGAATTGGCAATATCATCGCCAACTTTATCGGTCCGGGAGGATTTCTGGTTCCGTGGCTATGGATGATCATTTCCTTTGTGATTTGTATCGTGGTGGGCTTAATCGCAGGATATATACCCGCATACAAGGCAAGTAAACTGGATCCAATCGAATCCTTGCGATACGAGTAAAGCTATCAGCCTATCCTAATTTGAAACCCAAGCTGGATGTTATTTTCCGTCTTGGGTTTTTTTCTTGCAATCCACTCCAATTTTTCACTTTACAACCTTCAAATCCTCTCCTCATTCAAACTCCCAAACTCCCAAACCTCCATTCTTCCCAACTTCCAGACCTACCTAAAGTCTAAAATTCCCCCAAAATCTTCGAGGAAACTCTTATTTTACCCCTATGAATTCTCATCAATACGACGCGATAGTAGTTGGTTCTGGCATTTCAGGAGGCTGGGCTGCCAAAGAACTGTGTGAAAAAGGCTTGAAGACGCTGGTTTTGGAGCGAGGTCGACAGGTCGAGCACCTGAAAGATTATCCGACCATGACCGCAAATGCCTGGGATATGCCTCACCGAAACAGAATCCCATTAGCCGATGAACTCGAAAATCCCGTGGTCAATCGATGCTATGCTTATGCGGAAGACACCCAGCATTTTTTCGTTAAAGACAGCGAACATCCCTATGTACAAAACAAGCCGTTTGACTGGATCAGAGGCTACCAGGTAGGAGGGAAATCCTTGATTTGGGCGCGTCAAACTCAACGTTGGAGTAAGTATGATTTTGAAGGTCCCGGGCGGGATGGCTTTGCCGTGGATTGGCCGATTCGATATGAAGACATTGCTCCTTGGTATAGCTATGTGGAGCGGTTTGTGGGAATCAGCGGAAACTATGACGGGTTGGAAACCCTCCCGGATGGAGAATTTCTTCCTGCTTGGGAGATGAATTGTGTGGAAAAGGAAGTTCAAAAAAGGATTCTGGAGGCCTACGGAGACCGCAAATTTGTGATTGGTCGCTGTGCCCATTTGACCCAGCCAAAGGATGTTCATTTGGCTCAAGGTAGAGGTCAATGCCAAGCCAGAAATCAATGCTATCGGGGCTGTCCTTTTGGTGGATATTTCAGTTCTAATTCATCTACGTTGCCTGCTGCTGCAAAAACAGGAAACTTGACCATCCGCCCGGATTCGGTAGCTCATTCAGTGATTTGGGATGAGGCAAAAGGTAAAGCTACGGGGGTCCGGGTGATAGACCGAGTGACCAAAGAAGCTACCGAATACTTCGCTAAGGTGATTTTTCTCAATGCCGCTTGCCTGAATACCAATCTGATTTTGCTCAATTCTACTTCCAGTCGCTTTCCGAATGGATTGGGAAATGATTCGGGGATTTTGGGCAAATACATTGCTTTCCACAATTACAGGGGCACCTTGGGAGGCAGATTTGAAGGATTTGAAGACAAATACTATTATGGCCGTCGCCCCACTGCGGTTATGCTGCCCAATTTTCGAAATGTAAAAAAACAGGAAATGGACTTTCTCCGGGGCTACATGACATTCTACTCTGCCGGTCGCGGAGGCTGGGGAGGATCCAGGGATGTACCTTTTGGAGCGGAATTCAAAGCGGCCAATTCCGAACCTGGGCCTTGGTGGGTCTCCATGATGATGCAGGGCGAGACGATCCCAAAGGAAACCAATCTGGTATCGCTCAGTCCCGATTTGAAAGATCCATGGGGCATTCCTCAGCTTCAGATCGATATCGCCTACGATGATAATGATGAGAAAATCGTCAAAGATTTTCTCGAACAGGGTGAAGAGATGCTATCCAAAGCAGGAGTGACCAACATTTACAAAAATGACAGCAAGCAAGCTCCTGGGCTGGACATTCATGAGATGGGAGGAGTGCGGATGGGACGTGATCCCAAAACATCACTTTTGAATGGGTTCAATCAGATGCACCTTGCTCCCAATGTCTTTGTGACCGACGGGGCAGCGATGACCTCAACCGGCACTCAAAACCCATCCATTACCTACATGGCCCTGACTGCCCGTGCGGTGGATTATGCCGTGAGGGAGTTGAAGAAGGGAAATATGAAGTAAGGGAGGTGGGAAGCAAGGAGGTTGGGAAGTCAGGAAGTCAGGAAGTCAGGAAGTGTTGGTACACTGGAGCTACTCTTTCAATCATCTTGTCTTCCATGCTTCCCTACATCCCAGTTTCCATCCTTCTTGCCTTTCGAGTAATTTTCTTAGGTCTAATCCTGACATTTCCGAAATTTCATTTCAATATCCATCAAACCCATAACCTACCCTTTATGAAAAAAACTGTACGAATAATCCTGCTCCTTTTAACCCTTCCCCTGTTGGTTTGGGCGAAAAATGACAACCCTCCGTCAACGGGGAAATACAAACTGGTCATCGAAGGCTTTGACTGGGGACCTGCAGTCAGTAAAGTGATCCTTCATGATGCCAATCCGACCAAGGAGACAAGCGCATCAGACTTTGAAGTGTTTGTGACTCGATCTTCTACTTTGGGAGAGATTCCTGCCGCGCAGGCTTCCGGCAAACGAAGTATCGTTTACACTTATGCTTCCGACGAAAATGGAAACCGAAAAGATGACGGTACTCACCTGACTTTGGTGCTTTCTGTCAGTCCGGTCAATCCGCTAGGATCGGGTATCCAATACCTCAGAATGGGTAACCGAGCTTCCAATGTCTGGATTGATTACGGAGTGAATGTGATTCATACGAAATCCGGGAAAAGCTGGAACGAAGAAGCCGGCCGAATCCGTCCCATCGTGGATGAGTTTGACCTGACTGGTAAATTCACCCATGAGAATACGACTTTGACTTATGGAGCTTTTTCTCCAAAAAATCTAAAGACTAAAGCGCCGCTGATCATCTGGCTGCACGGTGGAGGAGAAGGCGGAACCGATCCGACTATCGCTTTGATGGGCAACAAAGCTTTCAATTATGCTTCTCCTGAGTTGCAGGTGCTGTTTGGAGAGGGAGCATTTGTATTGGCTCCACAGACTCCGACTTTCTGGATGAATGCAGGAGAAGGCATGACTCGAGGTAAAACCAATGACATTTACAATGCTGCCGTATTTGCATTGATTCAGGATTTTGTAGCCAAAAACCCGATGGTAGATCCTACTCGAATCTATGTAGGAGGTTGTTCAAACGGAGGTTATATGTCCTTGAAATTGATCCTTGAGCATCCGGATTACTTTGCGGCTGGATACATCTCTGCATTGGCTTACAACAATGAGTTTATCTCTGATGCTCAAGTGCAAAAAATCAAGAATGTACCGATGTGGTTTGTGCATGCTAAAGACGACATGACCACCAAGCCAGATGAAACCGTAGTTCCTTTGTATCACAGACTCAAGCAAGCTGGTGCTAAAAATGTCTACTTCACTTACTACGACAATGTATACGACATCACCGGATTCTACGGTGGAAAAGGCTATCGCTACAATGGCCACTGGTCTTGGATATATTCCCATGCCAATGTCGCCCGAACCGATTTTGACGGTTCACCGGTAATGCTCAACGGCCGTCCGGTGACCATCATGGAGTGGATGGCAGCTCAGAAAAAGAAGAAGTGATTTGGATTCTTTTCCCCTTTGACCTGCCAGGTTTTCAAAACCTGGCAGGTCTTTTTATTCGTAAACTTGTCCCATGATTTCCACTGAACTGGTCAATACCGATTGGGCTCCAAAAGCCGAAAAACAAGGTTGCTTGAGCCCTGAAATGCTCGATTTGATTTATCGGGAAAAATGGTTCAAGCTGTTTGTTCCGACAGAATTTGATGGGCTAGGCTTGACTTTGCCTGAGGCATTGCTCTTGGAAGAGAAAATAGCACGACTCGATTCGAGTATGGGTTGGACGGTGACACTCTGTGCCGGTGCGGGTTGGTTTGTGGGTTTTTTGGATCAAGAGATCAGTCGGGAAATTTTTGCAGATCCCAAGGTTTGCCTGGCAGGAAGTGGTTTTGTGGGAGGAAAAGCCAATCGACAGGGAGACCAGTATGAGATTTCCGGCAGTTGGACCTATGCTTCTGGGGCTTTGCATGCGACGCATTTTACAGCCAATTGCGAGATGCTGGAGGACGGAAAAGCGCTTTGGGATGATCAAGGAAAGCCTGTCGTCAAAGCTTTTATTCTAAAAAAAGAAGAAGTGGAAATCTTGGATGGCTGGAGTTATATGGGAATGATTGCTACTGGCAGTCATGCTTTCAAAACCGAAAATCTACAAGTTCCTCTACATCGGGCTTTTGAAATCCTTCCAGAAAAAGTCACAAGAACTGAATCGATTTACCGCTATCCCTTTCTTCAGTTTGCGGAAGCGACTTTGGCGGTCAATATTCTCGGGATCACGCAACATTTGCAAAGGCTGATTTCGGAGACGTTTTGGAAGCGACATGAATTCCGAAAGTACGATCAAAAGCACTTGGACTATTTCCAAAAACTGGAAAAATCCTGTGCATCCAAACTGGAACTGGAAAGAATTAAGTTTTTCGACGCGGTGGAGGTTTCCTGGCAGGAACTGGAGATCCATGGAAAAATCTCCAACAAATCCCTCAGATCAGTAAGCAGGTCCAGTCGCAAACTGACTCAAATTTGCCGAGAAGTCAATTCCAAAATGCACCCTTTTGCCGGTTTGGAAGCTGCCAAAACCCACACCGAACTCAACCGGGTTTGGCGGGATTTCAATACGGTCAGCCAGCATGCGCTGTTGATTTTTCCTTTTTGATTTTCCTGATTAGCCGCAAAGAACACAAAGGAAAAAGGTGGTCAAGAAATAGACATTTCTTGAACCTCAATCTTATAAACTTATATCAAATTTTTTCAAGTCCACGGAGAAAAGCTAAAGCATTTTGGTGCACCAAGTGGGAGATTAAAACGCGGATTTTTTTTAATGCAAATGGTCTTTATGGCGCAATTCAATTTTTAATTGAGGGAAATTAACCTTGAGAATGTTCTCCGAGACTTACCACTCTGGATGTAATAAATTCCCCGTCTGGAGTTTTGCAAACATTCCAGCTTCCTTGCCTCCAAACGTCCCAACTTCCTTACCTCCAAGCTTCCCCCATTTCCTGACAAGAGTCATAGTTTTTATCAATCGGAAAATAATTTTTATACGAGTTCCTTTTTCTAAATTCGCATATCATTCAATTTAACTTAACTACATACTATGGATACACACGGCAAAAACGGAGGCGACATTTCCAAATGTCCTTTCCACAATGGCTCAATGGCTGCGGCAGCAGGTAAGGGCCAGCAGAACGTTGATTGGTGGCCAAACCAATTGAATGTGAACATTCTTCGTCAGCATTCTTCTCTTTCCAATCCAATGGATGAGGGTTTTGACTATGCGAAGGAATTCGAGTCTTTGAACTTGGCCGAAGTGAAGGCAGACATCGAAAAGGTGTTGACTACTTCTCAGGACTGGTGGCCTGCTGACTACGGTCACTATGGTCCATTCATGATCCGTATGGCTTGGCATAGTGCAGGTACTTACCGCGTGCAGGACGGACGTGGCGGTGCCGGAACAGGTACGCAGCGTTTCGCTCCGTTGAACTCTTGGCCTGATAATGCCAACTTGGACAAGGCGCGTTTGCTCCTTTGGCCGGTAAAGCAGAAATACGGAAGAAAGCTTTCTTGGGCTGACTTGATGATCTTGACCGGTAACGTGGCTTTGGAATCTATGGGCTTCAAAACTTTCGGTTTCGGTGGCGGTCGTGCAGACGTATGGGAGCCTGAGCAGGATATCTACTGGGGTTCTGAGAAAGAATGGGTTGCTCACCGTAATCCGGAAGCTTTGGAAAATCCATTGGGAGCTACCGAAATGGGCTTGATCTACGTGAACCCAGAAGGTCCTAACAAGGTGCCAGATCCACTTTTGGCTGCAAAAGCAATTCGCGAGACTTTCGGCCGTATGGCAATGAACGATGAGGAAACTTGCGCGTTGATCGCAGGTGGACACACATTCGGTAAGACACACGGTGCTGCTGATCCGGGCAAATATGTGGGCGCTGAGCCTGCAGGTGCTTCTATCGAAGAGATGAGCACAGGTTGGAACAGTACTTACGGTACAGGTCATGGTGCTGATACCATCACTTCCGGTTTGGAAGGTGCTTGGACCTCTACTCCAGCCAAGTGGGGACATGATTACTTCAAGTTCTTGTTTGAATACGAGTGGGAATTGACCAAGAGCCCTGCTGGAGCACATCAGTGGGTAGCTAAGAATGCTGAAGCAATCATTCCTGACGCACACATTCCTGGCAAATTCCACAAGCCTTTCATGCTGACTACCGACTTGTCGATGAGATTTGATCCGGAGTATGAAAAGGTATCCAGAAAATTCTATGAAGATCCGGAGTACTTTGCAGACGCCTTCGCAAGAGCTTGGTTCAAACTGACTCACCGCGATATGGGACCTAAGGCCCGTTACAAAGGTCCTGAAGTACCTGCTGAAGATCTGATCTGGCAAGATCCAATCCCTGCAGTAAACCATCCTTTGGCTGATGCAGCAGATATCGCTGGCTTGAAAGCCAACATCTTGGCTTCCGGCTTGACCGTAGCTGAGTTGGTTTCTGCTGCTTGGGCTTCTGCTTCTACTTTCCGTGGTTCTGACTTCAGAGGCGGTGCCAATGGTGGCCGAATCCGTCTGGAGCCTCAGAAAAACTGGGAAGCCAACAACCCTGCTCAATTGAACAAGGTATTGGGCGTATTGGCTAGCATTCAGGAAGAATTCAACAGCACTGCAGGTGGAGGCAAGAAAGTCTCCATGGCTGACTTGATTGTATTGGGCGGTTGCGCTGCAGTAGAAAAAGCAGCAAAAGACGCTGGATATGACATCACAGTTCCTTTCGCTCCAGGCCGTACCGATGCTTCTCAGGAAGAAACCGAAGTGGATTCTTTCGAGTGGTTGAAGCCTTGGGCTGATGGTTTCAGAAACTACATGGCAGCAGATTGCACCGTGAAAGCTGAAGAAGCTTTGATCGACAAAGCACAGTTGTTGACCCTTACAGCTCCTGAAATGACTGCCCTCGTAGGTGGTATGAGAGCTTTGGGTGCAAACTGGGATGGCAGCAAGCATGGTGTATTTACCGCAACGCCTGGTAAGTTGACCAACGACTTCTTTGTAAACTTGCTGGATATGGGAACTACTTGGAGAGCAACTTCTGACAAGCAGAACGTGTTCGTAGGTAGCGACAGAAGAACCGGCGAGCCTAAGTGGACTGCTACCCGCGCGGACTTGATCTTCGGTTCCAACTCTGAACTGAGAGCTTATGCTGAAGTTTATGGTTGCGAAGACGGAAAGGCGAAGTTTGTCAAAGACTTCGTGGCAGCTTGGAATAAGGTAATGACTTTGGATCGATTTGATCTGAAGTAATCCGATAGAAAAGTGCTAATCACACACAAAAGCGGTCTCGAAAGGGGCCGCTTTTTTTTGATTATTTCACCGCAGAGGCGCAGAGAACGCGGAGGAAAAGTTAAAGAGAGTTAAGTCAGAAATCTGAAATCAGAAAGCTGAAAATTTCAGACTTCTGAATTCATCCATCTAACTTTTAATTTTCCTTTAAATCTGTCTTAATAGCTATCGTTCCACTTAGGATTTTGTGAATGGGGCAGGCATTGGCGATGGCGAGCATCCGATCGCGTTGGGATTGGTCTAAGTTGCCGATGAGTTCGATTTTGCGGTGGATTTCGGTTTTGTTGTCTTCTCGATTGACTTCGAGACTGACCTCCAGTTTTACTTCTTCCAAATCCCAGCCTTTGCGATCGGCATACATTCGTAGGGTGGCGCTGGTACAGGCAGCCAAAGAGGAGGCTAACAGTTCGGTAGGAGAAAACCCGAGATTTTTACCTCCCACGGTTTCGGGTTCGTCAGCAATCAGGACATTTCCGGAGGAAGAGTGAATCTCTGTTTTATAGAGTTCTTTTTGGATACGCGCAGTAATTTTTGCCATGGGTTTTTTATTGAATAATCGTAATTCACCGCAGGCCTGCCTTCCGGTAGGCAGGGGCGCAGAGAACGCAGAGAAAGTGTTCAGTAACCAGTCTCAGATAGCAGTTTTTCTGACCACTGAGACTGATCACTGCTTACTTTTTCAGCTTTCATACTTTTTAAGATCGCTTCGTCGCAGGAGAGCCTTCCAAAAATACATGTCTTGGAGTTCTGCTCCTCGCGATGACGTTGGGTCCTGCCCACTGAGACTGACCACTGCTTACTTTTTTTACTTGCCTTGAAAACTCGGGTAGGGTACAAACTCCGCACTGTCTCCCGGGATCTTGTCAAACTCCTGGTTCCTCCATTTTTGCCTAGCTACTGCAAGCGTTTCCTTGCTGGTGGCCACAAAATTCCAGTCGATATAACGCTCTTCCGGGAATGCCTCGCCTCCGAAAATGTAAATCGTGCTGTTGGCCTCGATGGTGAATTCGCAAAGGGAACTTTCTTTGGCCACTAGGATTTGCTTGGGTCCAAAGTGATTGCCTTCGCTTTGGATGCCGCCTTCCAGAATGTATAAGCCACTTTCTCCAAAAAGAGACGCACCCAAGTGTAGGGTTTGCTTTTCCTGACTTTTGATCTCCAGCATGTACAGCGGGCTATAGACCGGGACAGGGGAGCGATGTCCCATGACTTCCCCTGCAATGAGTTTGAACTGGGTAGTCCCTTCCGTCCAAGTGGGGATTTGATGGGCTTCGATATGAAAAAACTCCGGGTCCATAAATTCCCGTTCCTTTGGCAAAGCCACCCAAATCTGCAATCCGTGGAGGCTTTTTTCCGAATCTCTCAGGTGATCCGGCGTGCGTTCGGAGTGGACAATTCCTTTTCCTGCGGTCATCCAATTCACCGCGCCGGGTTGGATTTCTATAGCAGTTCCCAGGCTGTCTCGGTGCATGATGCTCCCTTCGAAAAGAAATGTCAAAGTCGAGAGTCCAATGTGCGGATGCGGCAAAATATCCATTTGCTCCCGCTCGTTCAGCTTGACAGGGCCCATGTGATCGATGAAAATAAAAGGGCCGATCATGCGCTTTTGGCGAAAGGGGAGCAAGCGGCCTACCAGAAACTTGCCGATATCGGCAGCACGCTCTTCGATGATGAGTTGGAGGTTGGACATGTGTTTTTGATAAGTTAAAAATGAATGGTTTGGCCTAGTAGGTAGCTCTTTTACGGAGTTTACCCCGGTTTGGATTTAGGGAATAGCTTTTTGATTAGCTAAAATCTCAACTCTCTAAGAGTTGCATTCGGAAAATCCACAGCTGGTTGAATTTGAGAAACAACAAAAAACCCAGAATGATCCCCGTTCCGATCAATGCGAAGATATTGACCCATTTCCTTGCCAGCTTGGGGCTTTTTGCCAACTTTTTCAAGCCTTGATAGGTAATCCATCCCAAGATTCCGCCAAGGGTATTATTGACCAAATCTGTGGCATCAAAGGCTCCATATTTGAGAAAATATTGGCTTGATTCAAAGAGGAAGCTCGAAGTGAGAAAGACCGGTATCAACCGTGGGAAGGTCCACTTTTGCCAAAGAATCCCCGAATACAATCCATAGGGAACAAAAATCAGCACATTGAGCAGCAGTTCATGGCGGTCACCTTGGCCGGGTAATCCAAACAAACGGGGAAAAGGAATCCAATTGATACTACGTTCTACCCCGGCGTGGTAGGCAACCAAATTAAATTTCAACACGATAATCCATACCAAGGAAATCAGGTATATTAAAAGTAGCGCGTAGGTAAGTCGCTTGGATTGAAAAAACGAAGTCATGGGAAGTCTGATAAGGTAGCCCGATACATGCAAGTGAAATGCCGAATTAGAAGTGAACCCGATTTTTCATTTCAATTATGGTTGCTTTTAAAAAAGACATTCACCTTTTCAAGAGACAGAGCCTTTCCCTTGAAGTCATTTTCGGTTCTACTTGAAGTCAATAAAATCAGAAAAGAGGTAATTCTCTTGGGAAGAAGTTTCCCCTTCCGTCAAATGGAAGGGGAATAATAAAAATGAAGCACTGTTAGCAAACCAAGCTATTGGTAAAAAGCTCTTGGTTAAGAATGACAGATTTCTCTAAGTTTTTTTCTACCAACCATTCCAAAAATGCCCTAACCCGAGTAGGATTCATAGGTCCGAAATTTCCATTTTCTGCAAAATAGGGACTCGAAAGCTCCAGTGCACGATGCAAATCCACCGCCTGCTGATCGTAAGGAGTGAGGTGGGGATGAAGAAGCGCGACTGCTTTTTCCGGATTTTCCACGGCAAACTGATAGCCGAGTTGAGTGGCTCTGATAAAACGGGTATAAGCATCCAGGTGCTGATTCATTTTCTCCTTTTTGGTGAAAATTACCGGGGAATAGCCATAAGGGATGTCGTAGTCCTTCAGGTAAAACTTATTCAGGGTGATGTTTTTTGTGGCTGCTTCCACACCTTCCCAGTTATCAAAAATCCAGGTCGCATCAGCTTTTCCCGTCAATAGGGTATTCCAAATGCCCAGCTTCTCAGGGTAACTGAGTTGGATTTGTCCGGTTCCGCCAGCATTTTTCACCATCTCCTGGATGATGTGATCTTCGTATCGGGCTTTGTAGGAAGCATAGATCCGCCCGTCAAGATCTTTCATCGTACGGACAGGCGAGTCGCCTAGGGATACCACGCAACTCAAATCCTGCTGTAGTATGGCATAGATGGCCACCGCATCCACCTGATTTGCTTTGTTGTTGAGACTGATCACCGTCTCAAAAGGAGCAATGGAAAAATCGGCTTGGTCGAGTTCCAGCTTTTTGCCGGGAGTCACTTGGTAGTGATCATCCAATGGATTCAGCAGCTCCAATTGTATGCCTTGAGCTGAGTAAAATCCGAGTTCCTTGGCTACAAAGAGCCCGATGTGATTGACGTTTGGTGTCCAGTCAAGGGCAATTTTGAGGGTTTGCATGTGAGTTAGATTTGGGTCAAAGGGTGTTTTGGCCGCAAATATATTTTTGGAATTCGGGGATTCTCACCAATCAAAAATGAATCTTCCATGAAATCTTTTTATGGAAAACATGGGTATATCTCGCTCCGGAGCTGCGTTGCTTTAAAAGAAAATCTGCCCTGAATCCTTAAAACCAGTATCCGTATTTCAGGAAGATGGAGGAAATGTAGGCTCCCCCATGGGTACCGATGCTGATCATGTGTTTTTGGTGAATAAGGGAGGAAATTCCGGTGCTGATTGCGCCTGAAATACCCTGTTGCATGGGGTCGGTCGGCCGGGAAATTGTCCTCGAGCTGTACATCAACCCGGGCATCAGAAACAGGGAGGGATTCCATTTTTTTTCAGGCAGGAAGTTAACCCTGATCCCGGCTACCAGTCCCAACCCGGTGTTTTTTTGATCATAGCCACTGAGAAAAGTCTTGCCTGAATGGTAATCAAAAAGAAGTTGGGATTCCAGCTGGATGACCTTGTCCCTCCGACCTGCATAATGGATGGAAAAGCTGGGTCCGCCACCGCCACTGAGGATTCCTGCATTGATTCCACCGTGCAATCCAAAGCCAGTGGTTTTTGGGGCTTCCTGACTTTGAGCTTTGGCAAATTGGATTTGAAAAAAGGTGCATGCCATGATCAGCAGTAAAACTGCACACTTGGCGTATGTGGATGCGGAGTACCTGTTGCTAGACATGATGAAGGATTGAAGTGGATTCTTCGAAATTTAAGAACTTTTGTCAATTGCAAATTGGTATAGATAGTAGGGTGAAATCGCAAACTTCACCCAGCGCAAAATTGCACTTCAAAGGTGCTGAGAATAGACTACTCCTAGGGGCGAAAGCTACGCTAAGTCCCAACTTGAACTTTAAAAGTTCGGAGGAGAGATTACTCCTAAGGTGGGCGAGATTTAAAGCAACAATGTCCGATTTTTACCACTATGCTGGTTTTGGGCAAAGGTACTTTTGTCTAATACCTACTCAACATCAACCATGAAACGAAGAAAATTTCTAATGACATCGACCGCATTAGCGGCTTTTGGATCTGATCTTATGGCATTTCCATCTCATAAAACTGAAGGAGATGAAGGATTTTTAGTGAAATCAGGCGAAGCAAGGTTTGGTAAGCATACGCCCTTTAGGGGAATAAATCCCAACGATCTCAAGATTTCCTCCAAGGATACTGACGGGCAGTTGTCTGTATTTGAGTATATTGGAGTAGAAAAGACCGGTCCTGCACTTCATGTCCATCTGGAGCAAGATGAGGTTTTCTACGTGGTGGAAGGAACATTCCGCTTTCAATTGGGAGAGGATTTCTATGAGCTTGTTGCAGGTGACACAATTTTCCTCCCCAGAAATATTGCACATACCTGGATTCAGACCTCAGACCGTGGTAAGTTGGTCTATTTCCTGCAGCCGGCTTTTAAAATGGAAGAGTTTTTTCAGACCATGCATGACCTCGGTAGAGCACCGACAGAGGAGGAAGCAAAAAAGATTTCCCTTGACCATGGGATGAAAAACGTGGGACCACCCTTGACCTTAAAATGATGATATGATGATTCTTCAGGATTTTTTGCCAAGCCCATCGCTAAGAGACTTTGTCAGGAAGCATCAGGTGATCAGGTTTCAATTTTGCCCAACTGACATTATTCCTGCAAAGGTTTATGCGCCGAGGCCTGAGACTTGTTTGGTATTTTATCTTAGGGACCTTCAGGATGTGGTTTATCTGGACAGTGACCGTCTTGCCTTGCACCCAAGGTGTACGCTGACGGGGCAGCATACCGTGGTGACCAAGCGCTGTATCGGGAGGGATTTTTGGGCTGTGCAGATCGTGCTGCAACCCTCTGCATTGTATCTTCTGACAGGCATTCCTGTATCAGAGATCACCAATAAAGTCATTGACGCAGAAGCCATATGGGGGAGTGAAATAAGAGCTACCCATGAACAAATGTCCAACAGTAATTCAATTGAAGAAGCGATATGCCTTGCTGAGCGGTTTTTGGAAAGAGCAATCAACAAAGCACGGTCCCCTATCAGCGGGATAGACAGGATTAGTGGGCTGATTTTGAATAGCACGGTTGGGATGTCGGTCGATCGATTAGCGAGCGAGGCCTGCCTGAGTAGCCGTCAGTTTCATCGGAAATTCACAGAGCGCATCGGTATTGGTCCAAAGCTGTTTGACAAAGTGGTACGCTTTGAAAAGGCGTTTTTCATGAAAAATGCCAACCCTCAGTTGGATTGGTTGAGTATTGCCTTGGCTTGTGGTTATTATGACTACCAGCATCTGGCCAAGGACTACAAGTATTTTACCGGCATGAGCCCAACCGGTTTTTATGAACTTGACATGCAAGCTCCCGAGCGTGCATTTGGCGTGGTGGAAGTCAAGAAGGACTTACAAGGTGTTTGATCTACCGATTGCCCATGTGGGCGACTACTTGAACTTCAATGAGACTGAGTAGAACCTACGCCTAGCGGGGATTAATCAAGTATCGATCTGAAAAATTGTAATGCGCAACAATCGTAATTCAAGGGTTAATCCTTAATCCCAACAATTACCATTGTTGAAATCTAATCCCTAATTGATTATCCAAGATTGCAAACTCTTTAGCTCCCCAAGGCCTAAGTGTAATTTTGTTTAGATTTGGATGAAGAAGATGAGGGTGTGAATTGGTTATTTTTTTAAAAACTTCCTCAATATTTTCAGTGACTAGCCGAAGTTCTGGATGATGTTCTTTAGCTAATCTTTCATCTTGAAAAACCATTAGACTGATACCGTCCTTGTTTAAAACACAATAAGGTTGTGCAGTATGTAAGTCTTTGTGTACGATTGCAAATTGGAGACAGTCCACAAATAGTTTAAGTCCGTCTGATAGATCGGTATAAAAAACACTGGGGACTAGTTTTGTGAAATTCATTGCGACAATTGATTTTTCATGGTTTGTGATCGATTGATTTTTAAGAATCAAATTAATAATCAATTAAGGTCACTCTCTTGATTTTTTTTAAGATCTGTAGAATCTACTCTTTCCTCTCCATCACCATCACCACCCGATTGGGTACATATAAATGTACCTGTTGGTCTTTGTCGGTAGGGTACGCGATGGACCTGTCGAGGCGCTCGAAGCCTCCGTAGATTTTTTCATCGGAACTGACGAGGATATGGTAGGTTCCTGCCTCAGGCATACGGATCGGAAAACCGAAATAGGACTCGGTCGGATGGAAGGAAAAGACAAAAATCAATCCCCCACGGGTGTAGGCCAAAATCTTCTTGTCCGGATCGAGGAAGAGTTGCTCGGCGGGAGGGGAGGAGAGGAGTTGGTGCTCGGTGGCAAGCTGGATCATGACCTTATCCCAGAGATCGAGTTGACGGTAGCGGAGGTGATGCGTGTCCACGAGTGACCACTGCCGACGGGCGTATTGGTAGCTCCAGTCGTTGCCCAGTCGGGGGAAGTCCACCCACTCCGGATGCCCAAATTCATTGCCGATAAAGTTCAGATAGCCCTCACCACCCAAGGTCAGTGTGATCATGCGGATCAGCTTGTGCAGGGCGATGCCACGGTCTACGACAAGGTTTTGCTCCAAGACCGACATGGAGAAGTACATTTCCTTGTCCATCAGCCAGAAGGCGATGCTTTTGTCTCCGACCAAAGCCTGATCGTGACTCTCGGCATAGGCGATGGATTTTTCCAGCTTGGGTCGGTTGGTCAGCTCGTGCCACAGCTCAAACATGTCCCATTGCTCGTCCAGCTTGTGCTTGAGTGTCTTGATCCAGAAATCCGGAATCCCCATGGCCAGACGGAAATTGAAACCCAAGCCTCCTTCATCGACTCTTCGGCTTAGTCCCGGCATGCCGCTCACTTCCTCAGCGATCGATAGGGCCATGGGTTTCAACCCATGGATCAAAGTATTAGCCAACTGAAAATAGAGTACGGCCTCTTCGTCCACTCCGGCATCGAAGTATTTCTCCGCCGAGTCAAAGGACACGTGTCCGTGGTGGTGGTAGAGCATGGACGTAGCCCCGTCGAATCGGAACCCGTCAAAGTGAAATTCCTCTAGCCAGTAGCGGATATTGGAGAGTAGAAACTGCTGCACTTCCCATTTGCCGTAGTTGAAGAGCTTGGAATCCCAACCTTCGTGGTATCCTCTTGCGCCGGGATGGAAGTATTGATCGGCACTTCCGTCAAATTCATTGAGGCCTTCTAGGACGTTTTTCACCGCATGGGAATGCACGATGTCCATAATCACCGCAGTACCCATTTCATGGGCGGTGTTGATCAGGCTTTTTAGCTCTTCCGGCGTCCCAAAGCGGGAAGAAGGCGCAAAGAAATTGGATACGTGATAGCCGAAGGAACCGTAGTAGGGGTGCTCCATCACGGCCATCATCTGAATGGCATTGTAGCCCCCGGCTTTGATACGCGGGAGGATGAGTTCTTCGAATTCTTTATAGGTCCCGACTCCAAGTTTTTCCTGGGCCATGCCCACGTGGCATTCGTAGATCAGGGGCATTTGAGCCGCTTCTTTCAGGGAAAAATGCTGGTCTGTCCAAGCAAAATCACGTTCGGGAAACCAGAGTTGCCCGGCAAAGTCGTGGGTTTTTTCGTCCTGAATTACCCTTCGGATGTAAGCAGGAATCCGGTCGAGATCGGTATCGTTAGCCCCGATGACCCGAACCTTGATCTTGCTGCCGTGGATAAAGGTGTGGTGGTATGGGTCAAAGGGAAGGAAAATCTCCCAATCCCCGCGATGATTCTTTTTTAGGGGATGGGAATTTCGGTCCCACCAGTTGAAGTCCCCCATGAGAAACAGGGCCTTGGCAGCCGGTGCCCACTCCCGATAGATCCAGCCGTTGCGGATTTTGTCGAAGTGGATGCCATAGTACTCGTGCATCCGGGCAAACTCCAGGATACTGCCGGAATAGTCATTGATGGTGCGGATGGCGGATTGGAACTGTTCAAACCGACGGGTAATAGCAGGTGCAAAGGGCTCTAGCCAGGCTTCGTCGGAAAGGATTTGTAGCGGTTTTTGGCTCACAAAAAGTGGGAATTTAGTTGCGATGAAATTAGGAAAAATTGGGGGTTCGACAAGCTCACCCCCCTAAAATCAACAAGCTCACCCCCCGAAAATCGACAAGCTCACCCCCCGAAATTCGACAAGCTAATTTGCCAAAATTCGACCTTTGGGGTCACCGAGCTTGTCTAGATTTACCTCCGAAATTCGACCTTTGAAGTCACCGAGCTCGATCCCTGAGCTAGGCTTTTGAGTTTTTAGAAATGTCGAAGCTCGATCCCTGAGTTTGGCTTTTGAGCTAGTCGAAAAATGTCGAAGGGGAAGTTATTTTTTACTCTTGCTCAATTTGACAAGAAGTTCCAAATCACCGTTGATCAAAGCTTCCTTCTTGGCATGAGTCCATTTTTGAATTTGCTTTTCCCTGTAGAAGGCCTCATCAATCCTGTCGAAGGTTTCACAATAGACAAGTTTAATCGGAAGATATTTTCGGGTAAAATGGCTCCTTCTCCATTTTGATGCTGTTCCAATCTCCTATCTAAATCGATTGTACTTCCAGTGTAGTATTGTCCGTTACCGCAAAGCAATATGTACATGTACCCTCTCATATTAATAAAAATTCAACTACTGATTTTGAAAAAGATATGAGTTAAAAATAATGCTTCTATCGGTTAATAGGAAGCGTTTCTTAAAGGATTTATAATTGAAATATGTCTCAATCTTGAATCAATAAGCCTGATTGGTTAGCATAAAAAAGAGAGTTGAGGTTCGACAAGCTCACCTCCCCATAAATTCGACAAGCTCACCTCCCCTTAAATTCGGCAAGCTCACTTCCCTTTAATTAAGTCGAAGCTCGTTCCTTAACTTGATTTTTGAGCTAGTCGAAAAATGTCGAAGCTCGATCCCTGAGCTAGGCCTTTTAGCTTTTAAAAATGTCGAAGCTCGATCCCTGAGCTTGTCGAAGGGGGAGAGCCTAGTGTTTCTCATACACCATCTCCGGCTCTCGTACTTCTACGTTTCCGGCAGGGTTGATGGCGTCCAAGGTTACTTGTTTCAATTCGTTGACAAGCATCGGGTCATACTTAGCTGCTACTCTGATGTAGTTTTCGGTAAAGCCATGCATTTTGCCGTCTTCCACATCTTCTTCAAAAAGTACGGAAAAAGTCTGCCCCAAATTTTCCTCGTAAAACTTCCTTCTTTTCTTCTCAGATAGGATTCGCAGCATTTTGGAACGCTCGTTTCGCTTTTTCAGCGGTACAATTCCATCCATTTCCACAGCGCGGGTATTGGCTCGCTCGGAATAAGTAAATACATGGAGATAGGAGATGTTTAGCTCGTTGAGGAAATTGTAGGTTTCCAGAAAAAGCTCATCCGTTTCACCGGGAAAACCCACGATCACATCCACACCGATACAGGCATTGGGCATCAGGGTCTTGATTTTACTCACCCGATCTTCATAAAGCTCACGCAGGTAGCGGCGACCCATTCTTCGTAATATAGTGTTGGAACCGGACTGCAGCGGGATATGGAAGTGAGGGACAAAGCGCTTGGATTGAGAGACAAACTCGATGACCTCATTGGTTAACAGGTTGGGTTCGATGGAAGAGATTCTAAATCGATCTATGCCTTCCACCTCATCCAATGCCATGACCAAATCAGCAAATCGCTCTACACGCTTTCCATCTACAATTCCAAAGTCACCGATATTCACTCCGGTGAGCACGATTTCCTTTACATCAGTCGCGGCAATTTCGCGTGCAGATGCCAAAACAGACTCGATCGTATTGCTTCGGCTTTTTCCTCTTGCCAAAGGAATCGTGCAAAACGCACAACCGTAATTGCAGCCATCCTGAACCTTTAAAAATGTTCGGGTTCGGTCATTGATCGAATAGGCGTTATTAAAAGAGCGGGCTTCCGTGATTTCGCTTGCGAGCACTTTGGCCTCTTGTTCTTTAGCGAAGTCACCAAGCAGTTCATGCAGTCTGAATTTTTCTGCAGCGCCCAGTACAGCATCCACTCCTTCGATTTCGGAGATTTCGGTGGGTTTGAGTTGTGCATAGCAGCCAATGATGGCTACATAAGAGTTGGGAGATATTTTTTTAGCCTCTTTGACGATCTTTTTACACTTCTTGTCCGCATTCTCGGTTACAGAGCAGGTGTTGATGATGAAAATGTCGGGATTTTCCTGAAAATCGACTTTCAGATAGCCTTTTTCTTCAAATTGTCTGCTGATCGTAGACGTTTCTGAGAAATTTAGCTTGCATCCGAGTGTATAAAAGGCAACTTTTTTCAATTTTCTCCTTTTTCTAATGAATTGCAAAGGTAAATAATCCCATCCTTTTTACAATTTTCGAAATTAGCGGTCGAAAACACACTTTTTTTCGGGTAAAGGCTATAAAAACACCATGATTTTTTGAAAAAAGTGGAAATTTTTAGAAAAAACACTTCAAAAAAGTACCTAACCCTTTTTGGGAAACATATTTTTCTATTTTTGTGGGTGTAATCTTAAACCACAAATTGTAGATATGGCAACATTGAGACAACAAGCCTTGGCAATGGTTCAGGCTAGACCTAGAGTGAGTGTAACCCCTCCCTCCACTAAAATTTCTGACTTCTTCGGTACCAATGTGTTTGGTCCTGCACAAATGAAGCAGTCTTTGGCCCCTTCTGTGTACAAAAAGGTCATGGAAGCGATTGACAAAGGATCCAAAATTGATCCTGCCACCGCTGAGGAAGTTGCATCTGCCGTAAAAATCTGGGCGATTACCAAGGGAGTAACTCATTATACACACTGGTTCCAGCCATTGACAGGATCTACAGCTGAGAAGCACGATTCCTTCTTTGATATGTATGCCGGTATGGAGAAATTCAAAGGATCAGCTTTGGTTCAGCAGGAGCCTGATGCTTCTTCCTTCCCAAATGGTGGCATCCGTTCTACCTTCGAAGCAAGAGGATATACCGCATGGGATCCATCTTCTCCGATTTTTATTTTTGACAAGACCCTTTGTATCCCGACCATCTTCGTGTCTTACACCGGAGAGGCATTGGATTACAAAACGCCATTGTTGAAGTCTATGGAAGCTATCAATGAAGCGGCTGTAGCGATCTGTCAGCTTTTTGACCGAAATGTGAGAAAAGTAACTCCTTCTTTGGGTATTGAGCAGGAATACTTCGTAGTAGATAAGGCGCTTTATGCTGCCAGACCTGATTTGGTTATGGCTGGTAGATCAGTATATGGACATACTCCTGCTAGAGGTCAGCAGTTGGAAGATCACTACTTTGGATCAATTCCTACCCGAGTGAAAGATTTCATGATGGACTTTGAAATTGAAGCTCATAAATTGGGTATTCCGGTTTCTACCCGTCACAACGAAGTGGCTCCGGGTCAGTTTGAAGTAGCGCCTATTTTCGAAGAAATCAACAAAGCGATCGACCACAATCAGCTGTTGATGGACTTGATGGATAAAGTTGCAGAAAAGCACAGCTTGAAAGTGTTGTTCCACGAGAAGCCATTTGCAGGAGTAAACGGTAGTGGTAAGCACAACAACTGGTCTTTGATCACGGATACAGGAGTTAACCTTTTCCAGCCAAGCAACTCAGCCAGAGAAAACTTGCAGTTTTTGGTATTCTTGGTTGCTACTGTAAAGGCAGTTTACGATCATGCGGACTTGTTGAGAGCGAGTATTGCCTCTGCCTCCAACGACTTCCGTTTGGGTGCAAACGAAGCACCTCCAGCAATCATGTCTACGTTCTTGGGAGCTACCCTTTCGGAGCTATTGGATGAGTTGGAGAAAAACGGAAATGTGAAAATCGAGAAGGGTGACAACATGTACATGAAGTTGGGTATCTCTAAGATCCCAGAAATCATCCTAGACAATACCGACCGAAACAGAACTTCTCCTTTCGCATTTACCGGAAATAAGTTTGAGTTCCGTGCAGTGGGTTCTTCTGCCAACTGCGGTGGTCCGATGATGACGCTCAACGTGATCGTGGCTGAGGTATTGAAGCAGCTATACAAGGACATTGAAAAAGAAATGAACGCTGGCAAAGAAAAGAAAATCGCCATCGTGAATGTGCTTAGAAAATACATTAAGGAGTCTAAGAAGATCCGTTTCGAAGGAGATGGTTATTCTGAAGAGTGGGCTAAAGAAGCTGAAAAGAGAGGATTGAACAACTTCAAATCAACTCCTGAAGCGCTTGATGTATACACTAAAAAGGCTACCAAAGAGCTTTTTGAAAAGCACAATGTTCTTAATCACATCGAAGTTCATGCTCGTCATGAAATCGAATTGGAAGCCTACATCAAGAAGGTTCAGATCGAAAGCCGTGTGATGGGTGATTTGGCTTTGAATCACATCATTCCTACTGCGATCTTGTATCAAAACAAGTTGATCGAAAACGCAAATGGATTGAAAGGTCTTGGTTTGGATAATTCCGCACCGGTGGAGACAATCAAAGACGTGTCCAAGCACATTGCCAACTTGAGAACCTTCGTCAATGAGATGACCGAAGTGAGAAAGCAACTCAACAAAGAAGAAGATGTAATCAAGCGTGCAAAAGGCTATCAGAAAGAAGTAAAAGAAGCTTATTTCGATAAAATCCGATATGCAGTGGATAAGCTTGAACTCCTGGTTGATGATGAGAGCTGGCCTTTGGTGAAATACCGTGAGATGTTGTTTATCAGATAATCTGTTTTGTAAACCATAAAATGAAAGCCTTCTTCGGAAGGCTTTTTTTTTGGATCAATCACTGTTGATTCTTAGTGCTTTGGACTGCCGTAATCGGAATGGGGTAGACTAGGCAATGATTGGGTTTGAAAACACAGTTTGTTTCCATTTTCAGGCAAAAGGTAAGTAGGCAAATTGCTTGAAAGCCTTCAAATGAAATGGGGAATAGTTAGGATTTGAAGTCAGGATTTTACCATCGGCTGCTCATGAAATAATACAAAAATTATATTATTTATTGTATTATTTAAATTTTTTATACACTAAAAAATGGATTTTAGGTAAAATTTTGAAGGTAAAATTTGTCTAATACTTACCCTATTGGATAAAATGAGTGGTTTAATTGATTTCAATATGAAAAAAATAAGAATCTTCAATCGAAAGTTTTTTAAAAAATTTATTTAATTGGATGTTGTCAATTAAAAAAATAACCTATTCTATTTGAATCGATATTAAAAATTTCTAGCTTTCATGCTAGTTGGTCTGGTGAGGATACTTATTTGCTAGTTTTTAAATATTCTTTTCGTCCGTTTAAGGAATTGCAAACACAAAAAGACAATAATATGGTGCAAGGTCTACTACTTCCTTTCTCCGCAAAAGCATCCGGTTTACCGGAAAATTCAAACAAATTATTTCTAACCTTTTATTACCTGCTATGAGAAAGTTTCTATCAATCGCTTTCGGATTGGTACTGCTATGCACTGTTTCAGTGACAGCACAGGACCAGAGAAGAGTGTTGAGGGGGAAGGTCACTGCTTCGACAGATCGACTTCCCATGCCGGGAGTTACCATCCTGGACAAGAGTAATCAATCGGGTACTACCACCAATGTGGATGGTGAGTATTCGATTTCGGTAACGGACAAGTCCGTTTTGGTTTTTTCCTTTATCGGTTTTGTGACAAAAGAATACACAGTTGGCAGTTTGACCCAGCTGGATGTGATTCTCGAAGAAGACTCTAAAGTTTTAGGAGAAGTAGTGGTTGTTGCCCTAGGCCTCACCAAAGAGAAAGAGAAAGTGGGGTATTCCGTTTCTACTGTAAAGAGCGATGTGCTAGACAAAGCAAGAGAAACTAACGTGGCTAACTCACTGGCAGGACAAGTTGCCGGTTTGGTGGTAAAAGGCACCAACGGTGGACCTGGAGGAACTTCAAATATTGTCCTTCGAGGTCTCCCAAGTATTTCTGGTACAGGATCTCCTTTATTCGTAATCAATGGAGTACCAATGGATAATACCCAGCGAGGATCTGCAGGTCAGTGGGGAGGTAGCGATGGCGGTGATGGTATCGGTAACTTGAGCCCGGACGATATTGAATCCATGACTGTATTGAAAGGCCAGGCAGCTTCGGCACTTTACGGTGCTCGCGCTTCTAATGGTGTGATTCTAATTACTACCAAAGGCGCTCAAAAAGGTGGGGACTGGACGTTGACTTACAACCTCAACTTGATGACTGAGCAGGCAGTGGATTTTACCAATTTCCAAAATGTATATGGTCAAGGAACAGGTGGCACTCGACCTCTGACAGCAACCGATGCACAGACCTCTGGTCGATTTGCATGGGGTGAGCGTATGGGAGGAAACGTAATCGGGTATGATGGCAACCAATATCCTTATGCTCCATCAAGTGAAAGCTATATTGATTTTTACAGAAGAGGTACAAATACCACCAATACTGTAGCAATCTCTAAAGGTTTGGGAAAAGACGGTGCCTTCCGCCTTTCGCTTTCCAATTTGAAGTCTAATTCCATTGTACCAAACAGTGGAGTGGATCGTCTCAATATCAATCTGAACATTGATCAGAACATCACAGACAAGTTGAATGTAACTGCCATGATCAATTATGTGGATCAGCAGTCTACCAACATTCCTTTCTTGAGCGACGGACCTAAAAATCCTAACAACTTTATGTTCTTGGCTCCAAATATCCGTCCAAGCATTTTTGCTCCGGGTTATAATGCAGCAGGAAACGAGATCGTATTCAGTGATGATATATTCGTGACCAACCCATATTTCATTGTAAATAAAGGAATCAATGACTTGGGCAGAAAGCGTACTATCTCTGCGCTTTCCGCGAAATACAGCTTTACCCCTAAGACTTATGCGATGCTTCGCGTAGGTAATGACGTTTCCAACGATGATTTCTTCTCAGTAGACCCTACAGGTCTTGCATACACCGCAAACTTACAGGGTAACCTAGGAGGAAGAGGGCTTTCCACTCGTACAGAACTAAACGTGGATGCCTTGTTTGGAAGTGATTTTAAGGTGAATGATGACATCTCAATTGATGCCTTGATCGGTGGAACTATCCGAAAAAACAACTTTGAAACAGTGGGTGTAAGTGGATCTCGATTTGTAATTCCGGGCCTTTACTCTCCTTTCAACGTAGTAAACTTTGGACGTTCCTATGGCTTTGAAGAGCGTGAGGTTCAGTCTGGATTTTACTCTATCGGATTGGGCTACAAGGATTTCTTGACCTTGACTACTACCGGCCGATATGATGTGTACAGCACCTTGCCAATCAACAACAACAACATTTTCTCTCCTTCTGTGACGGGTGCGTTTTTGTTTGATAAATTCTTGAATATGCCATCCCTGGATTTTGGTAAGTTGAGAGCCTCTTATGCTGTAACCAGTGGCGAACCGTTTGCTGCTTATCAAACCCAGTTTTACTACAACTCTGCCAATGCTTACGCAGGTGTACCTGCCGGTGCATCTCCACTAGGCCTGCCTAACCTTTCTTTGAAGCCGTTTACAACCGACGAAATTGAAATCGGATTTGACTTGAGCTTCTTTAAAACCAGACTTTCTTTGGACGTAGCCTACTTCACTAAGACTACCAACAACGAAATCATGAACGCAAACTATTCGATTGCTTCAGGTTTTGGATCAGGTGTAGTAGCAACCGGTTCTACTCAAAATAAAGGTTTGGAAGTATTGATTACAGGTATTCCGGTACAGACAGCTAATTTCTCCTGGAAATCATCTCTAAACTTCACCAATGTGAAGAATGAAGTGCTGAGCACAGATCCAAATAACAATCCGATCAACCTCGGTCAAAACAGAGCAACTTTGGGTAATGCGGTCACTGCTTATGTAGTGGGTCTTCCTGGACCTCAGATCCGGGCTTATGACTATAAGTACGATGCCAATGGCAACATTGTAGTGAATAATGCAGGTATTCCTGAAAGAGGTGAGTTGAAAAATTGGGGTTCTGTACTTCCAACTGTTTACGGTGGATGGAATAACGAATTCAATTACAAGAGCTTCTCTTTTGGATTTTTGATTGATTACAACTTTGGTAACAAGGTGTTGTCTGCTACAGAATTCTACTCGCACTTCAGAGGCTTGCACCAGAATACACTTGTAGGCCGTGAAGGTGGAATTACAACAAATGAGAAAACCGCTTCTGCTGAAAATTACTACAGAGGATTGGTGCAGAACGTGACTCGTACCAGTGTCGTAGATGGTGATTTCATCAAGCTTCGTCAACTTACTTTGGGCTATACCTTCCCAAGAGAAATGTTTAATTCTGTTCCTGTTCTCAAAGGCTTGACCGCTTCCATTGTTGCGAGAAATTTGGCGATTTTGATGAGAAAAGCTGAAAACATTGATCCAGAGGCCACATTCGGTTCAAACATCAATTACCTAGGTATTGAAGGAACCAGCCTTCCAAGTACAAGATCCATTGGATTCAACTTAAACTTTAAATTGAATTAATCATGAAAAAATATATCAGCGCAATTCTTTTAGCGGGGTTTTTAGGAGTGACTTCCTGTGACTCGCATTTTGAGGAGCTAAATACGGACCCGAATAGAGCAGGTGCCAACGTTTTTGACCCTAATCTTATTCTCCCGATTGCTGCAAATGGTTACGGGAATATGATTTCAGGTTACTCTGGAGCAATTTTGTTTCAAAGTATGTGGATTCAAGCCTTGGCTTCCACTTCCACCGGTGGTGCAAACTACTATTCCAATGCAGATAAGTATGTGATCTCAGGAAGTACGAACTCTTACATTGCAAACGTGTGGAACAATGGCTACAGTGTGGCTTCTCGTATCCAGCAAATGCAAAAACTGGCTAAAACCAAGGAGATGAATAACTTGGTGGCAGTAGGGGGTATTTTCAAGGTATTGACCATATCTTTTATTTCTGATATCTATGGTGATGTACCTTACTCTGAAGCATTAAAGGCAGATGAAGGCATTACTCAGCCTAAATATGACAGTCAGTCCGCGGCATATATTGCCATGCTTACCGAATTAGAAACCTCCCTCACAGCACTTAGCCCAACAGGAGATGCCATCAAGAATGATGTAATCTACAAGGGTGATATCGCGAAATGGAGAAGATTTGGTTATTCGCTCATGCTTAAATTGGCGATGAGATTGAGTAAAAAAGATGCAGCTGCTGCAAGAACTTGGGTTCAAAAAGCAGTAGCAGGTGGTGTATTTGCTTCCCCTGCTGATGATGCATTGGTTCCTGGGGATGAAGGCAATGGATATTCTAACTCCAGCGCCAATGCACTCAATGTACCCGATGACATCTATGAGGTAAGATGGTCCAAAAAGATGATTGATTACTTGAAATCAACCAACGATCCAAGACTTTCTATCGTAGCCGAAGTTCCGAATCCAGGGTTGGCAGCTAATCGTAACGGCAGCCCAGGAAATAGCAATCCTGCTGTTCAAATTGGACTTCCAAACGGATTTGACCTCCGAGGAGGACAGTTTGACATCTCCAAGCATCCTGATTTTCCAGGTGGTACAGGTTCAGGTAATGATCTGGCACCTATCGGCGCTTATTCTAGACCTACAGGTATCTACAGAGACAGAAATGCTCCTGTTTTTGTCTTGACTTACGCTGAAGTACAATTGTTACTTGCTGAAGCTGCTGCAAGAGGTTGGACTACAGGATCTGCTTCGGATTTCTATCGAAATGGGGTGACTGGCGCATTTACTTCGATGGCTAAATTTGGAGGAAGAACCGTTTCTGCAAGTGATGCTACGGCTTATTTGACTGCTAATCCGCTCAATACTAGCTCTCTAGATGCTTCTTTGAAAATGATCAACGAGCAAATCTGGGCTACTACCAGCCTTTTTGCAAACTTTGTTGAATCATGGAACAACTGGAAGCGTTCAGGTCATCCTGTTCTTACTCCTGTTAATTTCCCAGGCAACTTCTCTTCTGGTCAAATTCCAAGAAGACAGCCATTTCCAAACGGTGAAACATCTCTCAATGCCGATGCTTTGAAGAGTGCGGTGGCAAGAATGGGCGGAGACGATTGGATTACAAGAATTTGGTGGGACGGAGGAAATTAATTTTTCTTAATCCTTAATTCTCAGAGGCCTTGGAAAAATCCTTGGCCTCTGTTTTTTTGGGAGTAGATCATTGGGTTTTCAAAAATCATCGGGTAAAAGCGTTCCCAATTACCTAGCATTTGTACTCATGGTAATCGGATCAAAGTCAGACTTTGACACAATTTGAGGAAAGGTTTTGAAAAAGGGTTCGGCTTGTTTCTTTCTCCAAGCTAACTTTAACCCACAACATGCAATAGGCATCCTATTCCGAGTTTAAAATATTTCAAAATCAATCGCTTCACAGCATTTAACTCATTTACCGTAGGGTGCTATGCCTCATTCGTTAAATACTTGATTTTCTGGTGTTTTGACTACCACAACGAATTTTAATTCAAATTGCGGGTTTAATCGATATGAAAATAATCTCAGCAGATATAGGGGGGACACATATTTCAGTGGCTTCAGTATCATGGACAGCGGGTCTGGCTACTGTGGGAGAGCTCTATCACCAAGACATTGATACAAGCCAACCTGCTCAAAATATCATCGATGACTGGTCAGATGCAATTCAAAAAGTCAGGGGCAATCAATCGGACTTTTTATTGAGCATTTCGATGCCGGGTCCTTATGATTATGAAAATGGTATCTCTCTTATCAAAACTCAGGGGAAAATGAAGGCTCTCTATGGACTTTCAGTGAAGAATCTACTCGCACAGCGGTTGGGTATTCCCTCTGAATTTATTGTTTTTACCAACGACGCGGAGAGTTTTCTAGTAGGTGAGGGTCTAGTGGGAGCCGGAAGGGGATGTGAGAAGTTGATGGGGCTAACCTTGGGCACTGGACTCGGGTCAGCAATCAAAATAGAAGAGGTCACCAAAGATGCCAAATTATGGACTGCTCCTTTTCGAACAGGAATTGCCGAAGATTTTTTAGGTACCCAATGGTTTGTAAACCAGGCCAAAGACAACTATGGGATTTCTATTAAAGGGGTCAAAGATTTAGTGAGTCCGGCAGTTGATCCCCATATTTCTAGCACTGTTTTCTTTGAGTTTGGAAGAAGTTTGGGAGAATTTTTGCTTCCCTATGTGGCAAAATTGCAAATCCAGAAAGTGATTCTTGGAGGAAAAATTTCACTTTCCGGGGACTTGTTCATTCCCTCTGCAAAAAACTACCTTGGTCAATTTGGCGTGGATGTCCCGATCGAATTATCCAAACTTGGTGAGCATGCGGCATTGATCGGTGCTAGTTCAGTTTTTTTACCAAATGTTTCTAATCATGAAATCGAGCATGACTAAAAAGTCACATACTGGAATGATTATAAGATTTGCGAGATTCCATGTGGCTTTTAAAAATCAAATTATAATCATATGAAATCGAGCATGACGCAAGTGACACACAGAGGGAGGATTATAATCCATGCGAGATTCCATCTGACCAATCAAAAACAAATTGTAAACAGATGAAATCGAGCATGACTAAAAAGTCACGCACTGGAATGATTATAAGATTTGCGAGATTCCATGTGGCTTTTAAAAATCAAATTATAATCACATGAAAATTAAGTTTCTTTTTCTCCTCTATTTCTTTTCGATTGCTTCGACGTTTTCTCAGGTAAAGAAAGTAGACTTAATCATCGTCGGAGGTGGTGCCAGTGGTACAGCTGCAGGAATTGCTGCAGGAAGATCAGGTACTTCTACGGTAATTATTGAGCCTACATCTTGGCTAGGAGGAATGCTGACTTCGGCTGGAGTCTCAGCAATTGACGGTAACCATAAATTGCCTTCGGGTATTTGGGGAGAATTTAAAAAAGAGCTAGAAAATCACTACGGTGGAGCCGACAAGTTGGCCACGGGGTGGGTAAGTAACACACTTTTTGAACCTAGTGTAGGAAATCAGATTCTCCAAAGGATTACCTCACAAGTACCTAATCTGGAAATCTTATTGGAAGCTGAATGGAAATCGGCTACCTACCAGAATGAACTTTGGGAGGTGATTGCCATTCAGAATGGCAAGGAGCTCCGTTTTTCTTCTTCCATTTTGATCGATGCTACCGAGTTGGGAGATGTTGCGGCTTCCCAAGGACTACCTTACCGTTTAGGGATGGATGCAAGGGCTGAAACAAGGGAGGAATTTGCTCCAGAACAAGCCAATTCCATTGTTCAGGATTTGACCTATGTGGCTACGCTGCAGGATTTTGGACAAGGTGTCGATAAGACAATTCCTCGTCCGGCCAACTATGATCCGAGCGAATTTGCTTGTGCCTGTGCGCATGCCGATCCGACTACAGATGATGCTCCGACCTTAGATTGTGGTAAAATGCTTGATTATGGAAAGCTTCCAAATGGAAAATACATGATCAACTGGCCAAATTGCGGCAATGATCATTATGTCAATCTGGTCGAATTAAGCCCCGAGGACCGTGCGGTTGAATTGGAAAAGGCCAAACAGACGACGTTGAGATTTGTGTATTTTATTCAACATGAACTAGGAATGAAGCATTTGGGATTGGCTGAGGGGGAATACCCTACCACGGACCATTTACCGATGATTCCTTACCATAGAGAATCCCGCAGATTTAGAGGTCTGGTCGATTTTACCCTACCCTATGTCCGAACACCCTACGAAGCTCCTTCTCCCTTATACCGTACGGGCGTAGCTGTAGGAGATTATACCATTGATCATCATCACAAGAAAAATCCTGAAGCACCCGCCATAGATTTCATCAAAATCAGAGTTCCTTCTTATAATATCCCCTTGGGAGCCTTGATTCCTAAAACTCATCCGGCTTTGATTTTGGCAGAGAAAAGTATCTCCGTATCCAACATCGTCAATGGAGCCACACGCTTGCAGCCTGTGGTCTTGGGAATAGGTCAGGCTGCCGGAGTGTTGGCTTCTGTGGCAGTTCAAAAAAAGCAAGCCTTGGATCTAATCTCTATTAGAGAAGTTCAAAAAAAACTACTGGATCAGGGGGCTTTTATTATGCCATTTATGGATACTCCTCCCCATGAACCGCATTTTCAGGAAATGCAAAAAGCTGGAGCCGTGGGGATTTTTAAAGGAACCGGTGTGCCCTATCTCTGGGCTAATCAGACTTGGTTTTACCCGGATCGATTGGCTATTGAATTTGAGTTGGTCGATGGCCTTCGGCCATTTTATCATCAACTTGAAGGATATTGGGGAGCTTCAGGGGATTACCTTACTGTTGACCGACTCATAAAAATTTTGAAGATGATCGACCCCAACTTGGACTTTAATGAAGCTAGGGAAGTATGGCGAAACAAGCGCCTGGATGGAGATTTTTCACCTGAAAAAATTCTCAATCGAAGAGAGACTTCTGTTTTGGTTACGAATTTGATTCCAGTTTTTGATATTGAAATAAATTGGAATGGTGAGCCAAAACGATAGTCAAAATAGGTTTAACCGCTATCCGTTAGGCTCTTTTCAAGTATGGAATAGGTTTGGTAGCCAATAAGGTTTAAATAAGCAGATAGATTTTTAGAGGTATTTTAATGAGTATAACACCATTGGTATTTAATTAATCTGATTACCTGCTTTACTACCAGTAACCACCTAAGAAAAGGTTTGAACGATTAGTGGAGCTGTGGAACGTCGTCTTCGGTCAGTCGACGAATATCCGCGCTCTTTAGAGCCAATGATCTATTTGGTGGTATGATTGCGGATGTTCAAAATTATTCATTAACCATCTTGCTCTTTTATTAGAGCCTATTGCTGGCTGTTTTCAATCCTAATTCTAAGCTCGTTTTGATTGAGATTTCAAGTGAAGGCAGGATAAAGTAAAAATAATTTCCTGTTGGAATATAGTGTATGGGTAAGATACTAATTGGTGTGATTGGTGATTATACTATTTCATATTGTCCTGATAAAGAGTGTTTTACATATATGTAACATGCTTGTTACCTATCTTACCTAGTTTTTGAATTGATTTTGAATTGGAAATTCTAATTTCGTTCTGTTATCACCACCCAGTTTTTAAGAATGAATTTTTCTAAAGCTTGTATGCTGTGCATCTTCCTGATGCTAGGCGCAGAACTTTCTGCGCAGCACACCCGTGTGGTTATTTTTCCCAACCAAGATTCCTTGGAATGGGCTGAATCGAAACAGGTATTTACAGCTTTTGATCTTCCTCTTCTTATTCAAAACCTATCCCAAATCAATACACCTTCCAAGGTGGAAGTGATCCAATCCAATGATTCTTATTTGGCTTGGGAGGATTGTAATCTCAATGTGTATCGATGGGAAAATGGCAACTGGTCCAATACCTATAAATACAATAACTACGGGTACTTCTGCGATGGATATCCTCTGTTTTGGAAGGATCAACTCCATTTGTTGGGTGGAAATGGTCTGGTCAATTACCACACTGACCTTCTGATTTTTGAAGAACCCTTGGGATCTTGGGAGTTTGTTTCTACAAAATTTCAACCTCTGGATTATAATACCCCTTTTGTAGGTATGGGTGAAAAAGGAGCGTTCAGTTTCTTTGGCAAGAAATTCAATCTACGTAACGGACTTGAGGCATCTTGGGAGGGAGGATACTACCTTGATCTTACTTCCCTTACTTGGTTTGAAATCAAACTTACCTGGCCGAATTCCATTGATCAGAAGCTGCTTTCCACCTTACAGGCCACCAGTATTGATTTGAAAGATTTTCAACTCATGCAGTTGAGTGAAGGTTGGTTCGTTTTTCAAAAGTCTGACTATAAACTCTTCCATGTTTCAAATCAAGTTTTAAAAATTGAAGATCCTGTTTTTTGGCTCAGCGAGGACAATCACCTGACTTGGAAAAATCGGGGACAGCCAATCAATCAAATTCAGGTTTCAGATTTGCTTTCCCAAGCTGTCCTGGTGGCAGAAGGTGAGATTATTCCTGTGAAGAGCGAAAAAGTCAGGACACTTCAAGTTCAGAATATTCTGATCGCGCTCTTCTTTTTAGGTCTGGTGATCATTTTGGTGATGAGACTATACAAAAAGCGGAAAATAGCTTCAACCTCAAAACCTGCTGTGGAAGAAGAGGAAGTTGTGATGGAGGAAGAACAATTGGAAGGTGATAGCTTCTGGAAAAGAATCCTGAAGATGGATGGTCAAATTCTATCCACTGCTCAATTGGATGAATTTTTAGTGATCCAAAGCCTCACTCCAGAAAACAGGAAGGCAAAGCGATCTAGAATGATCAAAGCCTTCAACGAACGTGCAGAATCCGAATTCGGTAGGGAGATCATTTTTAGGGAAAGAGACCCAGAGGACAAGCGCTTCTTCCGATTTAGGATAGATATCAAAAAATAGGTCCATCTTTCCCAGGGACTGAACCCCTATTCAGATTAAGCCCAAATTCATTTCGGCGATCCGATGGATCGAATGGTAACGTGGATGAAATCAGTTTTGCCTTAATCTTCATTCGGTGACAGGTAGGTGACATATCATTTAGGTGACAAAGGCTTAAAGTGACCTAAATTCATCATAGAAAAGGATTCATTACAAGCAAAAGGTCGAAATTTGTATATGATTTGAATATCGGATTAAAATCAAGAAAGGAATAGTGGGCTTATATTTAATCATGAAGCAAATTATACTCGCCGTTTGGTTAAGTGCATTTACGTTGATGGGACGATTGGTGGCCGAAGAAGCAGCCGACTGGAAGAGTATTCATTTGTTTCAAGGTTTCCACTATACTCATTTTGAAGAGTCGCCGGTATTGTCAGAAGAAGAGCACCGGATGGTTTCTGCACTTCAATATATTTCTTCCCCTGCCTCCCATCAAATCTTACTTAAGGAAAAAGGGGAATACTTCGCTTTTAATGTATGTGACTTGAATTTTTGGAAATGGGAGGGTGATGTCTGGATCAAAAAGACAACTAGTGGGGTGTTAGGCTATAACTGTACCCCGTATTTTTTTCTACTAGATAGTCAGCCATTTTCGATCTCAGGTTCAGGATATTGGCAAAATCAGGCAGATTTATTTCGACTGAATGCATCAACTGGTAAAGTGGAATTTGTCCCGACTGTTGATCAGCCGGAGAATTTTCGAGGTCATGTTTATTTCCAGACTGACGAAGGCATAGTTACGTTGTTTGGACATCAGTTTGACGCTAGGTTGGATGTTTATGAACTGAATAAGGGAGGATTTTTTCTCGATTTAGCTACATCTACTTGGCAAAAACTCAATGTGGAATGGTTTGCTCCAGTGGATCAGGAATTTGAATACCTGGACTTTGGACAAGTCAATGATATTTTTTCTCAGGTAGAAACAGATACTTACGCTGTCTTGGAACTTCATCAGCGCGATGCTAAAAAGAGTTATTGGCTGATTATTGATAAAAGAGATCTATCCATCTACATCAAAGAAATTCCTTTTCTACAGATCACCGACAGCAAGTGGATTCAGGTCATGGGGGATACTGTGGTGCACCTGGGTAGAAACTCTTCCAAAACAGCTACGATACCTATCAGCCGAATAATGGAATCTTCCAAATTGGTGGGGAAAGTGGTTTTTCACACACCTTCGTTTAGGGAGAGATACTTGGATGGATTTTACCTGGTTTTGGTGATTTTTCCACTGCTTATGATGATCCTTGGAGGATGGTGGATAGGTTGGAAAAGGAAAAGAAATTCTGTGGTTGATGAGTTTGAGCAAGAATTTTTGGACGAACCCGCTTCTGGAAAACAAGTGGTCTCCTGGCTTGGCAGAATCCGTCCATTTTCCGGCAAGATGATCGATCAGGATCAGATGGATTCGATTTTTGAGCTTAGCGAAATCAAGAATTCAGACCTTCGAAAAGTCAAGCGTTCCCGCGCAATCAAGGCAGTGAATGAATTTCTTTTAGAGCAAGACCGACCACCCGCTATCATCAGGGTCAGAGATGCTCAGGATAAAAGAGTCATACGCTACCGAATTGAGCTTGTGCCATTTTCTAACTACAAGAAACAGCCAGTCAAAATTTCCTAAGCCCTTGCGTCTCGATCGATCTCCTGCTATGCTTCGAATGCTTTGGATGGCCATCACCGTCTTGTTTTTGAATTTGAGTTTGCCCATTGGTGAGGTATTTGCCAATAAAGAAGGCAATTGGGACAAATTACTTTTGGTGCCGGGGTATTTTGGGAAAGGGATTTCCAGTTATCCGGCACTTACCCCTGACGAGGAAAAAATGATCCAAGCGATCAGTGAGCTTCCTTACCTCAATAAGACCATCATGGTTTTGAAGGAAAAGGGGGAGTATTACTGCTTCATTCGCTGTTTTCTTGGTGTGTACCGCTGGGATGGAGTGAAATGGACCTTGTATTCCGGGGGGAAGGTGACGGGATATAATTGTTCTTCTTACGAGTTTTTTCAGGATGGGGGAGTCTATCAATTCAGCGGTAGAGGATATTGGCAAAGCAATTCTGATCTTTTTGTTTTTGGTGAAAATCTACCCGCTCAATTTGTAAGAACTGACAATCAACCAGCTGATTACTATGGGTGGCTAAAATTTAAAACTGAGGAAGGTATTTATTCCATTTTTGGAATTATTGATTACGATAAAATCCAAACCCTTCATCTGGATCCTGAAGGATACGTTTTGGATTTGAGAAGTTGGACTTGGAAAAAAACAAGTTTTGAGTTCAATGACAAGATGAAAGACTTGGTTGGAAACCAACTATTAGATCAGGAATTCAAGTTGGGAGGTACTGTTGAAACGCATGACTTCGCTTTACTCGAAGTGTTTTTTGTAGAAGGTTCAACAATTGCATGGCTTATTTTTGATAAGAAAACCGCTCAAATCTATTTTGTAGAATCTTCTAAATTCTTATTTGATAATGTTCGATGGCTTCAAACAGAAGGGAATCTGATTAGATTCCTCACTGAGGAATCCGCCGAATCCCGAACCATTGATTTATCGGAACAGGTGAAATCAGCCGTTTTGGTAGGAAAAATTGAACTCAAAGAGGGTTCAGCTTTTTCAGAATTCCTATCCCAGGACTGGTTTCTTTTATCCCTGGGAGGAATAGCTGTTTTAGTAGTATTGTGGCTGATTTGGAGGTGGACCGAGGTTAAATTTAATACCGAAAACGCCCAAGCCTCCGAACCGGAAATTGATTTTCCCAGCCAATTCAGTCATTGGTTAAAAGGACTCTCTCCCCATTCCGGACAGCTGATATCCCAAGCGCAGTTGGAAGTTATCCTTGGTGTAGAAAATGTAAAAAATCAAGACCTGCGAAAGGTCCGACGCTCCCGAGCCATCAAGGCGATCAATGAGCATATGTTGGAAAGGCATGGAAAGCCAATCATCCAACGAGTCAGGGATGAGCAAGACATGCGTATCATCCGATACTATATCGAAGATGATGCACTTGAGAAATCCATCAAACCTTCGGAATCTGAAATGTTAACCTAGCTATAATCCTAAAAGGCTTAAAAAAACTTGGCATCAATTGATTTTCAAGTTGGCTTAAAAATAAAAAACCTGTGATTGAGTTTATTGCCCAGACAAGTCATCCTAAATTCTTGAACCAAATGACTTTTTCTCTTTTGAAAAAGGTGGGATGGATTTGGCTTTTTATGATGGGCATAGCGGTGACCGAGGTCAAATCAGCACCATCAAGTCAGTGGAATAAGCTGGAGATTTTGTCCAAAAGCTTTACCAAACAGGACTCATTGAGCCTAGGTTTGACTGGTGAAGAATGGAAAATGATTAGCGCGCTTGACCTGCTTCCTTATTCTACCACACTTCACAAGATTTACAAAAACCAAGGAAGCTACTATGTGATGAACGACTGTGAACTAGCTATTTATACTTGGAAAGAGGGGCAATGGAAGTTGTTTTCGGGAAAAGATGTCACGGGTGCTAATTGTGGTACTACGCTGTTTTTCAAAGAAAAGGAATTGTATGGCCAGGCCGGGTTCGGTTATTGGCAAAATCATGGGGATTTATTTCGTTTTCCTGCATCCGGCGAGGTGGAGTTCATAAAAACCTTTAACCAGCCAGAGGATTTTTTGGGTAATATGAATTTTACCACGGCGGAGGGATATTACAGCTTTTTTGGACAACAGATCAATTTGAGAAAAGGCTTAAAGGATTTTCTTTGGAAAGGGTTTTTTCTGGATTTTAGGGATTGGACTTGGAGAGAAGTAGAGTTTGATTTGAATGAAAATTTTGAAAAAGTCCTGGGCAGAAAGTCATTTGACAACAGTCTGAACCTAAATGCAACTTTCGAAACGGACGATTATGCATTTAGTGAGCTATTAAATATCGAAACTACGCAGGCTTGTCTGTTTATTGTGAAAAAGGAGACCTTAGAAATGTTCATTATTCCATTCACTCCCCATCAATTTGAAGGGGTTAAAAAATGGATTCGACACGAAGGCAATCGGGTTCAGTTTTCCACTTTCTTCAAAACGATACCAAGTGAAGTTCAAATCGATCAGCTTGTCCAATCCGCTCTCCCGCTAGGAAAAGTGATTTTGAAAAAGGGGCCTACCTGGAGTGCACTTTTGGATTCCTATTGGAAAGCACTAGTCGGAGTGATTTCGATTCTTGTCGTCCTGTTTGGCCTAGGTAAAGTGATTCTTCCCAAACCACATCCGATACCACCGGCTTCCCTTGCTATTCTGAATAAGGAAGAGAATAACCTTGTGTCTATCCTGAGGCCTTACTCCGGTCAGGTTATTTCTCAGGAGGAGATGGATAAAATTTTGGGAATTGATTCCATTATCAATCAAGACCTTCGAAAAGTCCGACGCTCCCGGGCCATCAAAGCCATCAATGATCATGGGTTGGAAAGGCATGGAAAACCAATGATCCAGCGAGTCCGGGATGAGCAAGACATGCGTATCATCCGATATCTTATCGAAGATGAAGCACTTGCGAAATCCGTCAAACCTTCAGAATCTGAGCAATTAACCTAGCTAAAATCCTACAAGCCGCATCAATTAAAATCCATTTTTGATCCATTGAATTCCAGCCTAGGTAGAAAATTCATTTTTGGTAATACTTATTTATGATTATCCGCTTTTCTACCATAAACCAACTAGGATAAGGTTTGAAGTCCGAATAGAGGTGCTGTGGACTGTCGTCTGTGGTCAGTCGACGAATATCCACGATCTGTAGAGCCGATGACTAACTTAGTGGTAAGATTGCGGATATTCTTATTTTTCCCTTTGCAGCTTACGATCTTTGCGAGAATTCATTTCTTGATCTATCCATCCATCTACCTTTTCCATCCTTTTTGAACATGAAAAAGCCAAGAAAAAAAACAGTTTAACTAGCGAGATTGAATCTCAATTCTGCCAATTCCAATTTTTTCCTTTGCGGTAAATGGAACAGAAAACCAGTTGAAACAGGGTCATTATTCTGCCTTTTTTTCCTTGATAACGCGATTTTATGGAGTCGATTAATTTTTATGTTGTCGCTTTATTTCAAAAAAACAGCATTTTATTTCATCTTTGAAGATAGGTAACAGGTTCGTTACCTTTTACACCTAAAAAACCTTTTTCAACAGATTTTTCAAGACCTAATTTGATTAACTCCTCCCGTAAGCACGTCAGGAGATCACTGTTATCACCGCCCTTTTTATCAAAGTATGATTAACCTATTCAGGAAGCTCCTTACAGGATACACTACCGTTACCAAAACGTTCAATGGAAAAGATTATCGGTTTATTTATTCCGGTAAGCCGGTGTTTTTTGATCCGACGCTGATGTTGAGTGAACTAAAACTCCGGAAGTCAGAGTCCAAATCAATAGATACTGCACCATTCGATCAAATGGATACACTCTTAAGAAAATTTCCCCAAAAAGAGGAATCCCTCATGCCTGCGGTAGTTTGTATATCCGGATCTGGAAAAAATGAGCTCAAAGTCTCCCGATATGTTTTCAAAGAAGGGAATTATCCGGTGAGTCAGTATGTGTTCGAGCAAAACAAAGCAGTAATCGGGGTGTTTTTCCGGATATACGATTACGGGTTCCTCACCAGAAAATACGCCCTCACCGTAGACCCGAATTTCAAAGAAGAAAACCTAAGCAGCAATTCATGGAAATGGGAGGCCAGAGCACCACTATGGGCTATGGTCGAGAAGTTTGGTCATACCCAATTATGGGTATGGGAAGGAGAAATCGAATAATGTCAGATGTTTCATGGCTAAGCTAAATTTTGATTTCGAAAAGCAAATTTCAGTATGTATAAAAATCCGTCTAAAATGAGTACAAAAAATACTCGTTTAAATAACTTTGACGTATCAGAAACACTGGAAAAAAGCAATTAAAAATGGCTTAATGCTTTTTTAACTAACATCTCAAAATTCAAGGTTTGGCCATAAAAACCTGAATGATCCGCTAAGGACCTTAGAAAATCGACCTACTGAACAGGTGGGAGTTGGATTCATTTTCATGCTTCGATTTTCTTCAATGGGACTGAAAGGGCGAAGCTGTGTCCGAGCTGTTCAATTGATGAATGGATGAAGGTTAAACTGTTTTTGTCAGGAAAAAATCATGGAAAATAAATGGTTTACCTATCGGTTTGAGAAGCTGGAGGTGGATCAATTGGCAAGGAAAATCAGGGTTGAGATTAAGAAGCTAACCTTGAAATTTCCTCCTGATGAAAAGTTTGAATTGATATCCCAAATACGACGATCTTCCTCAAGTATAGCAAGTAATTTGGCTGAGGGCTCGGGTTGAGCAACACATAATGATCAAGCACATTTTTCCAATATTGCCTTTTTAAGTTCATTGGAAACTATGAATCATCTGATTTATGCCTTTGATATGGAATACATTTCAGAGCAAGCCTGTACGGGATTCAGATTGAAAATGGATGAAATCATGAATAAGATCAATTCCCGGTATAAGTACCAGATAGGCCAAATTGAAAGTTTGAAAGACAAACTTAGAACCTGAGGTTACAGCATAGAATCTTGTGATCTTTCAATCATATAAATGGGACAAAATACTTCCTATCCAAGTCTCGCTTTTGGTTTATCAAATAGGTGGTTAATCAATTCGACCAATCATCAATTCATCAGTTCGACAAAAGGATGAAAAAAGCTGTAATTGTTTCAGGGTATTTCAATCCTCTTCACAAAGGGCACGTGGAGTATTTTAATCATGCCAAAGCAGCAGGGGATGAGTTGATTGTCATTGTCAACAATGACCACCAACGCGCCTTAAAGGGATCCAAGGAGTTTCAACTGGAAGACGAACGCATGTTTATCGTCTCCAATATCAAGAGCGTGGATCGGGTGTATCTATCCATCGATCAGGATCGAACAGTCTGCCAGTCCATCCGAAAAGTGCATCAAGAACTGTCCGACTCCTACCACCTTGCATTCGCAAACGGTGGGGATCAAAACAACCAATCAATTCCGGAAGCTCCGGTTTGCATGGAATTAGGGATCGAACTGCTCGATGGACTGGGTGAAAAAATCCAATCAAGCAGTTGGCTCCTCAAGCGTTAAAGGAGAAATATTTTAAACCCAAATTTCCGGGGATAAGGAAAAGCTTCAATCTCAACTGAAAACAGCGGTTCTCATTACTTGCTTCAACAGAAAAGAAAAAACTAGGGCTTGCTTAGATAATCTTTTCAATCAAAAGCTGCCCCAGGGAATGCAATTGGAAGTCTTCCTATGTGACGACAATTCTTCTGACGGTACCGGTCAAATGATTAGGACTCATTTTCCTCAAGTAAATCTAACTTTCGGAACCGGGAATTTGTATTGGGGAGGAGGAATGAGGCAAGCTTGGCAGCATGCAAAAGCTCAGGGATCTTTTGATTTTTACCTTTGGCTAAATGATGATACGGTGTTGTATCCCAATGCCTTACAGAATTTGTGGGAAGAATTTGCTAAGCTCCCTACCCAGTTGAGTATTTTGATCGGAGCCTGTGCGATTCCGGGTACCCAAAAATTTGCCTATGGAGGTCATGACCAATCGATACGGCCATTACCCCCTAATGGAACCCTTCAGAAAATTACCTTTATGAACGGTAATTTGGTGCTGATTCCTGCTGAAGTCGAGCAAATTTTGGGGTTGATCTCTTCGAAGTATACACATTACCTAGGAGATTACGATTACAGCATGAGGGCACAGCAGGCCGGGTTTTCTTGCTACACTTCTACTGCCTATTTGGCGGAATGTGGTGTAAACGACCTTCCTTACTGGGCTGATCCGGAACTTTCATTTATAGCTAGATGGCGTCTTGCGCATTCCGTGAAAGGCTTGGCCTTGGAGGAATATATCCATTTTAAGTCTTATCACTGGGGTAAATGGATTGGGTTTAAAAGCCGCATCGAAGTCTACCTCAAACTGATCTTTCCTCATTACTATGTCGAGTTTCGAAAGTTCATCTCTGGTAAAAAATAAATCAGTTCATGAGATGACTAGAATGGCAGCATGTCTGACATTCTCGTGTAATCGAAAGACCCTATGATTATCCCTTCGCTGCGAAAAGTCTTATTTCATCAGCTACACAAGAAAAAACGTTTTCCGGGCTTGATGACAGACAAAAAGGCGGTTCTTTCCCTGATTCGATCGCTAAAACCCTTCTACACGGACAAGGAACTGATTCGTTTGGGTCCTGAACAGGACGGAGGATATCTGGTACCCAATGATTTGGAAGGAATTCAACTTTTGATCTCACCTGGCGTGGATCAGGAATCCCACTTCGAATTGGAATGTGCCGAACGGGGAATGGAGGTACACCTCATGGATGCATCTGTAAATGGGCCTTCTGTTGCACATCACGGATTTCACTTTCACCCGGTATTTATGGGTATTGGAGCAAATGAATGGAGTCTGGAATACTTGATCCAATCACAAAACCTGGATAAAGTCCCGGGTGACTGGATGCTTCAGATGGATATAGAAGGGGCCGAATGGGAGACACTTATCCAAGTTCCGCAGGAAATGTTAAACCGTTTCAGAATATTGGTTATCGAGTTTCATGACATGGATAATTTGTTCAATCTTCCGTTCTTTCAGATTGTCAAAAAAGTCTTTGATAAGCTGCTCAGCTCACATCAAGTAGTCCATATTCATCCCAATAATTTTTCTCAACCAAGCGATGTATTGGGAATTACTATTCCCAAATACATGGAGTTTACATTCCTGAGAAAAGATCGAGTCTTGCATAAGTCGCCATCCCTTGCCTTTCCACATCCTTTGGACAGGCCTTGTACTGCTAAGCAAGATTACCCCTTGCCTGAGGTTTGGTATCGTCAGTGATTTGTCTGGTGCATCGAAAATCAGGATTTATTTAAACGCTGAACCTGCGAACCTCTAACCAAACAATATAACGTTTAATCCTAAACGCTTAACCCTCGAACCTCGAACTCCGAACCTGTCACCCTGAGCATAGTCGAAGGGCCGAACCCCCAAAAAAATTGAATCCCCACTCGCGCATATACATCGCAGGCCACCGTGGAATGGTTGGTTCTGCCATCTGGAGAGCCTTGGAGGCCAACGGATATACTCACCTCATTGGCCGTACTTCCTCCGAGCTCGATTTGAGAAATCAGGCTGAAGTGCAGCATTTTTTTGAACAAGAAAAACCCGAGGTGGTCATTGACGCTGCGGCTAGGGTAGGTGGCATTTTGGCCAACCATGAGTTTCCGTACCAGTTTCTGATGGAAAACATGCAGATCCAAAACAACCTCATTGAAGCGGCTTTAAAGGCCGATGTCAGTAAGTTTATTTTCTTGGGATCTTCCTGCATCTATCCAAAGCTGGCTCCTCAACCGCTGAAAGAAGACTATCTGCTCACAGGACCCCTTGAGCCTACCAACGAATGGTATGCCGTGGCAAAAATCACCGGAGTAAAAGCCTGTGAAGCGATCCGAAAGCAGTTTGGCAAAGACTACATCTCCCTGATGCCGACCAATCTCTATGGGCCCTACGACAACTTTGACCTGAAGACCTCCCATGTCCTACCCGCCATGATCCGGAAGTTTCATGATGCCTGTCGGTCAACCGTGAGCAGTGATCAGTTTGCAGTGGCTGCAGAGCATTTGCCAGTGACACTTTGGGGAAGTGGTATGCCGATGCGAGAGTTTTTGTATGTGGAAGATTTGGCAGAAGCTGTGGTTTTTGCGCTCGAGAATAAGTTTCAGGATAACCTGTACAACGTAGGAACAGGAGAAGACCTGACGATCCGGGAATTGGCAGAGATGATCCAGAAAATCGTCGGCCACACCGGAGAGATTATCTGGGATTCCACCAAACCCGATGGGACTCCGCGAAAATTGATGGATGTCTCCAAAATGACCCAAGCCGGCTGGAAAGCCAAAACCTCTCTCGAAGACGGCATCCGCAAGACCTACCAATGGTTCCTCGAGCATCAGGACTCGTTCAAAGAAGTCAAAATCTAGAAAGTTGTTCAAGGTTCGAAGTTCAATGTTCAACCACCTCGAACTCCGAACCCCGAACTCCGAACACTGAACCCCGAACTCTGAACCTCGAATCAAAAACCCTGAACCCCAAACCATTTTTTATGAAGATTGAGCGGTTTGAAGACTTAGAAATATGGCAAGAATCTCGAGAGTTATGCAAGTTTATCCGCTCGTTGACTAGAAAGCCTGAATTTTCTAAAGACTTTAAATTGGTTGGTCAGATTAATGGATCATCAGGATCTATAATGGATAATATAGCAGAAGGATTTGATAGAGATGGAAATAAGGAGTTTATCCAATTTCTTTCTATTTCTAGAGGCTCAAATGCAGAAACAAGATCTCAAGCTTATCGGGCTTTTGACTCGGCCTACATTGACCAAATTGAACTAGATGAGGTTTTGAATCGAACAGAAAGACTCAGAACCAAGATTAAGTCACTAATGATCTACCTCAAAAACTCAGAACGAAAAGGAAACAAATATTCTTGAGCAAACCTTCGAACCCTGAACCCTGAACTTCGAACCCCGAACAAAACCAATGAACAACTCTTCGACCTCAAAAGTCGCCCTAATCACCGGCATCACCGGCCAAGACGGTTCCTACCTTGCCGAACTACTTTTAGAAAAAGGCTACCAAGTACACGGAATCAAGCGTCGTGCGTCCTCCTTCAATACCCAGCGAATCGATCACTTATACCAGGATCAGCATGAGGGAAATGTCAACTTTACGCTTCACTACGGGGATTTGACGGACTCTACCAATATCATCCGCATCATCCAGGAAGTGCAGCCCGATGAAATTTACAACCTGGGGGCGATGTCTCATGTGAAGGTTTCCTTCGATTCTCCGGAATACGTAGCCAATGTGGATGGCATTGGTACGCTTCGTATCCTCGAGGCGGTACGAATCCTCAAGCTGGAAAATAAAACCAGGATCTACCAGGCTTCTACTTCCGAACTCTACGGGGGCATGCCAGAAAACAAAAACGCAGCAGGCTTCTACGACGAAAGCTCTCCTTTCTATCCCCGTTCTCCCTATGGGGTAGCTAAGATCTACGGATTTTGGATTACCAAAAACTACCGGGAGGCGTATGGCATGTATGCCTGCAACGGGATCTTGTTCAACCATGAATCCCCACGGAGAGGGGAGACCTTTGTGACCCGCAAAATCACCATGGCTGCAGCAGCGATCGCTATGGGCAAGCAAGCCTGCTTATATCTAGGTAACTTGGATGCGCGTCGTGACTGGGGACATGCCAAAGACTACGTCAAAGCCATGTGGCTGATGCTGCAGCAAGACAAGCCAGAGGACTTTGTTATTGCTACCGGCAAAACCACCAAAGTCCGCGACTTCGTTCAAATGGCCTTCGCCCATGTCGGCTTCACCATCCGCTGGGAAGGAACGGGAGTCAATGAGGTCGGAATTCTTGACGCCATAGATGAACATAAGTACTTTGAAGCAACAGAAAATAGGTTCGATGTTCCTAGTTCAGGGTTCCCAACCTCGAACACTGAACTCCGAACACTGAACACTGAATACCGAACCCCGAGCGTCGGCGATACCTTAGTCAAAGTAGACCCAAGGTACTTTAGGCCGACAGAAGTGGACCTGCTCCTCGGCGACCCGACCAAAGCCAAAACCCAACTGGGCTGGACTCCGGAATACGACCTTCAGGGATTGGTAGAGGATATGATGATCGGAGACTTGAGAGCTCATAGTTAAAAATTTACTCCAGAAGCGATAGGTTCCAAAGTTAGAAGTTCAAAGTTCCGAACTCGTCACCCTGAGCTTGATTATTGAGCCTGTCGAGAAATGTCGAAGGGCCGAACCCTGCCTCCGATAGGCAGACCCGAACCAGCTCCCCCCTCAAGGGGGGCCGGGGGGGGAAA
>Ga0208243_1000103_pt1 | contig 78086 bp, 71 predicted proteins | sample Subbio2Aug_QV12A_FD_184826 | JGI IMG/M metagenome (GOLD analysis project Ga0208243, IMG submission 184826) | Serpentinite rock and fluid subsurface biosphere microbial communities from McLaughlin Reserve, California, USA - CR12Aug_QV12A (SPAdes) | ecosystem: Environmental > Terrestrial > Deep... | reverse complement strand
GTCTTTACCGATTGCTCTCAGAGAATATAGATGATATAGTCACACTCCATGACTTGGGTATGAAGACCATTTATGCTTCTCCATCACTGGAAAAAGTGACTGGCTTTAAAGCAGAGGAATTTATAGGGAAGGACCTTTTTGAGTTTTTCAATTTTGAACCCAATGATGAATCTGATTTTACCAAATTCCCACGATTTGTAATCCCGATCAAACACGGAGTAAATGGAAGGGAAATCAAGCTTGAAATGCTTTGGAAACCCATTTACACCGAAAATGGAGAGCTTTCTTCTTTCTTGGCTGCCTCAAGGGATGTGACCGACCGGGAATTGGTTTTGGCAGAATTGAAACGAACGCTCGAAAAAGAAGAAGAGCTTAAGAGACTCAAAACCAAATTCATTAACATGACTTCCCATGAATTGAGAACTCCTTTGGCTACGATACAAAGCTCATCTGACTTAATTGATATTATAGCTCAGGATACCCATCCAAAGGAAAACAAAGAAGGGATTTTAAAACAAACTAAGAAAATCACTGAACAGTTAAGAAACCTTTCCGAAATCGTATCTACCACCGCATTTTTCGAACCTTCCCATAAAAATTTAACCCCCGAAAAAAAGGAGACATTGAATATACAACATCTTTTGATTGAAATCTTAAGCACTTTACATCAAACTAAACACAAGGAAGAAAATTTTAAAATCCATCTTATCGAAAAGGATTTAACAATAAAGACGAACAAATACCACATAACTAATATATTAAAAAATTTGATTGAAAACGCAATTAAGTTTAGTCAACATTCGAAACAAGCACCAACTATCAAGGTCCAGAAAAGTAAAAATCAAATCGTTTTCAGAATAATTGATTTTGGAATTGGAATACCCGAATTGGAAATCAATCAAATATTTGAACCTTTTTTTAGAGCTTCCAATGTAAAGAACATCAAGGGCACCGGACTTGGATTAAGTATTGTAAAAGATTTGGTTAAAGAAATTGATGGAGAGATCAGGGTAAAAAGCAAGGAAAAAATAGGAACTGAAATTGAGTTAATTATTAATACAAGATAAAAGACAAGATTCCTTATTTATCCCTATCCTTCAATTCCTGAATCAGATTTTTCGCATCGATTAAATCTCTAAGCAATTTTCTTTCTTTCTCGATCGAATTTCGCTTATAGGAATCAAAATCATTTGAAACAATCTCTAGTTGTTCAAGAGTAGAAACCTCCTGAAAATAAATGGAAAAAAATCTGAGACTGATCAGGATGGTGTATAAAATCAAAACAAGGATAAGGATATAAGCCCAAAATGGAAGATTTCTTGCAATAATTCCCCATCTATTTTCTTCTATATCCGGATCCTTTACATCAAAAAACCTTAGTTCAGGATTACTTTCAATCTGCAAAAGCTTTTGAATTGAATCATTTAAAACGGACAGTTTAGAATTTAATTCAATAAGCTTTTGATTGTATTGATTGCCAAATAATTTCAAATTTTCTTGATTGATTTTTACCAAATCCTTTCTCACGATGTAAAAGTCAGGTGAATTCTTTGAAACTGAAAAAATTGAATCAGGAAATGGGATATTGATCGAAGGGCTAAGATTGGAAGATGGCTTCGCTTGCTTACCCACTAATTCATTTTTATAACTATAGAAAGGAAGAATTAAGAATAAAATTGTAATTAAAAGGGATTTTCTCATAACATTTTATTTCCGTATAAGTAATGAAGAAATTTTATATCAAACTTGCTCCAAACGAATAAGAGAAAAATCAGCTAATTAAAATACGGTAATTGTAAATAAAATGAATAAAAAAAAACAACTACTATTTATATAAACTATATATTTATTATTTACTTGAATAAAAAAAAAGAGTTTGCCGAATAATTGATTTCGGATGAACTAAAATAAGTACAAATCCAAGGCGAAGGAAAAATCAAAAAAAATGAATTATTAATCACTTAACTTTAAAGTTTGAAATTTTTATTCTTCCTTGATTATAAACTAGCTTAAAATCAAGTTCCCCGTTTTCTTTATAAAACTCAAACACCCCGTGTTTTATACCTTGGCAAAAATTTTTCCTGTTTTTCAAGGAACCATCAGGGAAAAATTCCAACCATTCCCCATCCTTTTGATCATCCAGAAGGATGCCTTGAATTTTTACTTTTCCATTGGGATAATGTTCCAAGTACTTCATGTTTGACAAATTTTAAATACAAAAAAAGAGAGATTTATAAAATCTCTCTTTTAACCAATTAAAGAACGAAGAAATATCACCTTTTTCGTCAGTAACTGAAGTAAATTTCTTGACCAAAAAATCTAATCCATAGAATTGTATCGATTTGTAAATTAAATGCATCCAAAACCTTCAAAAAAAGAGAGAAAATAAGTCTAATGAGATATTTGTGAGAAAGGAAATTTGGTCACCCATACAAATGAAACGATCTTTCGATAAGTGTAGCATGCATCCTGATTTCAAGTTTAACAAAAGAAAAATTCGAATTTGAAGTCTAAAAATTAATTATAAATCCATTCAACAAGCTGAAAATATGGAAATCATTAAAATTAAATTTCACGAACTTATTAACTCATAAAATTAAATACCACTAAGGCTACAATTCAAAAAATTTATCACTTTTATTTTAAAAAAAAAGTTTGTTTTAATTTGTAAACTAAATGAATTTAAAATCACTTATTTGAGTTAAAATAATTAGATTTGATTTAATTAAATGATTTTAAAGGCTAGCAAAAGCCCACTCTAAAACTATAACAAACTAGAAAAATGAATAAGGTCTTTATCGTGGAAGATGAACAGGATCTCGCCGATAATATGGCGGCGATTCTACGAAGTTCAGGATTCGACGTAGTCGGTAAAGAAGATTCAGGAGAAATTGCCGTTAAAAAAATACAGCAGTCCAAACCGGATTTGATTTTAATGGATATCATGTTAAAAGGTGAAATGGATGGAATCGAATTGACTCAAAAAATTAGGGAAAAATCAAACGTTCCCATCATTTTTACCACGGCATACTATGAGCAAATGTATTTGGAAAGAGTATCAGATATCAATTATGACTCATTTATCCTAAAGCCCATTACCAAGGATGTTTTAATTACAACGATTACTTTGGCTTTTCTGAAGGTTAAAAGGAAAAAGGTTGAAAAAAATATACTCAACATCAGGGACAAAGGATTCTTAGTTCCGATTGATGAGGACGATATCATCATGTTAAAAGCGGATGGATTGTACACCAGAATTTATACTACCACTCGTCAATATGTGATCCGCGATATCCTAAAAGACGTAATCGGAAAACTATCAGAAAAAAAATTTATCAGAATCCACAAATCTTACCTCGTTAACCTGGATTACGTCACTGCTTTCAATGCAAAAGAGGTGACAATTGCAAACTACATTGTACCTATCCGTCGAGGATATTTTAGAGAATTAGGAGATCTACTCGTAGACCGGTTAAATGAATAGATCCAATCGGTACTTACTGGATTTCAAAAAACAGATGTACATCCTAGGATTTTGGTTTGAAGATGAAGCCCAAACGAAGCACTAAGTAGCCAATACTCTCTTTTAAGTATTCTCCAAAATGGATGATCAGGGAAAAATCAGGAATTATAAACCAAGATAGTGAAGGTTGGTAGTTTTTGTAGATGTAGTAAGCTGGTGCAGGAATTATGTTAAAGCCATAGCTAGAAAAAATAAACACAGCCCTTCTCAAATGAATCGCTTTTGTTACCAAATGGATGGGATAAGGATGAGGTCCAAATTTTTTTAAGTAAAAGTGGGCTTCCTCAAGCGTATCTTTTGGCTCTGGAATGATGAATACTTTTGATTTTTCTACTCCCATGGTACAAGCAACCTTGGCTTGAATCTCAGCTTGAGAGGGATGTCCTTCCTTTAATGACTCACCACTCATGATGAGGAAAGAGTTTTTATTCAAATTGTAAATCCTAACTCCTTCCAATACTCTTCGCAAAGAAGAATTATTCAACTGTTGTTCAAAAAGAATTTCTGCGTCCGGAATATGTCCACCTCCAAGAACTAGGATATGATGTTCACTAACCTCTTCATCCAAGGATTTTATTACTTCAAATCTGCTTTCAAGATCTTTTATTACTAAATAGGGTAAAAAATTAAACAATAAAACAAAGGCAAGAGCAAAAATGATGGTATCAATAACTGAAAAATTAATTAAATACAAAAAAATCAGGGACATCCAATAAATCCATACTTGAGGATTAAAAAGAAAACTATAACTCACTTTCTTCAAATAAACCAAAGCCATGATTTTTTATTTATCAAGAACACTAAACCTAGAATATGAGCTGACAAATTCTGGCATTGTATTTTTTATAAGATAAATGAGGTAATCTTCATCCTTATCTTCTCCAATTCCTTCTTCCAGCTGTGCCACCGTTTGACTTATAGCAGAAAAATCTGCAGGATAGGACTGAACAATATGAATTTTGGGATGATGAGTTGGTTTAAATTCTTCATATGATCCAACCAATTCCTCGTAGAGCTTTTCTCCGGATCTTAAGCCTGTAATTTCAATGGATATATCCTGATTGGGAGTCTTTCCGGTCAGTCTGATCATTTTTTCCGCCAAATCATAGATTTTGACAGGCTCACCCATATCGAAAACATAAATCTCTCCTCCCTTACCCATGGATCCAGCCTCCATCACCAGTCTGCAGGCTTCCGGGATGGTCATAAAAAATCGTTCGATGCTTTGATGGGTTACGGTAACTGGACCACCTGATTCTATTTGTTTCATAAACAAAGGAATCACTGAACCATTGGATCCCAGAACATTTCCAAATCTCGTGGTAATAAATTGAGTAGCTCTAGGATCATTCTCAGCATGAAACTTTGATTGAATATAGAGCTCCGCCATTCTCTTAGTTGCTCCCATCACATTGGTGGGATTTACCGCTTTATCTGTACTGATCAGGATAAACTTCTCCGCTCCAAATTCAAGTGCGCAATCTGCCAAAATTCTTGAACCAATAACGTTAGTCTCGATCGCAAGCTTAGGGAAAGTTTCCATAAGCGGAACGTGCTTATAGGCAGCTGCATGAAAGACATAATTAGGTTTATACTTAGAAAAAATCTGATGTATTTGCCGCTTATTTCTTACATCCGCCAGGACAGGCTCAATATAGATTGAAAGATTTTTTCTGAGCAATTCTTGGTTAATGTCGTAAAGTGCTGATTCGGCTGAATCCAATAAAATAATTTTCTTGATCGGATAATTGGAAATTTGTCGACATAGTTCGCTTCCAATGGAACCACCTGCTCCAGTCACCAATACAACTTTTCCATCAAAACTTTCATTCAAATGAGACTGATTCAATTCAATAGGATCTCTTCCCAGGAGTTCTTCCAATTTAATGGATCGCAAATCCCTCAATTCCATTTTATTCAAATCCATCTGTTTGAAAGATGGTAATAAACTAATTTTAACATTGTACTTATAGCACAAGTCAAACAATTCTTTTTTCCGCTTATTGGAAATATTTCGTGCTGCAAGAATAACTTCAACAATCTGGTTTTCTTTGAGATGCTCTTCTAACAAGGTATCCCCAGCAGAAATCTTAACTCCAAAAATCCTTTTACTGGTTTTCCTTTTATCGTCATCAAAAAAACCGATGATATTATAAGGAGAATTAATTTGTCTTTTTAAAAGTTGAAATACGAACATTCCAGTTTGTCCGGCACCAAAAATCAAAACGTTTTCAGTTCTTTTCTTGACCGATCTCATTTTCGAAAAAACCTCCTTAATCAAAAGTCTATACAAGATCACATTCACAAATGCACCGATATGCACTAATAGAACATATGAAAGAGGAACTGAAATCCCCAAATCCAGTAATGAACTAGATATATGAAACAAAAGAAAAAGAGAGATGGACAACAAAAAAACATTTACAAAATTAATCACCTCAAAAACATCTGTAAATCGTACAATTCCTCTATAGGTCTTTTTCCAGGACATAAATATCCCCAAACTAAATACGATAAATGTTGACCAAAATAAATAATTACCATTTGACAAATATGAATTATCGATTGTTTGAAAAAATATAGATATAAAAAATGCGATAAAACTAATTACAAATAGATCCAATAATAAGACAATATAAACAGGAATATATGGAATCCTTGAAACAAATTTGGATAGCCATATTTTATATTTTATCATTTTCATCTCAATAGTGGTTAAACAACTTATTATTAAATCTTCTTAATCTTTCCTGTAACAGTGGCCCCGATCTAAAATTACCGGCAACTAGCCCTTCATTGCTATATCCGTACTCCCATCTGAAGGATTCATCTGTTCTAAACTCAAAAAATTTACTTCTCACAATTTTTCCCGGAACGAGGGAAACCATGAATTTAAATCCAGCATTTGATCCCGTGGTAGTTTGTGAGGCAAAAAAACCCAGTTCCATATTTCGATATTGCTTCACTAATTCTCCCCGAAGCCCACGATCCTTGAATAGGAATTGCCCTGCAGTCAGGGAAAGGCTAATTCGTTGGGAGGGAAATAGGTATTCCACATCTCCTAAATACAAGCGGTCAGCTATGGGTTCGAAGAATATAGATCCAAATGGAAAAAAGTAAAATCCTGTTAATGCATATCTCAACCCATAACTCAATCGGCGATTCGGATTGAAGTTTCGATATTGAAAGTCAAGTCCGTACCTATTATTTGTAAAGAGTCCGGAAGACCATTGCACAAAATGTCCTTTCCATGGCTGAGCAAAATAATCCAAATAGGTGGTAGCCAAAGAAATAGATCGATTTTGGGAATCCAAATCATTTTCTAGTGGAATTGAAAGCCCGCTCACCAAGGAAAAGCCTTTAAAAAATACCAATTCAGTCATCAACAACATATTTACCTTTGACTGAAGTGGATTTTCAAAATTCCCAAATCTCACTTTCACATCGGGAGTAAAAAATACGTTAAACCTGTAATTGGATGGAGAAAATAACCTGTTAAAATCCTTAACATAGGAATCTGAAATAAAATCGGAGGCTATATCTAATTCACTTCTCACTTCTGATTCGTAAATCACCTGTCCTTTCCTAAGGAGGGAGATCTTTACCTTATTCACTCCGTACTTTTTACAAATTCGGTCAGCAAGCAAAATAATGTCTAATGGATTATTGATGGATCTATGCTCGATCCCCAATTTATAGACCGTTTCGTTTCCAATTTTTTGGACCGGAACAAAAATTACCTGCTCAAATCCTGCGGAAGACAATTCGTTTTTAGCAGATGCTACATCTTGTCCCTGGGATGAAACGCTTACCAAAAACATCCAGGCCAGACTATACAAAACATATCGATTGTTAGTTAGCATCTGGATTGTATTTAATTTTTTTCGGCTTATCCAAAAAAACTTTGTAATTCACGGAAGCCGTTGGATATACTATGTCAAGAAATGACACTTGTACACCCAATTTTTCAAACAACAACACACTTCCGGAAAAATTGAAATATTGAGAATCGAATTCAGCAGAAAAAAAAACCTTTTCTCTAAAAGTCAACTGACTTCCTGCAAAAAATCCGGAAAGGTAGAAATTACCAAACATGGATTTAGGAATCCATTGTAATCCGTTATCCTCAAACTTAAAACGCTTCAGAGGCTTTTTATAAACAGATTCCAGGCCGTAACCTACCGTGCCTTGCAGTTTAAAATCGCTGCTGATTATGAATTTTTTACTGATAATCACTGAATTATGATCAATAAAACTTGAACCCAGCATAGGAGAAACAATCAAAGAAAGGTCCAGACCATGTTTTTTTTCATTGAGCACAAAAAACTGCAAATCCAAATGCCTATCTCCAATACCAATTCTTGGGATATCTATAGGGCGGGTGAGCACAAAATTAACCCCAACCCAAGGTAGTGGTTGAATCTGTGCAGTATAGAACATTTCCTCTGCAGGTTTATTCATGAAATTGTTGATTCGATATTCTATAGGCATTCTGGATACCTGGAAAAAGACATTGTCTCTCACCTCAGAGTAGGAAGCCGAAGGAATTCGTATCAGTCCCGGTTTACCCAAAAAATTCCTTTGGGCCTTTACTGAACAGGGAGGGCAAGCCATGAATAGGAGCAAGGTCACTAAACCAACATAAACACCCTTGCACCTCATCTTCGAATAAGTATAAAGTCAGTACTTAAAATATTCGTACTTCTATTTCTTCAGGATATAGCCCACCGAAATGCCAGCCTCTAATCCTTTAAGAGGAATGTTTTTCACTTCAAAACTTCCTGGAACTTCTTCAGAATAGACCCTATGGTTGTAAGAACCTGAATTATATTGGGTAAAGAGGGTCAAGACTATTCTATCCGATACAGAATGTGCTAATCCAATCATCCCTGTAATCCCAAAATCATTTCCTGAAAACTTGGCGGTGGGAAGAGAACCCTCACCGCCAGTCACTTGTCTTGTAAATGAGTGCTGAATGAAATACCTGTTCACTCCAATCCCTCCCATGACTTTGAATTTGGGCTCACTTGAGCTCGATTCCGGAGCTACCTCTGTTTCAGCTTCTTCTCCTTCCTCGGTTTCATTTTTTGCGGATTTCTTAGAACCACCTTTTTTTCCAATGGGAATAGAAAAATCAAGCATAGCCCCTAAAGGAAGAATAGTCTGTTCTATGGATTCATTTCTAACTAGGTTACCGATAACCAAAGAGCTCTGGTAATTGTCTTGGGCCATGCCAACCGTCCCCTTTATTCCCAGGTATTGACCTAATTTTACTCTGCCATACAGGTGTGGGATCAATACAGGATTTAATTCACCTTTGGCTGTTGGGGGATTGGTTAAAAGAACTCTTTCATCCTGAGCTTCATAGGTTCTTCCCCAATAAGAAAGGCCAAAACCCACTTGATCAAAAACCACCTGACCAATCACCGCATATACCAAAGAGGTGTTGACAAGAATTAATAACAATAATTTTTTCATACTTTTTAACTATTTATTTTCAAAAGCTCAATTGAAGGAAAGGTTAAAACGACATATAGATTAGATGTCTGATTGTCTGCACATAGACATTCATACACTAGGAGATAATTTATCTATACCGTCGCTATCACCCTCCTGCTCCTTGATTATGGCAGTTATTCACAGCTTTGTTGTAAATTGACTTTTGCTCATCCAAAGCAGCCTTAAGGTTCGCGGCTATTTTCTTTTCCTCATCCTCTTGAAGCTTATTGATATTGGAAATTTTCAGGTCACGCTCAATTTGCGCAGCAAGTTCAAAAGCATTTGACCAGATCACAATTTGACCTCGGAGATCAATCACAAAAGCAACCACGTAAATTTTAAGGCCCCGAATCACATTCAACGGATAATCCAAATCATCCACAGCTGAGTTAAATACAAAAATAAATTCACTCAACCGCTGCGTATTGGAGGCAATCACTCCTGTTCGCTCTACAATTCGGTTAGCATATTCCGTATTTGCAGCAGCTCTTAATGGATCATAAAAGTTTTTAATCTGCGTTCGTTGGTTAGCAGCTTGGCGTTCCAGTTCTGCTATATTCTTGGCATAAGCTTCATCTGCCGCAGTTTTACATGGAGTAACCAAAGTTGAAAGTCTGAGCTCAGGGCTTTCAAAGCCAATCTCTTCTTCGTAAGCTTCCTCAAGTGGCAATAATCGACCACCTACAGTTACCCCATTTACTTTCGGAAATTGAAGTTGTGGAAGGTAGCTTTTCATAAACGGATCTTTTTTAAACTCCTCCGCTACTTTTACCAAATCCACACTAGGTTGGATGGTTCCTGATAGCACACCCTGAATCCAATTGTTAGTTACCGTTTCTATCAGCTTATCTGTTTTTACTTCAGGAGTCACATTAGAAAAAACCTCAATCACATCCAAGTTTTCTTGGGTTATGTTATCATCGATTACTGCCTCAATCACGTCAACCACCAACTCATCTGCGTCCTTAGTCACCACTATTTCACCTGCTACAAAGGGAACAGGGGCAGGTTTGACCGGTGCAGGATCAGGTAAAGGCTTGACGGTCTCCAATTCCGGGAAGGTATATCGGAACGCTTCTATGTTGTCCAATTCTACAGGTACGCAGGCCAAAACCAAAAAAGGAACAAAGAGCAAAAGAATTCGAAGTGATTTCATATTACGGTATTTCAGAATAGAACTGAAGCAAATATTCATGTATCGAACCGTAAAGTTTTTTGAGGTATTTGAAATGGTTAATAAAATGGGACAAACTGTAAACTATATGTATTTAAGCTGCAAAAGGATAAAAAGAAGGGATAATATACACCAAACCTATTTAATAAGTTTAAAAAACTCGATCTTCAAATTCATACGCAAGCAGGCTGTATAAAAATACCGGAAACCTTTGGGAGACCTATTCAAAAAACACTTTGAATACCTATAGCTATCCCTACGAGATGCACACGGATTATTTACATTTACCACCTTTTAGTTTATCTTATTCTGAAAGGAATCCGGTGATTCCTGAAGATTTGGGAAAGTTTTCATTCACATGCCCAAATTCATCTCACGAATTATTGCCTTTTTTTCAATCTTGTACTTTACAGGATCTTGCATATCCAACAGTTCACTAGTCTATCTCCAAAATCTTGAAAATAACAAGGAACTCACCGATGATCAATTGATTACCTATGAAACTCCAGAATATAAACTACAATACAATGATATTGTCAGCATAGATATCAAAACAACAGTAGACTTCATCAATGCAGCATTTCAAATTGAAAGGCCTAACCAAATGAATGGGGGAATGGCTATACAAGGAGGTGGAGATGTGTACTACATGACCGGCTATACAGTCGATAAAGAAGGAAATATAGAACTGCCCTTGTTGGGTAAAATTTCAGTGGCGGGTACCTCCTTGGATGAAACAAAAAACAAAATCCAAGAATCCTTAAAAAAGCTAGTTAACGAAGATATCTTCGTGAGAGTAAAATTGGGAGGTATTCGGTATTCTATTTTTGGAGAGGTCAACAGACCTGGCAAGTTCACCATTCTCCAAGACAGGATCACCATTTTTGAAGCCCTCTCCAATGCAGGTGACTTTACCACCTTTGCCAAACGGAACGAAGTAATAATACTCAGGCAATATCCTAACGGTACCAAAATTCATCGCGTCAACCTATTGGACAGAAGTATCATCCAAACCCCCTATTACTTTATTCAAACCAACGATCAGATCTACGCTGAACCCTTAAAACAAAGAGAATTCGCAAGAACAGAAAATGCGAGTCAAAATATTCTCTTGGTCTCAAGTGTGTTAACTACCCTATTGTTGATTTTCAACTTTTTAAAATAACTAATTAGTCATGCTGGAAAATTCACCTACCTCCAAAACTATTGGAGAAATCGACATTCTGGATCCGAAACGTATCCTAGAAAAGGCTTTATCGAAGTGGTATATCTTTATTAGCAGCATTTTATTTAGTTTGTTGCTCTCCTACTACATAACGAAAGAGACCACGCCCATTTACGAATCTGAATCTCTTCTGTTGATCAGTGAAGACAAAAACACCCTCAACTTGGATATTTTTTCAACAGAAAGGGGTTCATCGGGAAATACTTCACTTCAAAACGAAATCGTCACCCTTCAAACTCACTCCTTGGCTGTCAAAACAGTTAAAAAGTTGGACTTGAATGTTACCTACCTACGTGAAAGCCTCTGGAGATTGAAGCCCATTTACAATACCTATCCTATTCGGGTGGAAGTTAATTGGGACAAACCCCAACTGATCAATACCCTGTTCAAACTTACACCTGAAGGAAATAATGCGTTTACCTTGACCCCTACAGAGGGGGAGGGCTCCCAACTGTATACCAAATCCAAAAATGTTGGAGCTGACAGCTATGCAGACCTACCTGGAGGGACTTTAACAGAAATCAAAGGAAAATTTGGGGAAGTAATCACCACTCCTTTCTTTGAATTTACTATCATCGATTTTCAGGCATCGAATTTCGATGAAATCTATTTCAGAATTCAGGATGATGAAAAAGTAGCCAAATCTTTCAATGCCTTGGTACAGGTAAGCCCGGCGAACAAAGAAACCACGGCTTTAAAGATTCGAATTGAACACCCGGACAAAAAAATAGGTGAGCTGTACATCAACACATTGATGGATTCTTTTTTGGAGAGTGATTTAAATGAGCGAAGTCTCACTTCACAACAAACACTTGACTTTATACAAAACCAGATCGCAACAGTTTCTGATAGCCTTAATGTCTATGAAAATGAGTTGCAATCTTATCGAAAGATCAACCGGATAACCAGTTTGTCCGAAAAGGGATCCAATATCCTAAGTGAATCGGTCAAACTGGAAGACGAATTGGGTAAGCAAACGCTCAGGCTTGAATACTATCAAAACCTGAAAAAATACCTGAGCAATCCGGAAGGCCAAGAATTATTGGTTCCTTCAGTCATTGGAATAGAAGATCCCTTATTCAATACCATGGTAAGTGATCTCCTGAAATTGCAAAATGAAAAGTCAGGATTACGAGGTGTTCTTGCCGGGGATTCATTTGCTTATGTCCGGGAATTGAACAGCAAAATAGAAAACCTGAAGATCAATTTGAACGAAAGTATTGCCAATGCTATCGTCAACATCAGTACCCATATTTCCAGGTTGAAAGGGATGTTGGGTGTCGTGGAAAAGGACTTTAATCTCTTGCCCGAGGTAGAAAGAAATTTGATTTCCATAGAGAGAAGGTTTAAGCTAAATGAATCCATTTATACCTTTTTGTTACAGAAAAAAGCGGAAACGGAAATCCAAAAAGCATCTACGATTACCAAGCATAGGATCCTGGATACCGCGATGCTCAACAATACCCCTGTGTCCCCCAAACTTTCCCGAAATTTGGCGATTGGAGCTTCTTTGGGAATTGTAGTCCCACTCCTGATCTTGATCATTTGGTCTTTGTTTTATCACAAGGTCATGGATCCCAAGGAAGTCGAAAACCTGTTGAAAATCCCGGTCCTGGGATTTGTACCGAGAGAAAAGGAAAGAACACCTATCCTCGATCAAAACTCCAAATCCACTTTGACAGAATCCTTTCGAACCATACGTTCCAATCTATCTATCCGCTTCGATTTCAAAGACAAGGGTACCATCCTAGTGACTTCTACCCGACCGGGTGAAGGAAAAACTTTTGTAAGTATCAAGATTGCAAGTATCTATGCCGCTTTGGGTAAGAAAACCTTACTTGTTGGTATGGATTTAAGGAAACCTGCCATTCACAAAGAATTGGATACCCTGCACAATAAATCCGGGGTGACCACCTACTTGCTTCAAAGTGAAAACAATTGGAAGAACCTCCTACAAGCCACCGGTCAGGAAAATCTGGATCTCTTGAATGCCGGTCCTTTTGTGGAGCGGAGTGCCGAATTGATCAATACCAAGAGGTTTGAAAAACTGATGGAAGAACTCAAAGAAAGCTACGACTTTGTGGTCATTGATACTTCCCCGATCGGATTGGTATCCGAGACCATGGATTTGACCAGGTATTCTGATATTAACCTGTTCATATTGAGGCAAAACTATTCCTTTATCAATCAGGTACAGATAGCCAATGACTTAAAAGAAAAAATGGGACTTGACAATTTGTATGCGATTGTCAATGACATGCACAAATTTGGCATTGACGGATACTACTATGGGTATGGATATGGATATGGGTATTACTCCAACTACAATACCTATACCGAGGAAAAGAAAAAAGGATTGATGGAGAAACTTTTTGGTTAAATTGGATTTTATATTGGACAAAAAAGGAGGCTTTCTGAGCCTCCTTTTTCGTTTGTTAGCACACGCAGCTAATTACCAATCTTCATTAACCTGTATTTCATGTGATTATAACATGATTTTTAAAGGCCACATGGAATCTCGCAAATCTTATAATCATTCCAGTGTGTGACTTTTTAGTCATGCTCGATTTCATCTGTTTATAATTTGTTTTTCCTTGGTCAGATGGAATCTCGCATGGATTATAATCCTCCCTCTTTGTGTCGCTTGCGTCATGCTCGATTTCATGTGTTTATAATTTGATTTTTAAAGGCCACAAGGATTCTCGCAAATCCAATAATCATTCCAGTATGTGACTTTATAGTCATGCTCGATTTCATGTGTTTATAATTTGATTTTCATTTGCCACATAGCTCGTCCCGATCTTTCATCGGGAGAATGCTCTGGATAATCATTCCCCTCCCGAAACCAAGTCGGGACAAGTTGTGTGAGCAGCCATTCTCATGGGCATTTCAACAAAAAGAGCCCCTTTAAGGGGCTCTTGGGTTGGTGACTAATTAAAAAAATCTCCTTCTCTTCCGGATTGCTATTGATTTTAGTTTTATTGGCTTAATAAATTAAGGATTCCTAAATCTTTTAAAACTAAAATTAAGATTATTAAGATTATCAAAATTTTAAACTACTACCCTAACCACTTATATTGAAATTTATTTTCCGACATAAAAAACTTACTTAGTTTTCTTTTTACCGATTCCTTGAATTTAGCTGTTAAATAAATAAGATAATAAATATACCAAAACTTAAAAAACCTTTGCTCAGTCAATGCAGAAAAATCAGAGTACATTCCTCTGGTATTTTTTAAAATAATAAGATTTCTTTCGAATTGCTGATAACTGCAAATATGAATAAACAATGCAGATTTGGGATCATGTACTTTATACAGACAATTCAATTTTTCAGGATCATGTATTTTCACTTTGTTTCCATAAGTTGGAATAATGTAATCAATTACCAATTTCTGTTCAAAGGGATAAGGACATTCTCTCTTTTCGAATATATTTCCTTTTCCCAATGAATCACAGACTTATGGATAAACTTTACTCCCGTATTGACAGGATATAGCCAAGGTTTCTCATGAAAAACATGGTAAAGAATCGTGGGATCAGTTAAATCAATACATTCTTCAATCCTCCTATGCATGCTTTGCACGTAGATATCGGTATCCATCCACACATACCAGTCACATTCCGGGAATGCCTCACTAGCTTGGGTTAACAGTAAACATCTTCTGAAGTGTAACTCAGAGGTAATTAAGGGAACTGGAGTCTCCGCATCGTAATAAAAATCATACTGATGTAATTTACTATACTGTTCCAAAATGAGCCGAGTCATTTTTGCATACAATACCTGATTAGGATAATGCCCCGAAACAATACAGATTTTTTCCCGCACCATTCAATTACGCTATTTTTCTGAAGCAGATGATTTCAATTAGGATTTTATAGGAGAATTAAAAATCACGGATGAAAAATGAGCTAAAGTTAATTATAAATTCATTTCTATTGGAATAATTATTCAATGCGTTGACCTGGAAAACGCTAAACAATCAAGAAGGTATAGGGAGAAAATGAAGAAACTTGATTTCCAATGTTCACTTTAGGAAATACCAGGTCAACCAATTTTTGAATGATTGCGCCATGATCTTCATCCATTGTTTGAGCATGAAAATCAGGTTGAGCAGGTTCTTCAAAAACAATCACCTCCAAATCAGATTGAGACAGGTCCTTGTAATCCAATTCATTTACAGCCTCCACTGTGTTGAAAGGATTTGTACGGTCGAGATATACTTCTACAAAGTTCAGTTGGCCAACTTTCTTCATTACCTCTTCCCTTTGTTTTTTGGATGGGGAAACTGCACAAACAATAACAATTAAGCCCGACTGAATCATCAATACGGCCACCTCTCCTATTCTTCTGGAAGATTCTATGTATTCAGGAGTTGACTTACCCAAATCTGAATTTAGGCCATTTTCCAACTTATTTTCATCCAATAAATAAGTAGAGAAACCGAGTTGGGCTAACTTAAATTCAAGACCTTTTGCAATAGCAGATTTTCCTGAACCGGGAAGTCCAGTAAACCAAATTAGAATAGGCTTTTGACTATAGAGCATACCTTTATTTTCAATTGAAATGTCTGAATTGTTAAATTGGTTTTAAGCCTATTACTCTTCATTTCATGTGATTATAATCTGATTTTTAAAGGCCACATGGAATCTCGCATGGATTATAATCCTCCCTCTGTGTGTCGCTTGCGTCATGCTCGATTTCATCTGTTTATAATTTGTTTTTTATTGGTCAGATGGAATCTCGCATGGATTATAATCCTCCCTCTGTGTGTCGCTTGCGTCATGCTCGATTTCAAAATATCTTTATTAAAAACACATAACGCGTATATAAATAGCATAGGAAGAAAAAGTCCCTGTTTGAAAGCAGGCGATAATAGGATATAAACAATTAAAAATTATTAATTGTACTGATTTGATTAAAATAAAAAAAAACTAAACAAGAGGGATGGTGACAAAAAATTAAATAAACTTAGGATGCTAAATTAATAATAGATATCATCTCCCTTGATAGGGTCCTGTTTTCCCTCATGTTGGAGTTGGTAGTGGTCTTGAAGGGTAATGCTGCCAACTTCTTTTGTGCCGTAGCTTTCAATTTTCACATAGTCCGATATAAAGTTGAAATCATGGATGGTAACTTCGTCTCCAATGCGAACATTGGAAAGCAATACAACATGATTTCCCAAAAGAACATTATCTCCGATCGTGCAATTTGGCCCGATAATGCAGCCATCACCTGAATCAAAAGAGTGTCCCAATTTGGCCAAAGGATGGATAAACTTAAAAAAAGAAGCTCCCTTCATGGTCAGTTTTTTCACCAGCCTTTGTTTAAGTTTGGTATTTCTAATTCCTACCAAATATTCCACATCCATCCTTACTACATGGCCGGTTATTTTTCCTAAATACGGCACATCAAATCTTTGATTTTTAAAGTGATCCGCAGCATCGTCGAAGAATCCTAAGATTTTAAAATCAAATTCCTCCGGATACACTTCCTGAGCCTGTGTAAGAAAAGAGTAAATGGTAGCGGAAAGAGCTGTTCCTCCGATAAGTACTAGTTGCTTCAACTTAAACTAGAATAAAGATTTGTACACTAGAATGCGATTAGCATTGATAAACAAGTTAAAATAATTACTTCCCCGCCAAGAAAATCAAGGCAGGGAAGTGGGTCATCCAGGGTTTATTTAGTACAAAAAGAAAGGGCAACTTTCATAATAATGGAACGCTTTGATTTCCTTATCATCAAATTTAGTGATTAGGGTAAGTGCACGTTTCAAACTGTAGGAAGAATCTTCATTTCCTACAGTTTGAAATTCCCCACTTATTCCACGGTCACTGATTTGGCCAAGTTTCGGGGTTGATCTACGTTACATCCACGAAGTACCGCAATATGGTAAGCCAACAACTGTAAGGGGATTACAGTCAATAATGGAGATAGGTATTCCTCCACTTCAGGGATTTCTATGCAGTGATCTGCCAATTGGGCTACCTGTTGGTCTCCTTCGGTAACTATGGCAATAATCTTCCCTTTTCTTGCTTTCACTTCCTGAATATTTGAAACTATCTTCTCGTAGCTACTGTCTTTGGTAGCGATGAAGACCACTGGCATTTGATCGTCGATTAATGCAATGGGACCGTGCTTCATTTCAGCAGCTGGATAACCTTCGGCATGGATGTAGGAGATTTCCTTGAGTTTTAAAGCCCCCTCCAAGGCGACCGGAAAATTGACTCCCCTACCCAAGTATAGGAAGTTCTTTGCATCAGCATAGGTTTTTGCAATTTTATAAATTTTGCTGTCCGACTGCAGGCATTTTTGAACCTTTTCGGGAATGGAATCCAATCCCTGTAAAAGCTTATGGTAGGTTGCGGCATCCAGAGTTCCTTTTTTCTTGGCGAGCTTTAGCGCAAACATGGTCAGAACAGTAATCTGAGCTGTGAAGGCCTTAGTGGAAGCCACTCCAATTTCGGGTCCAGCATGCGTGTATGTTCCCGCATGGGTTGCTCTCGGAATAGAAGCTCCTACTACATTGCAAACTCCAAAAATTGTAGCCCCCCTTTCCTTAGCCAATTCAATAGCAGCCAGCGTATCTGCGGTCTCTCCGGATTGGGAGACCGCAATCAATAGATCACTAGGGCCAATGATCGGGTTTCTATACCTAAACTCTGAGGCATATTCTACCTCAACGGGTACTCTGGCAAATTCTTCAAACAAATATTCAGCTACCAATGAAGCATGCCAAGAAGTACCGCAGGCGGTTAAGGTTATTTTCTTGGCATCCACCATTTGATTCATGAATTCCTTAATTCCGCCAAGGGTTAATTTTCCCTGGTTGGAGTTAATTCTTCCCCTCATACAATCTGCGATGGATTTAGGCTGTTCAAAAATCTCCTTCAGCATGAAATGCTCAAAACCACCTTTTTCAATCTCCTCCAGATCCATTTCCAGCTGTTGGATGTAAGGATCCACCATGGAATTTTCAATGTTTTTGACCACCAACTCTTTATTTCTAATGATGGCTAATTCCTTGTCTTCCAAATAAATTACCTTTTTGGTGTATTCAATGATTGGGGTTGCATCCGATGCCAGAAAAAACTCCTCATTTCCAATCCCAACCACTAAAGGAGATCCTTTTCTGGCGGCAATCAGTAGATCCGGAAAATCCTCATGGATCAAAGCAATAGCATATGCGCCAATTACAGTCTGCATGGCCATCCTTACGGCATCCTCCAGGGCACAGTGATTTTCTTTGTAAATCTCTTCAATCAGTTTGATCAAAACCTCTGTGTCCGTTTCACTGACGAAGGAATGGCCCTTCTTTTCCAACTCTAATTTTAAGGACTCATAGTTCTCGATGATGCCATTGTGAATCAATGCCATTTTTCCATCACTCGAGCGATGGGGATGGGCATTGATATCGTTGGGAATACCATGTGTGGCCCAGCGGGTATGAGCAATTCCAATGTTTGCTTCCAAAGCCGTTAATTCAGGTAAATCCTGATCGAGTGCACTTACTTTCCCTTTTCTCTTGACCACCTTTAAACCCTGGGAAGAAAGCAATCCTACCCCGGCACTGTCATACCCTCGATATTCAAGACGTTTTAATCCCTTGATCAAAATAGGAAGTGCATTTTTTGTTCCTATGTACGCGACGATTCCACACATAATGTATTAACTAGTATAAATTGATAAATTAAATCCAAGTATATTTTATATTAAAAATTCGTCAATAGAATAATAAAAATGAATGAAATTTGAATCTTGATTTAGATAATAAAACATTATTCTTATATAATTTAAATTGGAAAAATATAAATTACATCTGACTTAGTTTAACCTAAACCAATTAAATAATTCTTTAGAAAAATTGGTGGTTGAATACCTGCTTGCATTAGGAAAATTTTCATCAAAGGAAGTATTTGCCGATTTGAGCCAGGTTCCTTTTCCTAAAATATTACCATCTCCCAAAGTTACCCCTTCCCCAATTACCACCTGATTATCCAAGAGAGAAAACAATCCAAGAGATACAAACTTCCGAATCAATATCCGAGACTTAAGAATAGAAAAACTGCCTATATGACAATAATCTCCTAGGTAACAAAATGGCCCGATGTAAATGCCTTCCCCCAAGGTAACATAATCCCCTACAATAGAGGTAGGATGTATGTAGCTAAAAAACTTAGCTCCCAAACCGGATAAATGCTCAACTAATCGAACTCGCAAGGCAATAATTTCAATTGCCAATAAAAAATGATCCTCCATACCTGGAGTCCAATTTCTAACCTTACCTAGGTAAACAAGTTTGTGTTTCTCATAATCAAGGTAGGGACCATCATCCTCGAGGTAGCCAATCAGTTCAAAGTCCAGCTGCTGCTCTACCAAAGTTTTGACCATATCCAGACCAAACTTGGATGCACCCACGATTATCAGTTTTTTCAATTAGTGTATTCTCTGAATGATTGAACTTGGATAGAAACAGCCGTCAACAACTGAAAAAAATAAACTAAAAACATATAGATGAAGAAATTAAAACTTTTACAACTAACTAATAAAATTATACTAACACTCCTATAAAATGAATTATTTTAAATAAAAATCTACTTTTGAATAGGTTTGAAATAGATTGAAATAGATTGAAATAGATTGAAATAGATTGAAATAGATTGAAATAGATTTATAAAATAATAATAAAACTAAGTCAAATAGTGGGTTTAACTATTTTTAATTCAATTCCTCCTTAAATTCAATTCTAATGAGTTAAGCCAGAAAATCAACCTAGATTCTAACCTAAGAACCAGGTTTACAAAGATTTCAAAGCATTAACTAACCAAGAAAACTCGTCAAAGCTTTTTAGGTTCAGGATATGTTTCCTTTTCTTGGCGAGTTCCTTGTATTCAAAAAATGGATTCAACTCCATGAGGGGTCTTCCAAAGGCATGCCTTTTTGAAAAAACACCAATCCCCCAATCCACATCCACACAACAGGAAAACAACTCTTTCTTCTGTCTCCAGTGCACAAAGGCTTTCCAAGTGGATCCATTCCATTGCGTTCCTGCGGGAGTGCAGGTAAACTCACCCATTTCCCTGGCATGCCATTCGCTCAACGGATTACAATCCCGCAATAGGATAAATCCATCATCTGCCAAAAACTCCAAGGCATTGGTTAGATCCTTATGGGCCTTCCAGGCAGATTTCTCCCCATCGATGACAATAACATCCCATTTAACCTCTTCATTACTAACTAGCTCACTGTTTCGAAGCGATTGAAAGAAAGCATCGGTCCCCATCTGAAAGGTGGGCTGGACCCCTTTTCCAGAGCTGTCACAAACCCAGGTCTTGTTTTCTGTGGCAATCGATTCATATTCCTTAAGTGTCCTTTGAGGTCCTAAGTGAAGGAAGGAGCCTGAAGGATCTTTAAACGTCTGCAACAGAAGATTCACCACATCAACCCAATTTTTATCCTTGCTCAATTCCTTTTCAGTAGCTTGGATAGCTTCAAGAGAAAGAGGATGAGTTAGCAAGGTCTTTCCTCTCTTAAAATACTGAATGAATTTCATATTAAGACTTACAGAAAATGTACAACTCAGTCTAATCCTCTCAGATTCGAGTTGCTAGTTGGTTTGAAAAGAGAAGTGATTGACTTCTAATTTTTTAAGAATAACTGGATTATCGATCCAAGGATTTTGCAAAACAACTTTTTAATAATTACTGATCACCATATCCTGGCAATCACTTATCCATTCCAAGATTGAAATTTGAAACCCATAGTCCTCACAATACCTCCATCTATCATTCAGGTTGAGACAAGTCTTGCATGATCAAATTGAGCGTATTGACTACACAAAAGAGTAAGAAAACTTGAAGCAAAGGTCTAAACCGAGACTATAATCTGTTCATCCATATTTTTTGGGTGGAAAAAAATAGAAAATAAATACTCAATTTTTATGTATCAAACTATGATAGCGATTCCTGAATTTTATATAGCCTGCAGGATGTAAAACCTTTCCAATAATCTCTAAGCTGCTTTTTACCGCCATCCATCTCCCATAATGAACAGCTTTGTAGTGAAGAAATTCCTTCATGGCCAGTCCTTTGGTATGGTTAGCCAAGCGCCACCTTTCAACTATGGAAAGTCTTGGATTGGCCCAATCAGCTACGGGATTTGGGGCACAAGAAGCCAGGTATTTCGAACTCAAGATACAGGGAAAACCTGCCTTTTGAGCCCGCAATCCATAATCATAATCCCCAAGGTAATGGGTATATGCGGAAGAAATAATGCCTATCCTTTCTACTATTTCTGAAGGAATCAAAACCAAATTCCCATTCATGAATTTGATGGGTTGAGGACATCCATTGGGATGGATAAGCCTTCCTTCCTCATGTCCCCCATAAGAAAATTCTTCCGAGCCCGGTACCGCACATGCCCCAACCAAAATCGAGGTGTGTTGTAGTTGGAGGTATTCCTTCCAAAGCTGAAATAAAGCTCCCTCAAACAACATCGTGTCATCATTTAACCACAGGAAAAAATCATACGTTCCGGTAGTTTGGGCTAAATTCCAAGCCGCTCTCATTCCCCCTCCCCAATATAGTTGACCGTTTCCACGGACTACCTTCACTTCTGGAAAGTCATTTTCCAGCATCTCAAGCGTGCCATCCGAAGATTGATCCTCACACACAAACACAGAAAGCTCCCACTCATGTGGTAATTTTTGCTGAAACAGTTGGGTTAAACAGGCAAAGGTTTTTTCTTTTCTATTGAAGCAAGTGAGCAACACCGCTACTTTAAACATTTTCATGGATGAATGCCCTTGTATTATGGTTAAGCTCATTTTTGATTCAAGGTATCCATTAGTTTTTCTCTCCAACAAGAGACTTAAACTCCTCAAAACTGAGCAAATTCATCCAATTCTTTCTGTTTCGGTCAAACTCAGAAAATTCATAAAATGGATTCACCGGAGCTAAGCTATCACCAATCTTCTTACTTTTAGAAATAATGCCTACTCCCCAATCAGTATCCACACAACAGGAATAGAGGTGATTTACCTGACGGTATTTCAAAAATCCTTTCCAAGTAGTCCCATTCCAGGCCGCTTGAGCAGGAGAATGCGGAAAGGAAAAACACTCCCTGGCATGCCATTCGGTTGGTGGATTGCAATCGTGAATAACCAAAAAACCATGGTCATTCAAAAAATCCAGCGAATTGGAGATATCCCGATCCACCTGTTCCGCCAAATGCAGGCCATCAATAAATATCAAATCCCATTTTTGGTCCGGATTTCCAATAGACTTATTTCTGAGTCCATCAAAAAATTGATCGCTGGTCATCTTGAAACTCGCCTGGTTTTCCTTTAACTCGTACCCGGGATCTACACTAAGCTTATCGGCACATTGCACCTGGTCAAAATTATCTTTAGGATCCCTTACTCCAATTTCAAGATACCTTGGATTTCCTGAGAGCGTAGAAAGCAAGAAATTAATTACCGCTGTACGTGATCCGGATTTCTCCCCTTCTGCCTTGGTCAGCTCCAATGCCTTCACGAATGAGGGATTGTGGAAGAAGGCTTTACCTCTTCTATAGTACCTAAGTGGATTTATGATTGAATTCATGGGCTAGCTGTTGATACCAAACCTGACTACCCCTACCTCAGCCACCCTCAAAAGTAATCCCGTGGGTAGCAGTTTGGACAAAAACTTATTAAAGGGGAAAGGAAGATTGCCTAGTTTTTCTTCTCTCCATAGTTTGAGTCGGGTAGCTAATCGAAAGGAGGCCAACTCTTTGGAATAAGTGTAATTCAAGGCCTCATCAATCTGATATGACTCTTGGATTAATGCATTTTTCTTGGAAACATTACTCTGTTTGGACCAAATACCCTGATTGGTGATTCGATAGACCGATAATTCTTCATTCAAGAAAGCTAATTGTCCAAATTGGGATAAGAAAATCCCCAAAAATCTATCGTTGGGCTGGTAGGCAAACCATTCCTTTGCGATTTTAGTGAGGTATTTTTTCCGAATGACGCAACAGGATAAATTACCGATGAAGTTATACTGAATCAGTCTCTTGGTTGAATGAAAAACTACTCCTTCTTCAAATTCCTTGGGACTGGAGATCAGGGTATCATTTTTTTGAAAGTGAAGCAAATACTTGTTGAAACTGAGAGGACAAGCAGGATGAGCCTCCAAAAAATCAACGTGCTTTTGAAGCCTATAAGGATGGGTCCAATAGTCATCTCCCTCCAGGATTGCAATGTACTCACCCGAGCAGGCTTCAAATCCACGTTGGTAATTCCAACCCATCCCTAGATTTCTGTTCGTCTCCAAAATGGTGAAAGCAATTGAATTCCGAAGGCAAAAATCCTTAATCAAGTCAGGAGTTTTGTCGGATGAAAAATCATCTGCAATGACCCATTCTATTGGAAAATTAGTTTGCTGAATTGCCGCACCTTCCAATGCTCGAAGGATATAATCTTCCTGATTATAAGAGATCACTAATATGCTCAACTTCACCTGTTTCATGGATTCACCTAAGGATTGTTAGGACAAGAATAGGACAATAGAACAGAGGGGGAATTTTCTAATTAGTACTGCTTGAGTTATTGGTTAGCTCAGTCACTGACATTGCATGAAAAATGAGTCTGCTTCGATTTGGGTAGTCCCTCCTATCGATAAACCTATCCTGTTATTCAAGGAGGATTTAACCTATTCAAGATCAATGCCTTCTCTTAGCACCACGCAACCAAGGATTTATTAAACTTAATCTTTCATCGGTTTAGGGTTGAGCCTCAATTTGAATTGAATCCCATCAGGCTTTCTTCAACTGATCCATAACCAGACTTAAGGAGTAAAAATCCATCAGAAACTCCGGAGGAAGCTCATCGAAGTAGGCTTGTACATCTTTTTCATTCAAAAAGTCATAGGATCTGGATGAAAGCACGCACACCGAAAATGGAGTAAGAGTAACTCCTCCCGGACCCAGACAACTCTGCAAATTGCAAGTATCCAACACTTTGTGTTCATAGTATGCCGATATTCCAGAAATCGGCAAGGATGGAGCTGGCCAGGTATCTTCTGTGGAAAAGTTTAATTTTCGAATCAAATCAAGTTCTAAAACCGCAATTCCATTCCATCGAACAAACTTGCCCGACACCGTAATAAATCCAATTTCAGTCCCCTCTGAAAGTTCTACAGTTCTGAGATTAGCCTCTATTCCTTCCTTGGCTGGAGATTTCGTCTCAAAATAATTTTCACCAAAAACAAGAACATCCCCAAATTGATCTTCAGACACTTGGGAAAGCACCTTGGCAAATGAAAAATCAAAAGAATAAACCCATCTCAATTGCAGCAGGACCAGTTTACCCAAATTTTTGTGTTCGCTAGCCCAAGCTTGAATAGCTTGTCCGGGATTTAGCTCAGAAGCAAAAACTACTTTCACCCCAAATTTGGTTTCCAATCCCATCCAAGCCTCACTTTTCTCAACCAGACTATGATGCACCAGGATAACAACCTCATTACAGACCTCTGATAAATGATCGATGGCTTGTTCAATCAGTTTATCACCCGAAGGAAGAGCCATAAAGGGGAGGATGCCTAATCCCGCTTGTTCCTTTCCAGGCCCGGGAAATGGAAAATGGGTAATCACTCCGGTAAAATTCATCATGGTTTTATCGTAATTAGGTTAGAGATAGCAATGCAAGTACTTCAGGCCAGGTTTATGGAATTGAACCAAGCGAGTAAGGAGCTATATTTTAAGACTCAAGGTGATGGAAGATAAGATTACCTGCACCTCCCGATCAGAAAAAGCATTTCCTTCAATAAAAAGTAAGGTTCTTCAAAGGCATCTCATTCATAGGTCCAAGCACATGCTCATTCGATGGAGGTCTCCAAAAGCCAACCAATTGTTCAGGCAAGTTGAATTAGAAATACCCAAGAGTTTAGGGCCTTTTTCCTGTAGCACAATTTCCCAACTTAAGAGTCCTTCAATTCCTAGTTTATGATAGGAATCTGAGAGCAGGGTATGAACCTCATCCATTTCCAGAATCGAAAATTCCTTGAATTTGACACCGGTCAACGGATGGTAATCCAATACCTTAGGAGCGGGACTAATCTGCCTAGCCCTGTTTACCGGGAATCCGAAATCAGGATCGATGGATTGCCAGATCCCACCTGCATCCAATGAATCCAAGGGAGAAAAACAAGTCCATTGCATGGCTGCACCCAGCAGTAAGATATCTGAGGCTTTGGCTTTCCAAGTCAGCACATTCAAGGTATTCAGTCCCTTGGGGGCCACTTCTTTAAGTCCTGAGGCTTGAGGAATATCGAGTTCAACGTAGAAAAATCCATGCTTATGCATCCATTTCAACAGGCCCTGCTTGGAAAAATCAAGCTTATTTATTCTTGCCAATCCGCTCCCACTCAGGGTATGTTTTTTCTTGAGCCAAAGAAAAGGCTCTTTCCTTTCAAATAGGTAGTTGAGCAAAAACGTCTTGTCCTCTAGTTCATCTCGGGTAAACAAAATTTGGGCTGTTTCCTGTTTAAACTTTTCATAAAATACCCTTCTATCCGAAATCAACTTGAAATGAAGATGTTGGGATAGAGCATACTCTCTTCTTAGAAAAGTTTCAAGCGCACTTTTTTCCTGAAACCAATTTTTAATTATGGCTAACATGTAATTCTTGGAAAGTAAAGTGATGCTGAGTTTATGGGATGAATTGACCTAATCCGGTAAATCCAAGAACCCCAGCTACCCATTAAAAATTTTGCTTAAAATCAATTCAACCACTCTTTCCTTTTAGTAAACAGGTATGACCAGAATTGATATAAACGATTAAATACTCTTCGGTAAGAATCGGGAATCCATTTCCCAATCTGGGATATGCGCTGATTAAACCTGACAATGGGTCAAACTTAGACTGCTGATACTTTACTAGGCAAAGCCAAACTTTTGAATGTAGTTCATTATGATTTTCACCGGGCGAAAGATTACCGCGTTGTTAATTGCAACCCCGCCTAAAAAAGGCACTTCAATTCATTCGTAGTGCAAGTTTTCAGCCGTGGGTGTTGGAAAAAGCCCTAGGAGTACCCGAACTTCTATCCAAGCCATCCCTACCCATTCATGGATCAAGGAGTTCCATTTGTTCAAGGCATTAAAGGATGGAAACCAAGTGATCCTGCTGCCACCGGGATGAACCTTTACCACAAACTCTGCAGGAGCAGGCGTAACATGAATTCCTAAGACTTCGAAGATCCGGGTTGCTCGGGAAAGATGCAGGGCAGATGTCACCAAGACAATCTCCTTTACTTCAGGCAGGTGAGTGATGAAGTCCAAGGCTTCGGTCTCGGTGGTGATCCCTTGTTCCAAAAGAAAGATTCGATCCGAAGGAACTCCCAACTCCTTAGCTACCTCAGCATACATGGCCGCATGAGAAGGATAACCTTTCCTACCTTCAGAAGAAAAAACCAAAAGCTTCTCCGGGTTCATGTTCCAAATTCGTATCCCTTCCAAGGTACGCTGCAAGGCGGAGGCATCCAGTCGCTGATAGATAGAAAGTTCTGGCTCAGGAACCCCTCCTGAACCCAGTACAAGAATGGCTTGTGCCGAAGACGGTATTTCCTTCAAAGGCTTAAATTGACGCTCCTGCTTCCAGATCACCCAAGAACTAATAGGCGAGGAAAGCAATAGAAAAACCAAGACAAAACCAGCTTTCAAAGGGATGGATATTTTTCTTCTAAAAAGAAGAAAAAACAAAAAACAACAACATAAAAACTCAAGACTAAAAAGGATACGAGTCAAGTGGGAGACAAAAACCAACATCTTACCTAGCAAACAAATCCTTTCTTTTAATTAGATCCGTTAAAGGGCTCCATGGTTTTGGCCTCCGACTGATTGATTCCCTCACGCTTCACAATCTTTAAAATCGTCAGCCAGAAAATCCTAAAATCCAAGGAAAAACTTACACGATCCACGTACTCGACATCCAACTCAAACTTTTTAGTCCAAGAGATGCTGTTTCGACCATTCACCTGTGCCCAGCCGGTGATTCCCGGACGAACTTCATGTCTACGATTCTGCCTCTCAGAATACAAGGGAATATACTTAAACAAGAGTGGTCTGGGCCCAATCAGACTCATCTCCCCTTTCAGCACATTGATCAATTGCGGCAACTCATCCAAAGAAAACTTACGGACATAAGCACCAAATAACGTCAAGCGCTGATGATCTGGTAGCAATTTCCCCTGAGCGTCGGTCCGATCGTTCATGGTTTTGAACTTGATAATGCGAAAAGGTACTTGATTTTTACCCGGTCTCTCCTGATAGAAAAAAGCCTTACCCCGGTTTTGAATGACTAAGACCAACCAGGTAAGAAGGAAAAAGGGAGAAGTTAAAATCAGGACTACAAGGGCCACTGAAAAATCAAGTGGCCTTTTGAAAAAAGAACTATAAATCAATTTATTAGAATAAATGGTGATAAGATAAAATGATCTCTTTTATCTGGTTATAATTTGAATTTTTAATGTCAGATGATATGCACTGGATAATCATGCACCTATGTAAGACATTTTTTCATGGACATTTCATCAAAACTTCTGCCACACAAAATGCGGTGGCATACTCTCTTGAATGTGAAATACTGATCCAGAATAAAAACTCTTTTTCTTCTAGTTCAGAAATTGAAAGATTTACTTGATATTTTTCAGGTGATGGTTTTCCAATCTCAACCTCTTTGACATTCAAAGAATGAACAGAAGAAAGAGACTTGACAACGGACTCTTTCGCACACCAAATTCCAGCTAAGGTTTCCCAAGGTTTTTCTTTATTTATAGCGTAATCAACCTCAGACTTGTAAAACAACTTTGAAAGAATGGAAGGCTTACTTATCCACAATTTTCTAAACCTGGATATGGATTCAATATCAGTCCCAACTCCTACGATCATACTTTGATCATATTTACCTTTTCTTTGAATCGATAGAAAACCACCTCATCATCTCCCACATTTTTATCCAAGGTCATTCCAGCCATGATCTTATTTCTACTTCCGATTTTGATCCCTGGAATAGTAGCTGAATTGATTCCAAACAAATTCTCATCTCCAACTTCCGTAAATCCGGAGAAGCAAACATTAGGACTTAAAAAGTTAAACTTTCCTATTTTGGTATCATGACCTAGGCTAACTCTGCTGTTGACAAGTGAAAAATCTCCAACTTCTGTATTTGGCCCCAAATTAACGTTGGGAGCAATGACTACACCATTTCCTACCTTAGCCGAGGAGGACATACTGGAGGTAGGGTGGATAAATGATAAAAACTTCGCCCCTTGTTCCAAAAAGTTTTCAACGAATTTTTTACGGTAAACCAAATTGGCAATCCCCATCATGTAATGTGCCTCCGAATTGATAGTATGACCTGAGATCGAACCCAGATAAGGGAATGGAAAAGAATAATGAAGGTATTTATTGAAGTCATCATCCAAATATCCAAGGATTTCAATCCTTAGATCTTGAGATGTTATTGAGTTAGAGTAGAGTATATAATCGGTCAATTCAGCGGAATGACCTCCTGCGCCTATTAAAATTACTTTCATGGTTCAAAAAAAATTTAGAATTTACCTGCTAGAATTAAAATGAATCAAATAGTAAATAAAATGTGGAATTACCTGGCCAAATATCCTCCATCAATAATCAGATTGGTACCTGTAACCCATTTGGAAGCATCAGAAAGTAAGAAAACGCTTGAATTGCCGATATCCTCTGGCTTTCCAAGACCTAGGGGATGCTGCCCAAGCACCTCATTCAATGCCTCTTCACTTTTTCGGTAATAAGAATTCATGGAAAGAGGCGTATCAACCACTGAAGCGGAAATGGCATTGAAACGAATATTCTTATCAGCGTATTCAAGTGCAAGACTTTTAACCAATCCGATCAATGCTGATTTGGTCATGGCATAAAGTGATTTCCCCTTTTCGCCGACCTCACTCATTACCGAGGAAATCAACACCATACTCATTCCACCAGATGACTTAATCCCAACTTTTGTTAAGATCTGTATGATGTGGACTGCAGAAAAAAGATTAAGATCAAACGCTTCCATCATTTGATGTGCTTTCATCACTTTAAATGGAATCGTCGGAGAAACGCCGGCAGCATGTACAAAACCATCAATCGGAGCATGGGATTTGGCTACCGCTTGGAAGTCGGCTATCCATTCGGTTGATTTTTGGAGATCTAAGCTGAGCGTAACGTGTTTCTCCCCATTTTCACAAAGTCTAAGCGTCTCGTTTAATCTTTCCTGATCTCTTCCCAAAAGCAACAATTTGGCTCCTTGGTGGGCACTGGAAATCGCAATTGCTTGACCTATACCAGAGGAAGCGCCGGTAATTACTATCGTTTTACCAGAAAGTGAAAAGGGTTGGGCTGGGTTCATTTCTATAATTTTCGAGAGATCGTATTTGGAAATTCCATTACGATTTCCATCCGTATTGATTAAAGATTGGAAGAAATCTTCCTTTTGAATTGGGGCGTTTTTCCAAAGTTGAGAAGTAATCCAATTTCTTTATCGGTGGCTTTTAGGTAGTTGAGCAACTGAAATTCATGATCTTCTACAATTCCTTCACTAGCTTTTATTTCTATGATGATCTAATCTTCCACCAAGAGATCAGCAAAATAATCTCTCACTCCTAGACCCTCATAGAAGACCCGGATACGTTTTTGCTTTTCCACGAAGAGTCCCATTTTTCTAAGTTCATGAAAGAGGGAATTCTCATACACTTTTTCCAAAAAACCATATCCAAAGGTGTTATACACTTTATAAAATGCTTTGAGGATTCGTTCTGTGAGATCCCGACGATTAAAAGTTTCCATAAAAAGTCAGTTAGGCTGTAAATAATTTACCCAAGAAACTAATTTTTTGTCACTTGAAAAGTAATGGAATTTGAAAATTTAATGTACTTTATCTCTGATCATCTGCCTTATCTCTGCCTGTCCGGCAGGCAGGTGTGTCACCAGCGGTCTACCCTATGGAACACGGATGACGCAGATTCAACGGATTTACACGGATTCTTATCTGCGACCATCTGCCTAATCCCTACCTGTCCGGCAGGCAGGTGAGTCATCAGGGTTCTATTTCTTATGGAACATGATTCGGATTCAACGGATTTAGCATTGAATTTTATCAGTGACTATCCGCCCCATCAGTGTTATTAGCGTTCTATACCTCCACCAGTTCGCTGATCCAGCAATCCTTAAAGTCCATCACCGCAGAGGCCCAAGACATCCCTACCCCAAATCCACAAAGCAGCACTTTCTTAGAACCTTCCATTTTTCCTTTCAGCTGACTCACCATGGTCAAGGGAATGGAAACTGAAGAGGTATTTCCAAACTCTCGGATGCAGGAAGGAACCTTTTCTACCGGCAACTTCATTTTTTTGGCTAAGTATCCATTCATAAATGCATTGGCCTGATGAAATACAAAAAAGTCTGGCTCCTCTTTGGTAATTCCTGCTTTGTCTAGGATACTATTTATGTCATTCGGGATTTCCTCAATTACAAAATTGAATACATCCGCCCCGTTCATCGCCCCATGCTCATCGGTAGAGATATTCCCATGATCATCCACCACTCGTTCCTGTATTGACTCAATCGAACTCGGAAATCGATATCCACCGGATTTAATCTTGATCAAATCTCCCCTACTCCCATCCGAATTCAGGCTAAAGAAGGATTGTCCATACTTTTCATTCTTTTCAATAAGTGCGGCCACTCCACCGTCTCCAAAAAGAAAAGCAACCCTTCTGTCCTTAGGATAATAAGCCCTGGATCTAGTCTCTCCATCCAATAGCAATGCCTTTCTGATTGTTCCTTGCTGAACCAAAGAAAACACTACAGAAAGAGAATAAACAAATGCTGAGCATCCTAGGCTGAGGTCAAAGGCCATGGTCTGCTTAGACAATCCCAATCGGTCTTGCAGTAGCACCGAGGTAGCGGGCATTCGGTAATCCGGAGTCTGGGAAACGAATACCAACAAATCAATCTCAGACTTGTCTATTTCCAAATCAGAGATCAATTTTTCGGCAGCAGCCTGACAAAGATCCGAAGAACAGACACCTGCCTCAGCGAATCTCCGTTCTTCAATCCCGGTCTTATCCACGATTTCCGAAACCTCTTCCGCAGAGAAATATTCGGTGTAGGATCGATTCTTGATTTTATGAGCCGGAACCGCCGCAGCCAATCCCCTTATCCCAACTCCATTAAAACTCAAAAAGGCCATTATGCTTTTCTTGAAAGAATCTCGTTGTATAAATCCAGTAGCGTAGTGATATTTTTGAAATCATCCATTTTGATCACCACCCCAAATTTTTCATCCAACTCTGCGATCAATGTCAACTGAGTAAGCGAATCCCATTCGTCAAATTCCTTAAAACGATCAGCCATATCCAACATTCGATCTTCTATTTCGAATGCTTCTTTTATTAGGTTTAGAAATTCAGTTTCCATATTAATTGGTTTTAGTAAAACTTTTTACACTATTTATAATGTAATTATATTCCTCATCATTGAGAATAATATAATAACTCTACATCATTAATTCATTTTATTATAAAAACAATTGTGCATTTTCTGCCCCATATTTTTTAGAAGTAGTTAAAGAATTTTGACTGAAATGCTTTTTCATAGCTTCATCTTTAAAAATAGAATAGATAAAACTTAAAATTTCTTCTGATTTTGAAGACTGGAAATTTTTACCAATTTTTTCAGAGCATATTAAGTGAGACAAAGCTGAATTTTTAGGTGATATTCCCAGAATCGGCACGCCAATGGACATCAAATCAAAGGTCTTGCTCGGAATACTAAGATCTGCTGCTTCGTCTCCTAGTGTCACAACCGCCAAATCCGCCGATGCCAACGTAAATGGTAACCTCTCGGTAGGCTGCCATGGAAGAAGTTGTATATTCTTTAACCCGGATCTTTCAATTAATGATTGAATCAATTCAAACTTATCTCCTCCTCCTATAATCAAAAAATGAATTTCGGGCTCCTTACATAGCTTTGCCCATTCTACCAATAATTCTACCGGATGTGATTTGCCTAGGTTTCCGGAATACAACACCAGAAATTTTTCCTCACAATTAATTTCCTTTAAAAAAATATTTTCCTCTTTCAAGACAGGTTTAAAAAAATTATTGTTGGACCAAATAGGAACAATAGTAATACGATCAGCAGAAACATAAGCGGAAAGCTTTGTCTTCATCCCTTCTGTTAGGGTAAATACTTTTGCAGCTTTGGAAAACACTTTTCTATTTGCACATTTCCAAGCCTTTACCAAAAACGAACTCTCTTTCAAAAATCCAAATTCGACAAATGCATCGGGATAAATATCATAAATCAATATTTTAAATTGATTAGTACATAAAAGCGGAATCAATGCAACAAAAGGAGGATTACTTACCAGAAACAAATCTGCATTTCTATATTTTGTCTTGATTAGCCAGAAAGCCTTCAGCGCACCCAAAAACCAGGTTAAAAACCTTTTTAAACCTGAACTCCTATCATACGCAGTTATTAATTCAACTTTTACCCTTGAATCTAGTGGTTTATTTCTGGGATTAAGAAAACCAGTAATTAACACTCTCTCTGAATATTCCGCCTCAAAAGCATGAATTATATCAATCATCAGATATCCGGAGGATTGATTAATAAAAACAACTTGGTTTGCCACTATTAGAATACTATTTTTCCGATTTCTTCCCAGAAGACAAAATAGTTCCCAATTGGGTGGAAGTGATAAATTCTATATCTGGCCACCTTTTCATCACGCCTTTCAACAATTCTTTTAATTGCTCCAAACCCAATTTCCTATTAGCCTCATTAAGACCTCCGATATAGTTGGTTCTATGACTGCTGATGATCGCGGGTTTATTCCATAAGAAAGCAAAATGAATATCTTTCAAGCAGTTAGATACCCAATCAATACCCTGATTATTAGGTTCAAAAAATGCATTTCTCGTCAAATACATCTGCCCATGATTATTTTTCTGTCCAAGCCAATGAACTCGCTTTTTGACTTTCCCATCTCCTTGAGGCTCGAGCTGAACTTTTGATGCTCCCATAAACCGAATTCCCTTTTCAGCGGCTACCTTTTCCAGGGAATTATTAAACGGCCCATTGGGGGGGACAAAAAAGGAGGCTTTGTAGCCATGCAGCTTTTCAAACAATTCCAACCCCGACTGAATTGCTTCTTCCTGTAGGCTTAAATCCTCTCTAAACTCCAGATCAAAAGCAGCCTGATAACTGATCTGAAAAGGAGTATCAGCTCCAAAACCCCAACATCCTTCCTTAAATCCTACATGCGTTTTTTTATCTCCCTTTTGTAGCATACGCATCCAAACCGCTACATTCAGATGCTCCCTTCCATGAAACTCCGGAACAAATAAGTTTTCCTCCTTCCCCTGCTGCCAGAGTTGCAATGCAGATTCTTTTTTGTATTTTTTAAGGGTTTCAGTAAAGGGCTCATAGAAATACTTTTCAAAGTGGTTGGATTTGATTTTTTCGAAATCCGGATTTGCCACCACAGATACAGCAGTAAAGACTGGGTGATTCCCCTTTTTATCCTTGAATTTTCGAAGCAAGGAAAACAAGGCATCCAAATCTTCCTCACCTGCCAAAGTATCCGTGTAATTATATCGAACTGACTCTCGAGATCCTAAATCAACTTTTGCAGATCTTAATTTCAAGAATGCTTCTTTCGATGGCATTCTAATCGAACCCCAATCATCAGACTCAATGATCAGATATTTTTTGGAGACAGATTTCCCAATTATATTTTTTAAGTGAGGATTAAGCTTAGTAAGAAGCATGACTCATGATTTTTTTACTCTAATTGACTTAAAACTTCATATCCTTTACTCTCAAGAAGTATATCCCTCTTAAATAAAGCGACATCTGAAGCCATCATTTCTTTCACTAGTAGTTCAAGTTCATACCTGGGTTTCCAACCCAATTTATCTTTCGCTTTTGTAGGATCACCAATCAAAAGGTCCACCTCTGTAGGACGGAAGTAGGTAGGATCCACACGAACGATCACTGAGTTTAAAGGCAAATAGCCTGGCAACCCCACCTCTGATTCAAGAAAATTAGAATCTCTTAACCCCAACTTATTTCCAAGAGCTAGTTCAAACTTTTCTTCATCAACCTTTTCCAGAATCCCAACTTCTTCTACGCCCTTACCCTCCCAGCGCAAATGCATCCCTACTTCTGCAAATGCCATTTGAACAAAATCTCTCACTTTGGTGGTCACTCCCGTAGCAATTACAAAATCCTCTGGTTGTTTTTGCTGAAGGATCAAATACATGGCTTCAACATAATCTTTAGCATGGCCCCAATCCCTTAAAGAATCCAAATTCCCCAAATATAACGTCCTTTGAATTCCTAGGGCAATTTTTGCAGCCGCTCTTGTGATCTTACGGGTTACAAAAGTTTCACCACGTCGGGGCGACTCATGATTAAATAAGATCCCGTTGCAAGCAAACATTCCATAGGCCTCTCTGTAGTTTTTGGTAATCCAAAACCCATAGATTTTAGCTACGCCATACGGAGAACGAGGATAGAATGGCGAAAGCTCATCGTACATTCCCTTGTCGTTTTTATTTTCTTCCATTCCTCCGTACAATTCTGAGGTCGAGGCCTGATAGATTCTGGTCTTTTTCTCTAGACCTAATATTCTAACTGCTTCCAAAATTCGGAGGGTTCCTATTCCATCCACATTAGCAACGTATTCAGGAGAGTCAAATGACACCTTCACATGAGACATGGCTCCCAAATTATATATTTCATCCGGTTGTGTTTCTTGAATGATTCGAATCAAATTAGTAGAATCGGTCAAGTCACCATAGTGCAATTTAAAATTCACATGATTTTCATGCTGATCTACGTATAAATGATCTAAGCGATGCGTATTAAATGAAGAGGATCTTCGTTTGATACCATGAACCATGTATCCTTTTTCTAAAAGTAATTCAGCTAAATAAGAACCATCTTGACCAGTGATTCCCGTGATAATTGCTACTTTTTGCATAAATTAATTTATTTAATGTTTATCGTAATTTGCTTATTTACTAAGCATTAAGTCGCTACCCTTTTATGGAGTAAAGATTTTCACTTAAAGGTCTTATCATTTGATTAAAAATTTAAGGTTCAATAAAAAATAATTAACTAATATTCTTTATCCTATTAACCTCTAAAATAATCGTCTTCAATTCTCACAATATCATCTTCCCCAAAGTATGTCCCAAGCTGTACTTCGATAAAGATCACATCCTCCTCTGTTTGATTATGAATTCGGTGTTTTGCACCTAATGGAATTTGAGCTACTTGACCAGCCTTATATACCTGATCAACACCATCCAAGGTAATAATGGCCTCTCCCTGTACAATTGTCCAAACTTCTGCTCTGTAGTGATGATACTGGTAGGAAAGCCTTCCTCCTGGCTTTACAAGTATTCTCTTCACTTTATGGGTTGGGGCATCTTCGAGTACAAAGTACTCTCCCCAAGGACGGATGTCGTGTTCCATTTTTTTTAGTTTTTTTAATTAAGGGTTAATTGCTATGTTATGAAGGTTTAATTCGATATGGCGTTAATGATTAAAGTTTATGGGTTAAGTCTCTTGAATGTATAATTGAGTAATGGACAAAAAAACCTCACTATTCCACCAATACGCTTCCATCTTTAACTAGGCGGTCGTAAATCTTTTTCACCTCCTGGGACATAGATAAGGGCATGACCATCATTGCACCTTGATGCTGAATGACCATCACATTTTCCAAACCATGGAGCTCAACATGATCGTCCGCAATGACAAGATTTGAACCGGAAATAAAGGTTGATTTTTCCTTGAAGTATTCATACAAGGATTCAAAGGAGCCTAAATCTGACCATTTGAAATGACTCCTGACAACTTTTATCCTATTGGACCTTTCCATGACCGCATAATCAATGCTTTCTGAAGGAATAGCCTCTGAAAGATTTTCGTTTAACTCTTCTTTAGGTGAATTTTTAATCACTTCTTCACATCCCAAAAATATATCTGGACGGTATTGTTTTAGTTCATTCAAAAAAACCCCTGCCTTAAAGGCAAAGATTCCACTATTCCAGTAATAATTGCCCTCGCTTAAAAATTGTTTGGCTTTATCCAGTGAAGGCTTTTCATGAAAAGCAATGACATCTGATCCTGCACTTTGAATGTAACCGTAACCTGTTTCAGGCCTATGGGGCTGAATTCCGAAAGTAACTAAATAGTCTTTTGATGCCCAATGAAAGGCCTCCTCCACTGCATTTAAATAGGCTTCCCTATCTTCAATGACATGATCGGAAGGCGACACCAAAAGTAAGTCCTCAGAATCTGCATTGAATGCAGCAAAAGCAATGGCTGCAGCCGTATTTCTAGGTTTGGATTCTACAATGCAATTGTAATTTGTAAAATTCCCTTTGGACAATACATCTTTTGTAATTTTTAAAGAAGATTGATTAAGCACAATCAAACCCTCCTGACACAATTCCGCATTGAGACGGATAGCCTTTTCAACCAAACTCATCCCCTCAAAAATCGGAATATACTGTTTGGTTTGCGACTTTCTGGATAGTGGCCATAATCGACTTCCCGAACCACCTGATAGGAGGACATGGATTTTTTTGGTGATCATTAAAGTTGTATTTAGATAATTTTTAAATCTTATTAAGATACCTCAAGGAGGTAAAGAGATAAAAAATAAAATATTGGCCAAAAATAGCTTTAACAGGATTATTATATTAAAAAAACCAATAAAGCCAAAAAGCAAGGATGTAACCAAAAAAAGTTAAAATAGAAAAAAGAATGAAACCTAATCTCTAGCTAATACTCTCTTCGTTGAAAGCATAAAAGCTTTAAATGAACAGACCCTGAACAATTGAATAGTTAACCATTTCCTTGATACTCAATCCTAACCTCCTTCACTTCGTTTTGATGCTCTAAAAACCAATTATATGTGGATAATATTCCAATCTGAAGATTGATAGATGGCTTCCAGCCCAAACCCATTAAATTTGAACTATCCATCCACTTTCGTGGTGTACCATCAGGTTTTGAAGTGTCCCAATGGATTTCGCCTGTGTGACCAACGATTTTTTGAATTAATAAAGCTACGTCATTTATAGAAAGATCTGAACCAAAACCCACGTTATATAAATGTTCTGGCAATCTATTTTCCAAAGCAAAAACAACGGCCTCTGCTAAGTCATCCACATGCAGAAATTCTCGCATAGGTGTTCCGGACCCCCACAGTTCTACAGGCTCGCTAACCCCAGTCCTTTTACTAATTTCATGCGCTTCATGGAATTTGCGAATCATTGACGGAAGCACATGAGAGGTTTGTAGATCGAAATTATCAAAAGGCCCATAGAGATTCGTAGGCATTAGACTTACAAAATCTTTCCCATACTGCTTACGGGCAGCCTCACAAGCTTTTACGCCAGCTATTTTGGCGATAGCATACCATTCATTAGTGGGTTCTAAGGATGCTGTCAACAAATACTCTTCTTTGAGTGGTTGCGGAGCCATTTTGGGATAGATACAGGAGGAACCCAAGAAAATAAATTTCTTAACATCATTATGTAAAGCAGCATCAATCAGATTATTTTGGATCTGCAGGTTTTCCATCAAAAATTGATAGGGATAGGTACTGTTTGCCAAAATACCTCCTACTCTTGCCGCTGCGTCAATAACTACATCAGGTTTTTCGGTTTTGAAAAATTCATCGACAGCACTCTGATTTCTTAAATCCAGCTCTTCACTGCTTTTGCCAATTAGATTGTTATAACCTTTGGATCTCAAACTCCTCCAAATAGCTGACCCCACCATGCCCCGATGTCCTGCTACGTATATTTTTTGATGCATGCTATTCATATTTATCATTTCGGATAGTTTCTCCCAACTCATTAACTCCACATCAGGCCATTTTTTCAATACTTGAGAAAGTAATCGTTTGAGTTATTTGAGTCCTTTATCTGTATTTTCAGTCCTTATACTTCCCACATTATTTACCTGATGAGAAGATATAACCGCAGGTTTCTTCCACCAAAAGGCAATTTCTATTTCCTTCAAAAAGCTATCCACCCAATCGCTAATATGATTATGTTCACCCTAAGTAACGGGCTCAAAAAATGCATTTCTATTGAGAATGATTTGATTGAGTTCATTCTTTTTACCTGTAAAATTCGACTCCTTATCAAAAGCGCCATCACCCAACGGATATACTTTTTTTTGGATCGCGTTAAGTATTTTATGCCAATTAGGTTTAAAGAGAATTCCAATTCTTTGGGTTCCTCTGCATTAGGCACAATAAATACCCAGGGATGATAGCCCAGAGAGTAATGAAAAAGATTCCCTGCGTCTAAGATATATTGATGTAATTCAGGAACTTCAGCTTTGGTTTCGGGATGCAAAGCACCGAGATAATTTGGATAATTGATCCTGTTAAAAGCAATTGGGCCTACTGAATGGTGATCTAAGGCATAGCGCAATCCCTCCTTGCCTACATGAGATTGCAGAATCTTAACATATTGTTTCACATTAACATGTTCCCTTCCATGTATTTCAAAAACAAAAATATTTTGCTCAAAACCCTTCTTCCATAATTCTAGAACACGATTACTTTTTGGAAATTCCTTTAGGGTTTCATGAAGCAGTTGAAAAAAATATTGCTGATAATCTGCTGCCTTGATTTTCTCAAAATCTGGATTTCCCATGAGACACATAGAAGTAAAAATAGGAAGTTTCCCATTTTTATCTTGAAAGGAAGTTAGCAAATCAAACAACAGCTCCAAGTCTTCGTTACTTTCAATTGATTCTACCGAGTCATAACAAATATATCAACACTCAATCCTTTTTGCTTTAATGCTTTGTAGGCTTGATTATCTCGAATACGAACAGAACCCTAATCATCTGATTCAATAACCAAAATTTTAAAATTCCTTCTCCAGCCTGGGATATTGGAAATGTTAATTATTAAACTGTATTTAATTCTCGACATGCTAATTCGCTATCATTTCCTGAAAAATGTTTAAATAATCTAGAAATCTTGTCTTTTTATCAAATAAGTGTTTTGCCCTCTCCCTACAAGCTTTCGATAACAAAGTATAATCTTTTGTTTCCATTTCACCAATGGCACCTAAAATACCGGGGCAACTTCCCTTTTCTACTACGAACCCTGTATGTTCATCTACAGCCTCGGGGCTACCCCCTGTATTATAGGTAATAACTGGAGTCCCACAAGCAAGTGCTTCCAAGTTTGTGGTAGGGAAATTATCCTGAGAGGTTGGATTGACAAAAACATGGGCTAAGGAATACCACTGAACCAATTCCTCAATACTTTCTGTTCGCTCCAAGCCGATAATATTCTCAGGAAGCGCTTTTAACTCTTTTTTATTTAATCCAATCATGACAATTTGATAGTCATTACTGAGGTTTTTAGATAGTTCCAAAAAATCCCGATAGCCTTTTCTATTGGACCAAGTGCTGGCACAGCCTAAAACTACTTTCTTATCACCGATTGCATGGCGAGATCGTAAATCTGATTTTATTGGCCTAAATAAGTCCAGATTGATTGCTGAAGGGGTAACATGGACCTTATAATTGTTTAAAAAAGATTTTTTCACTAAATCACCCAACCATTGAGAATGAGTGATTAATTCCATTTTTTTGACCGATGTAAATAACTGCTGCTTAGCTTCAAAATTATTAAATGATTTGTCCACCCAAGAAGAGGGATAACGTTTATGCTTGGGACATTTTTCGCAATGGATCTCCCATTTTTTACAATTAATGTCATCAAAATAAGTACAATGCCCGGTAAAAGCCCAGCAATCAAAAAGGGTCCAAACTACGGGAATTTTATGCTTATTGATATATGCAAAGAGAGTTGGTAAATGCAAATAATACCCATGCAGATTATGCAGGGCTATTAAATCTGGCTTGATCTTTTCAACTTCCTTAATAAAGTTTTTAGTAGCTTTTTTTGAAGCAAACCCATGTTTATCCGTCAACAAGGTATAGGCACCATGCAAGTATACATCTTTGTCCCAACCAATCTTAATCAATTTAGAATTACTTTTAGCTTTTCCACGACCATAAGCAATGTAGCTTTCGTGGCCATTGGCTAATAGTACATTTCCAATTTCTTCGGCTATTCTGCCCGTTGAACCACTATTGGCCACGGAATTAATTTGCAGTACACGCATTTAAAATGGTTTTTTCAAATTTTTGTGCAACATACTGCACAGAGAATTTTTGTATTATCAATTTTCCTTGTTGACCATAAGAAGATCTTAAGCTTTCATCTTTCATTAATTTTTCTAAAGCTTCTTTAAAACTTGAAGAATCATGAAGTTTGATTAAAAAACCTGTTTTCTCATGGTAAATCAAATCGCTTGGACCTGCTACACAATCGTAAGCAACAACGGGTAAAGCAGCTGACATCGCTTCTCCTATCACATTAGGGAACCCTTCTGAACTGGAAGTAAATGCAAAAATCTTTGCCTTATTATAATAATTTTCAACATCCAATCGCTCGCCAGCCAACTCTACACGATTTTGAATCCCAAGGTCTTTAATGAGGTTCTCTAATTTTTCTTTATTCTTTTGTTTGAGTGCTTCATCCCCCACTATGACTAATTTCCAGTCAGCGGCATCAATTTCTGAAAAAATCTGAATTAATTCATCGTGGTGCTTACTTTGAATCAATCGGCCCACAGATAAAACGATATTCTCTTTTTTGAAGGTGGTATTGGGTTCAATATCTCGTATGGGATTTCCAATAACTGCCAAATTTGTATGATGAAACATCTTGCTGTAAATAGTCTTTGCCACTTCGGTCTGACAAATAACTCCTGAAGCTTTTGGATAAAGCCAGTTTCTTAATCTATTATGTAGCTTTCCTAAACTCTTATCGGGTTGACAGCGATCCGAAACAAAAACGGGATAGCTTAAACCTAAGGTAGCTAACAAAACAAAATTATTCCATAACTCACCAAAACTCAAAACAGTATCAGGATGTATTTCCTTTATTTTCTTTCTTAAAAACCAAAGCGTTTTTAAGGTATTCCATGTTCGCTTAGAATTGACAAAATCAAAAGCGGGTTTATGAACAATTAAATTATCAGGAATTGGATAAAAAATCTCTCGGGTAAGACCATAAAGAACTAAATGGACCTCAAACTCCTCTTTAGAGCAAAAATATGACACTAATTCAGACATCACGCGTTCCATACCTCCTGATTGGAGGGAGGGAATGATAAGGCAAATTTTTTTATTTTTTAATCTATGCACTTAATTCAATTAATTTAACGAAATGATTTACAAATAGTAAATTATCATCGTGATACAACTTAAAAGTATCATAAGCTGTCTTTACAATATCTTGATATGATTCATAATCTTTTATACAACTTAAAATTTTTTGTTCAGTATCTTCTAAATCCCACCGTAATGGAATATATGTTTCATTCGCAATGAAGAAATCAGGAAAAGTATTTAAATGCGAAACATCTGGCTTTAAAAGAATAGTCTGCGAATACATAGATTCAAAATCACGATAACATATTTCTCCCCATCCAAAAGGGCTAACTGATATTCTTGACTGTTTCAATTCGCGCAAATATTCACTTTTAGCAACCTTACCACCTATAATTGCTTCCTCTAAATCAATTGTCGATAAAATATCAAATAGCTTATTTCTCTGAGAGGAGATCTTCTTATTTAAATAATTTCTTTCTCCTCTAAAAGATAAACTATACCTCTTTATCAAATTCAGGCTAAATTCTTCCTTCAACTTAAAGCGATGAACGTTTTTAAATCTATTCAAAAAACCAAAATTGAAATCTACATAGTTACACAGTCCAATATTCCAACCTACAAGTATCTTTTCTATATCGTATGGCGTTGCCTTTGAATAATTTTCATAAAGTAATGGCTCTTGATTATCCAACCATGGTCTGACTGTCGTGTCATTTGTGGCCGTTAAATAAAATGATTTATTTTTAAGAATCTGTTTCTTCCAAACCTTATCAAAATAAATATATTCTTCAAAGTTTGGAATTCCAGAAGTATCAAAACCATCGAATAAAACAATTATTGTTTTTCTACAATTTAATTCATTAAAAAACCATTCCTATTGTTCAAGATTTTTAAAAGAATAGCGAACATGGACTATAATTAAATCACAATCAAATATTTTAGGTGAATGAATATTATAAAATAGGTCAATCTCACAACCCCTTTGTTTTATCACTTTCTTATTCCTATACAAAGGATAAAAATCATCAAAACCTAAGGAAAATTTTGATTGATAATGCAAAACATGAATCTTCATAACTTATAAAAGTATTTGATCACTTGACATAAATACCACATCAGGCCACTTCGTTACTATATTATCTAGTAAGCATTTAAATTCTTTTAAATTTCTATTTCTTGTGTTTTTATTGATACCGCCTGAAAAATTAATTCGATGTGTACTAATTATAGCTGGTTTTTTAAGCATAAAAGCAACATTAATTTGACGTAAAGTCCTCATAGCATTACCTCCCAATTCAATTGGTTCAAATGAACAATTCCTAACACCATAAGTCATTCCTAATTTGTTCTTCTGACCAAAATAAATTCTCCTTTTATCTCTTTTCCCATCAATATTCATAGGAAATAATTGGTATTTCATACCCTGCAAATGCTTTACCCCTCCTTCAAATAATGTTTGTTCAATTTCTGATGGCCATATATAGTTGTTGGCAATAAAGGATTTTGAAAGAAAACCAAATATATCTTTGAATAGGATCAATCCTTCTTTAATAGAGTTTTTACAGTATTCGAAGTCTTCACTGTCATAGGTTGCTTGTATACTTTTTTGCATGTAAGGAAAGACATCCTTACTCAATCCCCACACTCCATGATCAAAAGCTAATTTAAAATCTTGATTATTTTGAAGGAGCTCTAACCAAAGAGGTATATTAACATGTTCTCTCCCATGAAATTGTGGCTTAATTAAACCCTCATTTAATCCTTGGTGAATTATATCCAAAACCTTTTCATGACCCGATAATCTTTTATAAGTTTGATATATGGATTCTTTGTAATAATATTCAAATTTGCTTGCTTTTATTTTTTGAAAATCGGGATTGGCGACAACAAAGTTTGCAGTGAGTATAGGATTTTCACCCTCTCTATTTTTTACAGAAGAAAGAACTTCCAATAACAAGGTCACGTCCTCTTCATTTTCAAGGGTGTCAAACTTACAATAAGCACTTTTATCTACAGGTATTCCTGCTTTAAGTAGTTCATTAAAAACATTTTTGTTGGGCATTCGAATGGATCCCCAATCGTCAGACTCAATGACAACTATTTTCTGCGATATATTTATACCAGAAAGATTCGTATAAAAATTAGAAATCAATGATTTTAACCTACTCACTCCAAACAACTCTTTTAATGTAACTTGTATAACTCAAAATAATTCTGACCATTTTCTCGCTGACCTTGGGCATGGAGTAGTCCGAAACGGGGCGGAAGGTGGTTAGATGTGAACTGTGATCAGTAATCTGTGAGCTGTGAGCTGTAAGTTGCGTTTGATTGTTAGATGATCTTGAGCCTATTGCTTGACGTTCAAGTTGGGCGAGGCCTTGAAGGATTCGTTCGGGATTGAGCCCAACCATCATCACAGAAGCTTCTTCCATCGCCTCGGGGCGTTCGTGGGCATCGCGAATATTTAAGGCTCTAAAGTTCATGATGGAGGATTCTTCAGAGATGGTGCCGCTATCAGATAGTACAGCAAATGAGTTTATTTGTAAGGCGATATAATCCGAAAAACCTATAGGCTTTTGCCATTGGATGAGAGGGTTTAAATGGAACTCTAATACTACGGCTTCGCTCAGTACAAGTGACGCGGTTTGAACAGATTCTCGCAGATTTAATTGTTCTAAGCGTTTTCGAGTCCTTGGATGTGTACTAACAATAATCGGATAACCATACTTCTCAGCTATTTGGTTAAGCGACTTTAATAGGCCAAAGAAATTCTTGTCGTTGCTGATATTTTCTTCACGGTGGGCGGAGACTACGAAGTATTGTCCATGTTCCAAGGCCATACGCTCTAGAATATCACTGGCTTTGATTTTAGGCATGTAATGGTTCAACACCTCGTACATGGGTGAGCCTGTTTTGATAATCCGATCTGCGGGTAAACCTTCGCGGAGTAGATATTCTCTAGCGATGTCCGAATAGGTTAGATTGATGTCCGCAATGTGATCTACAATCTTACGGTTGGTTTCCTCCGGTACGCGCTGATCGAAACATCTATTTCCTGCTTCCATGTGGAAGATAGGGATGTGGCGTTTCTTCGCAGGAATCGCACACAGACAGGAGTTGGTATCCCCCAATACCAAAAAAGCATCAGGTTTCACTTCCTCCAAAACCGGATCAATATTGATCAAAATCTGACCTACCGTTGCCGTGGCTGTCGCTCCAGCCGCATTCAAAAAATAATTCGGTTTCCGAACCCCCAAATCTTCATAAAATACTTCATTGAGCTCATAATCATAATTCTGACCGGTATGTACGGTGATATGCTCAATAGCTGGGCTAGCATCCAATGCTGCCATCACTCGAGAGAGGCGGATGATTTCGGGCCGAGTCCCGACGACGGTCATTACTTTTAATTTTCTCATTTATTTATACAATTTCCAAAAATGTATCTGGATCCGCCGCATCATACGGCTCATTGATCCAAAAGATAGTATATAAGGTCTCCTCTCCCACATTCTTAATATTATGTGTGTACCAGATGGGCATATCGACGTAGGCGGGTTGGTCGCCGTCCAGATAGAAATTGTGGACTTTAGTGGTTCCGATTTTGCGTAGTTGAATAAGGGCTTTGCCTTTGATAACGGCGAAGCGCTCGATTTTGCGGGTGTGGAAATGGTTGCCACGGGTGATGCCCGGAACAGTGGTAGAAAAAGAGGTTTGGCCGGTTATGCCATGGCGAGCAATTTCTACGAAGGCTCCACGGTTATCGGTGTGCTGCGTAAATTTTCGTGGGAAATAGTTCGAAATGTCCATGTAGCATCGGTAAGTATTAAACAACTTGTGTTCAAATGGGCTATTAATGGCTGGAAATTCCCCCTTTTCTTGATAAACTTCTTTAAAGTGCTGCAACAAAGCCAATATTTCAGATACTTTAGCTTCTGTTGTATGGGGAACTTGAAGTTCATGCGTATTGTCTTCTGTTCTGATGGCATTGATGATTTCTTCCACCAATTCTCCCACATAGATCAATTTCAATTGGCCATCTACTTCAATCCGGGGCCTTTCATTGTGCGATACTTGATGACAAAAAGTTGCTATTACAGAATTATAGTAAGGATTTCCAAAGGGTCCATACACATTTGGAATGACCATACCTGTAAACCTACCTCCTGCTCTATTGGCACAATCTGAAAGCATCAAGCGCCCTACTTTCTTAGATTTACCATAGAGATTGTCTCGCTCTTCCTGGGTAGAAGATGAAATGATTACATGGGCTTTGCTTTGGGTTCTATCCAGTGATGCCACCAATTTCTTCACCAAACCTGTATTCATTTCATAGATCACACCTGGGTCATTATGGCGGTTTAAAGCTGCCAAATGCACTATCACATCGCATTGCGACACAAAATCATCTAACTTAGTATCATCCTCAAAAAATCCCCGCTCAAAATCGATCAGGGCAAACTCCTCCTTGTACAGTTTCAATGTCTGATACAAATGCCACCCCACAAATCCATTCTGACCGGTAATTCCTACTTTTCTCATATCTGATTTTTAATGGAACGCTGATACTTCGACTTCGCTCAGTACAAGAGACGCGGATTTTGCGGATTAGCACAGATAAAATCCGCGAGCATCCGTTTAATCAGTGTCATCTGTGTTCTATTCTCACCAATTTATATTTTCCAAACTCTCCCTAAAATCATCACCCTTAGACTCCTCTAATCCAAAATCCGAAAAAACCATCAAAACACTCCCTACTTCTAAGGCTTCAAATCCATTATAATGCCCTCCTTTAATTTCCAGTACGATACTCTCGGTATCTTTCAACAAGTATTCTTTCTTCACAAGCGAATCCATCTCCACCATCTTCACCAAAAAACTCCCCTTAGCTGCATAAAACCATTTGGTTTCCTTTTGATGACCTTGCCAAGCTCTAATTATTCCCAAGTCCGGTTTAACACAATACATCCGGACTACTTGACTCATATCAAAGTCATTAACAAATCTGATGATTCCTCGGGAATCACTATGACTATTACCAGTTATAAGCAAAGCATGATTTAGTAAAAAACTGTAAAATAACCTCTATGAAATTAATTACTATTAAAACATTCTGTTTACCTACAATAAAATACTTTAAAGAACTAAACAATAAACTCTTCTACCTTTTCTCCAAAAATCTCCCTCTTTACTAATCCCAACCCACAGATCAACTTCTTCACCCCTTCTATATCCAATCTTTCGGTATTGTGTGAATGATAATCCTCAATTTTAGCTACATCTTGTTCTCCTTCTGAGTAGTACATCGCATAGTTTAGGTCACGGTTATCAGCAGGGATACGATAAAAATCACCCATATCATCCGCTTTCACCATTTCCTCGCGGGTACAAAGCGTTTCATAGAGTTTTTCTCCATGACGCGTTCCAATGATTTTTATTTCATTATCTGCTTTCGCCAATTCCATAAGGGCTTTGGCCAAATCACCAATCGTTGCGGCAGGAGCTTTATTCACAAAAAGATCTCCTGGATTACCATGTTCAAAAGCAAACAACACCAATTCTACCGCATCATGCAAACTCATTAAGAAACGGGTCATATTAGGATCGGTGATGGTGAGTGGCAAACCACTTTTAATTTGATTAATAAACAAAGGAATAACCGAACCCCTAGAAGCCATCACATTGCCATAGCGAGTTAAACATACCGTAGTGTTAGTTAAATTTCTTGCTTCTGCAATGGCGACTTTCTCCATCATGGCCTTGGAGACACCCATTGCATTAATCGGATAAGCTGCCTTATCGGTACTCAAACAAATAACTTTTTTCACACCATTCGAGGCCGCCGCACGAATCACATTTTGTGTCCCTTCTACATTCGTCTTAACTGCCTGCATGGGAAAAAACTCACAAGAAGGCACTTGCTTCAAAGCCGCTGCATGGAAAATAAAATCCACACCGCGTGTGGCAGGTTCCACAGAATCAAAATCCCTCACATCACCTATATAAAACTTCAATTTAGGGCTTTTCAGAAGATTCCGCATATCATCCTGCTTCTTCTCATCTCGAGAAAATATCCGTATCTCCGAAAAATGGTCCGTATGCAAAAACCGCTGCAACACCGCATTACCGAATGAACCAGTACCACCAGTAATCAAAAGTGTCTTATTTTGTATCATAAAATCAGTATATATCTTTTCAATTCCCCTTAGAAGTACTAAACGAAAACAAGTCTTTTGTACTCAATTCCTTCAAAAAATCAAACAATTTCTTAGTTTGCACATCTTTATTAAAATGAACCTCCGCTACCTTTCTACCATTCGCTCCAACTCTCTTGGCGTTTTCGTAATCGAGCAAAGCCCTCTCCATAGTCTCTGCAAAAGATTCTACTGATCCAGGTTCTGCAAAAAATACAGATTCATTATCTGCCAAATAATCCGGTATTTCGCCTACACGAGTAGCACAAACAGGTTTTCCTGTAGCTAAATATTCCCCAAGCTTAGTCGGAAAACCTCCCTGAGCTTGCTTGGAATCAGGCCTGGGCAATACCAACAAGTCCGCGTTACAAATGATGTTGGGAATTTGATCTCTGGAGTACTCTTTCATCCAAAAAACACGTTCTTCCAATGCAAAATCCTTGATCAACTGCAAATGAACGGGGGTATCATAGTTCCATGCCCCTACTAGATAAACGCTGTAGGATGGAAATTTATGCTTGATGGAATTAAAGGCTTTGATCAAGTTACTTACCCCGTCCTTGGCATCATTCATTACTCCTACAAAAGCAATATAAGGGGATCGGAATTCTGAAAGTGGGACTGTTGACATTTTAAATCTTTCCAAATCAACCGTCATGGGAAGGTGTAAAAGTTTAGGTTGGGGTTCAGGAAAGGCTTGGTAATGTCGCATCAGCGTCTTGGTCATCAAAGCCATACCATCATAGGCATAAAATGCTTGTTTTTCAAATAAATACTGCTTAAAATTTGCCTGCCATCGTTGAAGAAAATTTCCCTTATTATACCTATGAATATCTAAAAATTCACTCATCTCGGTAAAAAGTATAGCATTTAGATTTATCTTTTTAAATGCCACCGCAAATTGAAAACTTAAAGCCGACGAATCAGACCAAATAATTCCTTTTTGGTTTTTTAAACGTTTCTGTAGTACCCTTATTACTTGGCCATTTCGAATCGTCTGGCCGATATAATTATAAAAACGAACCTTCAAATAACCTACGACCAAAATAGGCAGCAAATATTCATAGCTAATATTTTTATAAACACCTTTTGCTTCAAATTTTGCCTTCTCTTCCACACTGGAATAACCTCCATAGATCAGCAATTGGACTTTTGCACCTATGGAAAACAAATTTTCAATTAGACTAAGCCATCTGTTTGCACTAGCAGAATTATGGGCCCAAGGATTATAAGAAATAATAATTTTAATTTCCAATTTGTTAACAGGATAGGATATTTTTATAAATATTCAAATACTGATCTGCAACTGTTCTTTTATCATGTCTCAATAATGCCCTTTTCCTAGCATTTTCCCCATAATTCTTTGCTTGATCCGGATCATTTATCAATTCAATAACAGCTCCAGCCATCGCCCAAGGATCTCCATCTTGAATTAAAATCCCTTCTTTTCCATCTTTTAATAGACTACCGGTTCCTCCTGCATAAGTAGCAATACAAGGCATTCCAAGAATCATCGCCTCACATAAATTATTAGGGCTATTCTCAATATGGGAGGGCATCACATACATATGAGAAGCAAGTAATTCTTGAACCAAACTTTCTTCATCAAGCGATCCAAGCAATTTATATCCTGAAGTTGGAAAACTTGAGCCTAAAAAGCTTTTACAAATAGAAACAATTAAACTGTCATCTTTAATACCTGCGATTCTCCATTCGATATCAATACCTATTTCTTGCAATAATGAAATACTATGAAAAACGGTTTCAACTCCCTTATAATAATTATCACTATTAGTAGTAAAAACAATAAGTTTATCTTCATTTTGGTGAAGATTATCCCACTTGTTAATGTAAAAAGCTTCTCGTAATAATTCCTCACCCTTAAAGTATTTACTATTAGGCGAGAGCACTCTTGTAATTCTGTAATCCCAATCCGTTCGTCCGATAACATATTTGATATCTTTGATTCTGTTTTGCTCTATTTGAGCCATTTTTGAAAGCCTACATTTAATTTTTTTGAAATATTTCGAACCTAAGAAAAATTCTTTTAAGCTTGTATATTTTTGTCTATTTAAAAATTTCCCATTGAATCCAGAAAAAAATTTATGATTACAAACTGTTAAGTTACCTTGAATCGAAACAACAGTTGGGATATTTACCTGATTTAATATACAAAGAAATGAATTTTCAGTTCCATGGATGTGAATAATATTTGGTTCAACCTCATGGATAATTTTTAAATAAGAATCTAGGTATTTATCATCAAGCACAGCTGTATAAATTCTATTTTTTATCAAATTAAAAAATATATTCCCGGTATAAACCGGATAAAAATATGTATTTTTGTAATTAAATGACTCCTTCTTATATGGATAATGAAAAACAATATGAAGATCAACTTCATCTTTCATAATTTCATTAAGCGCTCCCATCCATCCTCCTGTACCTTTAATTTTAGAGTCTTTACTTAAAAACTCAATTCCTTGAGCAGGAGTATTTGAAAACCAGAGTACCCTCATCTAGGTATAATTAATTCCTTAACTTGTTGATTGGATAAACCACGATAATACATAGAAAAGCAAATAGGTATAGCCAACCAAAGCAACATATATCTATGATTAAAAATAGGAATATTAAAACCAATCATTCCTAACAAATGTATCAATAACAATGCTGAAAAAGCTTTGGTAAAATCATTATTAGATTTAAACCAACCTAAATAAAATGCCCTTAAAAAGAAATATAAGACGAAAAAGAAGTAGAGATTTCCCCCTTTTAGAATGAGCATCAAGAAACCATTTTCAATTCCTCTACCTTGACCTTCCTCATTAGCACCTCCAAGCGTGCGCCTTACTGTACCATTCAACCCCCGTCCAATAATCCAATCCTTGGCAGAACCAAAATCACTAAAAAACTCTTCCAAAACTTGACCTCTTGATTCTTCCCATCCTTCTTTGTTTAAGCCTCTTTGAAAAACTGAAAGCTGAAATATGTTTTCCGAGTATAATAAAATGACAGGAATAATCATTAAAAATAAAAAAGAAAATTTTAAAGCCATAGAAAATTTAGATATGGTTTCGGATGATATTTTAATAAGTTGACGAAATCCAAATAATAAAACAATATCCCCAAACAATGACCTCCGCCCATAATATGAAGCAATAAAAAGAATTAAAATAAAAATAATATATAGAGATATTTTTATTCTTTTATTTGAAAAAAAATTCAATAATAAAAATAAAATAGGAAAGCCAAAAAGCAATAGTTCATACAAGTGGACATGAAAATACCAATTTTCAAAATTTAAATTGAATATAATTACAAACAAAATGAAAATACCAGGCAAAAGTAGTTTTTTAATAATAGACAGATATAATTTAAGATTAAAGGAATCTATTGTGATATTTAGCATAAAAATTGGCAGAAGATAGGGAAAGAGATAAAGCTCACCAACAAAAAATTCTTGTAAGTAAAAAACTTCAAAGCGAATACTATCTATTAACAAAAAAAAGGTGAAACTTGAAAACAGATAATAAATTACCTTATCTGTATTATTAATCAACCAGCTTGGCTTACTCTTTAAATACAATGTCAATGCTGAAACAAAAAATAAAACAGGAACAACATACTTAATAATGGAATTGAAATATATAATTTGTTGCAAAACACTCACAAAATTGAAAAAAGAAATAAAACAGAATAAGTAAATAAATCTTTTCACTTATTAGACATCTTAAACCCAAAGTTAATTTTGAGGTGTTTCTTCAAGACAAAAGGTTCCACTATAAGTCCCACTATACTCGTCAGGCTTAATGCCAAGACCACTGCAATTACGTTACCTATCCACATATCAAACAAGAAGCATCCCCCAATAAACATGCCTACACCTACAGGAGCTAACCATAACAAAATGTCTATTTTCCCAATGGCATTCATAAAACTTGATAATGGATTAACCATGATATTAATGATGGTATATATCCCAATAAATACAGATAATTTAAAAGGTATATCAATCTTGTCTCCAAGCCAAAGCTTATATATGTAAGGAGATAAAATAACAAGTAAAACAGTGCCCAGAGATACTATAGCTGATAACAACAGAGCTTTTTTTAGACTACCCCTGACCCATGATAAATTTTCTTTAGCATACTCCCTAGTCACAAAAGGAGTTAGAGGAGCAGTAAATAACCCTATAACCATTATGGGTAGATTAAAAATACTGTTCGCCACATGGTATTGAGCTACTGATTCCGGACCATAAAATCTTGTAATTATAAAGGGAAGACTGGCAAAAATTATCGTAGCTGTAATTTGCACAACAAAAAACTTTGCACTTAAATTAAAAAGGTCTTTTGAGTTTTTAAATTTCACGAAATTTAATGAAGGTCTGATTGCTGCATATTTTTTTTTAAATGTGTATAAAGTAGCTATGATGTAAACCACTAAAGGACTTAAAGCAACTACAGCTACGGCTAAATCCAGCTGACCTTTTAGCGTAAAAACAGATAATAAATAAATACCAATAAGGGATAATGTGCTACTGAGAAGTTGAAGAAAATTCCCTGTAGCCGTATCCCCATGAGCCGCATAAAGAATCTTTACCAAATCGAGAATAAACGTAAACACAATGGCCGTAATGGCAATCATCATAATCTTCATGTACTCAGAACTGCTGATCAAATCGCTATTCAACAAGGATTGCCAATTGATGAGAGGATTAACAACCAAAAATAAGAGCCATACTGCTACGAAAATACTTCCGATAATAGCATAAGTCGTACTCACCAACTCCTTTGCTTTGTCCATATTACTTACTGCTAAGGATGAGGCCAAGTGGAACCGTAGGCCGTTCCCTATTCCCACATCAAACAGTCTCAACCAATTTATAACCGAAGTGATAGCCACCCAGAGACCAAACTGCGCAGGAGATAGGTAGGTTAACATCAATGGGACATACATTAAAGATATTCCTATACCAGCTCCTTTCAACAAATAGGATAAGGCTAATTGTTTTTTTAGAGGGCTTTTGTATAAAAGTGTTAAGTTACTTAATATTGTGTTCAATACTTAAATTGATAAGTTAAATATTTTACGTACTGATCTATAAAATACATTTCTGAATATAAAGGGCATATAGCTATATATTTTAAAAAATAGACTCTTAGATAGCTCTTTTCTATAAAACACTGCATAAATATGATTTTCTAACAGTAAAGAATTTAAAAATTCAATAGGAGCAATTCCCAAAAAATAAAAGAATACATTTTTAAATCTCAGATCTGCTAAATCTTTATAATAATTACTTTTAGCCTCTTTTTTTAAGACTTCTTTATAAATATAAGATATTGATATCATACACTTTACATGTGTATCTATATTTTTTGAATCTTGATTCGGATGGGCTCCATATAGAAATAATTTTTTTTCATTTCCAAATACACTAAAGTTTTTTATATTACTATAAACCCACAACCAATCATTACTTCCGTGACAATCAAAATAATAAGAAGAAAAATGTTTTCTTCTTATTATAAATGCATAGGGAAATCCCAATTTTTCTTTTATACCATATTCAAGTACTTTATTTCCATTTTCCATATAACCATACGGAAAAACATGTCTATGATTTTTTATCTCTTTTGTTTTAAGATTCAACCCACTAAAATCTGTAAAATACAAATCAACAGCAGGATATCTACTTAAAGATTTTTCAAACTCCTCAACAAAATTAGGCAGCATGATATTGTCATCTTGAAATATCATACCATATTCCGTTTCAACAAGAGACATACACTTGTTCCAGTTGGGGAATAACCCAATATTTTCACTATTACGATAATATCTTATGTTATACTCATTGCAAACTTCACGAAAGTAGTTATGAGACGAACAATTATCAACAACAATTATATGACACTTGACAGTTTGATTAATGACTGACAACAATGCATCTTTAAAAAAATCTTTCCTTTCGTAAACCGGAAAAGTGACTGTTAACCTTTCGCTAAACATTTATATTTGATTTAAATATTATTGTTAATATGACTTAATTTTATCCATTCTAACATATCTCTAATACCATTCTGTGTATTTATCTTTGGCACCCAACCAATTAAACTATTTACCTTATTTATATTAGCAACAAACACCCTTTGATCGCTTTCCCTCGATGGTATTCTAGCATATAATAATTTAACATTAAGTTCATCCTCTAGGATTTTGAATAACTCTAATAATGATAAACTATTTAAAATTCCGCCACCTATATTGAAAACCTGTCCAGCTATTTTCTGAATACTTTTAGCTGCTGTAAAATACAAGCTAATCATATCTTGGGCATGAAGAACATCTCTTACCTGTTTTCCTGTTCCAGAGACAGTAAAGGGATCTTTCAATACCCCTTTTTTGGTTTCTAATGCTTTTTGGCAAAACCAGCCAATCCAACCCTGGTCGTAGGTAGCAAACTGCCTTCCTCCATACATTGAAGAATGGCGAAAAACGACTGTTTTTGTACCAAAAATCCTAAAAGCATCAAGCATATATTGATCAGCAGCTCCCTTGGAAGTGCCATAAGGAGAATGGAAGTCTAACTGTATTGTTTCAGGGAAGCCGTGCGGAAATTCAGGCGTCACAAAGCGGGTTTCTGTTTCTTCGTAACGAGTCCATTCTAAATCTCCATAGACCTTATTCGTAGAAGAATAAATTACTGCTGTATTTGGAGAATATTTACGTACAGCATCAAGAACATTGAAACTACCAAGTGCATTAATCTCAAAATCAAGACGGGGGTTTGCTATAGAGGTGGTCATTGCCACCTGGCCAGCTAAGTGAAAAATAAAATCGGGTCGCACTTCCTTTATGACACATTCCACATCGTTTGCCGAGCGGATATCAGAATGGTAAAATTTGAAATAGCCCTGTTCCCTAAGCCAATTCAGATTATCAGCTGCACCGTGCCTGAAAAGGTTATCAAATACAAACAGTTCTTCCCCTCTTCTCATCACCTCTGCTGCAAGATTTGATCCTAAAAATCCACAACCACCTGTAATTAGATATCTCATTTTTTATCAAAAATTATTTTTTCCAAATACCTTACCTAATCCCAATTCTAATGAATATTCGATATTCCAATTTAAGCTTGTCATAACTGACAAATCAGCTACCAACTCATGGGCATCCCCTTTTCGATCGGGAATAGCTCCAAAGTTTAATATGGTAACATTATTATCAGATATTTTTTTACACTTTTCCACAACGGATCTCAAGGAATGAGATTCACCACTTCCAACAGGTATATCCAAAGCAGATTTTAAATCATCTATTTTGTTTAAAATGATGTCATAAGCAGAAACCACATCCGAGATATAAATGAAATCACGCTTTTGAAGCCCATTGGTAAAATCTATAGACGGAACATTTTCCTTTAGTTTCTTTACCACCATGGAAATAAATTTCCACTCCTCATCTCCAGAGCCATAGAAATATTCTAGAACCAAATTCACAGCATGGATTTGATTTTTCTTTTGTGCGATCCACTCTTGGAATTGGGCTTTGGATAATGCGTAATCATTAACTTCTCTAGGTAGAGAAGATGATGTATTTATAAAGTATTTCACCCCTGCTTGAATAGCCAAATCCAATAATCGAATTGGAAATAAAACATTGGCTTCTAAGATTTCAGAAAGAGATTCACCTTTTCTACCATATGAAGCCGCAACATGAACCACCACATCAATGGAATAATCATTGAAAACTAGTTCCCAACCTGGCTCATCAACATTGTAGGATTTGAATTTACCTCCTAGGTCATATATTCTTTTCAAAGAGGAAGTTGATCTTTTTAGGATAATTAAATTATGCCCTAGTCCTATCCAAAATCGCAGCAATTCACTTCCCAAATAGCCAGTAGCTCCGGTTAAAAGGATGGTCTTTTGTGACATCAAAAATTCAATCCAAAAAACTCCTCCAATTTTTCCGCTACAAACTCGAAATGCGCTTCACCCAATCCAGGGTACAAGCCAATCCAGAAAGTGTCTCGCATGGTCTTATCAGTGTTTTCCAAAGCACCTACGACTCGGTAGTTGATTCCTTTGAAATACGGCTGACGTATAAGATTGCCAGCAAATAACAAACGGGTACCAATCTTATGCTGATCCAAATATTGGGTTAATTGCACTCGCTCTGTACCACTGCCATCCTTTAAGGTAATTGGAAATCCAAACCAGGAAGGCACTGAATTAGGTGTTGCTTCGGGTAGATGGATAAACTCAGAAAGGGATTGCAGGCGGTTTTTAAGGTAGTCAAAGTTTTCTCTACGCTTATGGATAAATCCTTCCAGCTTATCCAATTGGGCCAAGCCACAAGCTGCCTGCATGTCAGTAATCTTAAGGTTATAGCCTGCATGGGAATAGACATACTTATGGTCATAGCCAAAAGGCAAGTCTCCATGCTGCTGTGCAAATCGGCAGCCACAGGTATTGTCCATCCCCGGGGCACAATAGCAATCCCTACCCCAATCTCGGAATGATTCGGCAATGACTTTGAGTTGTGGATTATTGGTAAAAACAGCACCTCCTTCTCCCATCGTAATGTGGTGGGCAGGATAGAAACTCAAGGTCCCAATATCTCCAAAGGTCCCTACCTTTTGCCCCTTATAGGTGGCTCCCAAAGCATCACAGGTATCCTCTACCAGCCACAGGTTATACTTTTTGCAAATCTCCGTGACCTTGTCTAGGTTAAAAGGATTGCCCAAGGTATGGGCAAGCATGATGGCTTTGGTTTTTGGAGAAATCGCTGCTTCAATCAAGTCGGCGTTGATATTATGCGTGGTCAAATCCACATCCACAAAGACGGGAACCGCTCCAAACTGAACAGCGGGATTTACCGTAGTGGGAAATCCTGCAGCCACGGTAATCACTTCGTCCCCTTTTTGGATAGCGCGATCTCCGAGTTTGGGAGAAGTCAATGTGTTAAAAGCTACTAAATTGGCTGATGAACCACTGTTGACCGAAAGCGCAAACTTAACTCCTAAAAATTCAGCCAATTTCTTTTCAAAGGCTGCATTGAATCTACCTGTAGTTAACCAACCATCCAAGGAGGCCTCTACCATATTCATTAACTCTTCCTTTCCAATGACTTTGCCCGAGGGAGGAATCACCGTTTGACCCGGTACAAACTCTTTGGGCGCATATTTCTCCTGTGCGTATTTCTCGACCAAGTCAAGAATCTTTGATTTGATATCCAACGCTACTTCCATTTCTTAATTTGAATAGGTTTCAATTTCTTTTAAGCTGTATTCCTGCATATCGTACCCTCCATTGAAATGGACTTGCCAGGAAAAAATTTTATGTATTACTTCTTCGATTTCCCATTTTGGAAACCATTTCAGACCCGCCTTTGCTTTGGAGCAATCCAACTTTAAAAACCGAGCTTCGTGGGGCTGTGTATTCTCATCCAGTTTCCAAGAGGTTTCCCCTCCCCATACGGATACCATTTGATTCAGAATCCATTCCACAGACCTGCAATCCTTATCTTCGGGACCAAAATTCCAAGCCTCTGCATAGTGCTTTCCGTCCTGATAGAGGCACTCGGCCAAAATCAGGTATCCACTCAGGGGCTCCAAGACATGCTGCCAAGGACGTGTGGCAAGAGGATTTCTGATTACTACCGATTCACCTTTTTCAAAAGCCTTGATCGCATCAGGAATCAAGCGATCAGCCGACCAATCTCCTCCCCCGATGACATTTCCGGCACGGGCAGAGGCAAGTGCAGGTGCATCTGAAGCTGAAAAAAAAGACCTACGATAAGCGGCAGTAACCAACTCTGCACAGCCCTTGCTGGAACTGTAGGGATCATAGCCACCCATGGGTTCATTTTCACGATAGCCCCATACCCATTCTTGATTTTCATAGACCTTATCCGTAGTGACCGAAACGATCGCTTTCAGATTCGGGCATTTTCTGGCAGCTTCCAATAAGTGGACGGTACCCATCACATTGGTGGAATACGTTTCTACCGGTTGCGCATACGATAGCCGAACCAAGGGTTGGGCTGCCATGTGAATCAAAATATCGGGATTGAACTCTTTCATAGATTTTGAAAGGGCCTCCAAATTTCGAATATCACCTAGTTCACTTTCCACTATGGAGGCTACTCTAGCCACATAAAACATAGCAGGATTGGTATTAGGCTCCAAGGCGTACCCTCGTACAGAAGCTCCCATGGAGGTGAGCCAAAGACTGAGCCAACTTCCTTTAAAGCCGGTATGGCCTGTTAGGAATACTCGTTTTCCTTTCCAGAAATCCACATTAACTTTTCTTATTCCCATACCTTCCAAGGGGCTTGATTGGATTCCCAAAGCTCTTGAAGCTTAACTTTATCGCGTAATGTATCCATTGGCTGCCAAAAGCCTTCATGGCGAAATGCCATCAATTCCCCGTCTTCTGCAAGGGACATCAGCGGTTCCTGCTCCCAAACCGATGCATCATCTGTGATTCGGGATACCACTTTTGGAGAAAGAACAAAGAAGCCTCCGTTGATCATGGCTCCATCCCCTTTCGGTTTTTCTTTGAAGCTCTTGATTTGATCCCCATGAATGTCTATCGCCCCAAATCTACCCGGAGGATAAGTGGATGTCATGGTGGCTTGTTTGCCATGTGCAAAATGGAAATCAATAGACTTTTTGATATCTATATCCCCCACACCATCACCATAAGTAAAGCAAAAGGCATCTTCGCCTTTTATATAATCGTAAACACGCTTCAATCGACCGCCTGTCATGGTATCGTCACCAGTATCTACTAATGTAATTTTCCACGGCTCCACACGTTTTTGATGTACTTCCATGGAATTTGAGTACATATCAAATGTTACGTCAGATTGATGCAAAAAATAGTTAGCAAAATATTCTTTAATGACATACCCCTTGTATCCACAGCAAATAATAAAATCATTTACCCCGTGAATTGAATAAAGCTTCATTATATGCCACAGAATTGGCTTACCTCCTATTTCAACCATAGGTTTGGGTTTCACGGAAGTCTCTTCACTTAGTCTTGTTCCGAGACCTCCGGCTAAAATTACTGCCTTCATAATTATATTAATTTGATGCTACAAAAGCATCTGAATAAAAGTGGTTTGAATTAAGACCTAGTTGAATACTTTTATTTCTAGCATCTTGAATCATATCCTCAGATCCACAGGCGTAGATTACAGTATTTGTCATATCCAATTCTAAGTTTGAGATTACATTTTGGACGTAGCGCTTAGATTGACTTTCTCTTGACAGAACCGGAATAAATTCAACTTCAGAAGATGAAGGTTCCCAAAAAATTTCTTTTTCAAACTTCATTCCCCACAATACGAAAATTCGCTTGAATTGCCCTAGTTTGACCTGATTAGTGGTACTTTCCAAGATGGATTTAATTGGTGCAATTCCTGTCCCTGTGGCTAAAAAAACCAAGTTTTCCTTTCCGGGATGGTTTCGAAGAAAAAACGTTCCTTTTGGAATTTCCAATCTCATCAGGTCATTGGTCTTTGCCTGTCCAAACCAATAAGTACTCATTGCACCACCTTGATAATTTTTGATGATCAATTCTATCTCAAAAGAGGAAGATGGATTTGCGATAGAATAACTACGCTTGATTCCATTCCAGATAACATTGAGGTATTGACCTTCCAGGAAATTAACTTTTTGATTGGGCGGCACCCGAAGATTTACTTGGATAATTTCAGGTGTAAGCTGTTGAATTGCATTGATTTTAGCAGGAATCGTGACTGATTGGGAAAACCCGTATTCACCCAGATCTTCCGCGTCAAGTTCAAGGTCAGAAAGTGGCTTTCGGATACATGTCAAAATAAAGCCTTCTGACTTTTCAAAGCTACTTAATGGGGACTCCTCAAATTCTGTAAAGGATTCACCTGAAATTACCTTGAACTTACAGGAAGAACATCTGCCGGTAAGACAGCTATGGTCTAAAAATATACCACTTTTTAAAGCTGCTTCAATGATTGTCTGATTGCTATCGCACGAAAAACTTTTGAAGTCTTTAAGTTTTATCTGAAACAAAGTTTAGTTTTTAAAATTCAACTTTTTCTTCACCTAGGAGAAATTCGAAGTACCGAATAGTCTTACCCAACCCTTCCCTCAATTCAACTTTTGGTTCCCAACGCAATTCTTTTCTTGCCAACTCAATGACCGGCTTGCGCTGCATAGGATCATCTTGAGGCAGTGGAAGAAATACCAGCTTACTTTTACTTGCGGTAAGTTCCAAGATCAATTCTGCTAACTCAAGCATGGTGAATTCTCCTGGATTACCAATATTTACGGGCCCCGTAAATCCTGCTCTTGAATTCATCAAGCGATACATTCCCTCGATATTGTCATCCACATAACAGAAGCTGCGTGTTTGCATGCCATCTCCGTAGATCGTGATGTCTTCTCCCTTAAGAGCCTGAACAATGAAATTAGAAACCACCCGCCCATCTTGTGGATGCATGCGAGGACCATAAGTATTGAAGATACGCATCACCTTGATCTCCACCCCATGCTGCCGATGATAATCAAAAAACAAGGTTTCTGCGCAGCGTTTCCCTTCGTCATAGCACGCCCGAATACCTGTGGTACTAACAGATCCCTTGTAAGATTCGGGCTGGGGATGAATCTCAGGATCTCCATAGACTTCAGAGGTACTTGCCTGTAGAATTTTGCTCTTTAATCGTTTGGCCAAACCCAGCATATTGATCGCACCCAATACGGAAGTTTTGGTGGTTTGTACTGGATCGAACTGATAATGAACGGGACTAGCTGGACAAGCGAGATTATAGATTTCATCTACTTCCACATATAAGGGCCAAGTGATGTCATGGCGAAGAAATTCAAAGTTCTTATGTTCCAACAAATGATGGATATTAGATCGCCTTCCAGTGAATAGATTGTCCACACAGAGTACTTCGTTTCCTTCCTGAATCAATCGATCACAAAGGTGAGAACCAAGGAATCCGGCTCCGCCGGTGACTAGGATGCGTTTCACGAGAATTATAAAGATTTATTTTTTGTTCGGAGTTCGAGGTTCGGAGTTGACAAAAAATCGAACCATGAACCCTGAACATCCTTATTTCGAACCAATGCCGTAATGGGTATATCCCAAACTTTCCAGGTATTTTTTATCGTAGATATTTCTACCGTCAAATACGACCTTGTTTTTAAGTAGTTTTCCAACAGCGTCCCAGCTCGGGATTCTGAATTCTGACCATTCTGTTACAAGCAGCAAAGCATCTGCATCCACGCAAGCATCATAAGAATCTTTGCAATAAGTCACTTTATCAAAGATATAATGCTCTCTTGCTTCATCCATTGCTTTTGGATCATAAGCCCGCACTTGGGCACCTGCAGCCCGAAGTTCATCGATAATCACAGCTGCTGGAGATTCTCTCATGTCGTCTGTATTAGGCTTAAAACTTAGGCCCCACATTGCAAAAGTCATCCCGCTTAAATCTTCTCCAAAATGTGCTTTTACCTTGCTGGCCAACACGTGCTTTTGTGCATCGTTTACATCTTCTACTGACTGGAGTACGCGGAGGTCATAGCCATATTCTTTGGCTGTTTTGATGATTGCCTTGACGTCTTTTGGAAAACAAGATCCTCCATAGCCTACACCGGGATAGATAAATTTATTCCCGATTCTTGGATCCGATCCGATGCCTTTTCTGACCATATTGGCGTCAGCACCGACTCTTTCGCAGAGGTTGGCGATGTCATTCATGAAGGAAATCTTGGTAGCAAGCATGGCATTCGCTGCATATTTCGTCATTTCCGCGGAAGGAATATCCATGTAGATAATTCGCTCTCCACTCAGTTGGAACGGCTTGTAGAGCCGCTGCATGATTTTCTCGGCACGCTCATCATCCACTCCAATCACGATGCGGTCAGGTCGTAGGAAATCTTCCAGTGCAGCACCTTCTTTCAGGAATTCAGGATTGGAAGCTACTGCAAAAGGCAAGTCAGAACCTCTTTGATCCAAGGCACCTTTAATTGCTGCTCGAACTTTTTCTCCGGTAGTCACCGGAACGGTACTTTTGGTAGCCACTACAATATAGTCGGTCATTTTGCGACCGATCTCATCGGCTACCGCCAAAACATACTTCAAATCCGCTGAGCCATCCTCACCCGGAGGTGTTCCTACTGCAATGAAAGCTACTTCAGTACCCTGAATGGCCTCCCCCAGATCCGTACTGAAATGGAGCCGACCACTCTTATAGTTCCGAACCACAATCTCTTCCAATCCCGGTTCGTAAATCGGCATGATGCCATTTTTCAATTTTTCGATCTTTTTCTGATCAATATCCACGCAGGTCACTTCGATCCCCACGTCGGCAAAACATGCACCTGAAACTAGGCCTACATACCCTGTACCGATTACTGCTATTTTCATTACTGGATTAATTCAATTTTGATTTAATAAAAATTTGAGTCTCTCCTATACCAAAAAGAGTTCGAAAAAGGAACAGCCAACATACCTATGCTGACCGTTCCCGATCATTAGTGGACAGAGCAGAATTCAAACAAACACTATTAACCAAACTGTCTTTCACTATTCCAAGCGAACTTTATTCCACTAAACTTTTCCAGTGAGCTAAGCCTACTGCAAAGGCCACCTGATCAAATTCTTCTCCCTTATGTTCGAGCAATTCCACCAAGGCAGACGCAACATCTTCCACCGCAGCATACTTTTGCTTCGAGGGGAAAGACAAAGCCGGATCCAAGGCCACGCGTGACCTTAAGTCATCCATTTCCGTCTTGGAGCCAAGCAAGATAGGCAACTCCAAGGCCATCGACTGAAGCTGATACAGCTCCCAATACGCCGTGGCCCAATGATCATTCATCCATTGAATGGAATTATCCATGGTAAACAATTCATCTACCGGTCCAAAGGAGGACTGATGTTCCATTTCCAACGTGTGCTTGTAAAATAGCCTTGATACTTTGGCCCCAATACAAAAATCTAATACATGGATAAAACCAATAAAATGATTTAATGCAAAATTCTTGGGAGATTGAAGATCAAGAACGACCGCTGGAGAAACAGCAAGATGAAGAACGGTTGAAATCTGATATTTTTCCTTTACCAAACCCCAGAAATCTGAATTTCGGATGTCTGCTTTAAAAAAAGAGAAATCGCCAGACCGCTCTTCAGCTAATTTATTTCCATTGTGGGAAGTCAATTTGATCCCAAGGTCCAAGAGTCTTGCCTCTTTATTGACCAAATTACCTGTTATTAAATCAACTCCGATTACCCTGTGACCAGATTCAAGCAGATGTTTGGCGGTTTTGTACCCCAATAGACCCGCTACACCAGTTATAAGAATGGCTTGCTCCTCACTTCTTTTCATAGAGCTCCTTATGTTGTTCTATGTAGTTGTAGGTTAACTGCAATCCTTCAGCAAACTTGACCAGTGGATAATAATCCAAGATCGTGGCCGATTTGGCAATGGATGCCAGGCTATGTTTGATATCTCCCTGTCGCTCCTCTCGGTAAAAAGGTTCAATATGCCTACCGGAAATTCTTTGGAGGATTTTTACTACCTGATTAAGCGTTACTTGTTCCCCACAAGCGACATTGAATACCTCATGCTTAGACAATTGCTTGGAAGGATCTTCTCTGTCAAAAAGTAAGGCTCGAATATTCGCCTGTACCGCATTTTCCACATAAGTAAAATCCCTGGATGTCTCTCCATCACCATTGACGATAGGTGCCACCCAATCCAAAAAACTCTTACAGAATACCGGAATGACAGCCGCATAAGGATTGGAAGGATTTTGCCTTGGGCCAAACACATTAAAATACCTCAATCCTATGGTATGGTGTTGATAGGTTTTGCTGAATACTTCAGCATACACCTCATTGATGGCTTTAGTCGCTGCATAGGGAGAAATAGGCTTCCCTTCTTTTCCTTCTACCTTGGGAAGATGAGGGCTGTCTCCATAAGTACTGGAAGATGCCGCATAGATCATTCGCTTGAGGACCTTGGAGTCTTTCGCTGCGATCATCATATTAAAAAAACCGTTGACATTGACTTCATGGCTTGTCCTTGGATCAAGAATGGAACGGGGAACAGAGCCCAGCGCGGCCTGGTGAGAAATAAAATCCATGTCATCCACTGCCAATTTGCAAGTTTCAAAATCACGGATGTCGCCCTTGATAAATTCTACATTGGGTAGTTCCAAAAAGGTCTTCAGATTATCCAATGAACCGGTACTCAGGTTATCCAAAATCCGAATATGGCCTGCCCCATGTTCAACCAAGTATTCGACTAGGTTGGATCCAATAAACCCAGCACCTCCTGTGACTAGGAAGGAATAATTACTGATATCGAGTCGATGAAATTGAGAATCTATCACTTTAAACATGGATTAAAATCATAACAACTTACAGCCGCGCATCTACGGAAGACTTAGGCAATAAGCCCTTCACATCAAAAATGACTTGCTGAGAATTGGTCTGCAAGGGGATACTCCCAAACTCTTGGTGAGCAACCGCCAAAATGACTGAGGAATAAGAAGAATAATTGATTTGGTCAACTTCTTTACAAATTGAGATACCGTATTCATGCGCTACCTCTGCCTCATCTGCCCATGGGTCAAGGACATCCACTTCCAAGCCATATTCAAGCAATTCTTCGTAGATGTCAATGACGCGGGTATTTCGTACATCCGGACAATTCTCTTTGAAAGTGAATCCAAGAATCAGCGATTTAGAACCCTTTACCTTTAGATCCTTTTTCATCATGATTTTTACCACTTGGCTGGCTACGTATTTTCCCATGGAATCATTGAGCCTTCTGCCTGCTAAAATGATTTCAGGATGATATCCTACTTCCTGTGCCTTTTGAGCAAGGTAAAACGGATCTACCCCGATGCAATGCCCACCTACTAATCCGGGCTTAAAGGGAAGAAAATTCCATTTTGTCCCGGCGGCTTCCAATACCTCATAAGTATCAATATCAAGAAGGTTGAAAATTTTGGAGAGCTCATTAACAAATGCAATGTTGATATCCCTTTGGGAATTTTCGATCACTTTGGCCGCTTCGGCTACCTTGATCGAGGATGCCTTAAAGGTTCCTGCTTCAATAATGGAAGCATAGAGACTATCCACAAACTCGGCTGTTTGTTCATTCGAACCTGAAGTCACCTTTAAAATTTTAGAAACTGTATGTTTCTTATCGCCCGGATTAATCCGTTCGGGAGAATATCCTACAAAGAAATCCTGATTAAACTTCAAACCCGAATGCTTTTCTAATACCGGAACACATTCATCCTCTGTAACTCCCGGATATACCGTAGATTCATAAATCACGACACCCCCTAGTTTCAAATATTTGGCAATAGTCTCTGAGGCCTTAATTAAAGGCGTCAAAACCGGTCTATTGTACTGATCCGTGGGAGTTGGTACAGTGACAATGAATACCTTACAGTCTTTCAGTTGCTCAGCGAGATCGGTAGGAAAAAGCCCCGATTTACCTGCCTTGAAATCGCAATTCTGAGTCAGGACTTCGAGCAACTTTTCTTCTTCTACTTCGAGCGTAGAATCCTTGGCACTTTTTAGCTCTGCCACTCTCAAGGCATTGATATCAAATCCAATCACAGGATATTTTTTAGCGAATTCTACAGCCAGTGGTAAGCCCACATATCCTAAACCTATTATTCCAATTTTAATATTCAAGGTTTTGTTATTGAATGTTTTGTTATCAAATATAGCTTCGCCCTTTCAGTCACAGAGACTTAAACGATTATTATTATATAGTATATAGCTTCGCTCCTTCAGTCACAAGGACTTAGCAATTAAACCTATATATCTTTATTGCTTTGCTAGATGTTTATTACAAAAGAACTTTGTAAATACTATCAAACAGTAAGCTCACAAATCAAAGAAGCAAAAATCATATACCAATCTGAGTGGTCCATTATGGTTAAGGAAAAGCGCATTCCTGTAAATTAAATGCAGATTGGGGTAATTTCACCTACTATTTTATTTAATTTAAAAATGATCTATGCATAGGATACATTTTATTTACTTTTTGAAACAATGTTAAAAATTAAACCTGCTTAATTTATAATAAGCAGCATGTACGCTGAATTATTTACATCAACTATTCGATCCAAATTATTAGAAAAATTCTTTATATTAAATGAAGCAGGATCCTTAAGATCGCTCTCGAGTGAATTCAATATTTCTAGCAATGCAATACGATTGGAATTAAAAAAATTAGAAAAATTAGATTTGATTATATCTATACAAGAAAAAAATAAAAAGATCTATATAGCAAATGAAAAACACCCTTTACATTATGATCTTTCTTATTTTTTGAGAAAATGTCAATCCATTTCCAAAAACAAACCAATAATTATTAAAAGAAAAATCAGGAAAAGCAAAGAAATAAAACACACTTAATTTACAATTCATTTCAGATGGTTGTCGCAGTAATACAAGGAATAAATATTGCGCCAAACACCGTGATTAAATGAAAAGTCTGACTCAAGAAAAAATTAAAATTTTTCTTTCCCCCCCACACATGAGTGGCCGCGAGAAGGATTACATTGATAATGCTTTTGTAAGTAACTATGTAGCTCCAGTTGGAGAAAACATTGATCTGTTCGAAAAATCTATCCAATGTTTTACCGGAGCTAAGGAGGTTTTGGCAACAAATACCGGTACATCGGCCATCCACTTAGCGTTAATTGCGGCAGGTGTTGGTCCAGGTGATGTAGTTTTATGTCAATCGTTCACGTTCGCTGCCAGTGCCAATCCAATCAGGTATCAAGGTGCGATCCCGGTTTTTATCGACAGTGAAAAGGAAACCTGGAATATGTGCCCAGAGGCTTTGGAAGAAGCAATAGAAGCTTCTCTTTCGGGCAAATTAGTGGTAAACGAAGGTTCCGGGAAGCAGATCCTAATTTCTCCCAAATTACCCAAAGCGATCATTCCGGTCCATCTCTACGGCATGCCTGCTCAAATGACTGAAATAAACCGAATTGCTAAAAAGTACGGGATAACGGTCATTGAAGATTCAGCGGAAGCACTTGGATCCAAATACAAAGGTATACCCTGTGGAACCCTGGGTGACTACGGAATTATTTCATTCAATGGAAATAAGATTATTACCACAAGCAGTGGGGGTGCCCTCTTATCCCACGATCAGAAAGGCATGTCTTTAGCCAGGAATTTAGCCTCACAGGCAAGAGAAGATTTCCCTCATTATGAACATACCAAAATCGGCTATAACTATAGACTCTCCAACATTTCAGCGGGTATTGGGATCGCACAAATGGAAGTGATTGAAGAACGAATCCAGAAAAGGAGGGAAATTTTTCAACTCTACCAAACCTTTCTTGGAGAGAATCCATCCATTACATTCCTTCAAGAACAGGAGGATTTTTACAGCAACAGGTGGTTGACTACCGTCTTGATCAATCCCGAAAAAAACAAGGGCATATGCAGAGAAAAGGTGGGGGCTCATTTAGGATCCTTAGGGATAGAGACACGTCCTCTGTGGAAGCCCATGCACTTACAGCCTGTATTTAAAGGCTATCCATTTTTTGGACCGGGATACAGCAATGAGTTGTTCCAGCAAGGGATCTGTCTCCCCTCAGGCAGTGCCATGAGCTGGGATGAGGTATATCAAATCTCAGAAGAGATCCAAAGTCTAACCCATGAATAAATCCAAATGAAGCCATTCTACCTCAATACCAAATTACCTGAGCTATTCATGGATGAAGAGTTGACGACTCGATTTTATCTTCCGTTTAATACCGCTTGTGTTTTGCTGTTGGTAGAAAAAAAGATGCAAAAACCGATTTGGATCACTACGGATTTGTTGGAAATTACGCGTAAAGAAGCCTACCTGGAGAAAAGTAATTTGCCTAGGATCGAATTTTTGACTGAAAATGGTATTATCCCACATTTCACCTCAGAACACTTTAAAAACTGGTTAGATGTGACAATTTCAGATGGAAAAGAGATCCAAGGCACTTTTTCGAATTCAGAATATGGATCGGAGTTTATCAATATCAGAGATCGGTACACGCCCTATTTCCTGCCCTTATTCAAAAAGAATAAACAACTTTCCCATGTTCTTTTCTACCTCTCTGATAAGAATGTAAGCCTATCCAATTCATTCAAACAGATCACGCAACTTCAGGAAGAATTAGCCAGTCAGCGAAAGGCTGTACGCAAACTGTTTGAAATTAACAAGACTCCTTTGTTAGAGGTCAATTCCAACTTAAAAATTGAGTTTTTTAACGAGGGGATGGAGAACCTGTTTCCTAAATTAAGAGAAAACAGAAAAATCAATTTTCTGGAGATCTGGAATAACAGAAACCATCGAAAATTACTTGAAGTACTCAACAGAACCAAGATCACCCAAGAGGAAGAATTAATCCTGTTTGAAGACCTGGAAGACAGCATGAAAAAACTTAAGATTCAGGTTAAAAAACTGTCTTTGAGTGGTTCTTCAGAAGATACGTTTCTTCTTGCGGTAGAAAACTTAAATGAAGAAAATGATAAGGAAAAGGAATTGACGAAAAAGGCTTTCCTTTTACAAATTACTCAAATGATATCTTCTGAACTGGAAGAAAACGAAGAGACATTTATTTCGAAAGCGAGTGGATATATTCTTAGAAACTTTGGAATAAATGGCATCTATTACTTGGATTTGACTCAAACCTCCAAAGAGAAAAAAATCATCCTATTCCCAAAAAATCAACAGGAAACCATTCCCTATCAAATCTACCAGTCGCATGTAAGCAATTTTTCACCGATCATCAAGCGAAGCGTTAAACAAATCAATACCAATAAAGTATTTAGTCCCGGGACTGAGCTGAACTCGGCCTTCAGGAAATCCCCCTATTTGCTTGGTGCACCGGTATACGAAGACAACAAACAAATTGGAGTTATGGTATATATGAGCGAGACCAAGAAAATTGACTTGGATACTGTTTATCAACTATACAGTTTCACCACCATCTTCTTCAAGTTTTACAAGTACCGAACACTTATTTCCCAACAAAAAGCAGCTCTTCTATAGAAACGAAGAAGAAATTACTGATTTTAAATAAAAACATGTCTGAAAAAAAAATAATATTAGTTGAAGATGACTTTTTGATTCAAAAAATTCTTGCGAAACATTTAAGCAAGATTGGCTTTGAAGTTTGCTCCTTTGACAACGGCTTAGAAGCTTACAACTTTTTTAACTCCCTTAAAGAGAAACCGGACTTAATGATTACTGATATCATGCTTCCACATCTGGATGGAACGGAGTTAATGTCCAAAATCAAGATGGAGAAAAAAGAGTTCCCCATCATCGCCATTACCGCAATGGAAACCCACCAAATTGCATACAAATCCAATGAAAGATTCGATCGCATATTCCAAAAACCGTTCAATTTAAGTGATCTGGAAGATGCTATACAGGAAATTCTGATTTCCTAAGAATCACCATCTGATTTGAGCCTGAAAATTCAAAAGCGGATCTATTTCACATTCAAATTTGGAATGATGTAAATCACAAATTTTTTGAACGATGGAAAGGCCAAGCCCAAATCCCTGTTGCTCCAATCTGTCTCTATCCAATTGTTGAAAAGGCTTTATAGATACTAAACCTGAAGACTTTTCATTCATTTGTTTATTGGAAAAAGTGATGGAATTGCTTTCCACCACAACACCAATTTTATCTGTTCCAGACTTGAATTTTAGCGCATTTTCTGCCAACTCCTTGATTACAAATTGAAATAAGCTTTTATCAAAACTGATTGATGCTAACTTATCATTTAATTTGAAATCAAAGTCACCTATTTTCTCTTTCAAGAGATTATTGAAAAAAAGAGAATCCAAGGAGATGGGAATGGGATGAACAATTAAATGATCCAATTGATAAAATGTGGACAATTTACTGATACTTGAATTCAACCTAGACAAGGCTTTTTCACCTTCCAATACCAAATCATAAATCTCAGTGTCTCCCAAATTTTCAGATGCATTTTCAAGGTAATCCAATACAAGTCCGAGACCTGTAAGTGGAGTCCTGAATTCATGAATCATCACTTTATTGATTTGATTATATTCCTTTTCAACTATCTTTTTTGACCAATTTAAAAATTCCTTTTTCTTTTCTAAACAAGTCTTTATTGAAGTCAAAATAGAATCTGCTGTTGCAGGCTTTAACAAATAATCATCAGCACCCAAATTCATTCCCGATCTGATATCTTCGGGATGAGCTTTGGCAGATAAAAATATAAATGAAGTATTTACTTTTTTTAATTTTTCCTTTAAATACTTTAATACACTTAAGCCATCAACTCCCGGTAATAATATATCTGAAATAATTAGATCAAAATCCATCATGTGAACCAGATCTATTGCAGATTTTCCATCAGAGGCTGCATAGGCTTCAAAATTGTTATACCTTAATAATTCAATTATATTTTCCAAAAGATTGGAATCATCTTCAATAACTAATACTCTTTTCATAATCTCTAAAATTAAAAAAATACACTATAAAGAAATACTAGGAAAGGCTCTTATTTTTCTGACCATGATAATTTTAATTTTCAAGGTTCAAAATCAGTAAGCTCCAAATAAACTGAGGTACCTATATTAAGCTCGGAATCAATTTTTATCTTGAAATTCATTCGTTTACATACTTCATTTACAATTGCAAGACCAAGACCTGTTCCTCTCATTGCCTTTGAATTTGAAGCCCTGTAAAATGAATTAAAAATAAAGGGAAGATCTCCTGATGGTATGCCAATTCCAAAATCTGATATTTTGACTATTTTTTTTGATGAAAAATCGATTTCGATCACAGGATCAGGCTTTCCCACAGAGTATTTGAGCGCATTGCTGATGAGATTGCTTATCAGGTATTCAAACAAAACTGTATCCGTATCCAAATCAAAAGTTTCACCTATAATTTTTAGGGTTGGAACCCTGTTTCCATGAATGACTCCTAAATCAGTTGCAATCCTTTCTACAAATTCATCCACAAAAACTGTATTCAATTTTAATTCTTTGTCAACCAAAGATGTCCGCTCAAGAATCAAAATATCATCCATAAGATTCAAAATCTTATTCAATTGAAAATAAATCTTCTTCAGGTGTGGGTCGATTCTATCTTGAAAATTGATATCCTCCAAGTCCTTAACGTATAACTCCATCATGTCTAATGAGCTTAAGGCCACAGAAATAGGAGTTCGAAATTCATGAGAAGTCATTGAAATGAATTTTGACTTTACCAAATTCAATTCCTTCTCTTTAATAAGATTTTCCTGTAAGGAATAAAATAACTTTTTCTCTGATGAGACATCTTGAAGAATTCCGGAAATAAAAACAAAGTTTTGATCCAATCCTGTGACTTTCCCAATAATCCTAATCCACCTTTCTTGGAAAATCATAGGATTTAAGCGAAAAATAGAATCAAAGTATTGATCATTTTGAGCAAATTGATTAATCTGTTCTTTAAACAAGACAAATCCTTCTTGATCGAAAAGCTCATCCAAATTAAACACATACTTGTTAAAGTTCGATAAACTTAAAAGACTTACTGTATTATTTGATATTTTTTCAAATTCAATTTGATCATTTTTATCAATTCGAATGGAAAAACTTCCAATATTTCCTACATCATAACTTTGATTAAGCAACTCGCTTAAATTATTGCACTGCAACAAGGATTCTTTCAACTGGCTATAATCCTCAATTGTAATTGTAAGCTCTTTTGTTTCATTTTTCGATGAAAATATCCAATAAATTTTAAAGTGAAAATAACCTCTTTCAAATTCCAAATAATGAAAATTTAAATCCTTATTTTCTTGATATTTCACCAATACCAATCTGATGATTGAAGCAGCTATTTCATTCCCAAATTTCTCCTCAAAATTAGAATATTTTGTATTATAAAGGAGGATTTCACCTTCCAGATTGACCACAACTATAGGTAAAGGAGAATTCTCAAACAAATTTAAATACCTCTTCGTCTGGACTTTCAGATCTTTTGTCAGCTTTTCTTTTCGCTTTCTAAATGAATTAATAACCAATAAAAAAACCAATAAAGAAAAACAAAATGCTATTGAGACTATCGCTAACAGCGAATTAAACTCGCTTTCTTTTTTCAATTCAACATTTGCCTTTACCAATTCAAGATTTGATAAAAATTTTGAGTTCAATTCATTTTTGTTCCCTAAGTATTTTAAATTATCCTCCCTCTTTAATAAAAAATATTTATCAAATTCTTCTTTAACTTTGATTGGATTATCACTAAAGTTCAAAATCCCTTCGTTAAAAATTGAGTCCGCAAGATTTTCAACTCTAAAAATATAAGGATCATTTTGAGCCCGTTCAATATAAGTTATACTCGAATCTTTATCTCCCAAAAGTCGGTATGCTCTTCCTAAATAGAATAAAGATTCCAAGTAAGCAGTTCGGTTACGATTTTCTCCAAGATCTCCGGAAATTTTCAAGGATCGATGCAAATAATCAATTGCACTATCCAAATCACCTTTGGTTATTAATATTCTCGCATTCAGATTTAAGTAAAGGGTATAAACTCCTTGATCGATTAGAATGGAGTCAACGCTAAAAATCGGTCTAATTATCTGGAGCGCTTTTTCTGTTTCTCCCAGCTCGAATAAGAGATTAGCATAATTATAAGCAGACACCCTTAATCTATCCTTCTTTTCTGATCCAAGAAAATATTTATAGGCACTCAGGTAATGCGCCTTACTTTTTTCAAATTGATTTAGATCGCGATAAATCTGCCCATACGTAATATCCACATCCGCCAAACCCGAAGCATCGTTGATTCTACTATAGGCTGAACTTGCTAATTCCAAATACTCCAAGCTGGTAAAGTAATCTCTTTCTAAAAATGCAATGAATGAGTTTAAACGGTAGGAATCGGCCTGTCCTTTTGGATAGCCTAATTCAATTGAACTTACCAATGCTTGTGCAGCATAATCACTTGCTTTGGATCTATTTACGAAAGAAAGTTTTTTGCCAGACTGAACAAGAGAATCTATTTTTGATAACTCTTCTGTATTTGGGGCGGGTCTATATACATAAAGCCGTAGGATAAAAACTATAAAAATAATTAAAATGATTAAAAAAGCACCAAAAAGAGATAGGTTGGACTTATACTCCTGATTTTTAAGAACTTCATTAGAATTCGATTCCATTTCTGAGGGTTAAGGACAATCAACTTTCAAAGGTTCTCTTTATGAATAGAATGTAGATTAAATTACATCATTTTGTAAATGAAGTGCGCTTATTGAAATTAATCTCTGAGTTTAAAAAGTCCCTTTAGGGTAATTCAATTCAAAAATTGAATGATTCATTGTTTCCAAAATACTTAAGGAAAATTTATCAGCAAGTGCCGAGGTAAACCATTTAATGTTGAAAAAACTAGCCTGGCTACTATTGGAAGGAAAATTTACTTCCCGAATACGGTTTCTTTTCTAAATGGAAGAACTCTATTACTGCCTCCCTGCAACACTTTAAAATTTGATTAATCTTTTGACGTTTAAAATTTGAGAAGTTCAGGTCAAAATCAAAAACGAATCCCAAAACCTCAAAAGATCATCCAATTATGCATTTGCACTTTTAGAGACCATTCACAAAACCTACTTGGAAAATATTCCATTACTCCAAAAATACAATCTTCTGCCTAAGGTTAAACTCATTCCTACTGCCTCAAGCTAAGCAACCTATCATATTCCTCTAAAAGAGCCAATAACTTAATTCGAACCGCTTTATCTGAAATATCAAGGCCCAACTGAGAAAATTGAGTTTGAATGAATTTTAAGGCATTGTAAGGGATTACACTAACTTTATTAAACGCTGCTTCTTCAGGTGTTAGTATATTTTGGTACATATCCATCATGACATACCCTTTATCAGACTTATTCAGGATACTCAATGACTTATCTATTATGTTATTCCAATTCATTTTTTCCATTGAAGATTTTTTTCTAGTTGCAGGAAAATATTGATCAGATTTAATCTTTGTTAAACACGCACAATACTAGGATAAAAATACACATTATTCAATAACCGGATAATTAAAAATTAATTAAAAGATCAATTATTCACTTAAATTGATTTTTCAGGAAGTAAGTGCTGAAAACTATCCAAAGTGCAGAACTAAACATGATCCAATTAAAACAGCATAAAACATCAAATCCAGACCGCAAGTAAATTTCAACTTGAAAAGAGATTTTCTTGATTTCTTTTCGAGTGAATAACCAATCCCGCAATTCTTCAAATTAAAACTAGATCGGATTAACCCCACTAAAACGGACCAATAGCGTAATGCTTCTACGTGCAATCTTTCAAAGGAATTCAAATCAGGGAAGATATTCCCCAGTTCTATACCAAACTACCCTCCAATCCTAGATCTATTCATCACCTAATTCCTGCTGATCCATAAATCCTATTTCTTGAACCGCTAAGTGAACAAAAAACTCCAGTGGATATAAACAGTAGAAGTCTCTAACCTGAAAAAAGTACTTCCAAGGCATCCAAAGAAACGCCATCCGGTTGAATCATGGACCAGAGAATTCATTTACTTATCTCCAACTTGAGAGTAAATGGCTAAATAGTTACCTGCTTATCCAATTCATTTTTTTACCCTTGGAAAAATGAACCTTAACTTCTTCTTGTTAAATGATTTGCATAAAAAAAACTCCCAACCCAAATGGTTGAGAGCTTTCTGGGCTGAGCAATTTAGCGATGAACTTTTATTCTCTATCAACAACCTAAAAGATAGATTTAAAAATTCCTATATGCTCTGCAAATATGGAAATGTGAAAATGATACTCCTACACGGAAGTCACAGAGGTATATAAAGTGGATTTAATTTTAATCAAATCTTCATATTTAATTAATTTTTTAGTGAATATTTATTTCTATCTGCTTTAAATTCAAGCTATTAAAAATAATGAATCGTAGAAAGGTATGTCCCTAAACAAAGAAATAGGAAAAGGGCCAAATTGACCGTGACAACAAAATGGCCCTAAAAAATTAATGAATTGATTATCCTTTTCTCAAGTTTTACTTTTCCATTCCTTAAAAAGATTAAATTATTTTTTTAATCCATATCTATCTATCACCTAGAATTATAGACATTTTATTTACAATCACACATCAAGGTTTAGAATTATCCTCTCATTTTCAAGATTTTGACTAGGTCAACACCTCCTATTGAAAAGTTTCTACAAATGTAAATAGCACTAACTACTAGCAAATACATATAAGTATGTATTTTGACCATTTTGCAATTTGATAATTTTGTTCAATTAACTGGCACTGCATGATCTCCAAAAAAAGTGTGAGCTTCTTGCTTATATTTTTAGCTTTTGTTTCTCTAGGAACCGCTCAGGTCCAAGTATTTGTCAATGGCAAGCAATCCGATCAAGCCTTTGAAATGGAATACCTCTTAGACAGTGTGGCCCCCTTTTCTCGGGAAGGACTTTTTGAGATCCAATCCAAAGATTGGTTACCACTCAATCACGTACAGCCCAAAATCAGCTATACTCCTAATAATCTTTGGATTAAGATTAAGTTAGGAGAAGTGATTGAAAAGGAGTCGATCCACTGGATTAGAATCGATAACCCTCACATTAACAGGTTAAAACTATGGGCTATTTCTGAAGGTGTTATTCAGAAAGAATTTCCGCTGACAGGAGATGCATTTGAATTTGAAAGCCGAGGTATTCCCTCCACTTCCTATATTTTTCCGATAAATGACCTGCCTCTTGAAACTTCCGAACTAATTCTAACAGTGGATAAAAGATTTACCAAACTTGAAGTTCCACTATCCTTTGAATCCAATTCCGAACTATTAGGAAACTTAGAAGCGAATGCAAGTTGGATTTTCTTTTTTTTGGGAATTAGCTTTTTTCTATTCCTTTTCAATGCATACCTATTTATATCCACCAAAGAATCTGTATTTGGCTGGTATTTAGCTTACTTGCTCCTAACCAGCACATACATTGGTACCGATACCGGACTTCTTTTTAAATACATTTACCCTAATTTCCCTCAGGTAAATGACATCATCAGACCTGCCAGCATGGCCTTTGGCATGGCTCCCATGCTAATTTTTTTCAATAAGATACTTGAGTTGGAGAAATTTTCAGTTAAGCTTTACAGGCTGAACCAAGTTCTTCTCCTAGTTTTTGTAGTCATATTTTTTACAGCTGTCGGAAGTTCGGCATGGACCTTAGATCCCTTAATTCAGCAATTTTGGCTGAAAGCCAACAGAGTAGTCACTCCCCTGATCATGTTCATCCTGATGTTGGAGTCGGTTTATTTGGTAAAGATTGGAAGACCATTGGCTATTTTTTCCTTCGGCTCTTTTTTCTCTTTGATTGTTTTCAGTTTAATCTATGTAGGCCTCCAAATTGATTGGCTCCCACTCACTCCTTTTACTTCCCATTCCCTTTACTTTGGCCTGGGAGCCGATGCCTTTTTCATGGGAATTTCTTTGGCTTGGCGTTTTGACTTGTTCAGGCAAATGGTGGATCGGCTTCTACTTGAAAAAACCAAGAGACAAGAAAAGGTAATAAGTGAGATCAATAAATGGAAAGAACAGCAAATGAGCCAGGTTTCCTCCTTACTTCACGACCATATCGGCGGCTTGATCGGAGTGCTAAGATTTTCATTGGATAATATGGAGCTTACTCCACAAGGGAGAGATAAAGTAGCCTCAGAGATCGAATCCATAGGGGAAGAAATCCGCCAATACAGTCATTCTTTCTCTCCTGTCCAACTAGAAAACCTAGGCTTACAAAGAGCTTTGGAACACCAAATGGAAAAATTCAAAGTGAAGACAAAGATTCAGTTGCACTATGAATGGTTGGGCCCCACAAAAATAACTTCCAAGAATTTTCAATTAATCCTTTATCAGATTGTCCAAGAAATCCTTCAAAACATCCTTAAGCATTCCAAAGCCTCCAATGTATCGATCCAAATCATCCAATCCGAAGAGGTATTGTCTGTTTATGCAGAAGATGATGGAATAGGTTGCGAAAAAATATCATTTGAAAAAGGCATAGGGCTACAAAGCATTAAAAGAATCATCGAAATAATCGGCGGTGAATTTCAAGTGAAATCAAGTCCGGAAACCGGGTTTTCACTTTCAGTTGAGATCCCTAAACACTAGAAAAATGGAAAGCCATCAAGTCTCTATCGCGATCGCAGACGATCATCTCTTGTTTACGCAAAGCCTTGCAGGTCTTTTGTTTTCCAATCCAACGTATCAACCATGCTTTTTGGTAGAAACTGTTGAAGATCTCAAAAATGCTATAACTCGGCAGCAACCCGACCTGTTGATTCTTGACATTCACCTACCTCCACGCAACAGTTTGGAGTTACTTCCAGAACTAAGAAGCATCGCTCCTGACACAAAAATCCTAATCCTCACTATGCACCAACCGGAGGAATTTGGAATTACTATTCAAAATTTTGAAGGTCACGGCTATTTATTAAAAACCTCTGGAAAGGAGACGCTGGAAGCGGCAATTGAATCACTTTGCTTAAGAAAAGACAAGTTCTTTTCACCTGAAATAAAATGGGCTGAAGCAAACAAAACCCTCTCTAAATCTCCTCTTCCACTTACCAGACGGGAAAAAGAGATCATTGAGAAGATCAAAGAAGGAAAAACCACCAAACAAATTGCCGATGAATTGCACTTAAGTGAACACACTGTGAAAACTCATCGGACCAAGATCAGAGAGAAGCTGGAGGTCAGCGGCGTAGGTAACCTGTTAAACAGAATAAAAAATATAATTAATTGAAAATTTAACCCTTCAGAATTAGAAAATGAATCTAAGTCTAAAACCCATATTCTTTTTTATGATCACCTTTTTGGTGGTTCAAACGGCATTTCCTCAAAAAATCCAGCTTGTTGCTAACCATTCTGATGCAAAGTTCACTTTGCTGAATGACTATGATGATTCAGACAAGCAGGAATTGGGAACTGGCTCGGTTGAAATCAAATTGGAAAAAGATTCCAAAAACCGGGTGAAAATCTCCAAACCTGGCTATCAATCCGTGATCAAGGAATACAATAAAGACCTCAAGTGGGATAAGGAACAAAAAATAACC